>Ga0182024_10007732_pt1 | contig 23087 bp, 20 predicted proteins | sample P32metaG_FD_120480 | JGI IMG/M metagenome (GOLD analysis project Ga0182024, IMG submission 120480) | Permafrost microbial communities from Stordalen Mire, Sweden - P3-2 metaG (Illumina Assembly) | ecosystem: Environmental > Terrestrial > Soil > Wetlands > Permafrost | place: Sweden: Stordalen... | reverse complement strand
GTTGAGGCCGCCAGCCAGAGCCTTCATGCCGGCGGTAGCGCCGAAGGCAATCAGAGCAACGACCAGGGCGTATTCAACCAGATCCTGACCCTCTTCACGGCTGGCCAGATCCTGGAACTTAACGTACAGCTTCAGAAGCATGGTATTCATAGTGTTTTCTCTCCGTAGGTTTGTGTTTCCCAGCCTCAGCCGGGTCACCCTTCATGTAGCACACGGCGTGCCATTCTTTTCTGAGAAGGCGAATGTATATAAATCAATAACATACGAGTCGATTTTTCATAGTGATAGCGCCTTGCGGTGTAAACGGCGGTATACACGGCGACTTGGAAAAGATCGGCGTCGTATACATCACATAAAGGTAAGTAACCCAAAAACGGGGATTTGGCTCAGAACTTACCCCATCTCGTTCGAGTTCCGTGGCACTAGAAACTCATCTGGCGCAGAACAGCGTGTGCACCGCCGGGAAGTAGAATTGCGATCATGGCAAGCGGCACGGATATTCCAACGGGCAAGAGGGACTATGACATCGCAGAACTCTCGATCGCGCTCGTAAGCGGGATGGCGCTGGCTATCACCGCATTGTTCCTGTGCGTTGCTCCGCTGACAGGCAACATTGCCGGCGCACGAGACTTCGTGGTCTATTGGGCTACAGGACAGCAGCTCGTCCATCATGGCAATCCCTACGATGTGGATGCCATGATGCGGATTGAAATTGCGGCTGGGCTTCCTGGCAAGTACGGCGTACTATTCATGCGTAATCCTCCCTGGGCGCTGCCCCTTACATTGCCATTGGGACTGGTCGGGGTCAGGTTGGGAGCGCTGCTGTGGTCGCTGTTGCTGCTTGCATGCCTGTGGGTTTCAGTCCGCATGGTTTGGCAGATGCACGGGCATCCGAGCAAGCTGCTCAACTTTCTTGGCTATTCGTTTGCGCCGGCATTGGTGTGCCTGATCGTGGGCCAGACTTCGCTGTTCGCGCTGGTGGGGCTGGTTCTGTTCTTGCGCCTCCACGGCACGCGGCCATTTCTGGCGGGGATGTCGCTGTGGCTTTGCGCTCTGAAGCCACACCTTTTTTTGGCATTTGGGGTGGTACTGGTGGCGTGGGTGGTTGTAAGCGGCTGCTATAAGGTTTTGCTGGGCGCGACAGTGGCATTGGCTGCAAGCTGCGGAGCCGCCTGGTGGATTGATCCGACTGCGTGGGCGGATTATGCGCGGATGATGCGGACATATGGAATCCAGTGGGAATTCATCCCCTGCTGGAGCGTGGTTCTGCGGCTTTGGACAAGCCCGCAAGCAATTTGGCTTCAATACTTGTTGCCTGCCGTGGGCTGCAGCTGGGCGGTCTTTTACTTCTGGAAGCGCCGTCGAACGTGGGATTGGTTGAAGGATGGCAGTGTGTTGATACTGGTGTCAATTCTTGCGGCGCCCTACTGCTGGCTATTCGATCAGGCAGTGGCGATTCCGGCCCTTTTGCATGGCGCGTATCTTACCGGTTCGCGAATCCTGCTGGCGCTGCTTGCCGCGGCGAGTCTTCTGATCGAGATCGAAATGGTCTGCGGAGTCAAGTTGCCATCGGCGCTCTATCTTTGGACTGCGCCTGCATGGCTTGTGTGGTATCTACTGGCCACGACCTCGGCAAAGGCACCGAGAGAAGGCAGTCCTACAGCGCAGTAGAGCGGTCCAGCCCCTGGGAGAGATGGACCTGGCTTCACTGGATTCTTAGAGCGGCTGAGGCGGAGGTTGCGTGGAACTGCGCCGAGCGTAAATCCATAGATAGAAGATGCCCATTGCCAATAGGGTGAGTGGGACCGGAAAGACCTGCACGGCTATCAACATCTTCCCTGACAGCCCGGACGTGGACAGGTGTAGGTTGTTGATGAGGCTGAGGAGAAATGCCCATGGCAAGTCAGCAGTCAACACGAGCCCAGCGCTCGTTACCAGGAGCGCGAGTCGCCCGATCACGCTGCCCGCAGCCCAGAGCATGGCACAAGCTGGAACCGCAAGCACGAGGAGCTTGGTGTCCTGTTGTCGATGATAGACAGGCAGCATGGATAGAGCTGCGATTGCCGCGAGTGCAAGCCAGACATTCCCCTGCGAAGGCTTGGACCGTAGAGTGATGATTGCCCATACGAGCAGCGGTATTCCACAAATAAAGTAGCTGGCCGGATTGTAGATGCGCGGGTTGTCCCAGAAGGGGCTGATGATCGTTTGCAGGCTAACCAACATCCCCAGGCCGTGGCCGCCCGACGAAGTGAGGCCGGGGTCGTTGATGCCGCCATGCGCCGAATAAAATGAAAGATTGGACTGTAGTTCCGCAATCCAGTGCGGCGAAACCTGCCAGACCCACAGGACTGCCGGCAGACTTAGGACGACGGTCACGAGGAGGGTTTGCAGTGCGCGTTTGCGGTAAGACCCTCCCGCCAATAGGAAATAGAGCCAAACAAGGCCCGTGTCCTGCGGCTTGACTGCGAGGCTGATCGCGAGACAGAGAACGCCGGCCACGACGAACCGCTCCCGAAAGAAGCACCAGACGGCTACCAGGCAAAGGCCTATGGCAATCCCGGCCATATTGCCTGTAATCAAGAGCAATTCGCTGTTTGCGAGAAGAAATCCAACCAGGGCTCCAGAGACAATCGGTGCGTAACTCGCTCCGAGATTCCACATTAGAAACGACGCGAAGATAAAACTCGCTGCGGTGAGCGTGATCCAGAGTATGTGCGCAGGGCCCCACGGCAACATCGCGAAGGGAACCGTAAGAGAAAACGCGGTCGGTGGATATATATACCGCGTAATGAACGGCCGGCCCCTCTCGTTGTCCCATGAACGGGCACTATCTTCAACCCGAGATACGCGGAGCAAATCAACGTCGTTGTACGGGTCGCAATGTTGCATGAGGCATCGTGCAGGAAAGTAGAGCACCTTGAAATCCACCAACGGGACAGAAAAGGCGTTTTCCAGTGCGGCGCCCAGTAGGACAAACACTACGCCCCCCAGCAAAAGCAAACACAGACCATCGCGGCGGGCCTTTGTCATGGTGGGTTCTCTCTTTCTTTTTTCGAAGCGTGGTTCAAGGGTCGGGCCGTCCATCGGGCTCGCCATCTCGCTCTGCGAGCCGCCGCTACGGGTTTTCAGATGGCCAAGTATAATTCACAGGGCGTTCGCGCGGTTGCATGGCTTCGCTCGGCATGAGAGCCCTCGTATTTGCTCCCACTGGGCAAAGGGGCGGGCGAGAATTCGAGCAGGTCTCCGCACTGGGTCTGCGTTTCTCTTGCCGTCCCCGCGGGGAGTTCCAGAATCGAGTGCGCGGATAGACATGCGGACAACCGCCACGGAGGAACACTGGCCCGGACCTTCTTGATACGATTGTTGCGGTCAAGATAAACGAGGTCGATGGGGAACCGCATAAAGAAGGTGTGGACCGATTCGCAGGGGATGATCCAAAGCCCTTCCCCGGCAGCAAGGCCCTTTCGTCCCAGCAGGCCTTTATTGCGCTTCGAAGCGCTTTTTGCTACTTCAAGAGAGGTGGCCAGAACGGTGCCCTTGGTGAGGTTCGTGACTGCGAGGCGGGCGTCACGAACTGGCTGGTGGATTGAGGTCATGGGACGATAGCCTTTCCCAATGTTGCCGTGTTAGCAGCAGGTTCTGGCTCGATCAACTAAATAATCGTAAAGGAGAAACGTCGCTTGCATCAAACAATCGCCGGCCGTCTGACGAGACGGCCGGCGAAATGCTTATTGCGGCGCTGCACCCTGTGTAGTCGGCGCTGCCGAACTGATGCCGCCGCCTCCGCCACCGAATTGCCCGCCGCCGCTCTCGATGACCAGCGGCGCCTCGGGCCTCATGCTTTCGATCAGCTTCTCCACCGGTATCGAAGCCGGCGGCGTGGCTGGCGTATTGGCCGCAGTCTTGGCATCAGGATTGTTCATGGGAATGCCGGAGTTGGACGGCAGGAATTCCTCCGGGAACTTCAGCTCAGGCATGGCCGAACCAGCTGCGATGGGTGAGACAAGCTCCGGCGTCACAATGATGATCAGCTCAGTGTCTGTTTTGGTCCTTTGCATGGACTGGAAGAACTTGCCAAGGATGGGAATGTCTCCCAGGAACGGGATCTTCTGGAAGGCTTCGTTTTCGTTTTTATCCAGCAGTCCGCCGACCACAAAGCTTTGTCCGTCGCTCAACTCGACCTCGGTTTTCACTTTGCGCTCGGTAAGAGCCGGTACGTCGAATCCTGCGATCTCGATGGCGTTGGTGAAGTCGAGAGCGCTCACTTCGGGGGCTACCTGGAGGCGGATGGTTCCGCGGGGAGTAATGGTAGGGATGAAATTCAGGCGAATTCCAAACTCTTTGAACGTGATGGAGATCGTCGCGGCACCGCCGCCGGAGCCGGCTTGAGCCTCTGGAAAGGGAAACTCGCCGCCAGCCAGGAAGCTCGCCTCTTTGCCGTTCACTGCCATCACATTGGGCTCAGCTAGAACTTCGACGACGCCCTTTTGCTCGAGAGCCTCGATGTTTGCACTCAGATTGAGGCCAGGGAAGAAGGCAAAAAGATTTAGCGGCGGAATCGCGGGCGTGGCGGCCGCTCCGGCAGCGGGGATGGTCACTGACGGAGCGTTGAACTGTCCCGTGGTGGTGCCCGCGATGGTATTACCGAAGCCACTGCTGAGAAGATTGATGCCGAGCTGCCTTTCCCTGCTTCGGTCGACACTGGCAAACCGGACTTTGAGCAGAATCTGCGGATCGGCGTCGGGCACATTGACGTTGAGAAGGTTGACGACTTTGCCGCCGCCGCTGGAGGCGATTTGCACCGCACGCGAGGAAGAGGTGAGGTTCTTTACATTGCCACGCAGGAAGACCGTGTTGTTCTCGGATGTAACCTTCAAGGTCTGGCCAGGAAGTTCCATGGCGAGTTCGCGGCGAATGGCGTCCATGGTGTCAGTTGAAGCCGCCGAGCTGGGGCGCACCGTGATGTTGAAAAACTGGCGTCCGCCACGCCTGTCCCAGAGAATCAGGCTGGTCTCGCCAGGCGCTTTGCCATTGATAAGGATCTCGGATGGGCTTATCGCGGAAGCCTCCGCGATCTCAGCAGCACCGACAGCCACCCGCGCGATCGGCTGCGCACAGTCGATCAGCAGGGTTTTGCCCACAGCGACAGCGACTTCATTGGTCGAGTCCTGGACGGGGGCCGCGCCGGGCTGGGCTACTACGGTCGGTGGCGTTTGAGCCTGGAGGCCCAACTCGGCGCACAGGAAAACGGACAATGCGCAGAAACATGCGATGGATATGCCAATTCTCGCTCTCACTGCTTTGCCTCGGGTGAGCTGAATTTTTCTTCAGTCCGTTTGGTGCCGTTGATGATTTCGATGGAGGACACGGCAGGTGGGGGGACGGCCTTCTTCACGTGCCGCACGACGTCCGGGGTCTTGAGCGGGGCGATGTTCTGATCCGCGAAGATGTTGCCCATCGCTGTGCCCGGAACAGGTTCTGTTTTTGTATCCAGGGGATTGCGGAGGACGAGTTGAATTTTTACGCCATTGGTGGCTAGGCTCAGGGTTTCGGCTTGCTCCGGCGTGACCAGCAGGTTGACCACCTGGACCGATTGCGGTTTACCTTCCGCATCCTTTTGAATGTTGACGCCGGCGGACAGGACCTGAATGTTCTGAAGGATAGTCTTGACCAGAGTGCCCTGCTGCGCCTCTTTTGAACCGGGGGCATAATTCATTCCCGGAGGCGTTCCGGATACCAGCACGTCAACGTGCAGGCCGGGAGTAACAAACCCGGCCACGCCCACCACTTCGTCGACCCTGACCGCGATGGCGCGCATGCCATCCGGAATAGTGGCTGCCAGTCCGCCACCGGAGCCAACAGGAGCCAAGCGGCTCTCCAATATCGGCTCACCCTGATAAAGGTCAGAGATGACGCCCCGGCCGATGGCGGCTTCCGGCTTGAGGATAGCTCCCTTGGGAGCCGCTCCGGCGATGTCGACCGTCGTCAGATTGGTAGCGGCAAGCACCGTGCCTAACTTGACGTCGGCTGCGGCTGCAACTACGCGGGTGGTTGCTTGCTGACTCGACCCCAGGCGGTTTCCTACGACACGAAACACCAGGTAGGCGCAAGCGCCTGCAATGACGAAAGCGAGGAGTAGGATCGTAAGTAGTCTTCTATTCATCTCAAAGACCGTTTGAACTGGCTACCCGGCCAGCTCCGCCTTTCTGTACCTTGGGTTTTTGCATCCAAGGAAACAAACTTCAAATTCACGCCGAACCGGGATGGGATGACTGAAGAGCCAAACATGTTCAAACGCGAGTTCAGTGTAGCCGTTGATGGCCTGATATATAAGGATGGAAGGGGAGTAGATTTTGGGCGGGGTATCAAGAGTGCTATGACGAAGATAGGTGCCGAATTGTGACGTGAATGAGGTTAGAATGAAATCCTGAAGGGGTCGAAGGGGCTATTTTTGTACTCAGTTGAGTCGTAATTGCAAGTGAACCAACCAAACGAGAGAAGACGAAAAGGCGCGTGGGAGGGGAGTGGTCCGGGAATGAGGTATTCGCGCACCATTTCGCTTTTTTCGGAACGGCCTGAGCTAAGCCAGCGGCCATCTTCTTTTGTGGTTTCGATTCTTGCCCACGTCGCGGCCGTGTCTCTCTTGTCGTTCGGAATCATTTACACGCCGGAGATCAATGACCGGGTAGTGACCAAGCGGTATACGGTGCGGCATCTCGGTCTGCACGACCCCAAAACACAGAGAAAGCAGTCTGCGGCTAAGGGCATCGCGTATATAGGCCCTCATGCAACTGTGCAAAAACCCAACGCAGGACCAAGGCGCGCCGCGCACCAGGCGGTCCTGCGACAAACGGCAGATGCCGACAAGGGCCCACAGACGCTGGTACAGCCGGATATTACCGAGCCCGTGAAGCTTGCCGAAGAGGCGCCGGTGCCGGCAGTCACCATCTGGACTCCCAAGATTGAGCAGGTGAAGGTGGTTCTGGCGCCACAACCGGAACCCGAGACTGCTTCGGAAGTAGAACCGTCGATAAATGCGCCCAACGAAGAGATCAACTTAGCCGACATCAGCATCGCATCGAGCGACCGCCCCGCTGCGGCGAGCCCGATTTTGCCGACAACGACTTCGCCCCTCGTGGTTCACGGGCCAGAGATGGTGCAACTGGCACCCGTTACAACTTCGCAGACCTCCGCTCAACCTACGCCGACGGCCGTAATGTCAATCTCCGATCTGCGCATGCCGGACGGAACGGCGACGCTGCCTCCTGTGAACCAGACAACATTGCAGAGTGAGTCAGGTGCCATGGTTCCGGGCCAGGCGTCCACTGGGAATCGGTCGAGCCGAAATGGAGGCAAGGGAAACGAACCGGGAGCGGGCGATTCGGGAGAGCCGGATGGTGTTGCCGGGCCGCGCAGCGGGACGAAGGAGGGCTCTGGCTCCGGCTCGGGAGCGGACGACGGTCCTCCGACCGAGCAATTTACGCTGCCCCGGAATGGCCAATTCGGAGCGGTTGTAGTGGGAGCGAGCCTGGAAGAGAAGTTCCCCGAGATTTCCGGCGTCTGGAGCGACAGGGTAGCTTACACCGTATACCTGCATGTGGGTCTGGCAAAGAGTTGGATTCTTCAGTACTCCCTGCCGCGTTCCGCCGAGGCTTCGCAGGGGGGCAACGTTACGCGCCTGGAGGCGCCCTGGCCTTATAACATCGTGCGGCCCAACATCTCCGCGGACGCAGTTATCTCCGACGCCATTCTGGTGCATGGGTATGTGAATCAGGCGGGAAAGTTTGAGTCGCTGGGCATCGCGTTTCCGCCTGAGTTTCGGCAGGCGCAGTTTGTACTGGATGCGCTCAATCAGTGGCAATTCAGGCCGGCGGCGCGGAGCGGCGAGCTTCAGAAAGTTGAAGTGCTCCTGATTATTCCGGAAGAGCGGGACGAGTAGAAGCAGTTCCCGGCCAGTCGGATGTTCGGATCCGGCCGGGAGATAGAGCTGCATTGCGTGAGATTGAGGCGCCTAGGTTGTACTGTTTGGAATCAGCCGCGCTTCAAGGAAATCTACTGAGATCTGCGTGAAGATATCGTTCATGCTGCTTACCGATGTACCGGTCGACGTACAGGTACTGCTCGATCCGCTCTGGTTGTAGTCGGAATAGAACGTAGATGCACTTGAGGCCATCTCGGCCATGACCTGGCAGGGGGTAATGTTCGCCTGGGGTCCGGTGGTGTCCGTGGTGCATCCCGACGACTCTGACCCGTATCCTACAGAGTAGACAGTGGTGCCCTGCGACTTGGCATAGTTCGCGGCCGCGACTGCCTGCTGGCACTGGTCGTAAGGGGACGGGTAGTTGGTGACGGAAGAAGCGGAGCCACCCCCGGCCGGGAACGTGTTTGTAGTGGCGATTGCGGTGCCTCCCGTGGTCGATGTAGCCATCTTGGATGCACTGGCATTGGCCTCGCCGTCGGTGAGGATGATCATGATGTTCTTGACGGGCACGTCGGGATTGACTGCAGTTTCCGCCGCTGCCTGGGCGGTGAGTGCCGCCTGTGCGGCATAGATCACGCCTGCATAGTAGGTGCCGTCGCCGCCTGGCGCTGCCATGCCTGGGCAACTGGATCCGCTTTTGGTTCCGCTGCCCACAGTCGTGGCGACGTCGGAACTGCCATTCAGCGTGGTCGTCCCATCGGAGGATTTGTAGCTGCTCTGGAAACTTGTGATCTGGTAGTTTCCGGTACCCGATCCAGTTGGGGCGTATGTGCTCGATCCGGGGTCCGGGAGCGTGTAGGGCCCGATGGCGGGATTGTGACCACTGCAATCGTAGTCATCTGAGAGCGTGTCGTTGGTGACCGGCGGGAAGGTGAATATGCTCACCGAATCGAGGGCATTGGCGGCCACACCGTTTGTCACAGCGCCGCATCCAAGCGCCTGGTTGCAGGGGTAAAGATTCTGCAACAGCACGGCGACACCGCTCTCCGCGCAGGTGATTCGTTCGGCTCCGCCTTCGCAGTTGGAGTCGACCGTTTTCATGGACGCGGTGGTGTCGATGATGATGGCCACGTTGAGCGGTACGCCTTTGGCGCCGGAGACGGCCGCGGTTGCGGTGGACGACAACGTCATCTGGCTGATGCCAAAGACCCTGGCGAAGAAGGTGGGAACGATGGCCTGCTCCTTCACCTGGATGGCGTTTGCATTGTTGGGCGCGGTGCAGGAGATTCCCATCGCCGTGACGGCATTCAGGCACTTCAACAGGGGGTAGCCGGGAACCATGGAGACACTATTGACACCGCCAAGGGTCAGATTGGGATTGGTGTTCAGGCTTCCGGATACGGCGCCATAGGCAGTGGCAGTGGCTATGGGGTTAGCGTTTCTTAACTGCTGCGCTCCCGCCAGGGCAGCCGCGTCCGTAGCCGCCTGCAGCTCGCGATAGCAGTAGTACCCATGGCCGATGTCCAGGACAAATGCGCCCATGCCGAGAAACAACACCATCATGAATGCGATCCAGGGGAGCACCTGCCCGTGTTGCTCCGTGAGCGCCCTTCGAAGAATAGACGCTCTATAATTTTTCATTGCACTAACTCCGATGATGTGGCCGACAGCACAGCGCTGCTGGCCGAATATTGTTGTCCGAAGACCGAGAGGTTTAGGGGATAGGTGGCGGTAACCGAGACAGTAGAGCCCGAAGACAGATTTCTTGCCGCGCCGGAAGTGACGCTGCTGCTGCTGCAGGAGGTGCCGCTATAAGCGGTTCCATTCATGACATAGGAGAAGGTGAACTTCGACGGTGTCAGATTGGGAACGGCAGCGGTGATGGCCGAAGAAGCTGTCGCACAGGGATCCAGGGTCATTTGCGCGCTGATAGCCAATGTTCGCGCGCCGATACTGACTGCATTGGTGAGCTGCAGATAGTTGTTCATGGCGATGCCGAACACCAGAATGACGGTGGTGAGCAACAGCATCATGGGCAGAATGAGCGCGAACTCAAGTACCGCGCTTCCCTGGTCGCCGGCGCGCAGCAGAGCGCGGATCCCCCGAATGAGGGACTTCGGAGGGACACCCAGTCCCGATGACGCTGCATTACGATTCCGATCGCGCTTGAGCGGCATTGCTTGTATGAGCGAATCGACCTGATCCTTCATCGTTTTTCCTGAGTGCACTGTTGAATTTCACAACCTTGCTCAACAATGCGTTGTACTGAAACCCGTTTACGACTTACGCAGGAGCGATCAGCGTTTGCTCTTTCGCAACCGATTCAGAAATCGATCGAGGGCCTTTCTATCCGCGGCGGCCATCAAGGGGTCGTCGGTATTCTTTTGCAACACAAACTGCAGGCCAACACCGTCCTTGCCCCAGCGAACGGCCCTGGAGTGAACGCAGATGGTACGCTCCGCGACCTCTTCTCCATCGGCAGTGTTTTGCAGGGTCATGAGGATCAGAGTGCCTGGATACCACCGTTCCTCAGTCACTACATACAACCCGGTTGAACTGATATTCTTGATCGGGTGCGCTTCCGGAGTTCCGCCGGTCCAGTAATAGGCGGCCAGCCCAGGAGCCTGCTCCCGCGGAGCTTTCCTGGGGTCCGGAGACCACCATCGTTCGAGCCAGCCTCTGGGGGGCCGGACATCCGTCATTTCCGGCTGGATCAGGCCCATCCAATGTGTCTGGCTGGTTTGCGGCTCTTCTTCGGAGCGATTCTCCAATTCCAACAACCCCGGGCCACCGCTCCAGAGGGGCTTTTCTCTGAGCAGAACCGCGCTTTGCACTACGCCGGGCGTGGCATGCTTCGGTGTTTCCTGCGCCCGAGCCGAAACTGTGGTGGCTGCGGTACGCTTGACGGCTGTTTTTGCAGGGGTGGGAACTGCTGCGCCACCGGAACCCAGGGCGGCGCTGTCATGGTCGGCGTCGCCGGTAAAACGCTCCAGCCGCTGCTGCATGTCCCCAGCCACACACAGCACCAACTGATCGCCGAGTTGAGTCTGCGAGGAGTAAATGGAGTGAGTGGGCAACGCCAGCACGCTTGCCGGCTGCGGCGTGGCAGCGTTGGCACGGAAAACGGGGTAAGACTCGACGACATCGATTACACGGCCATCCTTGTCCAGGTACAGCAGATCGAGAGGTACGCGAATGCCCCACTCGGGAAGTCCTCTGAAAGGCGACAACCAGAGGCCCTCGCCGGACTTGAGGGTGAGGGATGCAATCCGATCCTTGAGATTGACAAGGGACAGGTCCGCACCATCGACCTCAAGGCCAAGGAAGCATTCACGAGTTTGGTTATAAGCGCAAAGTTTCCGTGATTCCATGTCGCCTCCCGCCATTTCCAAATGCCCGGCGGCCGGGGGTTGATGCAACGTTTCAGTCAGCACTTCCAGCTCTTCCATGTGGTTCCTGCCCTCAAGGCCTTTCTCCGCAATTGCCGGGTAATGGACCTTCCATCCATGACCTGGCACAAAAGGCGCCTGCCGGATTCCCATGCAAGGGCACAGTCCAATCTTCCCGCTCTTGCTACCGCTCAAAGAGACGCTCTTCTCCCAGGGTGCGAGGCCTGCGACGAGCGGGACAATCAATTTGGCGAGCAGGCTCCGCGTGTATTTGAGGCCCTGCCAGCCGACGAGTGAATGCCGTACTACTTGACCTGAGTACGGCGACGCTGAACCAGAACGCCCAGCACGATGACGAAAAGCAGTCCTGCAACAATCCGGATAATCATGGTTTGATCCATTTCGAATCTCCTTTCCTCTGAACAACGAATCTGACAGTTCACTGTGTCTTAGCCGGTTACGATTCCACATGCCGCCGAAGCAGCGAAGCTTCCGATCCCAACCAATGATGTTTGCTGAAGGATTCCATCGGATTGCATGGGTCCTTCTGCGTTGTTTCCGGCCGCGTTGATTCGGGCCGCGTTGCTTGCTGCCTTGCTGTAAAGCAGCACTACTTGACCTGTGTGCGGCGGCGCTGAACCAGAATGCCCAGCACGATGACGAAAAACACGCCGGCAACAATCCGGATAATCATTGTTTGATCCATATCGAGTCTCCTTTCTTCTGAACTTCTGAATCATGAGCTCCCAGCCTTTGAGGGCTTTGAGGAACCGGGCGCCGAAGCGACTGGGTTCATTGCCCCTGAGGACTGCGAGGTTGACCGGCGGCGCACATGGGGTTCCAATGCGCCGCCAGAGGATCCGCGCAGACTTCGCTAGTTAACCTTCGAGCGGCGGCGCTGAACCAGAATCCCAAGCACGGCAACAAACAGAACGCCGGCCACGATGCGGATAATCATTACGCTGTCCATACAGATCCTCCTTTCCCTAGGTGTTGAACAAAGACTTGAATGAATCAATCATGATGAGCACCGCGGGTCCCAAAACAACCAGGAACAGCGATGGGAAAATGAAAAGGACCAGTGGGAAGATAAGCTTGATGGTGGTCTTGGCGGCTGCCTCTTCCACTTGCTGAATGCGCTGGGTCCTGAGAGTGTCAGAGTGTGTGCGCAATGTTTTGCCGATGCTGGTTCCGAACTGCTCAGCCTGAACCATCATGGTGACAAGGTTGCGGATACAGTCCACATCTGTCCGTTCCGCCAGGTTTTTCCATGTATCCTGGCGTGGGCGTCCGGCGCGTTGCTCCAGCACCACAACGCGCAATTCATCGCAAAGCTCCGGCTGGGCATAGGTCAGTTCTTCTGAGCTTCGTTTCGTGGCCTGGTCCAGGCCGAGCCCGGCCTCGATGCAGATAACCAGAAGATCGAGAACATCCGGAAGGCCTTTGCGGATTTTGCTCTGGCGCTTTTTTATCTTCCTGCCGAGCCAGAAATCCGGGGCGATGTAGCCCAGGGCCAGAGCCGAGGAATAAACGAAGAAGGGGCTCAGGCTTGCCAGCCCGGTAACCAAAGCCAGGGCACAGATCACAAGGGGAACTATTACCTTGCACCCGTAGAAGATCTTGACTGTACTTTCCTTGCGGAATCCAGCACGGATCAGGCGCTGCTTGGCAACGGAGACTTCCGCCTGGCTCTTGGGCAGGACGCTGTCGAAGTGAGTCACCACTTCGCCAATCGAGAATCCAGACGCCTGAAAAGACGCCAGGAGGGACTTAGGCTTGGTGTTCGGGTGAATCACTTCCTGGATCCGTTGCAGCATGGCTTCGCGATAGAACAAGAGAAGCCCGCCGCTCGCGATCAAGAGAAATGCGACAACAAAAGCAAAAATCGAGATTGCCATAAGTCCCCTTTAGACGTCCATGTTGACGATTTTCCGAATGATCAAACCGCCAATCACGATCATTATGGAAGCTGCCCAAAGCAGCTTGATTCCGATATCGCGCTTCCACAGCATGCTCATCATGTCGGGATTGACAAAGTACAAGGCGATTCCCAACACGATTGGAAGCAAGGTGAGCACCCAACCTGTCATACGTCCCTGAGCGGTGCGCGTCGACACCTCGCGTCTCAGGCGGAACCGCTCCCGAATCACGTGCGCGGTCTTGTCGAGCACCTCGGCAAGATTTCCGCCGCTCTCCTTTTGAATCAGGATTGCGGTGCAGACAATTCTCAGGTCCTGCAGCGGTACGCGGTGGAGCAGATTCTCAATGGCGACTTTGAGTTCGAGGCCAAAGTTCTGCTCCTCGAAGCATGTTCTGAATTCGCCGCCCAGGGGTTCGGTGCACTCACGAGAGACCATGCCCATGGAGGCGATGAGGCTTTGTCCTGCGCGCAGGGCGCTGACCATCAAGTCGCATGCCTGGGGTAGTTCCTTTTCGAAAGCCTTGAATCGCTTGCTCCGCTTGAAGAGCACAAAGGCGAAAGGCGCGAATGCGAAGACGATTCCGACCAGCAAGGCGATGAGCGTGTTGTCGGTTTTCCAATGAACCACAAATGCCGGCAAGGCGAAGCAGCCTGCGCACATGGCCAGAAGGGTACCCGCGGTCCACTGCAGATTGGCCTGATGTATGAGGGCCTGAAGTTTCGGCCCGATTTCGACTTTGCTCAGCCTGTTGTTGATCCAGGGGATGGCGCTGAACTGCTCATTCTTGCGCAGATTGACGATCTGATCGCGCATCTCCCGGCTCTCCGTAGCCAGGGCCGAGTCCAGCGTGGCCTGAACCTGCTTGGCCTGTTGAGAGGCCCCTGACCCGCTGGCCATCAGCAACAACGCAACCACAGCGAAGACGCCCGCGAATATCAATACAATGATCAATCCCATAACGGCTTTCCTCCTTTCCCCTTAGCAGTTGACAAGTGTTTCCTTTTCGAAGAGGCTCGGCGGCAGCACGATGCCCGAGACGCGGAGCCGGTCAAGAAACTTAGGACGGATGCGTGAGGGCTGGAATGCTCCGATCACTTTGCCGTCAGGACCGATCCCTTTCTTCGAGAAGCTGAAGATTTCCTGCATGCTGATGACGTTCTCTTCCATGCCGGTGATCTCGGAGATGCTGGTCACCTTGCGGCTTCCGTCGCTCATGCGGGTGGCCTGGACGACGATGGTGATGGCCGCCGCGATCTGTTGGCGCACCGACTTCTCGGGCAGGGTCATGCCCATGGCCACCATCGATTCCAGGCGGGAGATGGCGTCGCGCGGGGTGTTGGAGTGAATGGTGGTCATGGAGCCTTCGTGGCCGGTGTTCATGGCCTGCAGCATGTCGAAGGCTTCTTCGCCGCGGATTTCGCCCATGATGATGCGGTCGGGACGCATACGCAGGCAGTTGATCAGCAGTTGGCGCTGCTTGATGGCGCCGTTGCCTTCAATGTTGGGCGGACGGGTTTCCAGGCGCACAATGTTTTCCTGAGCCAGGCGGAGTTCGGCGGCGTCTTCGATGGTGACCAGGCGCTCATTGTTCGGGATGTACTGGGACAAGATGTTCAACAGCGTGGTCTTACCTGAACCGGTGCCGCCGGAGATAACAATGCTGATGCGCGCCTTTACGGCGGAGGCCAGCACTTCCATCATCTCGGCAGAGATGCTCTTGAGTTCGACCAGCGAATTCGCAGCCAGAGGGCCCGTTCCGAAACGGCGGATGGACAAAGACGGCCCATCGAGCGCCAGGGGAGGAATGATGGCATTGACACGCGAACCGTCAGGCAGGCGCGCGTCAACCATGGGCGAGGACTCATCCACTCTGCGGCCCACCTTGGACACAATACGGTCGATGATCTGCAACAGGTGGCGATCGTCGCGAAACGAGATGGGCGCCCTCTGAAGGAGTCCATTCTTTTCAATGAATACGTGGTCCTTGTCATTGACCAGGATGTCGGAGATCTTGGGATCGCGGAGGAGCGGCTCCAGGGGCCCGAGGCCGAAGACTTCGTCAAGCAGGTCTTCCTGAATCTTTTCCTGTTCATCGAAGTTCAGGGGGACGCGCTGGTCGGCAATGATCTCCTTGACGATGCCGGAGACGGCCTGGCGCGCCTGGCTGTTGTTGACCCGTGACAGCTTCTCCAGATCAAGCTTGGAGATCAGCGTCCGGTGTATTTCCGCTTTGTAGGTTTCAAGATTCAGCAGTTCCACGTTTCACCTTCCATCGAAATCGATTGCTCCTTATCGAGAGCGTCATCCGAATAGTCTGAAGCCCTTCTTTTTTGGTTGATTTGCGCGCTGGCCGCAAATGGATATGGCCATTTGCTTGATCAGCTTGGAAATGGGCGAATCACCCAATGCAAGCGGGGTGGCGGTATTTTGCATCTGCCGCACGGCGGCGTAGTCGTTGGGAATCTTCCAGTTTGCAGGCCGGGTGAGCGCCTTGGTGATGGTCTCATCGGAAACTCCCAGGCCGCGCGCCTCATAGCGGTTGATGACGATCTCGAGTTTTGGGCTGCCCGCGTTGAAGAACTGGCTGATCAGGCGATTTGAGTTGCGCAGTTCGGGGATGCCGGCCTGGGTGACCAGGTAGATCGTGTAGGCATCTCTGAAGAGAGCCGACTCAGTGAGGTCGAGTCTCGCTCCCACATCGACCACCACGTTCTCAAATTCCTGTCGCGCGACGTTCATCAGCTTGTCGATGGCCTCGTTGGAGGCATGGAACTGGGGAAACTTGCCTGGAGCGGCGAGTACGGAAACGCCTGAGCTGTGCCTGGTCAGCAGTTTGTTCAGAAAACTTGCATCCAGCCGGTCGGCATCCTGGAGGGCATTCACGGTGGAATACTCAGTGACGATGCCAAGGTTGAGCGCCGCGTCTCCGAGGGGCAGATCGAGGTCAATCAGCAGGGTGCTCTGGCCGGACTCCTGAGCCAGGGCAACCGCAAAATTGCAGGCCAGCGTGGTTACGCCCGCGCCGCCTTTGGCGCCCAGGAATACGAGCAAACGACCGCGAGTCTTCCTGGTGACGGGCAGACGCGTCGCCGTCCGGCGTCCTGCGGCCCTGACCAGTGCTTCAGCCATGGTGCTGTGGGCGAATGGCGGAGAAAGAAACTCCCGGGCGCCCGCACGCATGCAGCGGACCAGCAGATTCGGATCAGGCTGCGACGAATAGACCATCACGGTTGACGTGCTGTTGGAGCAGAGGCTCTCTACCAGTTCAAGAGCGTATTCGGGTCTGCTGTCCAGATCGATAACGATGACATCGTGCCGCTGCTCAATCAGGCGGGGTACATCTTCGAGGCTGGGGGGATAGTCTGTGAATTCTCGAACTTCGGCATCGTCGCAAAGCAGAAGAGCGGTGGCAGCCTCTTTACGGCGCCGCTCGTCGGGGCCGATGAGAGCAATCGACAGGGGCCGATTCCCGGTGGGATCGGGAGATGATGCCTCGAGATATGTGGAAGTGGCCGAACTCATGATTTTGCTGCTCCCTGGTGCTTGCGACGTCGCTTTTACGTTTACCGGTATTTGATTCGTGGGTGGCGATTCTGGAATCCACCCATGCCGGTCCTCAATGTGCAAAGAAAGAAATCAGTGTTCCAATTGCGATTGCCGGAGCGTACGGTATCTTGCGCTTCAAGGGATTGCCGATCACCATCTCCTCGCGCACTTCGCGGTTTTTCAACCCGAAGGTCAGATTGCTCGCCCCGGTAAACAGTTCTTTCAGAAACCCGCCAAAGGCAGCCCAAACCAGAACGATGACGCCTCCTGCCATAGCGGTAACAACGAGTGCAAAAAACAATTGATTCGGGCCAATCCAGGCCCCGATTGCGGCGGCCAGCTTGACGTCTCCAGCTCCCATGCCGCCCATCCAGAACAGAAAGCCAAAAAGCAGAATTCCCAGCCCGAGACCGCCGAAGCTTTGGCCGAGCCCATGCCAGCCGTGGAGCCATGTGGAAGTCACGATCCCCGCTGCCATGAACGGGATCACCAGCCAGTTGGGAATACGGCGGCTGCGAAGATCCGTGAATGTGGCCACGGCGAGAACAATGAGAGTGGGCCACCAGGCAAAAGAGTGCATTCCTCAAGCTCCTTGATCCCGTACACACTTCAGGGAACACGGTGAATAGAGCAATTGCCCAACCAAATCTGGGAAGATTCAAGTGGATTTATTTCATATAGTTAGCTCGGCGATTTTTCGGAGGTGTACACGGGCGTTTACGGGTTAGTCGAGGGTGTGGCGCGGGGCGTATACACTTTTGGGGCCAAATCCAACGGTGGGGCCGTTACTGCGTCCGGGAACAGAAGAGGTAGATCCGCGATGGGCGCAGTGACAAACTTGTGGCCTTCCAGGACGGCGCTGGTCAAGTCCTTGGTGGGAAGTAGTTTAGTAATCTTTTCGAGGTATTGCGTGTATTCGGCTTCGCCTGCGGGGAGGGGGAACAGAACAAAACGTGAATACGGGGCGCCGGGCAACTGGGAGAGCAAGAAGGAGTCGCGCCCCTGCATGGCGAAGATTCGCTTGCCCTGCACCAGGCTTGCCTCAGGATATTCAAGAGTGAGATAGCCGGGGAGATAGAAGCCGGCATGCCGATAGCCGAGGAAATGGTTGTCGAAGGCGACGATGAGCAGGCCATCCGGGGCACCCAGCTGTGGCAATGCCGTCTGAGTTTCCTTTAATTCGGTTTCAAAATGGCGCACGGAACGATAAGAACAGTAAGCCGGAAACACAAGAAAAATAATGACATTCACCACGGCACAAACCGCGATGAGCGCATGTTTCAGCGGCCTTGGCCAGGCGGGATGCTCGTACCAATCGGACACCCAGGCTCCAAGCCAGATGCAGGCCGGCGCAGCCACCAGCAACAGGTACCCGCTATTGACGAGTTTGAGAAAGATGAAGGTGAAGAAGCAGAGCGCTGGAACGATCCAGACAGCCGTAAACAGCTTCTTGCTTCTGTCCGCCCTGGCAGTCCCGTATTGGGCGCCAAGCGGAGCCAGCGAAGCGGCTCCAAAGCACAGAAAATAAATGAATACGATGACAATCGCGCGCGCCACGGAGGTGACTGGCGAGGAGTTGAACACGGTGTCTTTTGAGGGCACCATGCGCCACAGGGAAGCCAGTGCACCGAAGTAGGCGGCAAATCCTCCACTGGCCCGGATCATGGGCAGGAACCACGCAGTTGCCGTCACAGCCAGAGCCGCAATGCCGAGCAGAATTCTCTTGAGCGGCACGTGGCGCAGGGAGTAGAAAAACAGTGGCCCCAGAAACAAAATGGAAGACGGCCGAACTCCGGCGACGATGCCCAGGGCAATCGCTGTGGGAAGCACGAAGTTGGTGTTTCCGCGGTCGATGCGCCAGCACATGAAACCCAGCAGGGCCGAGGCCGCTCCCTCGACGCTGTAGGTGAGTGCAACCGTGCCATGGAACCAGGCGAGCGGCGAGAAAAGGAAGAGCAGGCCGGCAAAGGTCGCGGCTCGGGGCCCGAACCAATCGAGCGCCAGTTTATAGATGAGGATGACCGAAGCTATGCTTGCCAAAATGCTGAGAATCACGAGCGACAAGTTGGCATCGTGAACCAGGTAATTCAATAGCCGGCCGAGGCAGATATACAGGAAATAGCCGGGTGGGTGAGGCTGATGAACACGGGGGTCGAAGCGTCCAATGGCGAGCGCGAAGTTGACGGAATCGAGGTCGTAGAGATCGTGGCTGCGGAAAGCCAGCCGGCTCACAGCCACCACGCCGGCCAGAAGGCACACCTCGAGCTTTTGCCTGGAGATCACATTTGTAACTTTAGCAATTGATGGGCCACACGTGGCCGTGTTCGGCGCGCCAGGTGGTGGTGCAACAGGAGGATTAGAAAGAGGGAATGGGTACGCGCCGAAGGCGGGAGGGGCTGAGGCAGCAGGGTTCGCGGCTTCTCAAGATTGCGCTCTTCGCTTACTTTGATTGCGAAGACGGATCCGCGTAAACAGCTCACCATAAACGAATTAGCGGGATGAAGATCAAGCTGGATGCGCTAAATCAGGCCGCGCACCGTCACTGCTTCGCGTGGTTTTGCTTTCGCATTTAGAGGCCGCTGGATGCTCTAATCCGCGCCTGGTGAACCAAACAAAATAGCCTTCGGTTGCTGTGCGCGTTGCATCGATTAACGACAGTTGTCACCTATAAGTACCACCCGCAAATTACCAACGTTGCACAGGGTTGACGCAAAACCGCCATTGGCATCCCTGCTGCCGATTCTTGATCATGAGGATACGTCGCCGATACTCCTTAGGTACGACGTAGTTGCACCCCGTGGGAAAGGTCGCACATCCGTGATCAAAATTGGATTGTATTCAGAGGATCGCACACTGCACCCTCTTCTTTCTTCAGCCCTTGGTCAAGAGTTCCAAGTGTTGTTGCAGTCGGAACAGGAAGGCATGAATGACCTTGTTTCGGCAGGGGGATGCGATGTCATGGTTCTGGACCTGAACTCCAAGCATGAATCGTTGCAGGAACGCATCGGGTTTTCGAGGGGCTTGATCGCATCGAATGTTCCCTCAATAGTGATGGCCGACGATGGTCTGCGCTCGACCGCATTTGAACTGGTGCGGACGGGTGCATTCGGCTACTGCCGCCGCCCCCCGTCCATTCGCGATCTGAAGACCATGCTCAGCCGGGCATACGAGAACTCGTTGCTGAAGAAGCAACTGGAGACAGTGCAACAGCGCAAGGAGGAACCTGCCGCCTGCGATCAGCTGATCGGATCGAGTCCGCAGATGAAGCAGGTTTATCAGATCGTGCAGCGTGTGACCAATCTGAATGCCTCGGTGCTGGTGACGGGCGAAAGTGGCACGGGTAAGGAATTAATCGCCAGGGCCATCCATAATATGGGCTCTCGATCGAAGCGGCCGTTTGTAGCGGTCTCTTGCGGTGCGATTCCAGAGACGCTGATCGAAGCTGAATTGTTCGGCCATGAGAAAGGCGCCTTCACCGGAACGGTTGGAGCGCGCGAAGGTTACTTTGAACAAGCAGGCGATGGAACGCTGTTCCTTGATGAGATCGGGGACCTCAGCATGTTTACCCAGGTTAAACTGCTGCGCGTTTTGCAGCAGATGGAATTCAGCCGTCTGGGCAGCAACAAACTGATCCCGTTGCGTGCGCGGCTGATCTTTGCGACCCACCGCGACCTCGATCAACTGGTGGCCGAAGGAAAGTTTCGCCAGGATCTTTTCTACCGCATCAATGTTATGCGGATTGAATCGCCGCCGCTGCAGGAGCATCCGGAAGACATTCCTCAGATCGCCGAGCATTTTCTGCGCGTTTACTCGCAAACGTTTCAAAAGCCGATGGAGAGCATTGGGCGGGATGCAATGCAAATGTTGCAGAGTTATGCCTGGCCCGGCAATGTGCGCGAGCTCGAAAATGTGATGCAGAGGGCAATTATCCTGGCCCCTGGGAAGACGGTCCGCGCAGAGGATATGCAACTTACAGCCGCGGACGAAGATGGGTTGGATATCGATGGTGTTGTGAATATTGGCGATTACAATCCTGCAGGCTCGTTTGAACGCCAGCTTCGCGACTACAAGGTCAAACTGGCTGTAACAGCCGTCCGCGAGAGCAAAGGGAATAAGACGCTCGCCGCGCGCAGCTTGTCTATCTCTCGCGCCTATCTGCATCGGTTGATCCGTCTGGCCGATACCGATCCATCGTTCGACCAGGACCTGCGGGAGACGGTAAATGCCTAAGCTTGGCATTGCCAGCCTCCTGAGATAAGGCAGTCTTTTGCGCACACAACTCATGCGCCGGTTTCTCTCCTTCCCCGTGATGCTATCCAGCGTCTTGCTGGTGCTCGCGGTGCTGACGGTGCGGTCGCGCTTTGACGATCCCGATCTGTGGTGGAACCTGAAGACGGGTGAAGTCATCTGGACCAGTCATGCGATTCCGGTTACGGATCTGTTTTCATACACCACCAATCACCATGCCTGGATTCCACACGAGTGGCTGTCTCAGCTCTTCATCTACGGCGCCTACAAGCTGGGCGGGTTCACCGGCCTGATGGTTCTGCTTTGCGTCCTGACCAGCACTTTGCTGGTGGCCGGATATGCTTTGTGTTCCCTTTATTCCGGTAACTCAAAGGTAGGCCTGCTGGGCGCATTGATCATCTGGCTGTTTGCAACCATTGGCCTCGCCATCCGGCCGCAGATGATCGGGTACATATTCCTGATTGTCGAGTTGCTGTTGATCCAACTTGGGCGCACGCGCAGTCCACGCTGGTTTTGGTGGTTGCCCGTGCTCTTTGCAGTGTGGGTGAACTGCCATGCATCTTTCATTCTGGGACTGATTGCCGGCGTGGTGTTCTGGGGCAGTTCTCTGGTGAGCTTCCGGGCCGGATCTTTGCTGCCTTCGCAGTGGGATTCAGAACGCCGGCGAAACCTGGGAGTTGCTCTGATCCTGTCATTGATGGCGCTCTTTCTCAATCCAGTGGGAATCAAGCTGATTCTTTACCCGTTTGACACCATGCTCAATATGCCGCTGCTGCTGGCCAGCGTGGCCGAGTATGCGCCGCTTCAAATGGCCAGCGGCCGCGGAATAGCCTTGATGGCTGTTCTGCTTTTGAGCTTCGTGTTGGTGATGATGAATCGGTCGCAGCTTTACTGGGATGAGTTCATCCTGCTGGCTCTCGGCACCTGGTTGGCCGTCAGCCACATGCGCATGCTGTTTGTGTTCGGCATCCTGGCCGCGCCGGTTCTGTCGCGTCAACTTGCGAAGTCCTGGGATGAGTACGATGCCGAGAAGGATCGCATCGGTCTGAATGCCGTTTTCGTTGCGCTGGCCCTGGCCGTGGTGTACCTGGGCTTTCCCAGCAGCCGAAACCTGCAGGAGCAGGTTGCGGAACAAAGCCCCGTAAAGGCGGTGGAATTCATCAAGGCCAATCACCTTTCCGGGCCCATGTTGAACGCCCATGGGTTTGGGGGCTACCTGATCTGGGCGGCGCCGGAGCACCCGGTATTCCTGGACGGCCGAACGGATGTTTTCGAATGGACCGGAGTCTTACGCGAGTTTGGGGACTGGGCGACATTGCAGAGCGATCCGAGCCTGCTTCTCAACAAATACGGAGTGAAGTTTTGCCTCTTGAACCCTGAGTCTCCGATGGTGAGAGTTCTGCCGCTTCTGCCGGAGTGGAAGATAATTTATTCCGACGGTAACTCAGTCATTATTGGGCGCATTCCGGTGCAAGCCAAAGTGGGAAAATCCGCGCAGATTGGCGAATGAAATTTACGGGCCGGACAAGCCTTGCTCAACTGCCGGAGCGCGATCGCAGCTCTAAGTGTGCAAATGGTATTCGGGCGGACCGGCAATGGCCAAACCGCTCCTTTGACGTCCGTGGATGTACCAGCAGCACCAGTTAGATTCGTGAGTCGGTTTGCCGGCGGGGCTAACAAGGTCGTCGTATCTGACTTTTCCGCACAGAAAGATTCTCTCGTCCCAGTTTTCAATCTGCTTAAACTTTTCGTCGGATGCGCAAAGCGCTTTTGCATCTTCGCGTTTGATGGTTTTGACGGTGAAAAACTCTCCCGGCAGCAGAATCACTGGCACAAAGGGAGCGGCTGACTCGGCGGCCTTCAATGCGGGAAATGCGGGAAGGTGCTGTTCATCGACTGCAAAGATTACCAGGTCAAGAGTGGAGACAATTGTGGCCGGGGAGCGGCCGCGATTCGTGGCGGTAATGTTGAAACTATTCTCGATGCCTGGAGATGGTTCGACGCCGATCAGGAGCCAGGGTCTTTCCGCATTGATGATGGCTTGAGCTTGCATTGACGCTG
>Ga0182024_10007731_pt1 | contig 23088 bp, 16 predicted proteins | sample P32metaG_FD_120480 | JGI IMG/M metagenome (GOLD analysis project Ga0182024, IMG submission 120480) | Permafrost microbial communities from Stordalen Mire, Sweden - P3-2 metaG (Illumina Assembly) | ecosystem: Environmental > Terrestrial > Soil > Wetlands > Permafrost | place: Sweden: Stordalen... | reverse complement strand
GCCGAGGCTTTGCGACCGAGGGCACCGTAGCACTCATCGACTACCTACGCGGCAATCCGCAACTCACCAGTGTCATCGCACACACGTTTCCACGGCTCCCAGCGTCTATCAGGGTCATGGAAAAGTGCGGCCTTACCTTCGAAGGACCTGGAGACGAAGAGGGTACGATTCGCTATCGACTACTGTTGCGATAACCAGACGGTCATTCTTTGACGCTGACGCCGAGGGCCTTCATCTTGCGATAGAGGTGGCTGCGCTCCAGCCCAAGTCCCTCGGCGGCGCGGCTGACGTTGCCGTGGAACTCGTCCAGCTTCTTCAGAATGTAATCCCGCTCATACGCCTCACGCGCCTGCAGCAGCGACGAAAACTCTTCGCCCCGTGGATTGATGCGCCCGGACTCAGTCATCTTTCCCGGCCCGCGATAGACCAGCATCGGCAGGTGTTTTCGCTCGATGCGAAGCGTCTTGGGATTGAGAATCAGCACACGCTCGACAAGATTACGCAGCTCCCGAACATTGCCCGGCCAGTGGTACTGCTTCAACGCGGCAAGCGCATCCTCGGTCATCTCGACGTGCGGCCGCCCATACTCCGCGCCAAACTGCTGCAGAAACTCCTTCACGAGAAGCGGAATATCTTCCTTGCGATCGCGCAGCGGCGGAACAAAAAACGGAATCACATTCAGCCGATAAAAAAGATCTTCACGAAAGTTGCCACGCGCGATCTCCTCTTCAAGATCCTTGTTGGTGGCCGCGATCACGCGAACATCGACGTGCACCGGATGCGACGCGCCGACGGGAAGAAACCGCTGCTCATCCAGCGCCCGAAGCACCTTGGCCTGCGTCTTCAGGCTCATGTCGCCCACTTCGTCGAGGAAGAGCGTTCCGCCATCCGCTCGCTCGAACGTGCCACGCTTTTCCGTCGGCCCACCCGGAATAGCTCCATGGCGATAACCAAAAAGTTCGCTCTCGATGTAATCCTCAGGAATAGCGGCGCAGTTTAGCTCAACAAACGGACGATCCTTGCGCAGACTTTCGGCATGCATCGCGCGACCCACCAACTCCTTGCCCGCACCCGATTCGCCGTAGATGAGCACGCGCCCGTTCGTCGGCGCCATCAGCTTGATCTGCTGTCGCAGCGCCTTCATCGGCACGCTCTGTCCGGTCACCGTTCCCCTCGTCAGCTGCCGCGAGAACTCCTGGTTGTCCTCGCGCATCTGCCGCGCCTTCATCGCATTCTTCAAAACGATCAGTGTGCGATCCAGCGAAAGCGGCTTTTCAAGGAAGTCGTAGGCCCCCAGTTTGGTGGCGCGCACCGCCGCTTCGATCGTCCCGTGGCCACTGACGATGATGACTTCGGGAACGTTCGCGCTCTCCATCTGTCGAATCTCGGTAAGCGCGTCGAGACCGTCGCGATCAGGCAGCCAGATGTCCAGCAGGACAACGTCGTAGGCCGCGTCGCGCAAAAGCTCCAGCGCCTCGGCGGCAGTCGCCGCAGTGGTGACGAGGTAGTCTTCTTCGCGCAGGATGCTCTCAAGCGACTCGCGGATCTCAGCTTCATCATCGACGATCAGGACGTGGTTCATTTGCGTCCCCGCGCCATGGTGGAGGCGAGATCGTTCCCTGCATCCGTAACGCTCGCCGCAGGCTCACGCGTCTCCACCAGCCGTGGCCCATTCTGCGTGGCGGCAACGGTGTCGACAGCAAGCGGAGTATCGGAGTCACTGTCGAGTGCGGAGGCAGGGCGAAGCTCAACGATGAACTTGGCGCCGGCAGGTTCATTCTTCTCGGCCCGGATGGTGCCCTGATGTTCCTGGATAATTTTGGCCGCGATGGCAAGGCCAAGCCCGGTGCCGCGCTGCTTGGTCGAGAAGTACGGCAGAAACAGGCGTTCCCGCATCTCGGCTGTCAGCCCCGACCCCGTATCGGCGATCGTCAGTTCAATCATGCCGTTCTCGAGCAGGCTGGTACACACAAAAAGCTCCCGCAGAAGGCTGTTCTGCATGGCCTCGGCTGCGTTGTCGATGAGGTTCCCCAGCGCGCGCTTGAGCGCCTCGGGGTCGGCCATGACCAGCGGCAGGTCCGCGCTCATCTTGCGCACAATGCGAATGTTCTGCATGCGGCCCGCGAACAGCGCAAGCGAGTTCTCGATGATGGTATTCAGATCCGCAGGCTTCGGTCGCGCGGTCGGAAACTCGGCCAGCGCGGCGAACTGATCGACGAGCCCCCGCATGCTCTCCACCGAACTGGTGATGACCTCGCTGCAGCGGCGAATCACGGCGATGGAAGGCGACTCAACCGCGCCATCGACTGCAGGAGCGGCCAGCGCCTTGGCGAGCCGATCGATGTGCCGATGAATCTGCTCCGCGCTGAGGCTGATCGGAGTCAGCGGATTTTTGATCTCGTGCGCCACGCGGCGGGCGACCTCCTTCCACGCAGATTGCTTCTGTGCGCGGAGCAACTCGGTCGCGTTCTCAAGCACCAGCACGTAGCCCTGATGTTCGCGGCGCATACGTTCGCTCGCGGCCGGAATCTCCAGTAGAGCCACCGTCGCCAGCAGGTTCATCGTGCCGCCAAACCTGTCATTGGCGCCGCGAGTGGGAGCGGTAATCTCAATCTCGCTAGCGGCCGACCCCATCCGATGGCTGCGCCTGATCAGCCGGTCGAGCACCTCAGCAACCTCGTGAGGAAACACCTCCTCCATCGCAAGACCGTAGAAGGGCCGCTGCCCGCCGGGGTCCATCATCTCGCTCAGCGCGCGGTTCGCCAGCACAATCCGGCGATCGGCATCGAGCGTCGCGACACCGTTCGGAATGGTCTCCAGCATCGTCTCCAACTCGCCGCGGCGAGCCTCCAGCGCAGCATTGGCGGCGCTCAGTTGCACAGTGGAGTGTTCGACTGCGTGGCGGCTCCCTTCCAGGTCGGCGGCCATGTGGTTGAAGCTGCGAACCAGCTCCCCCAGCTCTTCGGTCGCGCTCTCCTGCACCCGGTGGGCGTAGTCTCCCGAGGCGATCGCCTCCATCGCATCGGCCAGTGCTTCCACCGGCTTGGTGACCTGCTTCGAGAGATGAAGCGCCAGCCAGCTCGACGCAAACAGCGCCAGGCTCGTCAACATCAGCAGAAGGAGCATGTAAAGGTCCCGAATCTGGCGGCGCTCGCGGTAAAGCACCCAATACGCGTCGGCATTCTTCCGCAGGCGCGCCATCGTCGCGGTCATGCCAAAGGGCATCGGCAGCCCGACCACCACCGTGTCTCCCTGTTTGATGGTGGTCGCGCTCAGAGCATAGTCGGCGGCCCCGAGCGAAAACACCGGTTCGTCGTTGCGTTGCGCAGCGGCCAGGATCGCGGCGTCGGTGGGGTCGGTGGGTGTGTCAGCGCGGGCTGTGTCGCTGGCCTGGTCATCGCCGTTATCACTGGCCTGGTCGGGCAGCCAGGTCCTCACCTCTGCCGTTGTGCCGGCGCGCGCAGGCATGTGAAATGCCGCAACCACACGGCCTTCGCGGTAGACCACGGCAAACCCATTCTGCAGCGTAACCTCGTGCTGGCGAAGCACTTTGGAGATCGCCTCACGGTTCTCGCGCGAGGCCAGACCGGCGCCCCCGCGTACTTTCGCGTGTGTCGTATTACGAGCCGAACTGTGGGCTGACCTTCGCGTCTGCCCGCTCGCGGGAGGCGGTCCGGAAGCAGCCCCAGCGGCCTCCCCATGCGCCAACGCAAATGCAGGCAAGCTCAACGCGATCGAGTCGGCCTCGGCGCGCGCATTCGCCGTCGTGTAGTGGGCCAGCTCCAGCGCCATGTGGTTGCTATCGTCACGCATCTGCGTCACCGGCTGCGAGAACCAGCGGTCCACCGCGCGGTTCATCAGCCCATAGCTGAAGATGAACATGAAGACGATGGGGATGAGGCTCACCAGCACCGCTCCCCACAGCATCCGCGTACGCAGTCGCGCGCCCATCACACGGCTACGCTGATCGGCATAGAGCTTCAGCACATTGCGGACGAGCAGCAGAAGCACCGCGACGAACAGAAGAAACGCCACGATCGACAGCCCTGTGAACACAAAAAACTGCTGCGTCGTCGCAGGGTTGGGGATGCCGATATTGAAGGCGTTGAGCGCCGCGAGGATCGCGAAGAGCACGAGCAGGCACGAGCCAAGGGCGAGGATAAACATCTTTCGCCGGTTCGCCGTAGTGGCCATGGCCCTGTCCTCCGCAGCCCCCGATTATAGGGTCTGAGTCTCTCTATCCGCTGCTGGCGCGGATTCTTACACCAACTCCGTCACGGGCTTCCAATCACGCTTCTGCGCAGCCGCCACCGCACCGTACGTCAACACGCCGTTGAAGGTATTCACCCCTTCGGCAATCCCCTTGTCTTCGCGAATCGCCGCGTTCGTCCCCATCCGCGCCAGCTTCAGCACATAGGGGAAAGTCGCATTGGTCAGCGCCAGCGTCGACGTATTCGGCACCGCCGCCGGCATGTTCGTCACGCAGTAATGCACGACGCCGTTGACTTCATACGATGGGTTCGAGTGCGTCGTCGGGTGTGCCGTTTCAATGCATCCACCCTGGTCGATCGCGACATCCACGATCACCGCGCCCTTCTTCATCTTCGCCACCATCGCCCTGGTCACGATCTTCGGTGCCGCGGCGCCCGGAATCAGCACTCCGCCAATCACCAGGTCGGCCTCGCGAACCGCATGCTCAATGTTGTAACTATTCGACGCAACCGTAAACACCCGTCCACCGAAGATGTCGTCCAGCTCACGCAGCCGATTCAGATTCAGATCGATCAGAGTCACCTTCGCCCCCATACCCAGTGCGATCTTCGCGGCGTTGGTCCCTACAATGCCGCCGCCGATCACGCACACATTCGCCGGCGGAACGCCAGGCACACCGCCCAGCAGAACTCCCCGGCCCCCATGCTCTTTCTCCAGATAAGCCGCGCCAACCTGCACGCTCATCCGTCCCGCGACCTCGCTCATCGGAGTCAGCAGCGGCAGGTTTCCAGCACGGTCGCGTACGGTCTCATAGGCAATCCCGGTCACCTTCGCACTCAGCAGCGCATCGGTCAGCGCGGTCAGCGGCGCTAGGTGCAGATACGTGAAAAGAACCAGCCCTTCGCGAAAATGTTTGTACTCTTTCTCGACCGGCTCCTTCACCTTGACGATCATCTCGGCAAGCCGCCACACATCGTGGGCCGAACCAACAATCTCTGCGCCAGCTTCCTGGTACTCATCATCCGGCATCGCGGAAAGAGCGCCAGCATTCGTCTCGACCAGGACCTTATGTCCTGCTTCCACCAGAGCCTTCACGCCCGCGGGAGTCACACCAACGCGGCTCTCGTGATCCTTTACTTCCTTCGGCACACCAATAATCATTCCTGCCTCCAAACACTGTTTCTAATTGTATCCATGTGGGCCCGGTGCCCGTCATTTGTCGCCAGATGTAAGGCTCTACGGGCACGCGGAGGCGAGGATTTTTCAAGCGGTAAATATGTTCCGGTCAAGGTATTCATTGCGGAACTTACCGCCTGGGTCGTGCTGCTGGAGGAGTTGGCGGAACGTCGGCAGTTGGGTATAAAGCGATTGCAGGCGCGCCGGTGCCATGGTGAAGACCTTGGCCCAGTGCGGTCGCGCGTCGAACCGGGCGAGTTTGGCTTCGATCAGCGGGAGCACCTGGTTCACCGCGTCGGTCTCTGGCTTGAAGGTGAAGTGGATGGTCATCGAATCACGTTTGTAGGCCTGGCTCATCCACAGATCGTCGGCCGCGACGGTGCGGAGTTCGGTGATGTACAGGTGAGGCGTGATGTGGTCGCGCAGTTGTTCCACGGCGAGCATCGCCTGGTACCCATGTTCACGTGGAACGAAGTACTCCGACTGGATCTCCTGGCCGCTGCTGGGAGTGAAGTTCATTTTGAAGTGTGGCATGCGCTCGTACCAGGGACCCGGCACGCCAAACTGCTCAGTGCAGCTTTCCGCACTGTGTCCCGCGACGGGGTGAAGCTTCTGCGTCTGCAGCGTTGCGCCGTGGAACTGCGGTGCGAGTGTAGAAGAATCGCCGGCCTGGACGCGGCTTTTGATCCACACCTGAGTGATGCGATGGTTCTGCCAGTCGGTGAACAGGCTAGTGCTGTAGCCGCTGGCGAAGATGGTGTCCATGTTGTGTTCGAGCTCGTCCATGGAGAGGTTCTCGTAGACAACCTGCTTCATCTGAAACGTTGGCTCGACGTTGAGCGTGACGCTCGTAAGGATGCCCAGCCCGCCGAGATTGACGACGCAGCCAAGAAAACGGTCGCCATCTTTTTGCCGCGACAGCGTGATGATCTTGCCGTCGGCCATGACCAGTTCGAGGCCGGCAACTGCAGTGGACAGGTTGCCGTTGCGCGGGCCGGAGCCGTGAGTGCCCGTGGCGCACGCTCCTGCAACCGAGATGTGCGGGAGCGAGGCCAGGTTGTGCAGCGCGTAGCCCTGCGCGTCGAGCCAGGGGCAAAGCTGCCCGTACGTAACGCCCGAGCCGACGGTAACGGTGCGCGCCTCCTTGTCGACCTTCATGGCGTCCAGCGCCTTCAGCGAGATCTGGTTCTGGGTGCTATCGGCGATGCCGTTGAACGAGTGACGCGAGCCGAGCGCCTTCAGTTTGTTGCAGCGAACGACAGCTTTTTGGACGTCTTCAACGGTCTTGGGCTGAAGGAGGTTGTCGGTGTGGAAGGTATAGTTGCCGGCCCAGTTGGTGCGGTGCTCGGTGGCAGTCTGGCCGGAGCCGATGCTGGGGAGGAGACTGGAAGCGAAAAAGGCTCCAGTGGTCTTCAGGAAATCTCTCTTATTCATTTGGTCCGCCCAACGGTGATTTGAGCACATCACGGTCGAGGAAGCGTAATCAATTGAGTGCATCAAGCGCAAGGAGACGGCCTGAATACAGCACGTGCCTGAACCATTCTCAAGCAAGAGCCTGCCGCAAGGTCTCTGCTGTGCTTTCAGGATTAAGCGTAGGGGTTGTTGCTTTTAGGATTAGCGTAGGGCTTTAGCCCTACGACAAATCGCCGCAAATACGTGGGGCTTTAGCCCCGGGCCTTCTCTCCATCCCCGCCATTCGGACTTTTCAGCGTCCTCTAAATCATCATGCATTAGATTGGGCAGATGCCTCCCCGCTCCGCGACCGATCCGCAGGCCGCACCACGAGACCATCGTCTGCTGACGTTGCTGCTCATCCTTCCGCTTCTGGTATCGCTGACGGCGGTGTGGGTTCTCGACTATGCCAAGGCGCATCAATCGCTGTTCACAACATCGAACATGGTAGGCCCAACCGTCACGAGCCTGCTCGATGGCAACGGTCTGACGGCCTGTACCGAGGACATGGGCACGCTCGGTAACCCTATCTGCTTCCACGCCGGACGCATGCCGATCAACGCGCTGGTCGTCGCCCTCGGGATTCGGCTGTTCGGCGACCGCTATCTTCCGGTGTCCTTTTTCAAAACAATTCTGCTGTTGCTCCCCGTGCAGTTGGCCATCTATCTGGTGTGGCGACGCCTACCCCGTCTCCGCTGGCGAGCGGCTGCTATCGCGTTGCTTCTACTCGTGCCGTTTGCCATCCCCGCGTTTCTCGCCGACGTGGCCAACATCCTTGTCGAAGAGGGCTACTCGTACAGCCTTCTCGCCGCTGCGGTGGCGCTCCTCTTCTTTGGCCGCAGAAGTCCGAGTCGGCACTGCGGCCCGGGCGAACGTCTACAAGCACTGCTCCTTGCACTTGCCCTCACCGGACTCTACCTCTCCAAAAGCTCGATGCTGCCTGCGGTCCTCGTCCTTGCCGTCGGCTTCTTTCTCCTGCACCGCGCCGTGGGTCCCCGGCTCCTGGTCGCCCTCCTGGTAGTGGCTGCTCCCCTCGGCTGGGCCATTCACCAGCACCACGCCAGCGGACGCTACAGCATCAGCACCAGCTTCGACGGAATCAATCTGCACAAAGGCAACAACGCCGAGTTTCTGGCGCATTACCCTCCCCCACCCGGAGATTCTCTCGACCGCTTCGACCTCGACCTGAACCGCGGACTCCACTTCAGCGACGAGTGGAGCTTCAACGACTATCACCGCCGAGCCGCGCTGAACTACCTCGGGACGCACCCCCGTTTAACCCTCCAGGGCGATGCCAGAAAGCTGTATGTCCTTTTCTTCTCCTTGAAGAAGTACGGCTCCACAGCCAGTCACGGCGTCACGCGAGCGATGGAGGAGACCGGCATAGCGCTCTTCCGGCTCATCCTGTGGACAGCCATCGGCTCCTCGATTTACATCCTGCTACAAGGAAAAAACAGGCCCGTGCGCCTCGCCGGCGGCATCTTCCTTGCGCTTGTCGCGGCCTGCGCTCTCCCCTACGTGGCCGGTTTCGCCAATACCAGGCACGCCAGCATCCTCATTTATCCCGCGGCCCTGATGTGTTGCCGGATGCTTCTCGAGGACGATTCAACCCTGGCGGACGTATGACACTAACGAGTTAGAGTCTGTAACGAAATACCGCTTGCTAAAGGGATTACACTCATAGCAGTCTCAATTCAGGAAACGACTTCAACACATGTCATCAAACAATTTTCAGATGCGTTACTCCCGCATTCACAACATGCGGTCTCTCTTTAGCCTCTTCTCCAGTGACCTGGCCATTGACCTCGGCACGGCGAACACCCTCGTCTTCGCCCACGGAAAAGGCATCATCGTCAACGAGCCGTCGATCATCGCGGTGAATAAAATCACCAACGAGGTCGAGGCCGTGGGCAAGGAGGCCAAGGAGATGCTTGGCCGCACCCCAGGCAACATCGTTGCCATCAAGCCCATGAAGGACGGCGTCATCGCCGACTTCCGCCACACCGAAAAGATGTTGAACTACTTCATCCAGAAGGCCCACAACCGCAAGATGATGGTGCATCCCCGCATCGTCATCGGCGTCCCGTCCGAGATCACCCAGGTAGAGAAGCGCGCCGTCATGGACTCGGCCTACCGGGCCAAGGCGAGCGAGGTGCACCTCGTAGAACAGGCCATGGTAGCCGCAATCGGCGCCGGCCTCCCCATCACCGAGCCCGGCGGCAACATGGTCGTCGACATCGGCGGCGGCACCACCGACATCGCGGTCATCTCGCTCGCCGGCATCGTCTACTCCCGTTCCGTCCGCGTAGCCGGAAACCAGATGGACGAAGCTGTCATGACCTACCTCAAGCGCAAATACAACCTGCTCATCGGCGAGCGGACTGCCGAGCAGATCAAGATCGTCCTCGGCTCGGCCTACCCGCTCGACAAGCCGATCCAGATGGAGGTCAAGGGCCGCAATCTCATCGAGGGCGTTCCCAAGACCATCACCATCGAAGACTCCGAGATCCGCGAGGCCCTCGCGGAGTGCATCTCGACGATCATCAACGCCATCCGCGTCGCGCTCGAACGCACCCCGCCCGAGCTCTCCGCCGACATCTCCGACCGCGGAATCGTCCTGACCGGCGGCGGCGCACTCATCAAGAACCTCGACAAACGCATTCGCGAAGAAACCGGCCTCCCGGTCTCCATCGCGGACGATCCCCTGGCCTCCGTCGTCCTCGGAACCGGAAAAATGCTCTCCGACTTCAAACTCCTCCGCAAAATCTCAATCGACTAAACTTTCATCCTCAATCCCAAAACGGCCCCGAAACTTCGGGGCCGTTTCCGTTGCCTTCGTCCTTTTCGCTTTACCGCCGCCGTTGTCGCTGCCTTACCTTTTGCGCTGTCCTTGCCCTTGCCTTTGCCTCTGCTGCTGTTCTTGCCGTTGCAGTTGCAGTTGCTGTTGTCGTTGTCTGTTCTTAAGTCGTCATCCTAGAGCGAAGCGAAGGATCCCCGTATTTCGCCTTTGCTGTTGCCTGTTTTTCCTGACCCGGCCCAACACTTGCATCATCCTGGGCGAAGTCGAAGGACCTGCGGTTCCCATTGCCCTTGCTGTTGCCTGTCCTTGTTTGTCATTTCGCAGCGAAGCGGAGAGGCTAACAGCCCATCGTGGGCCGCCACGGAGAGATCCTGCCGTTCATCCTCGCCCTTACGTCTGAAAATTCAAAAATAAATCCGCAAATCATGTCCTACTTTCAGCCCACGAAAAAGTGGCGGTTTTGTGTCCACGTTCACCACACATTTCACCACGTTTTCACCACAAAAACACCACGTTCTGCCACCCATATTTCTCAAAATCCCCTTTATTTAAGGGTATTTTGCTCTTCACCACCACGCCCAGAAAAAACACCGCAATTCGAGCAAAAAAGCGGAAGGGAACAAGGTCGAAAATCCTTGCCCGCTAATCGTCGTTGAGAGGGTGGGTGAGGCTGACCCGGATGCGGTCGATGCGCCGGTCGGTGCTCGCCAGGACCTCCAACCGCAACCCATCCTCTTCGACGACCTCGCCCGGCAGCGGAATATGCCCGGCAATCTCGGAGACCAAGCCGCCAAGCGTAGTCGATTCATAGTGTTCCGGCAGACGCAGCGCAGTGGGATCGTCGCGTGTATCGCGGGGTTCGTACTCTTCCCTGCCTTCGCGCCGGAGCGAAGCCTCGTCCTCAGGTTCATGAGGCTCGCCATCTTCGGCGGTCCGCATGGTGCGGTGGGCCGGTTCGAACTGGTCGGCAAAGAGGTCGCGCAGCCGCGAGAGTTCGAACGCACCCGAAACCGTGTAGGCCCCGTTGGGCTCGCGGATGGGGGTGTCGTCGGCCTCGGGCTCGTCGTGCTCATCGGCGATGTTGCCAACAATGGCCTCCAGCAAATCCTCAATGGTGACAAGGCCTGCAACGCTGCCATACTCGTCGATGACGAGGCGCATGTGCTGCTTTTCGCGCTGCATCTCGCGCAGCAATTCAGCTACTTTCTTGGTCTCGGGAACGAAGGCCGCCGGACGCTGAATCTGCGCAACGGTGCGGGTACCCGCTTCTATATCGAGGACTTTGAGGAGGTCGTGGGCGAAGGCGATTCCGGTGACATGATCCAGAGAACCCGCGTAAACAGGGACGCGCGAGAAGGCGCGCTCGTTGATCTGCGCGGTGAACTGGTGGAGCGTGAGGGTGCCGGAGACGGCGAAGATCTCGGGTCGCGGAGTCATCACCTCGAGAACAACCTTGTCGCCAAACTCAACCACAGAGCGCACAAGCTCACGGTCGGACTCCTCCAGAATCCCCTCTTCCTCACCAGCTTCAAGGAGCGCGTCCATTGCCTCGGACGGGTGGTCCTCTTCGGCGGTGTCTTCGGGCTCTGCAAGCGCTGCGATCGACAACAGCAGGCCAAGAAGAAGCGTGACCGGGAGAATGAGGTAGAAGAGCGCCTGAAGGATAGGGGTGATGCGCGCGATCCAGAGGCCGCGGGTGCGGGTGAAGAGAAGCTGCGGAAGCAGCCGGTCGAACAGCAGAATGAGCAGAATAAGCTCAAAGACAGCGCGAACGATCTCGGAGGTGGAGGGAGTGCGGGCGAGCGACGGAAGTAGCGTGGTGTGGGTGTAGAGGCGTAGACCCGCGAAGAGAGCGAGCGCAGCCACAGTGAGCTGGCGGAGCACCGAAGCGGAGAGGGCAATGGACTCGCGGCCGAGGCGGAGCCGGGGCTCGACGACCTCCTCCCAGGCGTCAATGTTGTCCTGATATTCGCGGGCGAGAAACTTACCCATCTCGGAGTAGATGCGGTCGACGTAGGCAGCGAGGGAGAGGATGGCCAGCAGGAAGATCAGGCCCAGCGTGTAGGCGAAGGCGGGGCTCATGCGGACCGTCCGGGTTTGGGCTTGGTTGGCTGGGTCGCGCGGCGCGGCTTCACAGCTTTGCGGGCTTTGTTATTTGGCTTCAGACTGCTGCGATTTGGCTTCGCGACACGCTCGATGAGGGTGGTGGGGAGGCGGAGTTCGCGGCGGAGAGCGGCTTCGCGAGTGGCCATCTCGCCATCGTCGGTCTCGTGGTCCTCGCCGGCGAGGTGCAGGAGGCCGTGGAGGAGGAGGATGCGTACCTCGTCGCGCAGCGTGTGACCGTAGGTGGTGGCGTGGCGGGCAGCCATTTCAAGCGAGATGGCAAGATCGCCAGCGTGGGCATAGCCGATTTCGGCTGGCGTGGGAAAGCTTAGGACGTCGGTGGGCTTGTTTTTGCCGCGAAACGACCTGTTCAGACGGCGAAGGGTGGAGTTATCGGCAAGAAGAACGTCCACTTCGCCATGAAGGCCAACGGCGACGCGGGCGCGGTTGAGGAAGCGCGTCAGGCCGGAGCTGGAGAGCTCGGGGTGGGTTGCGCCTATGTGGGCCGAGGCTTCGATGGTGATCATTGGTTTTGCTTCGATTCGTTGAACGCCGTCGGCGATGCCTGAGGGCTCCGGGTGTAGACGCGGACGTAGTTGACGAGCATCTGCTGGGGGAAGGTGGTGACTTCGTCGGGGTTGCCGGGCCAGCCGCCGCCGACGGCCAGATTCAGGATGATGAAGAAGGGATGATCGTAGACCCAGGGGGTTCCGGGGGGCAGGTCGGCGGGGGTGCGCTCGGCGATGAGGTGGTCGTCGAAGAAGAACTTGATGTCGCGGGGAGCCCACTCGACGGCGTAGAGATGGAAGGCGGTGTGGACGGATTCGCCCGCGCCCAGAGGGTATTTGGCGGAGATGCCGTGGGCTCCGCTGTAGCCGGGGCCGTGGAGCGTGCTGTAGATGGTGGTGGGATCGCCTATGTTTTCGATGATGTCGATCTCACCACATTTCGGCCAGCCGGCGGTTCGGCTGTTGGCGCCGAGGAGCCAGAAGGCAGGCCAGATGCCCTTGCCTCCGGCGGGTAGCTGCATGCTGGCTTCGAAGCGCCCGTAGGCTTGCAAGAAGATCCCCTGGGTGTGGATGCGGGCTGAGGTGTAGTGGCGCGGGACGCTGTCTGCGTCTGTGAAGTCCTCTTTTAGCGCGGTGATGACGAGGTTGCCGTCTCGCTGCTGGGCGTTGACGGGGCGGCTGGTGTAGGTTTCAAGCTCATCGTTGCCGAAGCCTTTGCCTCCGGTAACGAAGGCCCACTTTGCGGGGTCGGGGGCGGAGCCGTTGGGGCCGCTGAACTCGTCGCTCCAGGTAAGGTGCCAGGCTGGTGCGGGCGAGGGGGATTGCGCAGCGCTGAGTGCGACGCTGCTGCTGGCAAGCATCAACAGAGCCAAGCAGGCGCGAGGGAGCAGGCGCTTCCGGCCGGATTTAAGGAGCGCGGGAGTCGGGGTGGTACTTGGAGGTTCGATGGTCATCATCGTGAGAAGCGGGGCTAAACGTCAACAGAGGGCTGGAAGCGCCCTCTGTTGACGATGGTATCGCATATTGGCTGGATTTATTGGGGTTTCGGGATTGGTTTGGCTGCGGGGTCGAGGATGGAGCCGGGCACGACGGTTTCGGTGAGGGCGAGGGGAAGCTGCTGCTGGGCCTTGCCGTAGCTGTCGTAGGCACGGACGATCCGCTGGACAAGACAGTGACGAACCACGTCTACATCTTCAAAGTGGCAGAAGCGGATGCCTTCTACCCCATCGAGGACGTGCAGGGCCTCGAGCAGGCCGGACTTTTTGGGGTTGGGTAGATCGGTCTGGGTGAGGTCGCCGGTGATGACCGCCTTGGAGTTGGTGCCCAGGCGGGTGACGAACATCTTCATCTGCTCCATGGTGGTGTTCTGGGCCTCGTCCATGATGATGAAGGCATCGGAGAGGGTGCGGCCGCGCATGAAGGCTAGCGGGGCGACTTCGATGACGTTGCGCTCGAGAAGCTTGTCTACTTTTTCCTGGTCTAGGAGGTCGTAGAGAGCATCGTAGAGCGGGCGGAGGTAGGGGTCTACTTTTTCCTGGAGGCTGCCGGGGAGGAAGCCGAGGCGTTCCCCTGCTTCGACCGCGGGCCGGACGAGGATGATGCGGCTGACTTTTTTGGCCATGAGAGCAGAGACTGCCATGGCAACAGCGAGGTAGGTTTTGCCGGTGCCGGCAGGGCCGAGGCCGAAGGTCATGTCGGACTGCTCGATGGCTTCGACGTACTTTCGCTGGTTGGGGGAGCGGGGCTGGACCATGCGCTTGACGCCGGCGGAGCGTTGTTTGCCGGTCTCGACGAGGCTGCGGAGGGTCGCGGTGGGGTCGGCAACGAAGAGCTTCAAGAGGCCGTTGAGTTCGCCGTTGTGGAGATTGACGCCGGATTTGCGAAGGTAATCGAAGTCGGTGAACAGGCCTTCGACACGGCCTACATTGCCGGCTTCGCCAGTGACATGGATGGCGTCGGAGCGGAGATCGATGGTGACGTTGAGTTTGTCCTCCAGGAGGCGGAGGTTTTCGTCGTGGGTCCCGTACAGGGGCTCAATGCCAACAGTGATTTCCAGTGATTTTTTAATCAAGTAGTGTGCTGACCTCCGTCAGGGGAAGCTGGGTGGAGTGCTGGGCCGAATGACTTATGGGTTGGGTGGAACGGGAGCGGACTGTGGCAGACAGCGCGGTGAGTGCGCTTTCTGACTGCGACCGGGATGGCGGGAAGTGCCAATCTTGTGTCGAAGATGGGCAAAGAGTAGAACGTGGAACGGGTTGCGTCAAGTGGCAAATTGTGAATTGAAGTGTTGTGGGGAATTGCGATGGGATCGGGTCGGGCCATAGTCGCTGCAGATGGGATGTTTTGGGGAAGTGAATGGTTGACCTGCGGGCGGGAGTTCCGTAGACTTAGATATTGCAGGGAGTGCGGCAGGCTGTGAGCTGGCTGGCCTGTGGCCTGCACCCATTTTTCCCGACAATGTACGGGTTTAGAGAAGAGAGTTTATGGCAAATCATGTTTCGTCGTTGAAGCGCGCACGTCAGACCATTGTGAAGACCGCTGTGAATCGCGCTAACAAGAGCAAACTGCGCGGGACGCTGCGTTCCCTGCGCGAGGCAATCGCCGCCGGCAACCATGCCGATGCGACCACCCAGTACCGCGCGACCGCGTCGATCCTCGACAAGAGCGTGCAAAAGGGCGTTCTGCATAAGAACACCGCGAGCCGCTACAAGAGCCGCTTGAATGCGCGTGTAAAGGCAGTTGCGCCGAAGAAGGCCGCCTAAGCACAGCAGAACGAAGATTTCAGATAGAAGGGCCAGCTTATGGGAGACCATTAGCTGGCCCTTTCTCTTTGGATCATTGCCTTATTGCCCAGGTTCTATTTGGGTTGGTCGCTGGTTTGGGTGTGGGGCGGGTCGGTGGGCAGCGTGTAGAGGGTGGGGGCTTTGCGGATTTGGGTGGGCAGTGCGTCGCCAGAGAGAGTGGTATTTGTGTCGGATTCGGACGGGACGGGCGTGGCGTTGGCCGGAGCGGATGAGACTCCTTGAGTCGCGTCGTGACCTAGAGTGTCGGTTGCGCTGGAAGTGTTGGCGCTGTCGGATTGGGCGGAGGAAGAGGCTTCAGCCGCAGCTGGCTCTGTTTGCGCCGTGGCGAAGTGGATGGGAGCGTCGTTCTCCTCTGGGGCCGAGGTCTGGGCGAGTTTGATGTCACCCTGCTCTTTGGGGGTGAGAGGGGGAAGGCTATAAATTTCAATGGCTTCGGCGTGAATGACGGCCAGGCTCAACCCGCTGGGAGAGAGGTCGAAGTTCTGGCCTGCACGCTCAATGGGAGAGCAATCGGCGTGAAGAATCTGCTTTCCACTGCTGGTTTGATAGACAACGATGCTCTGGCCGGCCAGTTCCTCAGAGATCAAGGGTTGGTCGGGAAGTACCGACGACGTGTGAACCAGGACACGGCTGAGAGCGAAGCGGCCACTGGAGGGAGCAAAGGCCAGGGAGGGGGCGAGATAGTCGCCAAAGAGATTCTGCTCCCACATCTCCTCGCCACGCATGTTGAAGCCGCCGAGTAGCTGTCTGATGTTGCCGGAGCGGCAGCCGAAGGCGATGAACTCGCTGCGGCTGACGAAGAGCGGCGAGGGGCGACAGCTGGAGTCGAAGGGGGAGAGCTCATTCTTCTTGCCGGCATAGGAGTCGAAGTCGAAGGCCCAGTGTCGACGCCCCTGATCGATGATGTCGATATAGCCGGCGGCGGTGGTGGCGATGCTGCCGGTGCTGCTGGAATGGCCGATGCCGGCGACGCGGGGTCGTATCTCGTCGCTCCCATCGTCTGGCGCAGAGAGGCGATAGAAGTTGATCTGAACCGGCGTGGGATCGTCTGACACCGCAGGCGGAGGCGGAGGCGGAGTGGGACCGAAGAGAGGAGTTTTGGGCCGGGGTATAGGTGGGGTGCGAGCAACGGTCTCGACGATGAGCAGGTTCGCATTCGGGGAAAGTAGCACAGCGCCGATGCGGCGGTCGGTCGAGAGGAAAGGGCGCTCGCGGAAGGGTTGGCCTGTAGGTAGATTGATGAGCGGGGCGAAGGTCGTGAAGGTGCCGCGGACGCGCAGGAGGAAGCGACCGTGACCGAGGCTCCAGAGGTACTGGCCGTGGTCGTGAAACCGCCAGGAAGTGCGGGCTATGACGTGGCCAGTGGGGAGTTCGAGGAGAAGTGCGTCGACGTTGCGGTCCTGGTCGTCTTCGGGATCGTTGGGCAGGCGCGTCAGGAGGCGGCGAACGGTGAAGGTGAGGAGCAGGTGCCGGTCGTCGACGTAGTGGACAGTGAACAACGAACTGCCGGCGAGCAGGAACTGGCTGGAAAGAGGCTGGAAGCCCAGGGGTTCGAGGGGAATGCGGAGCGGAGGTTCAGGGCCTCGGGCGAGGAGCGGAACGGCCAAGAGAAGAAGGAGCAAGGGAAGGCCGAGGAATCGATACGGGAGAAGACGGGAGCCACGGTGCGGGATGGGGCATAGGGGAACCGTCATGGCAGATGGCGCGTATAGGTAAATCTGCGGCGCGCGTAGCACTACTGTTTCACAGACGTACGACCGTCGCCAAGGGATGCAGACAAAGCTGCCTGGATGGTGAGTTGTGATGCAGTGGTGATACAAAGGCTGAGTAACTTTTGTGAATTCAAGGGAGAATTCCATGTTGAGCAGGCGGATGTTGAGGATGACCGGGCAGGCTGGACGTCGGGTTGGGTTTGGAATGGCGATTGCGCTGGTTACGGTTTTGGCTGGAGCTTCGCGGGTCGGCTTTGCGCAGCAAGGCAAGATTGGGTCGGAGCCGAGCAAGCCGACTGAGGTATACCTGCCGATTCCGGGGTTCGATACAACATCGATCGACAAGACAGTTGATCCATGTAATGACTTCTATAAATTTGCCTGCGGAAAGTTTGCGGCGAATCATCCTATTCCCGCAGACCAGCCCGGGGTAGACGAGTTTTATGCGTTGTACAACGTCAATACGCAAGCGCTGAACGGGATCTTGAAGAAGGCTGCAGCAGGTGGGGAGGATCGGTCGCCCGACGAGCAGAAGATCGGCGACTACTACAAGGCGTGCATGAATACTGATGCGATTGATGCAAAGGGACTGGCTCCCCTGCAGCCGCTGCTGGATGAGATCGATGCGATCAGCAGCAAGGACCAGCTGCCGGCGCTGATTGGCAGGCTGCAGCGCATGGGCGTGAATGTGTTCTTTGGATATGGCGAGCAGCAGGACTTCAAGGACGCGACCAAACAGATTGCGATTGTCCTGCAGGGGGGGTTGGGGCTGCCGGAGAAGGACTACTACTTGCGGACGGGAGCGAAGGACGAGACCATCCGTCAGCAGTATGTCGCACACGTGACGAAGATGCTGACGCTGGCAGGCAGTTCCCCGCAACAGGCGCTGAAGGACGCCAAGGCGATCATGAGCTTCGAGACCGCGCTGGCGAAGGCTTCGCTGGGCGTGACCGAGATGCGGGATCCGGAGAATATCTATCACCTGCAGCCGATTGCGACGTTTGAGGCGAGCATACCGGAGGTAGACTTCGGGGCATTTCTGGATGCGATGCATTCCCCTCGCGTGGGCGAGTTGAATAATGCAACGCCGGCGTTCTTCCCTGTTCTCCATAAGGAGGTGCATGCGGCAGATCTGGAGACGCTGAAGGCCTACATGAGATATCAAGTGCTGACCACTTCGGCTGGCAGGTTGCCGAAGCGGTTCGATGAGGAGAACTTCGACTTCTACGGGCGCAAGTTGAACGGTCAACCAGAGCAGGCGGCACGTTGGAAGCGGTGCTCGAACGGGGTGAATGGAGCGCTGGGCGAGGCGTTGGGAAAGGTCTATGTAGAACAGTACTTCGCGGGAGACAGTAAGGCGAAGATGGTGCAGATGGTCAACGATATCGAGACAGCGATGGGACGCGATATTGACCAGATCGACTGGATGTCGCCGGCGACGAAGGTGCGGGCGAGGGAGAAGCTGCATGAGATGGCAAACAAGATTGGGTATCCTGACAAGTGGCGGGACTACTCGAAGCTGGAGATCAAACCGGATGATGCGCTGGGCAACGCCCGACGCGCCGATCAGTTTGAGAATGACAGGCAACTCGCCAAGATCGGCAAGCCGGTAGACCACAGTGAGTGGGGAATGACGCCGCCGGAGGTCAATGCCTACTACAACCCCAGCATGAACGACATCAACTTCCCCGCGGGAATTCTGCAGCCGGCCTTCTACGATGCGAAGCAGGATGACGCGGTGAACTATGGACACATCGGCGCCGTGATTGGGCACGAGCTGACACACGGGTTCGACGATGAAGGCAAGAAGTTCGACGGCAAGGGCAACCTGAGCGACTGGTGGACACCCGAGGATACGAAGAACTTCGAGGCCAGAACCGATTGCGTAGTGAAGGAGTACGGCGGCTTTACGGCGGTCGACGATGTGAAGGTGAACGGGAAGCTGACGCTGGGCGAGAACACCGCAGACAACGGTGGGCTGTTGCTGGCTTATATGGCTTACCTCGAACGAGCCAAGCAGGAGGGCGTCAATCTGGCGGCGAAGAAGGATGGATTTACTTCGCCACAGCGGTTCTACATTGCATTCGCCCAGAACTACTGCGAGAACTCGCGGCCAGAGCAGGTGCGGACGCAGGTATTGACGGATCCGCATTCGCCCGACCACTTTCGCGCAAACGGCGCGATCGTGAACCAGCCAGGATTTGCAGCAGCGTTCGGATGCAAAAAAGGCTCGCCAATGGTGCCAGTGAATAGCTGTCGCGTGTGGTGAGATAAATTTGCAGTTCGCAATTGCGGGAGAGGGGCTTCGGCTACTCTCCCGTTTTCTTTTGCGCGGCAGGAGTGTGCGAGAGTGGAAGTATGGCGGTTTTGGAGAAGAGACGGGCGCTGGGGTTTGCGGCTTGTGCAGCGGCTAGCTCGTTGTGGGGCTGCGGATTCTTCTTTGGCAAGATTGCGCTGGCGGAGATGGGCTTCGCGCACATGGTGCTGTACCGATTTCTGTTTGCGATCGTGCATCTGTTGCCGCTGCTGGTGACGCATCGTCCGCGGCTGAACCGTCGTGAGTGGGGATTGCTGCTGGCTGCATCGTTTCTTGGAGTGCCGCTGCAGTTCCTGATTCAGTTTTATGCGCTGTCGATTACCACGGTGAGCCACGCTTCGCTGATGGTGGGGACGATGCCGGTGATCCTGGCAGTGGGGGCGGCAGTTTATGCGCATGAGCGGATGGATCGCGTGGGATGGATGGCGCTGGGCGGCTCGACCTGCGGGGCGGCGCTGATTGCGCTGAGCGGAGGCACGCATGGCGCGGGTGGTGCTTCGCTGAAGGGTGATCTGCTTGTGGTGATTTCGCTGATGATTGCTCTGTTCTGGATTTTGTTCAACAAGAAGTTGATGGAGCGGCATTCGCACATCGTCGTTACGGCGTATGGAATCGCTCTGGGGACGCTGATGTTGATGGTGTGGGTTCCGCTGCGGTATGGGATGCCGCCTGTGGCGGGGGTTTCACTGAAGGCATGGCTGGCACTGGCGGGCAGCGGTGTGCTGTGCACGGCAACGACGACGCTGCTGTGGAACTGGGGGATGACGCAGGTTCCGGCCTCGCAGGCGGGAGTGCTGTTGAATATGGAGCCGCTGATGGGGAGCCTGCTGGGGGTTCTGGTGCTGGGGGAGCGGCTGGGGCCAAGTGCATGGGCTGGTGGCGGACTCATTCTTGCCGCAGCCGTGACGTTGACGACGCGGTCGAAGACAAGGGTGCGGGAACAAATGCCGCTGACATAGCAGGCGCCTGTTGGTGCGAGATATTGCTCGCTAAACATTTAGCGCTTTCGTGGTGTGGCGCCAGATGAGGGTGAGGGTGAGGCCGGCGACGATGAGGCCGGCGCAGAGGCCGAGCCAGAGTCCGACCGCTCCGTGGTGGAGGCGGAAGGCGAGGATGTAGCCGATGGGCAGGCCGATGATCCAGTAGCCGACGATCTGGACGATGAGGCCGGCGTGGGTGTTGCCGGCGCCACGCAGGGCTCCGGTGGCGGTGATCTGGAGGCCGTCGAAGAACTGGAAGAGGGCGGCGACGAAGAGCAGCGGAATGGTGGCGGCGATGACGGCGCGGTCGGCGGTGAAGGTGCGGGCGATGGGGTGGGGGAAGAGCAGAAGCACGGCGGAGAAGACGGCCATGCAGCCGGCCCCGAGCAGGATGGCGGCCCAGCCGGCCGACGCTGCCTCCGCTGGGGCCTTGCGGCCGATGGCCTGACCGACACGGACGGCGGCGGCAGCGGATATCGCAAAGGGAACCATGAAGGTGAGGCTGGCACAGTTGAGGGCGATCTCGTGGCCGGCGAGGGGGAGCCGTCCCATGATGCCGATGAGGTAGGTGACGACGCCGAAGATGGAGATTTCGACGAAGATCTGGCCGCCGGCTGGGGCTCCGAGGAGGGCGAGGCGACGGAGGCGGTTGGGTTCGAAGTGGCGGAGCATGCTGCGGAGGCCGTATTGGTGGTGGCGCTCGACGCGGTAGAGAGCGGCGACTATGAAGAGGGCGAGATACCAGCGGGAGACGGAGGTGGCGAGGCCCGCTCCGGTGACTCCCAGGGCGGGAATGTGGATGGGGCCCCAGGAGTGACCGTAGATGAGGATCCAGTTGCCTGCGGCGTTGATGAGGTTCGCGGTGACGAGCGCCACGGCTATGGGACGGACGTGGTTGAAGGCCTGAAGATAGCGGCGGAGGGTGAAGTAGAGGAAGAGCGCGGGGGTGCCGTAGTTGAGCGCGCGGAGGAACGCGACCGAGCCGGTGAGGACGGCGTGGTCGATGGGCAGTCGCAGCATGAAGACGGGGGCGAAGACGATGATGAGGATGAGAGTGAGGGCAAGACCGGCGGCGAGGATGAGGCCGTGCAGGAGCCAGCGGTTGGCCTCGTCGAATTTGCCTGCGCCGTGGGACTGGGAGAGGAAGGTGTCGAGGCCGAGGAGGATGCCGGCGATCCCGAAGGCGATGGTGTTGTAGAGGACCTGGCCGAGGGCGGCGGCGGAGATGGTGAGGGCCGGGTTCGCCATGTGGCCGACCATGACCGTGTCCACGATGCCCATGGCCATCCAGCCAACCTCGGCGAGGATGAGGGGGAGGGCCAGGGTGAGGACCGGTCGGATTTGGTTTCGGATTGGCATAGGCCTTAGTCTTCGAGTGGCGCCGTTCGAGTTGGCAAGTACCCCTCCCCCTGGTGCCTAAATGTGTCAAAGTATTCAATCCAAAAATGTTAGCTTGGTACTTCGGTGTGATGAGAGGGTACTTTGCCGGACGCATCCGGGTTGTTTCCTTCTGGGTTTTGCTTAATGAAAGAAGCCCCGGTGGTGGCCGGGGCTTTATCTCTCTAGTTCAATTATAGCTGGTTGGGTGGAACTGATGGGACACACGAATTTGCTGGTCTGACGCGGGAATCCGATGGTTTGGGGGTTGACAGGCGTTTTGGGGAATCCCTGTGACCGCCCAGTTCTAATTTGAATGCTGTCCGCGCTTACTCAGTTCAGCAGGTTGAACGTGTTCGAAGCGTCGTCCACAAAATAGACTCCTTCGGTCGTCACAACCAAGCCAAAGAGCGCGCCTGCTCCCGGGGGTGGTCCTCCCGTGTTGTCGACAAGTTTGACTGCAACCTGTTTGCCGAATTTTGGATTGATCTCCACAAGGTTGCCGTCATTTCCATTGGCGGCGAGGACGTGATGATTCGGAGTGATCGCAAGACCGAGCGGGTCATTGAGAGCTCCCCCCTGTGACACGGTGGAACCAGTTCCCTCCGGGAATACCCGGAAGAGCGCGTCGGGAATGGCCGCGATCCGATTATCCAGGCTGTCTGCGACGTAGAGAATCCCTGATTCGTCATCGAAGGCGACTCCTGTTGGGCCGATGACAAGCGCCGCGGGATCTGTGCGCTCAGGGAAACCAGAGGCAATGACTGTGCTGTTGAGCAGTTGAGGCGGTTCGTCACCGAAGACGCCTAAGAGCAGACGGACGACTGTTCCGCGATTCACGACGCTGCCGTTCGCTGCGACTGTGCCATTGAGCACGTTGGTCACAAACAAGGCGGCGAGGGAGCCGCCGTCTACCGCGGTCATGTCCCATGGACCGTTGATGTTATGACCTGAAAACGTCTCGACGACATTGCCCTTGCTGTTGAGAACGATCAGGCAACCGGCCTTTGAAGTCGTAGGGTCTCCGCCTACGGTGGGCAAACTGCCGACCACCACGAAGCCGCTGCGCAGCGCCACTAACGCCGTCGTCAGTCCGATACCCCCGGGGCAAGAGACCTTGGTCGGATCGATTTGAGCAAAGAGGCTAAACGTCCCATCGGGCGCAATCTGCACGATGGTGGTGCCGGTTCCCTGCTGGTTCATGCTGTTGTTGAAATTGCTGATCAGGAATCGGCCCTCGACCAGGTTTCCTTTGGTTTCGGGAACACGAGCAACGCCGTACGGGTTGACGTCACCGTTTGACGGGATGGTGGAATTGAGAACGGTGATGGTGTTGAGAGGGCCGATAAACGAGGTATCGGCGCGAGCGAAGACATCCGTGGCGGCTACGAGCAACGCCGTTAGAACGACGACACGGACTCGAACAGTGAGGGCCTGATTGAGTTCCATATTTATCCTCCTGGACCAAATTCAGCGCGCAGAACTGCACGCTAACACTGCAGGAGGGTAAACATAGGCCCTTTGTGAGTTGGTATTGTCACGGAAATGTCTGAATCTTGTAACTTCGCGTTGCAACTCGGGGGCGAGATTTATTGGGGGGTAATGATGCCGCCTACGGGCATGCTGGTGGGGAGGGATTTTTTTTG
>Ga0182024_10007730_pt1 | contig 23089 bp, 27 predicted proteins | sample P32metaG_FD_120480 | JGI IMG/M metagenome (GOLD analysis project Ga0182024, IMG submission 120480) | Permafrost microbial communities from Stordalen Mire, Sweden - P3-2 metaG (Illumina Assembly) | ecosystem: Environmental > Terrestrial > Soil > Wetlands > Permafrost | place: Sweden: Stordalen... | reverse complement strand
TGCGCACGGGTTGGAAACCCGTGTTACAACATGTAGGGTGGGTGTACTCGCCCACCATTTTCCCGCAGGCCGAATTGGTGGGCGAGTACACCCACCCTACAAATAGGGGAAACCCGTGGTACCGGGGACGTCCGTCAGGCCCGCCGCTTGTGCCAGTCGGTGGCGGCTTCGTACATCCGGGCGATACGCAGCAGTCTTTCTTCGCTGAAAGCGGGGCCGAGAAGCTGCAGACCGATGGGGAGGGGCTTTTCGCCGGTGGTGAAGCCACACGGAATGCTGATGCCGGCGATGCCGGCGATGTTGCAGGTGACGGTGAAGACGTCGCAGAGGTACATCTGCAGCGGGTCGGCGGTCTTCTCGCCGGCCTTGAACGCGGGCGTTGGACTGGTGGGAGAAAGAATCACGTCACATTTTGTGAACGCCTCGTCGAAATCCTTCTTGATCAGGGCGCGAATCCTCTGTGCCTGAACGTAAAACTTATTGTAGTAGCCGTGACTCAGAGCATATGTGCCGATCATGATGCGGCGTTGGACTTCCGGGCCAAACGCCTCAGCACGGCTGCGGCTGACGAGATCGATGATGTCTTTGACCGCGTGTTTGGTTCGATGACCGTAATGGACGCCATCGTAACGAGCGAGATTACTGGAGGCTTCGCACGGGGCGATGATGTAATACGCGGCGATCCCGTATTCCGTGTGGGGAAGCGACACATCGACCAATTCAGCGCCGAGTTCCTGGTATTTCTTCTTGGCCGCTTCGACCGCCGCATGCACCTGGGGATCGACGCCGGCGGCCAGGTCATACTCACGGGCGATGCCGATGCGGAGATTCTTCACCGGCTGATGCAGTTCGCCCAGATAATCGGGAACCGGGGCGGGGACGCTGGTCGAGTCTTTGGGATCGTGACCCGCGATGACATTCAGAAGCAGAGCCGCATCGGCAACGGTTCGCCCGAACGGGCCGATCTGATCCAGCGAACTGGCGAAGGCCACCAGGCCGTAGCGGCTCACCCGTCCATAGGTGGGCTTGAGCCCGACGAGCCCGCAGAGAGACGCCGGCTGGCGGATCGAGCCGCCGGTATCGGAGCCGATCGCGGCGCAGCACATCCCCGCGGCGAGAGCCGCGGCTGATCCTCCGGAACTGCCACCGGGAACGCGGGAAGTGTCCCAGGGATTGCGCGTCACCTTGAAGGCGCTGTTTTCCGTGGAACTGCCCATCGCGAATTCATCGAGATTGGTCTTGCCGACAAAGACCGCGCCGGCGGCTTCGAGCTTCTTCACGACCGTCGCATCGTAGGGGGAGCGAAAGTTCTCGAGCATCCGCGATGAGCAGGTGGTCAGCCCGAACGATGTGCAAAGATTATCTTTGAGCGCAATCGGAACTCCCGCCAGCGCGCCGCTTCGCCTGCCCTGATCGACAGCGAGCGCCTGTTCCAGAGCTTGATCCGCCCAGACGCTGTTGAACGCCGCAATCTGCGGCTCGCGCTGGGCAATCACGTCCAGAATCTCGCGCGTCAGCTCGACGGAGGAAATCCGTTTGTCTCGAATCGCATCGCGGGCGGAAATGAGGGAGGAAAGGGGCATCAGTCCTCATCCGCGCCGAGGATTTTGGGTACTTTGAAAAAGGGCCCATCGGACTCGGGGGCGTTTTGCAGCACTTTCTCCAGCGGGAGGCTGGGGGTGACGATGTCTTCCCGGAAAACATTGTGGAGCGGGAGGGCGTGGGCCATCGGCTCGACGCCGCTGACATCGGCCTGACTGATCTTCTCCACGGAGCCGAGAATCGCTTCGAGCTCGCCGGTCAGGCGCTGCAGCGTCGCATCATCCAGCGCGAGGCGCGCCAGCCGGGCGACTTTTTGAACGTCGTCGAGCGTGAGCTTGCCGGTGGACATTGCCCAGGGAAGATTTGGCGGCCGCACTGCCTGCGCGATCGCCGGATGGTTATTTGGCGGCTTCGGCCGCGGGAACGTATTTGCGGCGGACGGGCTTGGTGATCATGCCGTTGCGAATTGCCTTGACGCTGACCTTCACCCGCACCGTGCGCCCGTCGATGATGGCCCGGACTTTCTGGATGTTCGGCTTGAACTTGCGGCTGCTGATGCCGGTGGTCTTGGTGCCCACGCCGCCCAGGTATTTCGCCTTGCCGCGATGGGTCTTCTGACGGCCGAACGTGGTCTTCTTCCCGGTAAAATAGCAAACGCGTGGCATCGGTCACCTTCTGAAAAATTCGAGCCGGGCAGTGTAATGGGGGAGTGGGGCGAAGACAAGGGAAGGGCGCAAAAAACCGAATTCTGAGACCCTTTTAGTCGCTCCAGTCGTGAACAAGTCCCTTCTCAAAAACATCCTGCGAGTCGTAGTCCTTCCGCTTACTGCTGTCGGTGAAGTGACAATGAGCATCCAATTGAACGGTTCCGTCCGCCAGCAGCTTCAACTTCAAGGTTTTGATCGCAAATCCCTGATCCCCTGGAAAGATCGCGCCCTTGGAGCGCAGCCAGGCCAGTCGCGCCGCCCCTGCGAGCCGCTGCTGCGGGCCGGTGAACTGGCGCTCATTTCCCCGACGCGGCCGGAGAGGCTTTTTCGACGGTAAACCGCTCCCGCGCCCTGGCCAGCAATTGATCTTCAGTGAGATGGTGCTCGTCCACGGCGATGCAGTCGATGACGCGCTCGGCGATGTCCCGATGGTTCTTCTTCAGGTCGGCGATCAGCGCTTCCATGGCGCTGCTGGCGCCCGTGCCGACGCCGAACATCAAGATTTGCTTGGCGCCGTGAAGGGTTTTGGCGACGGCTTCGTAAAAGCTCTTCTGCTCGGGTTTTCGCTGGCCGTTGGAATCGTCCTGGTTGTAATGCAGATCCCGGCCGAAACCGAACGGATCGTAGGGGGCGATCCGCTGGGGAACCGACCCGTGCAATTCCGTGCTGTAGATGCGCGCCTCGCGATGATCGATGACCACCAGCAGATGCGTGCCGGCCGCGGCGGGCGCCGGCGGGGGAGTGCCGGATCGCTCCAGGAAGTGGCGGACTTTGAGCAGTTCCTTCTTGTCGGCCAGATCCTTGCCGCGCGGGCGGTGCAGGAGGAGCGTCTGGCCGTTGCGCTTGACCTTGAGGTTTCCCTCGGCGTCCTCGGCCGTCTGGGCATCGGTCATCGCCCCCAGCATGGACCAGACCTCCCGCCATTGCAGGTTGTGCGGCATCGGATGCTGGCAGACACGCTGATAAATCTTCTCGTGATTGCCGGATAATTGTGCGTTCATTTGGATGCTGCTTTCATAAGAATTTCCTTTCGGGAAAATTGTCGGAGTTGAAATGCTGGTGAGGAAGCCCATGGCTTCATGCCACCGATTCCGGTATGGGCGGCGGAGTCTTGGGTCGGAGAGATTGCGGAGCGGCTTTTCCGTCCCCGTTCCAGGTTTCCGGCGGCAGCGGCTTGGTGAGCAAAAAGACCTGAATCATGGTGCCATTGGGAAAGACCTGGAAGACGGTTCCCTTTGCGGGCTTCATTTCCACGCTGGCATCATGCACGTCCACTCTGGTGATGCGTTTGATCTCCGCTCGGAGGGCATCGGAAGCGGTGTGAAACAACTGCCGGTGAAACTCCTGCACTTTGGCAGCGCCTTCGGGGTGTTGCGCCATCGCCTGCTCGGCCGGCGAGAGCGCGCCGTGCAGCGTGACGACCAGCGTATCCCCGCCGAGCACGACGTTTACCGATTCCGGCTCGTGACCGGTGCATTGCCGCTGAAACGCGGCCACGGCCTGGGCAATTTGCTCGGCGATGGTGGCAGTGGACTTGGGCATGGCATCATTTCCGGCAGATTGCGCTGCCTGGGACGATCAACATATTCAAAGCGGCCCCGTCCGTTTCCAGACGGGCAGCCGCAGGACTCCGGCGGGCCCGGGGCAAGGGTTACCGGAATCGGGGATGCGGCGCTTGGGGTGGGGGGAAGCCCAAGGGTGCCGCGGGGGTCGTGAGGCGATCTCAAATCCAAAAAAGAGCCGACGTGATCCGGCACCAAAGAGGTGTCTGATCACGTCGGCATACTCTGCAACCGGCCCCCCGGCGCACCGGGTTGCCTTTTATTTAGTCGTCCGACGATCTGTATGTTTCCATCATGCGAGAGTCATTACTTCCCGCACCAACGCACACAGTAGAACTCTGATTGCGAAATAGCAACCACCAATATTCGGGTGGTCGTAAGTTTTCAGCCTTCACTGGCCCGGCGTTCGACTGAAAACTGAAAACTGAAAACTTACCACTATCAATGCCTATCTCTTTTTGGTTTCGCGGAACAGCGGCGACTCCGCCAGCGTGAAGAGAACGACCTCCTCACCGGTCACAGTGCTGATGTCGTGGTGCAGCGTGACCACTTTTGTGCCGGTGATTCCCTCCACCATCGCCGCCATGGTCGGGCGCGCGATCTCGATCAGATGGGTTCTCACCTCTTTGAGCAGATCCCTCCCCTTCTCGGCCTGAAGGGTTTTGACCAGGTGTTGCTCCGCCGCGGTCAGGACGCCTTTGAGCCGGACAACGATCAGATCGTTGATCAGATAGGCGTGGACATCCTTGGGGCCGCGGCCCATGTATTCCTGCTCGAAACGGCCCATGCCCTCGGCAATTCCGCTCTCGATTTCTCCTTGTGTCTTCATCAGGAAAAGGAGTATACAGATTCTCTGGAAAATTTCCTTCTCTTTTGTTATGGACCGCCGCCCATCGAACGTGTACCATCATGGCGCTGCCGTGGCATGGAACTGCAATTCGATCCGCGGCAGACGCTCAAATCCTCGGATGACTAAATAAATGGTAGTCCGGCCCCAGGGCCGGATGACCGGTTAAAGAGTATGCCGACGCAATCGAACACTTCGGGTGTTCGATCGCGTCGGTTTTTTTATTCACCGAATTTCCAGTTTGAGAGGGCCAACGCTGAAACGGAGACGCCAATGTCCATTGCAATGGAACGATTTGGATTAAACGCACTGGCGGAAACAGATCTGAGCGGCGGTTCGCCGGCTCCGCGGCTTCCCTATCGGCTGCAGTGCCACTACTGCAGCTTTGAAGCGGCTGACGCGATTGCCGCGCCGCCGCGCTGCCCGAAATGCGCGGGGGCTTCCTGGGACCGATTCGTCATGCCGCGCAGCCTGTTGATGCGCGCTGATCAACTGCGCGGACGCTGCACGGCGAGCGGGATCGCGCGCTAAATATTCAGACACCATGCCGCAACTTACTGAAATAACTCACGATCAGTTGTTATCCGAGCTTCGGGCTGAATTGGCGTCCTCGCAGACGGCTCTCCAAGCCGCACTGGCAGTCAATCAGAACTCCCTGGAGGCCGGGCAAGCCGAGCGGACCAAGCGGGATGAATCGGAGCGGCTTGGCAGGATCAAGGATGAATTCCTTGCCAATCTGTCCCACGAAATCCGCACGCCGCTGAACGCCATCCTCGGATGGTCGCAGCTTCTCAAGCCCGGTACGACCAGCGAAGCGGACTTGGTTGAGGGACTGCAAGTCATTACCCGCAACGCCCGCACCCAGGCGAGGCTCATCGACGATCTCCTGGACATGAGCCGGATTATTTCAGGAAAGATGCGGCTGGACGTTCAGCGGGTGGACTTGCCGGCAGTGATTGACGCCGCCATCGAGTCGGTGAAGCCCGCCGCCCAAGCCAAGGGCATCAAGCTGCAGAAGGTGATAGACCCGATCGCCGGCCCCGTGATGGGCGATCCGAATCGCTTGCAGCAGGTGGTTTGGAATCTGCTGATTAACGCGGTGAAGTTCACACCCAAGGGCGGAAACGTGCAGATCGCCCTGGAGCGGGTGAACTCGCACGTTGAGTTGTCCGTCAGCGACACCGGCAGAGGCATCGCCGCCGAATACCTCCCCTACGCCTTCGAGCGATTCAGCCAGGCCGATCCTTCGACAAGCAGGGGATACACCGGCCTGGGGCTGGGACTGGCCATCGTCAAAAGTCTGGCGGAACTTCACGGCGGCTCGGTGCGGGTCAAGAGTGGCGGCGAAGGCAGAGGGAGCACGTTCATCGTGTCGCTGCCGATTTCCGTCGTCCATACATTGGAAAAGGGGGAGAATCGGCAGCACACCGCGGTCGAAAGCCCTGCCGGGCTGCTGCACAACGCGGACCTGAAAGGCATGAAGATCATGGTGGTCGACGATGAAGCGGACGCGATCGGGCTGGTCAAACGGATTATGGAAGACTGCGGCGCGACGGTGAAGGCATGCACCTCCGGAGCGGAATGCCTGGAGTGCGTTCCATCGTGGCGGCCCGATGTGTTGATTATGGATATCGGAATGCCCGAAATGGACGGCTACGCCTTGATCGGAAAACTGCGGGCATTGAGTCCCGAGCAGGGCGGTCGAACGCCCGCCGTGGCCCTGACCGCTTTTGCGCGATCCGAAGACCGGCGGCAGGCGATGCTGGCGGGTTTCGACATTCATATTGCCAAGCCGGTCGAGCCGGGCGAGTTGGCGGCGGTGGTCAGCCGGCTCGCTCGAAGAAGCGGTTGAGGCTTCTGATGACCGATTCGGACAAAGGCTGGAAGACTTGGCGGACCATCGTGCTCGCTCTTCGATGGCTGAAGAACGGTTCCGTGAAGATCATGCATTTGCACAAGAAGACGGGGGCGGAAATCAGGACTGCGGAGAAAGCCCGGCAGAAAGGCATTCGGCGAGAAATGCGGGGATTATCAAATCAACCGCATAAAACCGGCGATCGACGATCGCAGGATGAAACCGCAGAATGAAAGCGGAGCGACCATGGAACCCCCGGACGATCAGTCCGCGACTCGAGCGGCGAACAACGCGGCCGATGAACGCACAAACGCCGCCAACAAAGCCGCGGATGCACGGGCCGCCGCGGCCAATCAGGCGGCGGATAACTCCGCCCGGGCCGCCAATGCAGCGAGAGACGCCGCGACCCGGCTTGCCAATGCAACGGCCGACGAAATTGCCCGAACCGCCAACAAACTGACGGATAAACCCAACAACGAACGGAGACTGCCATGAATCAATTTGACACCGTTTTGAAAATGTACGCCGACAACGGCCTGCGCACCGTCGAGGATTGGAAAACACTCGGCCGGGACATCGAAAGCGAGGCCGAGCCGCGCACGGAGACGCTTCATCGTGGAGTGGTGCTCCCTCTCTACAGCCGCGGCCAGACGCATGTGCGTCCGCGCGCGGAGCGCAAACAACCTGTGGCGGCCCAATGAGCGGCAATCACAACGTGGAGGGCGAAGGGGCCAAGCCGCGAGACCATGCGCACCTGCGCCATCACTTTTGGAAGAACGCACATCGAGATTGGCGAGTCCAACTCGCAGTTGTGCTGATGCTGGTTGCGATCGTTGTATACGTGATGACCGACAACCTGTCGCTGAGACTGGGGAAACACCCAATCCAATCTACGCCCCAGGCCGTCTCGCCCTAATCACGATCCGCGCATTTCGCAGGTTGTGGTTTGGCGGCATGCAGTCTAACGTAGGCCCTTCTCAGCCAGAGTATTGAAAACTTCGGATGACTAACTAAAGGGTAGCCCGGCCGACGGCGGGGAGACCCGTTAACGAGTAAGCCGACGCAAGCGAACACCATTTGGTGTTCGCTTGCGTCGGCTTTTTTTTGCGCCTGTCGATGGGAATCGAATCATGCCACCACCTTCTGTCGATCGCAGGCGTTTTCTTTCCGGCTGCACCGCCGCGCTGATGGCGCTGATTACCGGATCGATTCTCGCGCCGGCCTTTGCGTTCGTCACCAGCCCGCTGTGGCGTCGGCGGCAATCGAGCGGCGTGCCCGATGGCTTTTCCGATGCCGGCGCTGTGGCGTCAATCCCCATCGGAACATGGACCCTGCTTCCCATCGAGATCGTGCGGCAGGACGGTTGGGACAAGACCAAGCAATCTCGATCCGTCTGGGCTTTGGCAGGCGGAACTGCGCCGGGCGACGTGAAGGTCCTTTCGCCAATCTGCCCCCACCTCGGCTGCCCGATCGCATGGATGGCGGGCAAATTGGATTTTTTCTGTCCTTGTCACGGCAGCGTCTTCAGCACGGATGGAACCTTCGTCAGCGGCCCGTCGCCGCGCGGAATGGACAGACTGGAGTCTCAGATTCGCGATGGACACCTGTGGGTGCGCTGGCAGGACTTCCACACCGGCTCGAACGAAAAAATCGCAGTGGAAGTGTAAGCAGGATTCCCGTCATAGAAGGCATCGCCATGAGCACCATTCCCGCTACCGACCCGAAGAGAGCAGCGGACGGCGGCTTCTTCGGTTCTCGCACGGGTTGGGGGGAGCTGAAGCGGCGGGTCTTGCTGGAGCCGGTCGAGGGTGGCTCGCGCTGGACCGCGGCGTTTGGCAGTTTGCTGCTTTTTATGTTCATCCTTCAAGTGGTGACGGGCATTCTGTTGACGACGTGCTATGCCCCATCGGTTGGCACCGCCTGGCAGAGCGTGAAATACATCCAGGAGGAAGCGCCGCTGGGCTGGTTCATCCGTGGCATGCATCACTGGGGTTCCAGCGCCATGGTGATTCTGCTGTTGTTCCACCTGGTGCAGGTGTTCGTTTGGGGCGCCTACAAGCGCCCGCGCGAATTGACCTGGATGACCGGCGTGCTGTTGCTGGGCGCAACGCTTGGCCTGGCGTTCACGGGGTATCTGCTGCCGTGGGATGAGAAGGCGTATTGGGCAAGCAAGGTCGGGCTGGGGATCGTCGGCACCATTCCGCTGATCGGCGAGCGAATGCGGCTTTTGCTGCAGGGAGGGCCCGATCTGGGCAACCTCACCCTGACCCGCTTTTTCGCCCTGCACGGCTTTATCCTTCCCGGCGCGATCATCGCATTGATCGTCGTCCACCTCTATTTCTTCCGCCTCCACGGCGTCACCACCGCCTGGTGGCAGAGCGAAGAACTGCTCAGAAGCAAGACCGAACCCTTTTGGCCCGGACAAGTTTGGAAGGATGGGATCGTCGCCCTCGGGCTCTTGGCGTGCCTCACGGCATGGGTCGCTACTCATCCGGCCCCGCTGGGGAACCTGGCCGATCCATCGAAGGCTTACGAGGCACGCCCTGAGTGGTACTTCATGTTTCTGTTTCAGATGCTCCGGTACTTCCACGGGCGGTGGGAGATCGTGGGGACCTTTGTTCTTCCATCTCTCTTCTTCGGCATCCTCTTCTTCTGGCCGCTTCTCGACCGCACGCCCTCTCGCGATCCGCGGCGACGGCCCGTCGCGATGACCATGCTTGGCGCCGCCACTTTCGGCCTGATTGGAATGACGGTTTTCGCAATGGCCACCGACGTGCGGATGACCAAACCTGAAGTCGCCCTGCGGCCCAAGTTGGCGGCGTCGCCATTGCAGAAACTGGACGTCGCGGGCCTCTATTCCACGAACTGCCTGGCATGTCATGGCGTGGACGGAACGGGAAATGCCTTACGGGTCGCCCTCCCGACGATCCCCGACTTCACCAACGGAACGTGGCAGAAGACCCAGTCGGATGAGAATTTCATCACCCGGATCGACGACGGGAAAGTTCCCGCCATGCCGGCGTTCAAGGACAAGCTCAATGCCGATCAGATTCACGCCCTTTCAGACTACGTCCGCGCGTTCGCGGCCGGCAAAACGGAGCCAAAGTGAGCTGCGCCCCTTCAAACACTGAACCAACACGCATCAAGGAGTTCAATGATGACTGCATATCAATCTCGTAAGCGGGTCTTGCTGGCGATCGTCGCCGCCAGCCTCCTATTGGCGGCGGTAAACCTCTCGTACTCCGCCGATGCGCCGGTGGATGACTGGAGAGCGCCGGCGCGAGCCCAGAGAAAACAGAATCCCGTTCCATCCAGCGCCGACTCCATCGCCGCGGGCACGAAGGTGTACGCGGCCAACTGCCTGGCCTGTCATGGCGCGGCCGGCAAGGGTGACGGTCCCGCCGCCATCGCCTGCAACCCGCCCCCCAAGAACCTCTCGGACCCCAAGCTCTCCTCGCAGAGCGATGGAGAGCTCTTCTGGAAAATCACCGAGGGGAAGAAGCCCATGCCGTCGTTCGAGAAATCGTTGTCAGAGACCGATCGATGGAACGCCGTCAATTACGTCCGCGTATTGGCGCCCCCGCCCAGCACGCAACCGGCCGGCAAATAACCGCAATATCGAACGCCGAAGGAGCAACCATGTGCAAGTTCATTTTTTTCATATTCCTCACTGCGCTGTTCCTGCTGTCGCCGGTTCGCGCGCAGGACAATCCCGGCAGCACGCAACCCGTCAGCCGCGAGGAGTTCGAGCAGCTCAAGAAGGACAACGCGGAGATGAAGAAGGAGCTGGCCGAACTGAAGAAGGGCCAGACCGAGCAGGCCAGCAACGCCGAGCAGGACGCCAAGGACTTCGACACGGAGTTGAAGGTGATCCGCGATGCGGTCTCTCACGAGAAGTCGGGGCTGGAGGGATTCGTGCTGGCGGGGGATGCGAACATCGGCTTCGTCACCCAGCGCAAGACCAATTCCACCTTTTTTGCCGACATGAGCCCGTTGATCATCTGGCAGCCGGAGGATTCCCATCTGCTGGTCGAAACGGCTTTCGATCTGGGAATCGGCGGGCAGGATGTGAATTCGGAGACGTCGACTCTCACCGTGAATCTGGCGGACATCTCTTATGAGGTATGCGATAATCTCACCATCGGCGGCGGCCTGTTTGCCGTCCCCTTCGGACAATATCACAACCACTTCGATCCGCCGTGGGTGAATAAATTCCCCGATGATCCGCTCGCATTTGACGCGATCGCGCCCGAATCGGAAGTCGGATTCTTCGCCAAGGGCGCTGTTCCGCTGGGAACCACGCGATGGACGTACGATGTGTACGTCGCCAACGGCCCGAATCTGGACACCGTGAATCCCGGCACCGCCGGGCAGCTCGACTTCGACGATTTTACCGATCTGAACAACAACAAGGCGGTCGGCGGGCGCATCGGTTTCCTCCCCATCCCGGAGATGGAAATGGGTTACTCATTGCAGTATTCCAAGCCGAATCCCTCCGGCTTCCAGTCGGTCGATGCGTTGATGCAGGCCGCGGATTTCCACTACAAGCCCATCGTCAAATCGATCAGCGGCCAGCTTGATTTCGCCGCCGAATGGATCTGGCAGCACGTCGGCTCCGCCACCTACGATCCGACAGGTTCGCTTGGCTTCGGCCCGACAACCTTCAGCACCTATTCCCAGGGGGGCTACTTCTCAATCGGTTACCGCCCCACGGAGGTGGACAGTAAAATACTGCGAAATTTTGAGATTCTCGCCCGCTACGACAGCCTGCAGCAGCCGTTGTACGCACCGGGAGGCGAGCATGAATCGCGCTTCACTCTCGGCCTCGATTACTGGCTGACTTCGTACTGCGTTCTTAAAGGCGCCTACGAAATCGACAAGAAGAAAGCCGGGCCGGATCAGAATGCGTTCATTTTCCAGGTCGGCTTTGGACTCTAAACAACCTTGCGCGATTGGTGCAGGCGTTGGCGAGGCGGTTTCTTGTAGGGTGGGTCTGCTGACCCACCAGATTTTCTCGGAAAACGTGGTGGGTCAGTAGACCCACCCTACCAAGACGGCCGTCCAAGCATACGAAATAAGTAGCGCGTACTCGCGCAAGGTCATTTAGAAACGGAGTTGCCATGTTTAGCATGAATAAAACCTCGAAATTAGTCGCAGTAACACTGGCTGGCGGATTGGTCGCCGGCGCGGCGCTGATCGGTTGCCAATCCGCTGACAGCCCCGCGGCTGCGCAGACGCCTCCGCCCTCCACGCAACCAGCGGTGCAGCCTTCGAGCTTCGCGCTCTGGGGAACTCCACCGGAGAAATCCGGCGTGCAACTCTGGTCGGAAAACTGCTCGCGCTGTCACAACATGCGTCCCCCTGATGAATTCAGCGCCGCCCAGTGGGCGACCATCGTTCACCACATGCGTCTCCGCGCCAACCTGACGGGCGACGAAGAGCGGAAGATCACTGCATTCCTCCAGGCGAGCAACTGATCGCTCAATCCTGCGTACTCGAAGCCGAGCGGTTGTGGGCGGCAATCAGGGCGAACGAGAGTATCAGCATCGCCCCGACGGCCCAGGCGGCGTGGGAGAGATCGCCTGACTCATAGTCGGCATAGACGGAGATCGGCAGCGTCAGGCGGGAGGGAGTCCAGCCGAAGACCATCATCGTGGCGCCGAACTCGCCCAAGGCCCGGGCGAAGGCGAGCACCAGCCCGCTGTTCAATCCCCGCCGCGCCAGCGGCAGCGTGACTTGCCAGAAGACCTGCCAGCGATTTGCCCCCAGAAGCCGGGCGTTTTCCTCCAGTTCTCGCGCCACCGAAGCGAATCCCGCCTTGGCGGGGAGATAAAACATCGGCAGCGCGACGATCGCGGCGGCGAGTGCCGCCCCCTCGAACCGGAAGACGATCGAATACTCGAATCGCTCATACAGCCAATGGCCGATCAGCCCGCGCGCCCCCAGCCAGAGAATAATCAGATAGCCGATCACCGTCGGGGGTAGCACCATGGGAACGACCAGGATGCACTCGATGAGGCTCTTTCCGATGAACCTCCGCCGCGACATGAGCATCGCCATTGGTATGGCCACGAGCCCGGCGACGATGGTTGCGACAGTGGCGATTCGCAGCGAAAGCCAGAGTGGGCCCCACAAGTCGTTCATGGAGTGCCCTTGGCGGGAGCCGCGGCCGGAGCCGTTGCGGGGGTTTCGGCAGGCTGAAATCCATGTGAGTGCAACGCGGCCTGGCCCTCGGTCCCGAGCAGATAGTCGAGGAACTTCTCGGCCGCGTCGCGCTGCTTGCTGTTTATCAGGGGCGCTGCGTAGTAAGCGATTGGAGAATGCGTGGATTCGTCGGCGGTTGCCACGATTTTTACTTTCGCGCCGGCTTCCAGGGCATCGGTTGAATAGACGATTCCCGCCGAGACTTCCCCGGCTTCAACGTAGGTGAGCACCTGCCGCACATTGCTCCCATACACCAGGCGCGACGCGACGGCGTCCTGCAGCTTCAACGCGGTCAACACCTGTATCGCATATTCCCCCGCGGGGACGCTCTTCGGTTCGCCGATGGCGATTCGTTTCACCGATGCATCGGCCAGTTGCGCAAAACCGCTCGGCGGCGACGCCGCATCGGCGGGGACGATCAAGACCAGCCGGTTGTGGGCGATGATCCGGGTGGTTCCCGCCTTCACGACATGCGCCTCGGTCAAATCCTTGACGTGTTTTTCGTCCGCTGAGATGAACAGGTCGGCCGGGGCACCCTGCAGAATCTGGTCTGCAAGATGGCCCGATGCGCCCAGGGTCAGTTCGATGTGTACGCCGGTGCGGCTCTCATAGGTCTTGGCCAGCTCGCCCAGCGCATCCTTAAGGCTGATCGCCGCCGATATGTTGATGGTCTGTGCGTTTGCTTTCACGGGTGTGACCAGAAGTTGGAAGAAGGCCAGGATGATGTAGAGAGAAATGACGGTTCGCACTAGTGGGCCATTCCCGGTGATTTTGCGGGTAGATCGATTACAGCGATCCCGCCTGCCTGAGAACAACCGGTGGGCTAACCCGCAATTCCAGCTGGAATGAACCACTAGAAACTCCTTGGAACGGCCAGCGCAGTCAGTATCACGGGTTTCCAACCCGTGCAAACGCCTCGGGAAGCAGATTCGATCATATTCACCTGAAACTGGTATCGTAAGGTTTGATTTGCCGCGCCGCTCGCACGGGTTGGAAACCCGTGATACTTTCGGCGTCGGTTTGGCGTTGTGTGGCCATCAGAGCATTTCATCCGTTATGCGGCGGTGCCTTTTTAACATTACCGCGGCAATGTCGCTCGTTCTCTGCGTCGCCGCATTGGCGATGTGGATTCGCAGCTACAGCCGGCTGGATTCCATCGGGCACGAAGGGCGGGGGCACTATTCCAGCTTCTCATCGGTTCGCGGTCGTGTTTTCATGGAGCTGCTGTGGTCGACTTGGGGATATCACGCCCGCGACCAAATGCCGGCGCGCTCCGTTCACGGTATTGCATGGGCGACCGGTTCAAGCCATCGCACCCTGCGGGTCGAGCCCACATCCCGTGGCTGGCTGATCGGCGGCTTCGATTACCTGTCTACGCAGAAAAAGTTCAATAAAGGGCCACTGCAATATGCTTATGGCGAATATGCCGTCATTCTTCCATGGTGGTTTCTGGCGCTCTTCGCGGCGGTGCCGTTCGTGTTATGGTCTGTCCGAACTCGCCGCCCGTCACGACGGGCGACTCTCGGTCGGTGTCTGACGTGTGGGTATGACCTTCGCGCAACACCGGGACGCTGTCCCGAATGCGGGACCGCGCCGAGCGTCGGCACGATTGCCGCCGCATAGCCATTGGCGGTGATTTCTCTCCGGTGCTGGCTTTGCGAGCCGGCGATCCTACGATAATGCGGGACAATCGCGTGTTCCCCGATCTTCCCCCTCGCCCCGGTATTCCGGGGAGAGGGCTGGGGTGAGGGGCGTATTCGGCGTCGAAAATCCGACCCCTCACCCTGACCCTCTCCCCGGACTACCGGGGCGAGGGGACAGGAGCGAGGGTTGGGCGATTGGCGTAAATGATGGTGACGTTTGCTTCGTTGAGACTCCCATGCAGGACCACCTAGGCCGACGAATCCGCTATCTGCGCCTCTCGCTTACCCATGCCTGCGGCATGCAGTGCTTGTATTGCCGGCCGCCGGGGTATGCCACGCACCGGGACGAGAACGAATTGTCGCCGACGGAAATTGAATCGCTGGTCCGGCATCTGGTTTCGGTTCATGGCTTGCGGAAAGTTCGCCTGACCGGCGGCGAGCCGACGGTGCGGCCGGATCTCATCGAGATCATCCAGCGGCTCTCTTCTATCGAAGGTCTGGCCGATTTGTGCATGACGACCAATGGCATGACGCTTTCCCGTCAGGCCGCGGCACTGCGCGAAGCGGGCTTGCGGCGAATCAATGTCAGTCTCGATTCGCTCTTGCCGGAACGATTCGCGGCAATCACCGGAGTCGATGTGTTGCCGCGTGTGTTGGAGGGAATCGCCGCGGCCACGGAGGCAGGGATGTCTCCGGTGAAGATCAACACCGTCGTCGTGCGCGGGCAGAACGAAGATGAGCTTCCCGAATTGCTTAGTTTCGCCAGTGACAACAAGCTCGAGATTCGCTTTATCGAATTGATGCCGATGGGGCCGCTGCACGAGCGGTGGAACGAGCGCTATGTTCCCGAATCGGAAATGCGGCGGACATTGTCATCCGTGGTGGATTCATGGCAGCCGCGGGAATCCTCATCGGATTCGGCGCGCAGGTACATCGCCAGCCTGGCCGATGGACGGCAGGCGAGTGTCGGCTTTGTCACCGCGATGAGCCATCCGTTTTGCGAGAATTGCGATCGTATTCGCATCGGCTCGGGCGCAGAGCTCTATCCCTGCCTGATGGATCGTCCCAGCAATAATCTGATGGCCGCGATTCGCCCTGAGTTCGACCCCGATGAACTGGATCGACTGCTTGCCGAAGGCCTCTCCGGCAAGGCGGCGGAACATCCCGCCAGGGGACATGCCGTGATGATCGAACTGGGCGGTTAGAACCCGGGGGTATTCTCATGCAACTGACCATCCGACTTTTCGGCCCCGAAGCGCAACTCGCCGCGGCGAGTGAGCTGGCGGTGAATGTCGAGCAATTTCCGATTCGCTGCGCGCTGTTGCGCCAGCAGATCGCCCTGCGCGAGCCGCGGCTGGCGCAGTCGATCAAGACAGCGCGGCTGGCGATAAACTGCGAGTTCGCTTCAGATGACCAGCTCATCGGACCGGGCGACGAAGTGGCGTTGATCGGGAGCGTGTCAGGCGGATGAAACACGAATCGAGCAACATCGCCGTGAGCATTTCCGATGGGGCGCTGGCGCGGGCCGCGCCCTCCGAGGCGCAGCCGGGCGGCGGGGCGATGGTCTGCTTCGAGGGGATTGTCCGCCGCCTGGAGAACGATCAGCCCATCGATGGGCTGCATTATCAGTCTTATCAACCGATGGCCGAGCGGCAAATCCGCCGCATCGCCGAGGAACTGATCGCTTCGCACGGCGTCCTCCAGATTTCGGTCGAGCACAGTGTGGGATGGGTTCCCGTCGGGCAATGCTCTTTTCGATTGATGGTGATTGCGCCGCATCGCAAGGAGGCGTTTGATGCGATGCAGGAGTTCATCGACCGGCTCAAGCGGGATGTGCCGATGTGGAAATCCGTTGCGACGCCGATGCAGTCGCCAACTGAGCTACCTCAGAAGCCGGCCAGTTCGGATGCGGGAAGCGCAGTCTCGCCCGGCCGAATCATTCCTCGGCGTTTGGATGCATCCACCGATTCGCCGATCGCCATCGTTCATCGCCTCGCGGAAGAGTGCGCAACTGTGGCGGCTGGAAATGTCGACATCGAGCAGAGCGCCGGGCGCGTAGTGGCCGAGCCGATCATCGCCGATCGCGATCATCCCGGTTGCGATGTCAGCGCGATCGATGGATATGCTCTGCGATTGAGCCAGATCGGACAGCGGCGACTCGCCATCGCTTTTGAGATGCGCATCGGCCAGCCGCCGCGGGCGATGCCAGAAGAGGGCGTCGTCAAGATCGTCACCGGTGCGGCGGTTCCCAACGGGGCCGAGGTGCTGATCCGCCGCGAGTTGGTGGAGGAATACCCCGATCATATCGTCATTCCCGATTCAGTCGTTCCCAAAGCCGGCCAGGATCTCCGCCGGCGTGGCGAGAATGCCCGCACCGGGGAAAGCATAGTAGACGCGGGAACGACGGTGACGCCGGCGGCGATGTCCGCCATGGCTTCGTTCGGCGTATCGCGCCCTTCTGTGCGATCGAAGGTTCGCGTGGGACTGATCATCGGCGGGGACGAACTGGTCGATGTGCAACAGACGCCGCAGCCGTGGGAAATCCGCGAGAGCAACGGACTGTCGCTTCAAACGCTCTTGCGACCTGTTCCGTGGATTGAGCTGATCGGCTGCAAACGGGTGGGCGACGATCTGGCGGCGACAGCCTGCGCACTGGAGGAATCGCTGGGCACGTGCGACGCCGTCCTGCTCAGCGGCGGCGTGTCGATGGGGGATCGCGATTTTGTTCCGGCGGCAGTGCAGCAGGCCGGCGGCCGTGTCATCTATCACGGCTTGCCCGTCCGGCCCGGTCGCCCCATGCTCGGCGCAGTCGGCCCGCGCGGGCAGGCGATTCTCGGTTTGCCCGGCAATCCCCTGTCGGTGATGACCGCGACGCGCCGGTTCGCGGCGATTGTGCTTCGCAAGATCGCCGGCCTGGCTCTGCTCGATCCGCCGACGCCGGTGGTTCGCCTCGAAACTCCGATCGCGCCCGATTCGAAATTCTGGCTGTTTCGCCCGGTGCGATTGACTGGAGATGGAGTGGCCGCCCCGTTGCCGGTGAAGAGTTCAGGCGATCTGGTCGGCGCTGCGCGATCGGATGGGTTCGTTCAGATTCCGCCTGCAGCCGCCGCCCTGACAGTTCCCTTCTTTCGCTGGAGCCTGGAATGAAACGTACACGCGATGCCGCCTCGAATGCACCAGAGCCAACATTCAGCCATCTCAACGCCCGCGGGGAGGCGAAGATGGTGGACGTGAGCGCCAAGCCAGTGAGCGCGCGCCGCGCCGTTGCCGAGGGAAGCGTGAGCGTGTCGGCGGCGCTGGCGGAAATGATCGCTTCGGATCGGGTGCCAAAAGGCGATCTGCTGGCGACCGTGCGGCTGGCGGGAATTCAAGCAGCCAAGCGGACCAGCGAGCTGATTCCGCTTTGTCACAACGTGAGTCTCGAGCATGTCGAGGTGCAGGCGTGGCTCGAGAAGCGGGAGGTGTGCATTCGCGCCAGTGTCGCCACGACGGGGAAAACCGGCGTGGAAATGGAAGCGTTGACGGCGGTGGCGGTCGCCGCGCTGGCGGTGGTGGACATGGGCAAGTCGATCGACCGCGCGATGGTGATCGGCCCGATCCGGTTGCTGGAGAAGACCGGCGGCACGCATGGTCCGTTTGAAATTCCATCGGACGGTCTGTCATCGGATCGGCCCTCAGCGGAGGGAGAGAATCCAAAGTGACAGTCTCCCCCGCGATCACCGTCGCCATTCTCACCTGCAGCGACCGCTGCTCAGCGGGCACAGCGCAGGATATTTCCGGCCCGCTCCTCGCGCGGCTGGTCGCCGAAAAGCTCGGCGCGACGGTAATCGCCTTGGCATGTGTTGCAGATGGCGCGGAAAGGATTCAACAGCAGTTGCGCGCCTGGGCGATGCAGGCGGCTCCCCCCGATTTGATTCTCACCACCGGCGGCACCGGGCTTTCCCCGCGCGATGTCACGCCTGAAGCAACCGCCGCGGTGCTGGAGCGTTTTCATCCCGGCCTGCTCGAACTGGCCCGCATGCGCTGTATTGAGCACACGCCGCTGACGTATCTGTCGCGGGGAATGGCCGGCACGCTGGCACGGTCCTTGGTGATCAATCTTCCCGGTTCCCCAAAGGGCGCTGGCGAGATGTTCCACGCCCTCGTCGACATCTTGCCGCACGCAATCCGAATGCTCCGCGGCGATTCGGATCATCGGTGATGGCCGTTGCAATCCGCCGCCACTATGGACCCGCGCGAAGTCTCCAATTTTTCATTTTTCCCCTGCTTCCCCTAAGATTTCACCACGATTTTTCGCTCAAAAACAGGGATGATGCAGCCAAATGCGGCCAAATGCAGCCACTTTCAAAACCGCGATCGCGAGACGTGCAGTTGACAAGAAAATGATGCGATGCATTATCCGCCCGGCCCGGGACCGCTGAGCTCCAGCTCGGCTCCGCAAACGAAGCGAATTGGCCGCAAGAAAACACAAACGACACAAAAAACGGATGGACCCTCCAGTTCCTGCTTCACGCATTCCGATCGCTCGCTCCATGAGACACAATGAGGCGCTTTGAGACACTTTTCGAGCAAATCGCAATTGCATAATTGACAACTGAATAACGTTATGTCTTTCCGCCCCGCCCGACCCTGGCGGGAAATGGTGAATAGGCAATTAGGAATGGTGAATTGAGGCTCGCAGGATCTGATGGCCCGGCCGCAGGCCGTCGTTGTCACAATTCACAATTCACTATTTGTCTCCGTCCCGCCCCCCCACGTTTCACGTTTTCACGCTTCCGTCCTCACCCTTCGTGCCTCTGTCCCTTCGTCCCTTCCCATCTACGCTCCAAAAAAGTGTGCCCCCCTATATATAAGGCGCAGTTGTTAACATTAGGACCATATCACTTTGTCTGACAGCCAGTTAGCGACCGTGCGCGCGTTTCATCATTAGCACGCTTTCTTAATCCGATCCGCGGCGATTTCACTCATAAGCGATGGCTTAGAAACGAGTTGAGTGCCACATGCACATTTTGAAGAATCAATCGATCGCACAGAAAACTGCTCGCCCACCTTTCCCAGACCGCCCATCTTCCGCCTTAATTCCTCGCAGCAAACACGATTTGTTTAGTAATCGTAAAACTTCCCAGCATCCCCAATGACATCAGCTCATCAGTCATTCCGCCGTCTGGGATGCTTCTTCGGCCGGCCGACCGGACGCAGTGAGCTTTCGATTCCAAGCGCCTTGGCCGTTCGCTGCATCCAGCGATCCTCCCCATACGGCTGGCCGCGGTCCCCCGCCCGCCGCAACGCGGCCAGTTCCTCTTCACTCTCCGCCTTGTTTACCAGCCAGGTCCAGTTCCGCGGCCCCTCCACCGGCCACTCCGCCAGCAAGAAGCCTACCGTGCTCCTGCGATCGCCTCTCGTCCAAAGCGATCCCCACCGCCAATCCTGCGCCTTGCGAACCAGATTGGCCCGTAATGCGTTCCGCTCCACGTACCGGCAGACAGTCAGGAAATGATGATCCTGCTGAATCGGGAAGCTCCGGAAGCGGCTCTGATACAGGTGCCCGCGCCCGCCGCTGTGGCGATGGGCGTGCCACCGTGCGGCGTGCGTCATCCCCAGCCATTGCATGAATCGCGACAACTGCCCATCGGTCTTGGGCCAGACCACCAGATGAAAGTGATTGGGCATCAGGCAATAGGCGCACAATCGTATCCCCCGATGACGATCCACCGCCTCGGTCAGCACCTTCTCGAACGCCTGGTAGTCCGCCGCATCTTCAAACAGCTCGATCCCAGGCCATGTGCGGTTCATGACATGATACGCCAGTCCACCGGGAGAAAAGCGGGGTTTGCGGGCCATGAATTGATGGTATCATGGGTGTGGCAACTAAACAATGGCTTACGACCCCTTTTCCTCTCCCGTCGACGGTCTCATGTTGTATGGGTATGTTCGGCAGAATGCAGTTAAATATCTTGACCCTCGTGGCCTTTATACTGATTGCGAATGCAAGTATACGGGTAACTTCAAGGTCTCCGTCAGCCCAGAACCTGAGCGCCCCGCTGCCGTAGCAGTCTGCCTCCTTTTGCTAAATATCGACAACACAACCGACGATAATAATGTTAACCAATGCCAGTGCGAGCAGAGCTGCGCTTGTGATTATGGCGATTGGTGGTATCATGGATACTCGTTTAGCACCAGGTGGATAGATGCGGGCGATGCAGTTCATATTTCGCGGAATGCCGAAGCATATCGCGAATCCATCGCTGACCTTGGCTCTGCTGTTGGCGGAAAACTGGGTGAGCATTATGGCGAAATGATAACAGGTGATAGTGATACAACCAGTGCCACGTTTATCAAAGGTCTTTATGAACAGTTGGGTGCAGCCGCCGCAAAGAAATATATTAGTGACGCCAACAAGCTTCGGAATACCGACGCGGATGATCAAATGTTGGCCCAGCAAACGGCTGATTACGCGGGCAAATGTCAACGCGAGTGTGCATCAAAAAACGGAGAGGAAACGAGCACTATAGAAAATGGGAGTTGTTGGAGTTGGGTTCCGCGCATTTTGCAGTGACTGAGCTCATATGCAAGTTAGTGGTCCGCAGGTGGATTATGTATCTCATTTTGAAGCGCGACGTGATGTTAGTTATAACGTCATGCGGATCACCTAGCACTATAGCGCTGGATCGGCGATTCTGGCCCAAAATCGCTAGTGATGGCGATGAGAAATAGGGACTTACGACCAATCCCGCGATGTAGTGCTAGATCCCCATCAGATGCTGATCTGCCGTCTGCCAGTCGCTTATGTATATAACGGAATGAAATCCATCGCCTTCAAAGTTCTTGCTTTCCTCTCAACAGTTCTACTGCTGCTATTTGTAGTAGGCGTACTATATACATTGAGTTGGAACGGTAGCTATTTTTGGAAGAAAAGCACTAGCACGCATCTATATATTATTCTTCGAATACTCGTAATAGCAAGTCTCTTGGCCGTCATCCCGGTACTCTGGGTACGTCGTATTATCGCCGACCGCAGGTCTTTTACTGATGGTCATTGTCGTGTTTGTGGATACGATCTCCGAGCTTCAGAGGGTCGCTGTCCGGAATGCGGTACGGCGATTTCTTGAGTTCGAAGAACTGAAAGTGACGCACATGTGACGACAACCTTAAATATCGATTCGGCTGGCAACTGATTACCGAAACCCAATTTGATGGACACTTTAGAATGGATACTGTCAATCTGAATCAACTCATAGTCGGAGAAGACGGAGTCTATTTGCTCGGCGAAACTCCCTTCTCCGGCTTTGCGATCGAGACATTTCCCGAAGGCAACTTAGCAACACAAATGTCTCTCATGCGCGGCCGGCAGGACGGCGTGACCCGACGATGGCATCCCAACGGACAACTGGAATCCGAAAAGAGCTTCCGGGAGGGCAAGCCGCATGGCCGGCACCGGGAATGGCAGGTTGACGGCACGCTCAAGACACAATCGTCGTGGAACGCAGGCGCTTGCATCCACGCGAACGGACGAGATGGAATTGCGGGAAGCGCACGCTCCGCGCCGTCCGATGCGCGCATCATTCACTACGAATATGACTTCCAGGGCCGCCCGACCTGCGTCAAGACCGAGCCGGAGACTCCCCCGACGGCTGCACTGCTGGCCCCCGATGAGTCGGAAGATGAAGCGCAGAATGATCCGGAGTAGCGGAAACGCGTTGCAAATCTTCGCGTCGTTCGTGGTCCCGCGGGTGCAAGGATCGGAAGAATGGAAACGATCGATCTGAATCAGTTGACCGGCGCAGAGAGTGGGACGTATTTGCTCGGTGACAGGCTCTTCTCCGGCTTCGCGATCGAGACATTTGCCGATGGCAGACCCGCAACGCAGATGTCACTCATGCGCGGATTGCAGGACGGCGTCACGCGACGCTGGCATGTCAACGGACAACTGAGATCCGAGGAGAACTTCCGGAACGGCGCCCGCCAGGGATGCCATCGGGAATGGCAACCCGACTGCGTGCTCACAATGCTTTCGACATGGAACGCGGGCGCACCGGTCGAAGAGTGGAGATTTGACGATCAGGCACGGCCGATTCAGAAAAGCGCCTTCGCTCCGCCATGTCATCCGACTGTAATCACGTATCAGTGCGACGAGCACGGCGCGGCGGAGTAGCCCAAACGATCGGAATCATCAAATGCCGGGCAATCCTATTCTGCAACGCGACCGTGGCCGCCTGAGGCTGGTCAGGAGAAACCGAGGGTTTCCCCGCGCCGTGACCGAGTCTGACGTCGCCGCCCCGGAAAAGATCCGGAACACGAACGAAGATGCTTGGTTCCGCGCTACCGGGAGGGTCGGATATGGGCGTCTGGTGATCGACGCCGGCCTCGGGTTCGATGATAAATTTTGTTCGCGGATTCTTGCCCCATTCGATCTGAACGGTTGGCACACGATCTCGGCCCACGCGGATTCGGAGGTTGTCTTCCGGACGGAAAGAGGAGTGGAAATTTTCGGGTTCCTGAATTGCTCGGCGAAGAGCGACCGAGCCAATCCCGTGACCTTCTGGGTATCCAGAAACCGCATCGGAGAGGCGGCATCGCCGGGCGACCGGACGAGAGCCATCAGGCTTCCAGCAGGGGAATTTGTCTTGTCGGCCACGTGCGGCGGCGGAATCGACACCCGGCACTCCATATGGGCATGTCGCCAGTCACAATCCAGCGTGATCGTCAGCGGCAATAGCGGCGCGAATCCC
>Ga0182024_10007729_pt1 | contig 23093 bp, 43 predicted proteins | sample P32metaG_FD_120480 | JGI IMG/M metagenome (GOLD analysis project Ga0182024, IMG submission 120480) | Permafrost microbial communities from Stordalen Mire, Sweden - P3-2 metaG (Illumina Assembly) | ecosystem: Environmental > Terrestrial > Soil > Wetlands > Permafrost | place: Sweden: Stordalen... | reverse complement strand
ATTCGAGAGGCCCGAGGCTCTCCAGCTCGTGGCCGAAGTGACGAAGCTCGTAGCCGCCCGGGAGCATTCGATGGAGCGCGTCCTGGATCTCGCGCCTGTCCTCGGTGAGACGCTTGCGACGATCGTGGCGGTTCACGTCCCAGCCTATAGCTTGTCCGCCCCCAGGGCCGCGAGTAGGACGTGAACCGTCCAGCACCACGCGCTCGCCGCGAACGCGTCGCCGAACGCTTCCAGCCACGTCGGCCACCCGAGCGAGACTGCAGGACCGAAGTGCGCCCAGCCCAGCGCGAACCCGACCCACCAACCGAAGCACATGGGGCACCGAAGGAGCGCCCGTAGCCACGCGGTGGGAGCGCGCTCGCGCACGGGTTTGAAGATCTTGCCGCCCGTCACGACGAGGGTGATTCCGAAAACAACCAGCAGCCACGCGACGATCATCGATCCCTCCTACGCCCCGAGGTCCCCCCTGACCCTCGGGGCTACCGTTGGCAACCGCCGTTGCAACGTCGGAGCAGATTGATCCGCCACGCGGTGAGCTTGTCCATGGAGGGTAGTCTACGCCCTCGGGAGGCTCAGCTCCAGGGGGCTCACGGGACCGTACAGCAACCGTTGTCGGGGATCTTGGTCCAGTCCGCCGTGCAGCACGTCTTCGGCTCCGTACACGCCCAATCCGAGCCCCTGGGGGGCACGCTGCAGGGAGGCGGATGGGAACGAACGCCGCATCCCATGAGCATCAGGACCAGCAAGATCTTCACGCGCGCACTCAACTCCAGTAGCCGAAGTAGCGGCGCCTGCGCGGTCCGTCCTCGGGGCTACGACGCCCCGCACGACGCTCAGAACGGTTGGTCATGCGCTTCAGTCGGCGCCGCGCGCCGGACGTCGTGCCGTGCGGATCGGTCTGCATGAAGAGCTTCATGTGAACGATTCTACCTGATTCTCCATCGTCAGCTCGCCACCGATCGGAGGCGGCTCATGGTCGGCACGCTGCGACCCCTCGCCACCGCAATCGAGCAGAAGCCCTGCGGGCTTGCCGTTCGTGTGCGACCGCGGCATGGCGTGCGTCTCGATACCGACGACCCGGTACAGTCTCACGCCGCAGCGAACGTCGTCGCCGCATTCGAGACCCGCTGGGAGCGCGTCGATGATAGTCAAGACCCCGCGTCCGCGAATGGTGACATGGTCGAGAACCTTCACGCGCTCCTCGTGTAGTGGCTGAAGTCCAAGCAGTCGAGCATCTCGCACGTCGGCTCTTCTTCGTGATGGCTCGCCGCTCGCCACGGACCGAGACACCGCGCTCGATCGAGCATCACGTACTGGGTCGCCAGCACGACGAGCTTGTCGCTGACCTTCTTCGGCAAGCTCTTGCCCATGACGTGGTCCACTCTTGGAGCTAGCACGACGAGGAAGGGCCAGTACTCGACGGTGCGCGCGTGCGGCGTCTGCATGTCCACCTGAACGAGGATGCGGTCGCCTGGCTTGAGGTCGGACGGCTTCGACCCGTCGGTGAACCAGTCGTCGAGCGATCGGAGAGTCACGCGCTCTTCACTCGCGCGTGAGGACAGTCGAGGCCGCGCGTGTAGCTGTTGAAGTATCGGTTGCACGTCATGCACGACGCGTCGTGCCAGAACCGATCGAAGTACCAATCCTCGACGAGGCGCAGGAGCCGCTTCACGGGATCGGAAACTTCTCGGCGAGCCGCGCCGTGCACGCCACGTCGAGATCGATGACGCCGTGACCGAAGCGCGCAGCGCAGATGACGAGGTCGGCGAGGTACTTCTCCACCTCCTCAGGACGGAGATCTCGCTTCTCGTGCTCGGCGTCGTTGAGCGCCGAGGCGACCTTGCCGAGAGCCTTAGTCATGTGGACGAGCGCATGGTTGGCGTCTGCCGAGTGGTGACAGGGGTTACTGGTCTGGAGATCCCACCGATGGTTCACTGCGTCCTGGAGCTGCTTGAGATCCATCAGACTTCCTCCCTCGTTCTTTGCTTCTGCCTCCTCACGCTCGCCCTCTCGTTCTTCGGCGAGTTCGACTTCCACTTCTTGTGAGGCTTGCAGACGCCGCACGTACCGCCGCATCCGTGGTGCTTCGACCGGCTCATGTTCCCGAGTCTACCTTGGCGTCCCTCGCCGGGCATCCGACGTCGTGCGGCGACGGCCCATTCGCGCCGCCCATCTTCCGTAGCCTGCTCTTCAAGTTGAGCGTGTCCGCGCCGCACGTGCACCCTGGACACTTCTCCGCGCCCGCCGCGAGCCCCTCCTTTTCGCTCCACCCGCAGCATGGACACACGCGCGCCGGATCGTCCTTGGAGATCTGCAGCCAGTTCGGGTGCGCCTTCCGATAGAGCGACTTCAGCATCGCTCGCGCGACCTCTGGCTTCGTCGTCTGCCAGGACCACCAGCGGAGGATGGCGAAGGCGGTGACGAACGCGCCGACGATGAAACTCAGGACAGCGGCGAGCGCTGTCATCGCTTGTACCCCAGCTCTTCGAGAAAGACCTGACCGACGGGCGAGCCGAGCCACTGCACGACCGTGGCTGCAACGGTCTGATCGTTGATGCTTACGTAGGGTGGGCGCCCTCTGCGCTCCGGCCTCGTGTCGAGCAGGTGCGCGAGCGTCGTTCGTCCTCCGGGTCCTTCCCGATTCCACTTCGCCCACGCTTCGGCGAAACGCTTCTCCTCGGGGTTGTCCTTGAGCCTGTGCGGACTGAGACCTCGGATCGTCATCGCCGGAAAACCTCCACGTAGAGACCCGCGGGTCGGAACACGTAGCTGACGAGCGTCGACGACACGCCTGGGTGAACCTTCTTCACGCGCGCCACCGCTTCTTCTGCTTCCTTCCACGCCGCGGACTTCACGCGCGTCGGCGAAACGTACGTCCACTCGCCGTCGTCGCCCTTCTTCTTCTGGCTCTTCGTGCCGACGCGCGTCTGCATCGCAAAGCCGAGGTCGCCAGCAACCCACGCAAGAGAAATCGGCTCGCACGCGGCGCATTCGCGCACCACGGTCTCGCGCAAACTTTCCACGTCACAAGACCTACTAGATTCTTGACGCGCTCGCTAGCTCGTGGCTGACTCGTCCGTCGACCGAGGCCGTGTAACGACGACCAAAGTCGAGCGCTCGAATGTGGGGCCGACGGACCCGCAGGGTCTGCCCGCCCCGGCCGACAATCGTTACCGGCGGACAACCGGCGGCCCCACTTCCGAGCGCGTGGGCGCCTGTTTCTGTGCGGAGGAGTTCGCCATGGTCGTGAGAGCTGGATGATGCCCAACGACGGATGGAAGCCCATGACGCCCGAAGACTTCGCTACAGCGCTAGCGAAGCCCGTCGCGGAGCCTACGCCCGAGCCCGTCATCGCAGAGCCCACGCCCGAGCCCGTCATCGCAGAGTCTGCGCCCGAGTCCGCCATCGCGGAGCCTTCCGTAGAGGTCACCGCCGTACGCACGCGCTCGCTGGAAGAGCGCCTGCTCGTCGCGCAGGAGATGGGGCTCGCCAGGAACATCCTGAAGCAGCTCGCGTTCATCGGGCCGCGGTCGCGGACGATCGAGATCCAGGTGCTCGGCTACAAGCCGAACCCGAATCGATCCTACGAGTGCGTGAGGTCGGCGCACGCTCTCTCCGAGGACGACATCGTCACGCTCTGCACCGAAGCTGACTCATGGACCTCGCACGGCATCTACTTCTTGCCGGCGAAGCTTCGCGCCGGAGTCGACACGCGTAACGGTCCTCCGGGGCGATGGGTGGAGCTAGGCAAGGGTTCGGGCACGACGGACAACGACGTCGACGCGCGACTCATCCTCGCGATCGACTTCGACGTGAAGCGGCCCGCTGGTATCTCGGCGACCGACGAGGAGCTTTCACGCTCCGTGCTCATCGCCACGCGCGCGTGGGAGTTTCTCGTGGGTGCGCTTGATGGATCGGACTCGATGGCGCTCCTTCACTCGGGCAACGGTCGGCAGATCCACCTTGCGCTCGAATCGATCCCGACCGATGACGAATCGAAGGGTCTCTGCGCGGCCATCCTCGCTGGACTCGACGATCTCTTCTCGACCGACCTCGTCAAGATCGACAAGAACCTATTCGACGCGAAGAGGATCCTCCCGGCGTGCGGCACGCTGAAGAAAAAAGGTTCTCCAGGCATCGACGAGCGACCGCATCGGCGCACCGCGATCGTCACACCCGACGCAGCCAAGCGCCTCACGTTCGAGGATCTGAGACTCCTCAGCCGCAAGATCTTCGAGATCGCCAACCCCGAGGGGCGCGCGGCGATGCACGCCGCGAGCGGCAAGAGAACAGCGCCGTCGAACGTCTCGCCGCTGACGCCCGCCAAGGATTCGCCCTTCGGTCGTGCCAACGCGGTCCCGACGTCGGAGGTCGCGTCGTGGCTGAACCTCTTGAACAGCTCCGGCGAGATCGTGTGCCCTGGGTGCTCGAACACGAAGGGTGTCTCGCTTCTCGCTCATGGCGTGAAGTGTTTCCACAACTCGTGCAGCGGCAAGGGCATGAAGGACCGGCCCGGGTTCCGCACGAACATTGACCTCGTGATGGAGGCGCGCGGCGCCACCAACATCGAGGCGACGAAGCTCCTCGGAGATCGGTTCGGGTTCGATGGGACCGTAGGTGCCTCGTCCGAGGAGATGCGCCAGGCGCAGGGGCAGATGCAGACCCCGCCGTTGCCGGCGTACTCGGGGGCGCCGATCAATAGTCCTGGTACGGCGCCGACGCCGACGAGCACGTGGCGGATCCTGCTGCCCGAAGAGATCTACGCGTCGATTCCCCCCATCGACTGGCTCGTGGAAGGGATCATCCCGAGAGGGACGCTGGGCCTACTTGCAGCATATGGCTCGTCACTCAAGTCGTGGGCGGAGCTTGATCTCCTCGACTCGATCGCGTGCGGCAAACCTTGGCTCGGTCGATTCAACTGCGGAAAAGGGAACGCGTTCCTGGTGGACTACGAGTCCGGCTCGTACGAAGTGCGGCGCAGACTGCAAGCCATCGCTCGCGGTCGACGTGAAGATGGTCCGGTCCAAGGTCTTAGCTTCGTGAGCTTCCCTCCAGACTTTCTAACGAGCGCCGCGTTCATCACGGAGATCAGTCGGATCGCAGAGCATCAGGATCTCATCGCTATCGACACGCTCGCCGCAGGTTCGCCTGGCGCCGACGAGAACGACTCGCGCTTCGCGGCCCCACTGAACCTACTCAAAGGGATCGCTGAGAAGACTGGCTGCTCGTTTCTCGTACTGCACCACACGCGCAAGTCCCGCGAAGGCGAAGACGAGCGTGAAGGTACGCGAGGAACATCAGCCATCTTCAACGCCCTCGACTTCGAGCTGAAGTTCTTCAAGAAGGACAAGGGGACCTTCACCTGCAAGCAGACCAAGGCTCGACGCGGACAAGAGGTCCCTCCATTCCTCGTGAAGATCCTCGAACCGGCTCCCGACCGGATCGTAGTCATCTCCGAGATGGTCACCGGGGCTCAAGAGCAGGTCGAGGTCGAAGCGGAGCTGAACGAGTTCAAGAAGAAGCTCCTCTCCATCATCCAGGCCACCCCGGGGCTCAACGCGGGCTCGGTCGTGGAGCGAGCGAAGAGACGGAAGGATTCCGTCCTCACTGCACTCAAAGAGATGGTCAAGTCGGGGCAGGTCTTTCTCGTCGACGGCGGGTACATCGCTCCAGGTGCAACACGGGAACCGGTTCCCGAAGTTCCCGGGAACTCCGAGGACGGTTCCCGAGTTCCCACCACCCGTAGGGTGGGGAACCGGGACCAGGGGTCTGTGTTGCGTGAGGAGGGAGAGACGACCCAGGAGAAGATCGCCCGACAGGCGTCCGAAATTGCAGCCAGAGCAGAATCGGATGCAACCGCCATGGAAGAGGTCACTCCGAAGGAGCGGCAGGGGTGGGCGCTTCTTCAAGGGTGGGAGACTAGGCGCTCCGGGGTAGCACGATCGGTTCTCACTGTGTGGGAGGGCACCGCCAAGCGCGACGTCGCAACGCTTCTCGCCTGGCGCGATGAGGGGACCACGCTCGACGGGCTCGAAGAGCAGGCACGCGACGCCGGATGGATGGGCGACACGAAGAACCCGAGGCGCTTCGCTCGCGCCAAGGACTTGCTCCCCAAGCCGAACGTTCGCATCGCGAACCTGGCCTACTCAGAAGGGGCGCAGCAAGCTCCAGTCTCGCGGGCGGAGCCCGCAAAGGAACCCCCGCTCCCGGAGTCTGTGTCCACGCCGCGCACAGAGGTGATCGTTCCTCCCGTCGTGCCCGAGGCGGTTGCTGCGCCAGCGCCCGAAGCGTCATCGCCGCCCGTCATCGAGACCGCCGAGCGCGACGCCGACGTGATCCAGCCGCTCTCGCCTCAGGATCGCAAGGCGCTAATGAAGGGCTGGACGAAGCAGCGCAAGTGGGAGGCGACGTCGGCGCTCAAGAAGCGTGAACCGTTCTAGTGCGTGAGGTATAAGACCTACTAACATGACCGACTCGGTTCAGACGTGCGTCTACTGCGGGACGGTAGCGGGCCCATTCCAGCTCGATCACGTGGTGCCGAGGTCTCGCGGTGGTCCTAACCATCCGCGGAACCTCATCGACAGCTGCGCAAAATGCAACGGCGAGAAGGGAAACCGTCTCCCAAGCGAGTGGCTCGGCGCGGAGAACGTTCCGCCGCTCGTCGCCGCGATCGAAGCGCGCGTTTGCGCGACCATTGAGGTTCGCGTTCGCGGCAAACGTGGACTCTCTTCCGTGATGATGAGCGTGAAGCTCACGTGTGATGTCTGTAGCAAGGACGTCGCTGACGCTTACCGCAAAGACAAAGACGCTGGCTGGCTCAGTTGGTGGGTGGATCGAACGGACGTCGTCCAGTGTATTCACGTCTCTTGCGCTGGTGATTGCTGCCGACGACTCACGCAATGGTATCGACCTCATCTCGTTCAGATGGACAACCATCTTCAGATGTTCGCGGGTGAGTACGCGCTGCCGCAGATGTGGCGACTGTTTCGCGATCATCCTAGGTGGAGCGACGATGCTCGTGAGCGTCTGATCGAGATCTTCTGGCCGATCTCGAAGTTGTCAACCGACGAGAGCGTTCGAGAGTGTATGGAGTAGCGATGAGCGCCGAGCCTCTATTCTGTTGCCAGTGCGGCCTCGAAGCGTGCAGCTGCCCAGGCGAGTGGCCCGGCACCGGCCCGTACTGTCACATCTGCGGCATCATTCCGGCGCCGGGCAAGGAGTGTCACTTCTACGAGCCTGGAGACAGGCCGCAACCGTGTGAAGGAGAATCGACATGAAGAGTCACTGCATGGAGGATGTGAAAGAGAACAGTCGCAAAGGCAAGGAGTGTGGAATGGAGGCGACACACTTCGCGAGAATCCCAGGTCTTGGTAGCGGAACCCCAGTCTGCTCAGAGCACGTCAAGGCTTACAGTTCTGATGTTGTGACGCCGATGACCCCGGAACTCGATGCTCGTGTTGCGGAATTGCAGACGCCGGAGGGAGCCGCTCGCGCCGATGCGGAGGTGAGGTCACGTTCGCTGGTGGCGCGCGCCAAACTTCTCACGCCCGATGCAGAGATCAGGGCGATGCGCCTCATCCAAGAGAAACGTTGCGCATTCTGTGAGGCCACTGTCTCAGACGAAGACTTCCTTGAGATGGCCTCGTTTCGAGACGACCAACTTTCGTACCCTAGGAACGACATCGAAGGATGGCGGCCGATCGTTTACCTGACGCATGTCAACTGCAGCCCGATCAACGGTTACTGGCTGGCGCTCGAACGGATAACGAAGGATGGCGTCGAGGGGGAGTTCGGTGTACGCGCCCATGTCTCGCGCAAAACGTGGGCCTCCCGAGTCTACGATCAGGCGTTCGATGCGGTGCTGGCGTGGCAGGAAGCGTGATCGCTCACGTGGTAGGAGCCTCACGATGAACGCTCTCCAGGCAGCTCTGAAGCTCCTCGCCGAGTGCAAGCACCCCGAGGACAGGCGCCAGTACATGCGCACGGGTCTCAGTGATCTAGTGTTCGTCCGGTGCTCGGACTGCGGCTGCATCACCGAAGCGCTTGGCGTTCCGCAGTGGACACGCCCCGCACTCGTGGCTCGCGTCATCGAGGTCGTGCAGTGACTTCTCTCCCTCTCTTCGACGCCCCCGTCCTCATCAACGCCAAGCCTCCGAAGCTTCGGCCGTACCAGGAGCGCGCCATCATCAGTCTCCGCGCGCGCATCCTCCTCAACGAGAAACGCATTCTCGCCGTGGGCCCCACCGGGTGCGGCAAGATGACGATGATCGCGGCCATCACGCGCCTGTCTACGATCCCGATGCTCTTCGTCTGCCATCGGCAGGAACTGATCGACGGGTGCGTTCTCCAGCTCGGGAGCTTCGGACTCACGAACCTCGGCGTCATCCAGGGAGCCGACGAACGCTACAACCCGAACGCGTCGATCCAGGTCGCGTCCATCCAGACGCTCGCCCGGCGCGACAAGCCATACCTCGACGCGTCTGGTGGACGCGTTCTCATCTTCATCGACGAAGCGCACCGCGCCGGATCGGACTCGTACATCGAGCACATCTTCCGCGCGTACCCGAACGCCATCATCATCGGATGGACCGCGACGCCATCGCGTCTCGACGGTCGACCTCTCGGCGGCGAGCTTTTCCAGCATTTGGAGGTCATCGCTACTTACGAGGAGCTTCTGAAGCATCGCGACTGGCTCGTAGCTCCAGACTGTTACGGCGTTCCGATCCGTGCGGACCTATCGCAAGTGCGCATCGCAGGCTCGGACTACGACGAAGGGATGCTCGCCCAGGTGATGCACACCGACATCCTCGAAGGGCAAATCATCGAGCACTGGTTTCGCATGGCCAACAAGCACCCCGTCATCGACGGGACAGGTACCCGCGTGCCGGAACAGTTCACGGAAGGCGAGTACCGGCGCACGATCGTCTTCTGCGTGAACGTCATGCACTCGCAGGCGGTCGCGGCTCGATTCGAGAAGGCTGGCGTACGCGTCGCGCATCTCGACGGCAATACGCCCAAGGAGACGCGCAAGAACATCTGGCGGGACCTCGCCTCAGGACATCTGCAGGTCGTGACCAACTGCAACATCGGTGTCGAGGGCGTCGACGTACCCGAGATCAAGTGCATCGTTCATGCGCGTCCTACGCAGAGTCTTGTTCTCTGGAGACAGTCGGTGGGCCGCGAGGAGCGCCCCTGGAACAATGTCATCCCGCTCCTCCTCGATCACGCCGGCAACTTCGATCGGCTCGGCTGCCCGTTCGAGGACAGGCACTGGAGCCTCACGTCACGCCCGACACGCATCCTCGGCAAGCTCCCGATGCGGATGTGCAAGAACTGCTTCGCGTACGTCGAGCCGAGCAAGACCGTGTGCCCGTTCTGCGGGACGGAGTTTCCGAGGTTCGCCGATCCGAAGGACATGCCGGCCGAGACGGCGGCGGAGCTGGTGCTCCGGCAGACGGAGCCTGGATCTCTCAAGCGCGCGTACTTCTCGCGCCAGTACCTGCTCGCCAAGACGGGCGGCTTCAAGCCTGGTTTCCCGGCGGCGATGTACAAGCAGTACTACGGCGAGTGGCCGCCCGACGAGTGGAGTGACGAGGTCAAGCTGGAGTTCGCCAGGAACAGGCTCTGGCAGGATGCTCTCCAGAGGCGCCAGGAGCGAAACGGCAAGCGTGCTGCGCGCGAGAAGGAAGAGCGTGAGGCCGCGCCCAAGTCGAGGAAGAAGAAGGAGACCGGGAAGACCGATTGGCAGGAAGACGGACCTGCGAGGTGGGTGGTCGTCGGCCCGGACTGGACGATGGAGATGCGCTATCGGGACGGCAAGTGGGCGTGGTCCGTCTACGACGCTGTCCGTCAGAAGGCTGAGATCGGAGAGGAGCTGCAGACCGATCAGGCGAAGAAGCAGGCCGAAGTCGCGCTGGCTCACCTCATCGCGGGTCGGGTAGCTCCGGCGTCGCCGGAGGAAGTGGCGATGGAAAAGACGATCGACGCGATGAGCGTCGATGTGGCGGAGGATGCGAAGTACGAGGATGAGCCGCTGCACGGCTCGCTGAGTACCGACGACGAAGATCTCTTCGGTGGGTGGGTGAAGAGGCAAGGGATCGATGACGACGGGCGATGACTGGAAGACCGTCCCCGACGAAGCGCTCGTCTCTGCGTACTGGTTCAGCGACGCGCTCGACGACGACGGGTACCGGACGCTCATGGTCGAGCTGGACAGGCGCGGCATCGACCCTCACAAGGAGGACAAGTGATGGCCAAGATCCGCCTCTACTTGGCCTGCATCGTTTTTCTGCCGCTCATCTTGCTGCTCTGGATGCTGCACCCGATGGACGAGGAGTCGGCATGATGCGAACGAGGTGGATCAGAAACACTCTCTTCGGGTTCGACTGGGCCAGCGACGGCAAGTGGGACTGGACGAGCGACGTCGGCGACAAGCACTCGGACTTCGCTTCCCTCTCCGTGTGCAGACGAGACGGGTACCCGCCGGTCTATCGAGTGACGTTGGGTCCGATCTGCCTTTCGATGACCGTGGGGCGTGGGGGGGATGAAGGCGCGCGAGGATACTGAGTGACCGAAGAAAGAAAGATCGGAACGATCGGAGGCATCGAGGTCTTCCGCTGCATGTGCGGCAAGCACACCTGCCCGTACTGCGGAAAAGAAGCCCCCACGCATGACCGTACGCACTGCCCACACTGCGGGTATCCGCTCGACGGTTCCAAACCGTTCGTATCCGCGGAGAACCGCATAGCGGACTGCGGGTGCGACTGCACGGTGTGTTTGGGTGGGTGGCACATCTTCTGTAATCGTCGACCTCACGGAACCGAGGAAGAGGCTGAGCGATACTTCGTCGAGCACCCCGAGGTAGCCCGTCAGGTGCGACCGTTGAGCGACGCGGGACAACGTGTGCTCGACCGGGCGCTCAAGAAACTGGACGAATCGAAGTAGCGGGAATGCGAGCGAAAGGAGGTTTGGGAGATGGCCGTGACCGCAGCGGAGCGTGCTGCGAAGTGGGCCCACGTGCTCGTGGACGACATTGCTGGCTGGAGCGGCGCGTCTGGCAACTGGCCCTTGCAGTCGGCTAGCGGCATGCTCCGGCGGGTCGTCGACGCCTTCGCTGCCTGGAGCAAGGGCGAAGGTGAGGAGCGGTACGAAGTTGGCACTGGTCACGATGCGAAGGAGTAGGTCATGGGCGAAGGTCTGAAGCGAGCGAGGAAGGCGGCGCGGGCTACACGAGCGAAGCCGTCGAAGAAGGAGCAGTACCCGCGACCGTGCCGCGTAGGAGAGGTCGGCTTCGCCGGCATGGTCACCTTCCACTGTCCGGTCCACGGGGACGTGATTGCGTGCGCGTGCAGGCCCGCATGAACGCAAACGAGAAACGATGCGGACACGATCGAGAAGCAGCCAAGTGCGACCAGTGTCGATTGGAGCGGTCCACGGACGCCGAGCTACTCCTTGAGGTCGAAACGCACGCAGCGAACCTGCGCTCGAATCGGATCGTTCCGCGAGGCTGGTGGGTGGAGCTTGCGAGACGTCTACGGCTACGCGTGGACGCGAGCACGTGAGCGCTCTCGAAAACGCCCTCCAATCGCGTCTGCTCCTCGAAGCGCCGAAACAGATCGCAGACCTCCGACTCTTCCGGCGCCAGATCATGGCTGGACGCATCGAGGGACGCTTCATGCGTGCCGGAATTGTAGGCCAGGCAGATCTTCACGGTTACTTTCGTGGCGGTATAGCGATCGAGCTGGAGCTGAAAGCACTGCGTGGGCGACACGCTGTTGAACAGATCGCGTGGTCGAAGTTCTGCGTCGAGTGGGGCGTAATCTACCTGAAGCTGCAAGCTGGGAAGCTGGAGACGCCGGAGGTTACGGTAGATCGTTGGTTGACGGAGATTACGAAAGCGCGGTCTCTTTGGGTTCCGCCGGCAAGTCGATAAGGTGACGCCATGTCTTACGTGAAGCGATGTAGCTGATGATTGGCGAGGACACACCGTACTCTCTTGCTATCGAAGCTTGACTTTCTCCGTTAGCGACTCTCTCCCGTATCGAAACAACAGCTCGATCTGTCAGTAGCTTCTTCATACGAAAACCAACAGCCAGTCTAGCGATCGTCGATCTCTTGTAGCCTTTGCATGATCTTCCTTTAGCGACCATGTCTTTCATGTTGTCATCGTTCGTGCCAAGAAACAGGTGATGAGGGTTGCAACAACGACGTACGTCGCACTCGTGTAGAACCAGAAGACCATCAGGTATGGGACCGAACGTAATCTCCCACGCGAACCGATGAATCAGCGTCTTCCTCTTGTTCACGCGCTGACGCGCGTAGCCAGTCCGAGCTAGAACGAGGCCTGGCCAGAGAAGACAAGCGTCAGGCGTGGCGGTGGCGATCCATGAGGCAAGCTCGTCGGCTCTTCTCTTGGAACGACTGTCGCTTGAGCATTGCTTGGAACAGAACGATCTCGGTCGATCTAGGCGATCGTGCTCGAACGTTCGCTGGCAGAAACCGCAAGCTATCGCTACCGGGGTCACTAAAAGAGTGATGGCTGCTTGGGTGGCGCCGTGAGCGAGACAAGCTTCGCGCAGATGCGCGCGGCGACCTTCACGCGCATCTTGTGACGTGAGCGTGTGAGGTGTCCCGTCGAGTCGGAGAGGACCGTCTTCCAGACCTTCCGAAGCGTCGACTCGTTCTCGTCGATGCGCTTGGCGACGGTGCTGAGCGACAGCTTTCCAGCGCCGCCGCAGATCTTGCAAGGGTCACCGAATCCATCGACGAGGTGAACGATGCCGCGAACGCAGCCAGCAGCGTCGCAGACGATCATGCGGGCTTCTTTTTCGACCGCGCGAGACCGGCCTGGATGAACGAGCGAATGATGTCGCTCACGCTCGCAGAAACCCCCGTCTTCTCCTCGTGTTCTTTCGCGGCCTTCCGAATCGACACGAGAGTGGCCTTGGGGATGCGGACGTTGACCTGGACGTGAGGCTCGCTGTCGCTCGGCATCTTTTTTTCTATACAGCGCTACTTCGGCGTTGACCAGGACTTCCGGCGGGTTTACCACTTCTCACTGCGTGGGTCCGAGAGGGCCCGGAAGGAGCGCAAGATGGGGACGAAAGATACGCGAGCGGCGCATGGCGCTGCGGCGAAGAAGGACATGCTCCTCTTCGAGGACGACAAGGTCACGCTCGTCACGGACGAGAAGCACCCGCTCTACGACGAGCGTGTGCACCTCGAACCGACCGAAGCGATGATCTTGAACATCATCCAGTACGGCATCATCGAGCCGATCATCGTCTGGAAGGATCCCGAGACGAAAAAGACGCTCGTCGTCGACGGTCGCCAGCGTACGAAGGCCTGTCGCGAAGCAAACAAGCGCATCCGAAAGGCTGGAGGCGAGCCGCATCGCATCCCGGCGATCACGAGGCGCGCCGATCCGGGGACGTCGGTCGGGCTGATGATCTCGACCAACGAGCAGCGTGTCCAGGACACGCCGCTGAACCTCGCCCGCAAGGCGTCGAGGATGCTCGAACTCGGCAAGACCGAAGCCGAGGTCGGCGTGGCGCTCGGACGCACCGCAGGGACCGTGAAGAGCCTCATCTCGCTCCTCGACGCGCCCGCAGTCGTTCGGCACGCGGTCGAGAAGGAGCAGATCTCGATCTCGGACGGCTACAAGCTTGCGAAGCTGGAGCCGGAGGAAGCGAAGAAGAAGGTCGAGCAGCTCCTCAAGCACGCGCCGCGCGTGCCTGGACGCAAGCGCTCGCCGAACGCCAAGAAGGCGCGCGAGATCGTCGACGGCCCGAAGAAGACCAACGGAGTCGGGCACGAGACCAACGGTGCGGGGAGCGTCGCGAAGGAATTCGACGCCGGGATGCGCGGCTTCAACCAACTGGAGAACTTGAAGCGGGAGCTAGACAGCGTCGCCGACAAGGTCGACGGCGACGGCAAGTACAAGGTCGAGGCTGCGCTCGCGGTGCTCGGGTGGATGCTCGGGGACGACAAGCTGTCGTTCAAGGAGCTGGTGAAGGCGGTCACGTCGTGACGGCGGCGCCTTCGGTAGGATCGTCCGTCGCGCTGAGCATTGGTGGTCTCGTCGCCTCCATCTTGGGGCTGGGTGTGTACGGGCTCGCAACCCTCGCGAAGAAGGACAGATCGATGACGGCTCTGGAGAAGGCATTCAACACGCTCGTGATCTTGCTCTGCCAGCGTGCGAACGAAACCGACGAGACCAACGAGAAGCTCCGTAAGGAGCTGGCCGATCGCCCAACGCGCGAGCAGCTCGAAGCCGAGCAAAAGCGAGGTCTCCACCTCAACGACGAGCTGAACGGCCTCCGTCGCAAGAACGAGGAGTTGACCAAGTCTCGTGACGAGCTGGCAACGCAGCTCGATCGCGCTCTGAAGGGCGACCGCAAGACCACGAGGCGGCGTCGCCCGGAAGCGAGGCCTGCGTGAATCGCGTCGTCCCGGGGCAGCTCTGGTCACTCCTCGATTCGCTCCGACCCCGCTACACGATCCGCGTGACGCGCATCGTAGGCTTGCGCGTCTACGGCACACTTGCGGGCGGCAAGAAAGTCAACGTCCACCTCTCCGTCCTGCGGCACGGACGTCGCGGCTCCAGGCTCGTCGAGCACCCGGACGGCAGTCCCGCCGAGCCGTGTGGGCGTCAGCAGCGTGACTCCGTCAAGCCGCGCCTGTCGGTCGAAGACACGCGGAGCGCGAGCGACTACGTGAAGACCACGGAGCCGCGCGGCGTCACACACACGAACGATCTTCAGCGGGAAGCGCTCGCGCTGCGCGAGGCTGGCGTGTCCATCGGCGATCTCTGCGTGAAGTACGGAAAGAGCTACGGCGTCGTCAGCGCGTGGCTCTCGCGGGCACGTGAGGCGCGTGAGGACGGACGCAGCGTTGCGGCGTGCAGGAAGACCGGCTGATGCCCTCCTACCGAGTCGTCTTCACCGTGAAGGTTCATCAGATCGGTAGGTGGCAGAACCCGACCCCAACCCGGATCGCCGTCGTTGTGCGGGACGCGAAAGACCAGGACGACGCCGTGATGATCGTCCAGAAGAAGCTCGACAGACTCGTCAACGGGGACGAACTCTGATGCTTCGCGAGCTACTCAAACGCTTCATCCCGCATCGTGAGATGGGGTGGGCCGAGATCGGCGAGGAGTTCACGAGGTACTTCCTCGTGCGTCGGCCCGATCTCCAGGTGATGCTCCACCGCCTCCGCTGCCCTCAGTGGCACCCGCAGCACCACGACCATCCGTGGTCGTTCGTGGCGGTCATCCTCAAGGGTGGCTACATCGAGCGCGTGCCGCTCTCGGGCGAGACGTGGCGCGGCCCTGGATCGGTTCTCTTCCGTCCGGCGGAGTTCGCGCACAACGTGGCGACGCGTGGCGACGCGGTGTGCTGGTCGCTCGTCGTCACGGGCAAGAAGACGAGGGAGTGGAGGTTCGTCGATGACGCGGCCTAGTCAGCGAGCCTCCTGGAGGCGCTGGTACTACCGCCAACGCGCCGCAAGGCGATGCACGGTGTGCGGGCAGCCGTCGAAGAAGGCGAAGTGCTGCGTGCCGAAGAAGGTGGCGTGATGGGCAACTACAGCACCGACGCAGCCTCCGTCCGTGTCGACTTCTTCAAGCCGAGCGGCAAGTGGTACACGACCGAAGCGGTCGTGTGGACGCGCTACCACGGCACCGACCACGACGGAAAGATCACGCTCCTCGACGACGCGTTCCGCGAGGCTCTCGCGGAGCACCTCCAGAAGCACTCGATCAAGTCGGGACGTTGCCAGCATTGCGGACGGAGCGATGAGAGCGTCAATGGCGCGACCTACTGTGAGAAAGCTCCGTCTCGGCTGCGCGGAATGACCGCGGTCTGTCTGGACCCGTATCACGAGCAATCGGTCCCTCTCTTGGTCGTGGTGCCTGGGAGCTACGAGTCATGATGCGATCACTCCTCCACCGCCTCGTCCGACGCATGCCCGATCCGCGCGTCATCTTCGATCGCGACGGCGTGAGTCCGTACCTATCGCGCTGGTACCTAAAGCAGCACGATCGCGGTCGAGGGATCGCTCGGTTCCTCCACTGCTTTCATCGTGGCGACGACGATCTGGAACTCCACAACCATCCATGGGAGTGGAGCGTCGCGTTCATCCTCTCGGGCGGCTACCGCGAGGAGAGGCGCGTAGGCGACGACGTCATTGTGCGTGAGCTGCGGCCGGGCAGCATCAACATCATCCGCGCCGACGACTTTCACCGCGTCGATCTCTACAGCGACGAGTCATGGTCGCTCTTCATCGCGGGGCCGCAGACCGGTCGCGGTTGGGGCTTTTGGAATCGGGAGACGGGCGAGTTCACGCCGTGGCGCGAGTTCATCACGAGGAAGCGTGGACCTGGATGGAGGGAGTCGTGAACCTGAAGATGCGCGCTTGGGCACTCGTAGCCGAAGGTCGACATACCGAGGCGCAGCGCGTGTGGCTCGCTGCGGCACAAGAGGAGATCGCTCAGCTACTCGTCGAGCCGAGCGAGTCTGGATTCGGCGAGGTCTTGGCCTGCATCATCTTGGCGCGTCGCCCGCTGATTGGTAAAGAGAAGGTCCGCAAACAGGTACACAAGCTGATGACGGCGAAGTCGTAATGCACCAGCGCGTGGTCGTGGAGCCTGACGAGCTGGACGTCGACGGCAGGCTGGACGCCAAGGGCGTCATGTTTCTCGGCACGGCCAAGCGCCAGGACGACGGCACGTGGAGATGTCTCGCCAACGTTGGCGGCGCGCTCTGCATCGTGGAACCGAAGATCACTTTCGAGGAGGCTGTCTAAGATGGGAACAAAGATCGTACAGATGTCGGTCGTGCATGAAATTGAAGAAGACACTGTTCTCATCTACGCGCTCGACTCTTCAGGTCAGATCTGGCTCGGTGTCGATAAGAAGGACGGTAAGGCGCCGGAGTGGATCAAGCACCTGATGCCTGAACTCGAAGATGATGGAGAACTGTCATCTGCGGAACGCGTCGCAAAGTGCCTATCAGAAGTCGTCGACAGGCTGACCACAACTTCAAGAAAAACGACGGAACTCTTGGCGAGCTTGGTATAGCCTCCATTGTAGATCTGCAAGGCGACGCTATCGTTGCAGCTCTCGAATCGACGGGAGGAAAGTGACTCAATGAGCACCAAGATTCACCCGGGCAAGTTCGACTGCTTTTCTGCTGCCGAACCCGACGAGGAGATGTTCATTCTCCTCGGTCGCGATCCGATGGCGGGAGCGCTCGTTCGCGCCTGGGCCGAGATGCGCGAGCACGTAGGCGAGGACCCCGCGAAGGTGAAGGAGGCGCGCGCCTGTGCCGACAAGCTCGACGCGTGGGCGACGAAGAAGGGCAAGTCGCTCATCGTGTCGCGAGACCTCTCGCGCGGCGACATGCTCACCATCCTCTCGGACGCTATGGAGGACGTCGAGGACTTCACCGACGACACGCTGCGGATCATGCTGGCGCTCGCTCACAAAGGGCGCGAGTGATGGCTTCGACCATGAGCAACGTCGAGATGCTCCGCCTAGTCGAGCGCCTGAAAGAAGACTCCTACGGCGCAGGCGACGACTCGCAACGCAACATCGAGAACGACCAGATCGACGCTCTCAAGGAGAAGGTTCACGACCTCACGAAGCTCGTCGTAGAGCTTGTCGCCAGGATCACCTGATGGGCTTCTACATCGTAGAGACCAAGACCTCCGGCGAAGACATCTCGCAGGGCTCGGTCTTCTGGTTGCGAACGCGAATGGATACGCAGATCGGCGTCTACTGGCGCGCCGCGCTCCAGCAGGGGCTCGACGTCCAGGGCGTCTGCTACGACGCCCTCGCGAAGCCCGCCTGCAAGCCCTACCAGGCGACGCCGCCCGAGTCCCGCAAGTACACCAAACCCACCAAGAAGGAGCCCGTAGCGAGGCTCTACGCGAACCAGCGCGAGAGGGACGAGACCGTCGAGGAGTTCGAGGCGCGATGCCTTGGGATGATCGCGGCAGCACCGAACGACTACTACCAGCGGAACATCGTCGTCCGGTTGGAGCAGGAGCACCACGAGTGCGCCTCCGACATATGGGCGACGACCCAAGCCATGCGGGACGCCAAGCGGCTGAAGATGTACCCACGCCACCCGGACTCCTGCGTGCAGTGGTCACGTCCATGCGAGATGCTACCCATCTGCTCGGGCATGGCGAGCGCGGACGATCCGATGCTCTTTCGAGTCGAGCTGATGCAGCACGAGGAGCTGGATCTCCTCGACGACGATAGGACCCGGGTCACGCAGTCGTCGATCCGCACGTTCCGATCATGCCCCCGCAAGTACGAGCTACGATACCTCCGCGGCATCCGATCACTCATCCGACCAGAGCCGCTACTCACGGGCACGAGTATCCACGCCGGCATCGAGGCCCTCCGCAAGGGCGCCTCCCTGGAGGAAGCGCTCGCGAAGGTGGAGAACCCGGAGCGTCGTTTCGCGAGCGCCAAGGAACGCGCGATGCTGCGCGGGTACTACGCTCGGTGGGGCGCGCCGCGGGGGATCGTCGCCGTCGAGAAGCAGTTCGAGGTGGAGCTGGTGAACCCGGCGACCAACGCGGCCAGTAAGACGTTCAGGCTCGCGGGGAAGTGGGACGGGCTCGCGGACTGCGAGGAGTGGGAATTGCTCGATCCGAGGAGGGCGTGATGGAAAAAGATACGAAGTCGATCGTAAAGACCGTCATTGCGGTCGGTGCCGCTCTGATAGGGCTCGTAGTCGTCGGTATGGCCGGCGTCCCAGCGTACGGTCGCTACCAGGACAGGCAGAATGCAGCCAACGAGGTTGTGGTCTCGTCGATCCAGATCCAGAACCAGGCGCAGCACGTCGAGATCGAGACGAAGAAGGCCGAGGTGCGCGTCGCAGAGGCGCGCGGGATCGCCGAGAGCCAGCGCATCATCGCGGAGAGCCTGACCGACGCTTACCTCCAGTATCTGGCCATCCAGGCTCAGGAGAAGATGGCGAACGGAACGAACCACACCGAGGTCTACATCCCGAGCGGCTACAACGGCATCCCGCTCGTCAAGACGATCGACACGCACGACGCTCCGCCAGAGAAGAAGTAATGATCCGTCGCATCGCGATCCTGGATACGGAGACCGGCGGCCTCGACCCAGCGAAGGACCCCTGCGTCGAGGTCGCCATCATCGTCTACGACCTCGTCCTTGCGGCTCCGGTGATGAGCTTCTCTTCTCTCATCCGCTCCGAGAGCAACGACGCCTTCGAGATCAACCGCATCCCGGTCGATCTCCTCCGGGACGCGTCGCCTGCCCAAGAGGTCTGGAGGCGCATCGAAGCCATCGCGCACGACACCGAAGCGTGGGTCGCGCACCGCGCCGACTTCGACAAGAGCTTCACCCCGGAGCCGCTTCGTAGCGCCGTGTGGGTGTGCTCCAAGTTCCACATCGACTGGCCTAGCTCGAAGCCTGGCGACGGTCTCGTCCACGTCGCGCTCGCGCACGGCGTCGCGGTCGCGCACGCCCACCGGGCCATGACGGACTGCGACATCCTCTCGCGACTCCTGACGCGCGTGGCGGAGCGTCAGAACCTGCAGGAGCTGTTCGCGCGCGCGATGAGACCGCGCAAGCTCTACGTCTCGTTCGCGCCGTTCGATCAGAAGGACGCTGTGAAGGGGGCAGGCTTCTCTTGGGATGATCCGGTCGTCGGGCAGTGGTCCCGCAGCATGCCGCCCGAGGACGTCACCGCGCTACCGTTCCGCGCCGTCGAGTGGGAACGCTGCAAGCTCTTCGTGTCGCTGGCGCCGTACGAGCAGAAGGAGGCCGTCAAGCAGGCGGGGTTTTCGTGGAACGATCTAGTCACCAAGAACTGGGCGAAGCTCATGCCGCCAGAGGACGCGACTACGTTTCCGTTTCGAGTCGTCGAGTGGGTGGCGAGATGACGAAGGAAGAACGCGAGGAAGACCGTGTCCTAGCGTGCATCGACCAGCACGGAGACGTCGCCGACCATGACCTGCCCATCCTGAGGCGGCTCATCGATCAGAGGCGGGTTCGCGAGTGCAGCTACGAAAACTACGTCGGGTTCGAGCGGGTGCCGGCATGATCTGCTCGCTGACGAAGAAGTCGACGACGGAGTGCGGCTGCGTAGGTCTCCGCTGCGCGATCGTTGTCTCGTCAGGCGAAGCTCAAGACGACGTCGCCTGCCACAATCCTGCGACTCGTCAATTCGGAGGCGGCGATGAGGGCCTCTGCGACGACTGCCTCAACGAGATGGCCCAAGGAGGCGACTTCCCGCTCGACAAGGTCGACGAGATATACCCGCTGGTCGGGTCGCCCCAAAGTGTTGGAATGAAGAAGTAGTGGTGGTCACGAGAAACGAACGCAACTAAGGAGAAGCTCCCCATGGCAGTGGACCTCAGCAAAGTGACGAAGGGAAAGCTCGACCAAGCTCCCCGCGTCCTCATCTATTCGTTCGAGGGCGTTGGGAAGACGTCCTGGGCAGTCGGCGCCCCCGAGCCGTTCATCATCGACATCAACAAGGGCTCTTCCGCCTTCGATGTGCCGCGCGTCTTCATCGACACGTGGCAGGAGACGATTGACTGGGTCGACGCGGTCGAGAGCGGGCAGATCAAGTGCAAGACCCTCGTCCTCGACATCCTCACCGACTTCGAGGCGGCGGCGCACATCCATCTCTTCCCGGGGACGACCGTGACGAAGTACGAGGGCGGCTACGCGAAGGGCGACGACGTCGTCGTCGGCGAGTGGCGAAAGCTCCTCTTCAAGCTGGAGCGTATCTGGCAGAAGGGGATCGGGATCATCTTCACGGCGCACGCGAAGGTGCGCGGGTTCACCTCTCCGCTCATGCCGAGCTACGACCGGTTCACCATTGTCGGTCGTGATCCGCTCGCGGGGCTTCTCCGCGGGTGGAGCGACTACGTTCTCTTCGCGACGATCGTCGAGACGGTCACGGCGCCCGACGCCAAGGGCAAGCAGGGACGAGCAACGACCACGGGCGAGCGCGTCGTCTACACGCGTAGGACGCCTGCGTACGATGCCAAGGCGCGCGGCACGGCGCTCTTCCCCGAGAGGCTGCCGCTGTCGTACGAGTCGTTCGCAGCGGCGGTCCGGGCCGACGGATCGCGCGGCGACGACATGAGGAAGGAGATCGACCTCTGGCTCGTGGAGCTGGCCGACGCGGGGCTCACGACGCAGGTGCGCGACTACCTGAAGAGGAACCCCACGCAGATCGCGGACGCTCACAACCGCGTCAAGATCCGCGTGACCGAGAAGATGGAGCAGTTGGCGAGCGGGTTGACGCCCGCCACGCCGACAACGACGCCCCCGGCCACGACGACGGCCACGGCGGCGTCCTAGGAGTTGTGAAGAGAGAAACGGAAACGCAGTAGTAGAGAAACAGCAACAGGAGAGATCACATGACGACTCAGACGCGCAAGATCCCCTCGTCCCCGGGCGAGATCGCAGTGTTCAAGGCCAAGGCTCTGAAGCCTGGCCCCGGTGGGGCCCCGCACGAGTACGGGCGGCGGGAGAACGGCATGCTGGAGCTGCTCGTGCAGCTCAACATCACCGAGATCGGTCTCGTCAGGACGACGCCGCTCTACTTCTCGACGGAAGCGGCGGTCTACTCCTGGGAGCGCCTGCGCGCGCTCGGGATGAAGGGCGAGAGCATCGCGGACCTCACGGGTATCGACACGAACGAAGTCGACGTCGAAGCCCGCTGCGAGTCCTACGAGGGCAAGACGAACGTCAAGTGGCAGATCTTGACGGGCGGCGGAACCTTCAAGACGAGCAACCCGATCTCGGGCGCCGAGTTCGCGGCGCTCCTCCAGGCGGGCACGGGCAAGGGTGGCGGGGGAGCGGGAACCGGAGAGGCGCCGCCCTTCTGATCTGATCGGCGCGGGGCATCCTTCCCCTCGCGGGTCTGACCTGTCGCCGTGGCATGGCACGGCCTCCACTCGGAGAACGATGAACCCTCTTCTCGGCCTCATCTGCACGCTCGGCGCGTGCGGGCTACCTATCTGGATCGCGCTCTTCGTCTGCGAGCTAGATGACCAGGCCGAAGAGAGGCGGGAGAAGAAGCGATGGCGCGAGCCCACGTTGGGCAGGAGTCTCGCCATCGGTGAGTTCTTGAAGAGGGCCGGGAGAAGAACGATGAGCGACCGCGTCTGCGTGATGATGACGAGTAGTCCCGATCCCGACTCGAACGTAGATCCGCCCGAGTGCGGCAAGCCGGCGCGTCGCGTCATGTCCGGCAACCCGACCGAAGGCATCTGCGACACCTGCTTCGAGGAGATGATCGCGGGAGGCGACTTCACGCGTGAGGAGATGGAGAAGCAGCATCCGCTGGAAACGCCATGAGGGCCCCTACCCCTGGGAAGATCGTTCAGATCGCTGTCACGTCAGGCGGCGAAGACAACACGGTCGACGTCGTCTACGCGCTCGACAGTACGGGTCGGGTCTTTTTCCTGGGGCACGCCTGCAAGACGATGGAAGGTCCGCGCTGGCAAGAGCTTCAACCGCTCACCGCCGAGAACGTGAAGAACCCATGACAAGCATCTGGCGTTATCTCTGGTGGTCGATTCGTGGACGCTGCCTCGTGTGCGGTGAGACACGCGAGTCCTCCAAGACCACGCGCTGCGTTCGCCACGTCGAGGTGTGGCTGTGAGTCAACTCGAACTCCTCCCCGATGCCACTCCGCCCGAGCCGACCGTGGTGAAGGCGTGGAACAAGGAGCGCGGTGGTGGTGGGTTCATCTACCGGACCGAGTCGCGATTCGGTCGCATCTGGCAGGCGAACGACGGTCGGTGGTTCGCCAATCGGCGTCCCGAGCCGTACTTCCACAAGGACCCGAAGTGGGAGTCGGGAACGTTCACGGACAAGTCGGCAGCGGAGACGTGGGTCGAACAAGGAGGCAGCGCATGAGCGCACGCATCGGAGAGATTCATCGCGGCGATGGTCGCGTTCTCAGCTACGTCCACGCCTCTCTCGGTGGTGTCGAGATGACCAGCGACGAAAAGTTCTCCATGGAGCCCGTCGAGGCTCGCAACGCGGCGGCGCTGATCGTTCGGGCGGCCGACGAGGTCGAGCGGAT
>Ga0182024_10007728_pt1 | contig 23093 bp, 22 predicted proteins | sample P32metaG_FD_120480 | JGI IMG/M metagenome (GOLD analysis project Ga0182024, IMG submission 120480) | Permafrost microbial communities from Stordalen Mire, Sweden - P3-2 metaG (Illumina Assembly) | ecosystem: Environmental > Terrestrial > Soil > Wetlands > Permafrost | place: Sweden: Stordalen... | reverse complement strand
GCCTGCAGGCGGGCATGTTATCGGGCAAGTGCTGTCTGACGCCCACGAAAGATCTATATCCCGGCTTCGAAGGAACAACTGCCCAGGTCAGGGGAGTGGCCCTTCTGGAGGAAGACTCCAGTTCCCGATACTCGCGCACCGATCAACTCGCGGTGGTGGCGGCTCAGGATGCAATGGCGAATTCCGGTCGCGATAGCTCTACCTTCCGTGAGAGCGGCGTCGTGATGGCGAACACGGTCGGGGGCTTGACCGAGATCGACACCGGAATCGCCAAAGATCCGGCCGCTTGGTATCGGCGCCCCGGCAGTCTGTTGCGGGGCGCCTCATATCCGTTCGCGCACGTTGCCGACGCCGTTGGTGAGCATTTCGGGATTCGCGGACCGCGCTGTGCCATCTCTGTGGCTTGCGCATCCGGAGCGATGGCGATCGCGCTCGCCGCCAACATGCTGCTCGACGGGGCCGCGTCCATAATCCTGGCAGGAGGCAGCGACCCGCTGTGCCCGTTCACGGCGAGCGGATTTAACTCCCTGCAAGCGTTAGATCCAAACCCCTGTTCCCCCTTCGACCAGAATCGCAAGGGCCTGAACCTGGGCGAAGGATCCGAGGTTCTCGTCCTCGAAACGCTAGCCGGCGCCACCGCGCGTAATGCCAACATTATGGCAGTGCTGCACGGATGGGCCATGACTAATGATGCATTTCATACCACCGCGCCGCACAAACAGGGGATCGGATTGGCCGATTGCATACACCTTTCCATGGAAATGGCGGAGGTCAGCGGCGATGAGATCGGGTATGTGAATGCCCACGGCACGGGTACGCCTCTCAACGACATCGCCGAGGCCAATGCCTACGAGACCGCCTTCCGGGGACGCAACCGTCGCATTCCCGTGTCTTCGACAAAGTCATACTTCGGACACTGCCTGGGTGCGGCTGGCGCCTTGGAGGCAGCCGTTACCATCATGGCCATCCGTTCGGGAGCATTGTTTCCGACGCTGCGGCTCACCGATCCTATCGAGTGCCGTAGCGTTGACTGGCTGAGGGGAGAAGTGAAACGCCAACCGCTGCCCCTGGCAATGTCGGTTTCTAGCGGCTTTGGTGGCAGCAATACCGTGCTCATATTCGGGAGTGGCCGCATATGACTCCGAATTTGCCGGCCGTGACTATTACCGGTATCGGCTCCGTGAGTCCTTATGGCCCGCTGGCAGGCCTAATTCCACAGCGTCCCCTAGAAACCAGTACTATTACCGCCTGGACGACCGCAGGGCTGCGGCGAGCGTTTCTTGTACAGCCCTTTCGCGCTGCCAGCGTGGTGCCGGGTCTGAAGACAAGGCGTCTCGATCGCCTGTCAGCGTGGGCCTTGGTGGCTTCCTCCTTAGCCCTTAAGGATGCGGGGATCGACCTAAACCAAGTGGACCAATCGCGGGTTGCGGTGGTCTTCGCCACCGCCTTCGGCTGTGTTGAACTCACGGAAGCTTTCTATCTCAGCGCTGCCGCAAATGGCTGGAACGGAACCGATCCCAGTACCTTCCCAGAGACTCTTCCCAGCGCTCCGGCTAGTCACGTGTCTTTGTTTCACGGTCTGCGGGGTCCTAATGTCACGGTGAGCAACAAGTACTTTGCCGGCGAGAGTGCATTGATTCAAGCCGCTTCCCTGCTTCGCCATGGTCAGGCTGACTTAGCCATTGTCCTCGCGGGTGACGCGCTGGCGCAAACCCTCTATTCATGGTACGAAGTGGCAGGCCTGCTCGCGCCGGCGTGCTATAACTCGGATCCCTTACCGGAAGCCGGCGGTTTTATCCCTAGCGAAGGTGTAGCGGCATTGGTGATGGAGTCGTCCGGCCGCGGGGATATCCGCCGCGACGCCCGCTCTTATGCACGAATCCGCTCATCTCGCACGGCGGAAGGCGGTCAACCAGCAGAGATGATCCGGCAAATGATCGGCGGTTCCGTCCCCAGTCTGACAGTCTGCAGCGGGAATGGTTCGCCTTGCGCCACCAGTCCTACCACCGCCTTGGCTCGCGAGATTTCTGGCGATGACGCCGTGATCACACTCCCGCAGGCGTTTGCCCTGGGCTTGGCCGGTACGGGCGCTCTTTTTCACTTGATCCTGGCGTTAAGCAGCCAGCCCATCAATGGACAAGCCCTGTTGTTAGCAACAGCCGGCGAAAGTGGATTTGCGGCACTTCTTCTGGAGTTGCCTTGAATATGAATGTGCGAATTGCAGCCGTGGCGTACGCCATTCCTCCCAACGATGAGTCTGTGGAAGCAGTCTTGGAGCGGGAACGAACTCGAGTGGAAAACTCGCTTTCTCCATTGAGCCCGGAGTCCAGACGAAAGGCCGTGGAAGGTCTCGGACTGAATCGGGTCCGGATCTGTGGCGACAAGCAACTTTATGACTTGGTTCTCGAAGCCGCTTCCAAGGCGATAGCCGAAGCCGGGATGACGGCGCGGGACATCAATCTCATCCTGGATTACAGCACGTGGTCCAGCGAAAGCTGGTCCAGCGAGAGTTCGTCCGCCAAGAGTTCTCAGGGGCTCTCCTTCGCGCACAAACTCAGCGCCGATCTGGGTGCTGAAACTGCCATGATCTTGAGTTTCAAAGTCGGCGGATGTGCAGGACTTCACGTCGCCATCAAGACCGCGCTCGGCTGGATGACCATCGATGAAAGCATTAAGACCGTCCTGCTGGTAACCGGGGATGCCGCGCCTCAAGGCAACCGCTCGTTACTTCCAATTACCATACATGGCGACGCCGGCAGCGCCGTGATCCTACGCCGCGACGGCACGGAGGGCCCGACGCTGTTGGGCGTCGAAGCCATGACGCTCGGCCGCCTTCATAATGCTATTACCATGGTCAGAACGAATGGCCACCTCGATATTGTTGTCGATGCTCTATGCATGGAGCGAGAGGTAATGCCGGTCTACTTTCTTAACATGCTTCTGACGGTGAATAAGGCTCTGGCGGCGTCTTCCTTGAGTCTGAACGATATTGACCATTTCATTTATTCCAACATCAGCCGGCGGGACCGCGAGGGCTTCGGCAAGATGTTGGGACTGCCCAAGGGTAGCTTGCTGTCAACTCCCATGGAAGAATATGGCCATACCTTTGCCAGCGATCTGGTTATCAATTATGTGCATATGCGGCGCGAGGGGCTAATTCGTCCCGGGCAATTATTGCTGTTCGCATCGGCTGGGATCGGCTTTACGTGGGGAGTAACGCTTGCCCGAGCCTGAAAGCAACCTGCTGTCGGATTGGCTTCAGCATGCGGAAGCGGCCACGCTCCATACTTGCGCTCAGGATCGAAGATCACTCTAACGTTGAATGGCCTTTTTTGCGGATCTGGACCAAAATGTTCACACGTTGCTTACCAGGCTGAGTTGCCATGCGTCGCATACAGTTCATCGAACTCCATGAACAAGCGTGGTTCCCGTCATCGCTTCGGGCCGACGTTACGGATGCGCTTCAGTTTGGGTTCAACCTCTTACACGCTTACGAGCCCATCGTTCCGCTGCTGCAGAACGTGATTGACTCCACCGGGAACCGGACGAACGCCCGACAATCGTCTACCACAGAATCGATTGTTGATATGTGTTCTGGCGGAGGCGGTCCGTGGTTGGATCTTGCGCGACAGCTGCGATGCCGGGACGCCGGAGAAAATTCCGCCGGCCTTCAGATCTGGCTTACGGACAAATATCCGAATCTTGAGGCATTCCAAAGTGTCAGCGCGTCTTCCGACCACCACATTACTTTCTATCCCGAGCCGGTTGACGCCATGAAGGTTCCCGGTGCACTGAAGGGGCTGCGAACGATGTTTACCTCGTTCCATCATTTTTCGCCGGAGAATGCTCGCGCCATTCTGCAAAATGCCATTGATGCCGGCGAAAGCATCGGAATATTTGAGGCCACCAAGCGCTCTCCGTCGACAATCGGCCTGATATTTGCCGGCATTCTCCTGCTGTTCCTGCACACTCCGCGGATTCGTCCATTCCGCTGGTCGCGTTTGCTCTGGACGTATTTGATCCCGATCATTCCATTGGTCCTGCTATTCGACGGAGTGGTATCCTGCCTGCGGACATATCGGCCACAGGAACTGCGCGAGATGGTAGAAAAACTGACCTCTTGCCAATACCAGTGGGAGATCGGCGAGCTTGCAACTGGAAAGATGCCAATCACCTATCTGATCGGATACCCAAGAAGTAGGCCCATGCACTTGACAAGACCGTAGACCTCCCGGCCCACGCCGGGAAGTAGAAAAGGAGACATCTCTCATGAAACAGCTGACATTCGCGGTGACATTTATATTGTTGTGCATTTCCTTCCCGACTTCTCTGGCGGCTGCCAAGGTGGAGGTAGAAGGCAAGGCGTGGCTTGACGCACAAAAGGATCCGCCTGCGATGAATGTGAACGGCGGGTGGGATTCGGACGAATGGGGCGCCTTCCATCTGATACAAGCCGAGGGAAGCCGGGAGGTAAGCGGCAACGGCGGGGGATACGAGATAACGGGCGTGGTCAGCGGCAAGCGTCTATTCATGCTTTTTTCCGAAAAACACACCGTAGAATACTGCGCAACTCTGAATCCCAACGGAGAAAACAAGCTAGCCGGAACTTACTCAAATCGCAAATCGCGGCTGCACTCCGGCCTTTGCCAGGAGAGCAGTAGGCCGATGAACATGACCAGGAAATAGGCAAGGCGGAGCAGTAGGCCGCAAATCTGCCCCATCCGGCACAACCGCTATGGTGAGGTCCGTAATCTTCTACTTGTACTTTACCGCGCTTGCATGCTCCTCGCCTTCGTCGGCCGCGTTGGGGCGCCGTCAGCGTGCCAGCCCCAGAGCGGAAACCAGAGCCAGAAATACACGACTCGCCGACCCCACCGGATCGAGCAAAACTCTGCGGCGCTCCAGCATCGCGGCCACCGGTTGTCCCTTATAGCTGGCAATTTGCCGGTAGCGCGATATGAAAAACAGCACCCGCAAGAAAAGTTTCCATTTGAGCGGGGCAAAATAATCAGGCGTCACGAACGGCACCGCATGGCCGTCCTTCACTTCGGCGATAAAGTCTTTGAAAGTTGCGGCCCGCGACAGAGAGAGAATGGAACTGGCGACCAGCAGATGGCTGTCTCCTCCCCCGATCACGGGTTTGCGCCAGTGTCGGGCAAGTTCCAGAACGCGATCGTTCTCCTCGCGTGACCGCATCCCGTTTACTTCCAAGGCATGAATTGCCCAGCCGTAGCGGGAGAGCAGTTCCGTAACGGGAATCTCTCCCGCTTTCCAGGCGAGGAGAGGATGGTTCAAGGCGACCAAGCTGCCGCTAGCAGCCAGAGTTTCAAACAACTCGTCGTAGCGTCCACCCCGCGCAGCCGCTTGCATTCGAGTGTGCGTCTCCTCGACTGCGCTCTCCGGCATGTGACTCACTCCCAGGTGAAACAAGTGCCCCTGGAACCAGAGTGACAGCTCCTCGCTAACTGCGATGCGCCCGTTCAGATCGGGCCGGCCGCGCAGCAGAGCGAGGCTGCCGGCAAATTCGTCGTGATCGGTAATGGCCAGGTGAACCCCCTGGAAGCCCCAATTGGTCGCCGCTGCTGCCTCCATCTCATAGACGTCTTGGGGGGTGTAGGGCGGATTGAACGTTATCTCTGCGTAATTCAGATCAGAAACACCGCCCAGACCAAATGAATTTTGCAGAATGCCACTCAAAGGGCGCATGAAAGCCAGCTGGACAACCTGGTTTAATGCCGCCAGGTTCTCCACGGAGTGGCACGAGTGGTTGTGCAGGGAAACCGCGTAGCCGAACTCCCGGTCCGGGTGGGGACACTCGCGGTAGGTATAGTTCTCAATCTTCCAGGCGGATCGGCGTCTCATCGCGTTTTCCTGATGGGAACGTTCGCAAGTGTAATTTCACTCTTGACACCCGGCAAGAAGAAGTTGTCGCACAAGAATGCGATCTGATACTCTTCGGCGACTGGGGAAGGCGGCTGGGTCTCGCCGGCCGGCACGTTCGCGAAAGCCAGGGGTTTTCCGACAGGAAACCGGCGCCGGCGCACAACAGACGCTCGACCCGGAGCGTCAAGGCAAATGCATAAGCCCATCAAATACCTCGAAAAGGCGACGTCGATTGCTGCGAACGGGGCGTGGCAAATATTTTGTTGGAGTAACAATCTCTTTCCCGAAAATCCATCTTTCACCCCCAGGTGGTCGGATGAGCCGCTGCTGAAGTCCCATGAAAAGTCGAAGCCTGCTCTGGGCTGGCCGCGGCAAACCGATTCGTTATGCCCGCGTTGTGTGCCGGAGATTCGCCAACAAATTGTCGACGGCGAACAGGATTATTGCGTCCTGTTGAACGAAAGACCCGGTGAAATCAAGGCGCAGATTATCGAGCGCGAGGGCAAAATCCTGATGGTCAAGGATTGCCCCATCCACGGATATTTCGAGGACGTGATATCCATTGATCCGCAATTCTTCCGGCATCTGGAGGAGACGTTTCCCGGCCGGGATATCCGTGCCCATTCCGTGCCCATAACGATGAAAAACTGCACAACCATGGCAGCAGCACCATCACGCACGGGCGGGGCTCGGTTCTCACCATCGACCTGACCAATAGGTGCAATATGATGTGCGATCCATGTTTCATGGATGCCAACCAGATCGGATTCGTACATGAGCTTACATGGGAGGACATCAAGACTCTTCTGGACAACGCACTTTCCATTAAGCCGCGGCGTCAGATGTCCGTCCAATTCTCCGGGGGCGAGCCGACCCTGTCCCCGCATTTTCTGGACGCCATTCGCTACGCCCGTCAACTCGGCTACGACAGCGTGCAGGCCGCGACCAACGGTATCGAGTTCGCTAAGAGTCCCGCGTTCGCCCGGCAGGCCGCGGAAGCGGGTTTGCGCTACGCTTATCTCCAATTCGACGGCATCGGCAACCCGGCGAATTCTCATCGCAACGTCAGCAACCTGTTCGACCTGAAACTGCGGGCCATCGAGAACCTGCACTCCAACGGCGTCGAAATCGTACTGGTGACCACCGTGGTCAACGGGATCAACAATGAGCAGGTGGGGCGCGTGGTGCAATTCGCCCTCGACAACCCGGATAAGATAGCCATGGTGTCGTTCCAGCCAGTGTCTTTCACGGGCCGCGACGAGGCCATCACCGACGAACGCCGCAAAGCGCAACGTTACACACTCTCGCATCTGGCCCACGATGTGAAAGACCAATTGAGCATCGGCGAACCGGTTCGCGACTGGTTCCCACTCTCGTTCCTGAGCACCTTTTCCGACTGGGCGGACCTAGTTCACGGGCCGGACGCCGCCTGGGGCCAGGTCGCCTGCGGTTGTCACCCGAACTGTGGCGTGGGTCTGGCGATTATGGTCGACAAGGAGACACGCGAGGCGATTCCGGTGACCGCGTTCCTGGACGCCGAACAATTCGCCAAGGACATTGCGAGGATCAACGATTGGGCTCGCAGCAAGTGGATATCGGTCGCGGGAATGGCGCTGGCATTAGTTCGGAATTACGATGCGTTTCATGCGCCGGGGCATTTCCGCGCTATCGATATGCTGAGGAAGCTCGACAAGGGCCTGCGCGCGACCGAACGCGACTATGGTGACGTCTCTGGCAATCGGACCATGGCTGACATTTTCCACCGACGCCGCGATCGCTGGAACCTGCTGTTCGTGGCGGGCATGTGGTTCCAGGATCTATTCAACTATGATTTTCGCCGGACCGAGCAGTGCATCATCCCTTACGCTACGCAAGAAGGAGAGATCTCCTTTTGCGCTTACAACACGGGGATGGGCTGGCGGAACATCGTTGAGAAGATGCATATGACCGCCACCTTGACCAAGTGGTACGAGGAGCACGGACGGCATGAGATTTTCGCTGGCGGCAAGAGCGTGAAGCTGAACAGTACGGAGCATCATCTGGTCTTGAAGGACGAGATTGTCACCAACGAGGCCCAGCATGACCTGGAACAACTGGGCGTTGCGAAGAACGCCCGCGAGGAGAAAGTGCGGGCCCGAGCCGAGCGGCTCAAGCTGGACGAAGAGAACTTCCGCATGGCCAAGCTCTACCGCGAGTTCGTACTGAAAGAACAAGTTGTTCCAGAGCTGGTGCAGATCGGGCTCGGAGCTACCGTGCCACCCGCCGAGACTGCCGGGGAAGCTGTGAGCGGCAGCGGAGATTAAGCAGGCAGGTTTAACGTTGGCTGGTTCGTTCGTCCGTCCTCTCCCGGAGCTACCGGGCCATGTTGATCCGGATTTCCATCCCGAGGAAATTTGATCCTGGTCACACCTTCCTGCCAGCCCGTAGCATCACCATCGCGCATGCTAGTCTGTATCAGATGATGGCCACGCGCGCTTCAATATGCCGGTACGAAAGAAGGTGCGCGTCTGGCTCTTGTCTCTGCCATCGGCATTTCGTTTTCTACCGGCGTCACATGATCCCGCGATTCAGATTGCTACGCGCTCTGCTTGTGCTTTTGATTTTTCCGGGAGTGCTGGCCGCCCAGTCCGACGATCTGTTGAGCCGAATTTGGCAGGGGATCGGACAAGCGCAACAAAAATACACGAGCAGCTGCGGGACCCTTACCGAAACCCGCACGTCTAGCCTCATGGCGAAACCTCTGGTGCTCCGCGGCAAGTTTTGCGCCGAAGGCACCACCCGATTTGCACTGGACTACTTCGAACCGTCCAGCATGCGGATTCGCTTCAACGAGAACTACCTCAAAGTTACGACTGGCGATAAGACCGAAGTGATGGAAATCGGAAAAAGCGTTCGCCGGGCGCAGTCTTATTTCGGTCGCGATAACTCTCTCGGAAACCTGAAAAAAAACTTCACCATCACCGTGCAAGAGGACAGCCGGGATTACCAAATGAAGCTGGTGCCGCGGACGGACGCTTTTCGCCGCAGGCTGAATTACCTGGTCGTGAAGCTGGACAAACGGGATTTCTTTCCTCGGTCGCTGGAGGTAGACGGCAAGAGCGGCGTAAACAGTGTATTCGTCATCGACGTAAGCTCGATGAATCCGAAGATTCCGGCCGATACGTTTGAGGTATACAAACCACAGTGATCAATCCCAAGGTGATCGAGCGAAGTGAAATCGAGACGCTGATTCCTCACCGCCCTCCATTCTTGTGGATCGACCGGGTGGAAGAACTGGAGCCGGGAGTTCGTTGTGTTGCGGTGAAGTTTGTTGATCCGGCGAACCCAATTTTTGCCGGGCATTTTCCTGCCCGTCCCATTCTGCCGGGGGTTTTTCTGATCGAAGCGGTAGCCCAGACCGCCGGCGTGATGCTGGGATCGGCGACACTGCAGGTGGCTGCCAGGAGCGGGGGAGGAGTGGCCTTGCTCGCGGCCGTAAATCGCTTCAAGTTTCTCAAACCCGTGACTCCGGGGCAAGAACTGCGCGTTGAAACCAAGAAGCTGACTGAGGTTGGGCAAATGGCCTGCATCGGTGGCACGGTGTGGGTGGACGGGGAGATGGTGGCGAACGGCGAGTTGTCTGTGGTCTTGGGCTGATGGGCGGACGATGATTGAGCGAGCGATGATCAGGCCGACGATGGAAAGGCCCACCCAGTGAAAAAAACGCTGGCAGGGGGCGCCGGAGCCACAGCATGATGGTCCGTTGCATGCGCTGGGTGGGCGGCTTGGTGGTAGGCCATCCGGGGTTGGTTACAGCCCTGAGCCTGGTCGTTACCTTATTGTTGTATGCGAACATCCACAACCTGCGAACCGGCACCGACCTGACCGATTTGTTTGGGAATCGCGACCCACAATGGCGAGCCGCGAGCCAGATCGGCAAAGAACTGGGTTATGGCAACCAGCTCTTCGTGCTCATCGATGCTCCGGCGGGAGGAACGGACGTCACCGGCCAGATGGAAGAAATGGCCGACCGTCTCACTGCCGACATGCAAGCCAGCGGACTGTTCCTGGATGCGCGTTGCGGCTTGCAGGACGAGGAACTGCTCAACCTGGTGCGGTTCTTTACCTGGAACTTTCCCTCATTCGCGCGGCCCGATCAAGCGGAAGATCTGAAGCGGCGGCTGGATCCGCAGCAGATTCATCAAACCGTTCGCCGCGCGGCAACCGAACTGGTCACTCCATTCTCGTCATTAGGAACCAATTACTTCGTCGCCGATCCTTTGGGCCTGATGCAAGTGGAAGTGGGCAGCAGCCGGGGGGGGGCGCAGTTCGCCAATTTCGACCTCAACTGGGGATCTGGAAATCGGTTCTTCAGTAAAGACCACAAGGCGCTGCTCATCATTGCGGAACCTCGCCAGTCGGCCATGGACTACAAATTCGCCGAGCAGGTGATGCGGTGGGCGCGCGAGCACATCCAATCGATGACCGCAGAGCCGGACGTGCGGGACTCTGGAGTGCTGGCCATTCCGGCGGGGGCTTATGTTTACGCGGAACAGGAGCACCAGCTCATCGAAACGAATATTCGTCGAATTTCCCTGATTTCCATTGTCGGTAATCTGCTGTTGTGCCTGCTGATCTATCCGAGGATTCCACTCCTGCTTTTATCGCTGCTGCCCGCCAGCCTGGGCATTATGTGGACTACGGGCGTAGCAAGTTTCTATCCCGGAGAAGTAAATCTGATCAGCCTGTCTTTTATTGCGATCCTGGCGGGACTGGGAGACGACCAGGTCGTACATTTCTTCAACCGGGTGCCGCAGGAATGGGCCAAGGGCGGGACGCTGAATGATGCGGTGCTACGCACCTTCGAAACCACCGGCCTTAGCGTTGTCTTATGCATAGTAACGGCAGCTACGGCTACCGCCTCACTTGCCACCGCGAGTTTCAAGGGACTGGCAGAGTTTGGGTTCATCCTTACTGTGGGAATGTTCATGATGATGCTCCATACCCTGTTGACGGTTCCGGCGCTGATGCGGCTATGGTGGCGAATCTCCAAGCCGCGCGCTCCGCAAACCATCACCTTCCGGTTGCTTCCCTGGGTGGCGCGGAAATCCGTTGATTTTGTGGGCCGGCACGCCCGCCTTGTGGTCGGCTTGGGCTTCGGAATATTCCTGCTGTCATTATTGTTTCTGCCGGCCATCAAACTGGAAAAGCACTTCGAGATCGCTGGTGCCGATAACCCCGCCGTGGCCGCGCAGAACCTGCTTTCTGCAAGATTCGGCATTGAGGGCAGTCCGAACGTGCTCTTGATCGCCGGCGGCGAGCAGGAAGTGCTGGGCAGAGCCGAAGAACTGACGGCCGGGCTGGAAGCCTATCGGCATCGCGGGGTCATCAAGTCCCTCTTCTCGCCCACAATCCTGCTTCCGTCAGCCCGAACGCAAAGTGAACGAGCCAGTTCGCTGGCCGGCGTCAATCTCGCAGCCTCGGCAAGCGCCCTGGAGAATTCGCTACGCGAGAATGGTTTTCGAACCGAACCGCTCCAGCCCTTTATCGATCGGTTGCGAAAGCTAGGACAAGGGCTGGGACGAGGCGGTGATCCGATTACCCTGGAAACGGCCGCCAAGTTCCTGCCGCCAGGATTGCTCGACAACAGCATTCGCAAGACCGGGGACGGCAGCTACGTCGCGGCTATCACCTTTTATGGCACCGATCCCGATGCAGTCGAGGTCGTTCCGGAAAGTGTCATCGAATCCTGGCGAAAGCAATTCGGTCCGTTCGTGGAATTCTCTTTCGACAAGATGAACCGCGACCTGCAGAGGCAAGTGCTTCACGACAGCAGCAGAGCATTGGTCTGGACCGCCGCCGGGATTCTGTTGGTTGTCTACCTTTGTTTCCGCAATCTCCGCGTGTCACTCATCGTGCTGATCCCGATCGTATTCGGCGTAGTCACAACTTTCGGCCTGTTGCTGCTGGTGAGGCACCGTTTTAGTTTCATGTCGATTACTGCGATTCCGCTCATCATCGGCATTGGCATCGACAATGGCATCCACTTGGTGCGCCGATATCTGGAGAATGAGCGTAACGAAATTCTCGTGATCGCGAAGGCTTCGGGCGCGGCGCTGATTCAATCGAACCTGACTACGATCGTTGGCTTCGGGGCGCTGATGACTTCCAGTTTCGCGCCGCTGGTGGAACTGGGTCTGGTGACTTCGTTGGGAGTCGCGTTGGCACTGGGCGGTGGCTTGTTGTTGATTCCCGCTGTTATTCTGCTGGGGGAACGGCGACGGACGGCGACAGAAGTGCCAACGGCCAATCCGAGCGAAGGTTGATTCGGGAATGAGGGCTTCACTTAAGTTGTCGGACTTAATTTTCATGAAATCGACGCTTCGCTCGGCAACACTGTTCTTATCCGAATCGTTCCCCAGGCTGCTTTGCCGATTGGCAAGTTGCGGAGGAGTGGTGCCGATTTTGCTGTTTTCTGCCTTTCTGCTTTTACCGCTAACGGCGAATGCTGGCTTGCCACGGGTTGCGATCTCGATTTCGACCGACCAGAGCTTTGCCGTGGGATTGAAAGCCGACGAGCAGTGTGACGTCCCGGGCAAATTGATCGTGCTGCCACCGCTGTCTTTCGACCTCGCGGGTGGCGAAAGCCCCGCTAGCTTTTTCGGAGACCAAGACATCCCGAGCATGCCCGAAGGATCCGAGGTCTGGCTGCATGTGGTGGTGGAAGCCAGTTCACTCACTGGCAAGGAATCCGAGCGGGAAATTACCGAGCGGGTTGACGCGTTTGTGAAATCGATGCCTCTCTCGGCGGCCGCGGCGCGCGGGCTTCTGGTTGAGATTAAAGAACCGCTGAAGGCTCCCGATCTGTTGGGTTTCGGGTTGGTGCGTCTGGCACTGGCCGCAAAGGGCAACAACGCCGGCTTGCGGGTGGCGTTTGTTTTTCCGCCGGGGTTCATCGGCAGGCACGGCGATATTGTAAAAAGGCTTGCCACCTATTCCGATCTGCTGGGAACTACCTATGCCGAGGGCTGGCGCCAAGATGCCGCGTGGATTGCCGAACAGGCGCTGAATAAACCGATCATTCTTAAATTAGATGCCCTTAAATTAGATGCCGGAACGTCCGCGACAACCTTGCCGTTCTTGACGGCGATGCTCGCTGCCAGCGGGTCGGTCGAAATTGTCTGGGCGGAGCCACCGGACGCCAAGGCCGCAGCGGCCTTGTGCGTGGCAAGCAGCTTCCTGAACCGTTCCATCACGGGCAACATGTTTGCAGCGGATCCCGCAACTTCTCCGTTCAGTGTCTCGGTGGATGGGGTGGGGAACAAGGAGCACCGTTGGTTCAGCGGCGGGCCCTCGGATGTGGTGATTGTGGCGCGCGTGAATGCGAGTCCCGACTCACCGAAGACGGTCAGGTTACAGAGCGTTAAGCCAGGATCATTCAAGATCATGTGGTACGACCCCGCGACCGGCGCCGAACTCCCGCCGGGCGAAGTGACGAAGGCTGACCAGGGTTTCGCGCAAACCTGCGCCTGCACCAGCGAATACGCGCTGATTTCCATCCACAAACAGAGTGAGGCCGATCAGACGCTGTATAACACGGTGGAAGTTAAGAGCGGAGTCGACCTAAGGGTCGAGGAAATCATTGCCCGCTGGCAACAGAATCGCGAAGCGCAGAAACAAAAGCTGGAAAACTATCTGGCCTCCAGTTTCATGAGTCTGCACTTTGAATCCACCAATCTGGGGCCGGGATTCGACGTTTCGATGCAGCTCGAGCAATTCTTCAGCCGGGACGGCCAGATGGAACTGGCGCAAAAAGAGTTTTACATTAACGGCGTGAAGTTCGGTAAGAATCATGAGTTTCCGCTGCCGCAAATCGAGCCGGAAAAAGTGCTGACCCAGCCCCTCGAATTGAAGCTCAACGAGCGCTACGACTACAAATTGCTCGGGACTGAACAAGTAAACGGGACCATGTGTTTTGTAGTCGGAATCGAGCCCAAGGTGCGGGACGAAGCGCTTTACAGCGGCAAAATCTGGATTGACGGCACTACTTTTCGGGAGGTGAAACAGTACCTGAGCCAGCGCGGCGTCAAAAGCAACGTGCTGGTAAACGTGGAGACCCAGAATTTCGAGTTAGTTCGCGACGACAAGGGCAATCAATTCAACTTGCTGCGATCGATTTCCGCACAGCAATTGTTGAACGCTGCCGGACGTGATTTTGTGTTGCAGAGGACGGTGCAGTTTTCGGACTACGTCATCAACACTCAGCACTTCAGTGGCGCCCTTGCGGCTGAGCATAGTTCTGACGACCCGATGTACCGCGACACCGACCAGGGACTGCGGTCACTGCAGAAGAAAAACGGCGAGCGGGTTCTAGTGGACAAGAGTGTGAAGCGCATCAACGCTCTGGTTGCCGGCGCGATGTACGGAGGCACGTTTAACTTTCCCATTCCGTTCCTCGGAATCAGCAAAGTGGATTTTGATTTTCATCACACTGGCGCGCAGCTTTCGACCTTCTTTGCCGGGCCCATCCTGGTTACCGACCTCTCAAAGCAGTTCCGGCCCAAGTTCCGCGTGGCGCTTGATTTGTCGCTGAACGGCCTGCCCGGCGAGAACCGCATCTACGGCAATAACACAGAATTGGTGCAAGGAGAGGTATGGACATGGGCGCAAACCGCCGGCTTGCGTGCCTCGTGGCAAGCCACCACCCATCTCAGCGTAACGGCCTCCACCTACTTCGAGTATGACAACTTCCTCCGCACGAGCCAGGCGGACGAGCAATACGAACTGCCGCGCAACGGATTGAATGTGCTTCCGGGCCTTGAAATAAAATACAACCGCAATGGTTATGTGTTCGACGCGCAGGGGACGCGGGGCGAGCGCATCGACTGGAGACCGTTCGGATGCGCTTCGCTGGCCCAACCTCCGGCTGGGTGCGGGTTTTCATCGGCTAACCCGCCGCCGCAAAACGCTCTGCTGGTCAAGCGTCCGCAAAATGCGTTCACGCTTTACAACGCCGATTTGTACAAGGATTACTACATCGGTAAGTTCACCAAGGGCGGATGGGATCTTTCTTACTGGGGCGGAGATCAACTGGATCGCTTCTCGCGTTACTTCCCCTCGTTTCTTGCTTCGCCGCGTCTCCACGGCATTCCCCCCGGCACGGATTCTTTCGACGCCATTGCCATGGCGAACGTGCACTACGGTTTCAACGTGATGGACTTCATGAAGGTCGATGGGATGTACGCGTACGCGCGCGCGCGCAATCAGAATGAGTCGCTTCAATTCCGCAAATTCGACGGCCTGGAGCTTAACTTCAACACCCCTGGTCCCATGGGTACGCTGGTACAAGGCACGGTTTCCTATGCGCTGGCTGGGAATTTGGCGCGCTACAACTCCCCTTGGGCCGCGTATATTTTGATCTTCAAGCCGCTGCGCTAAATTCGAGGATATGGCTGAAATAAGGCTGGGTGATCGCACCACCGATCAAAGGGTCGCATTAGTCACAGGCGCCTCGGGGATTATCGGCGCCGCCATCGCGCAAGCTCTGGGAAGTGCGGGGTACCGCGTAGGCGTGCATTATCGTCACGGGAAAGAGTCCGCGGATGAGGTGGTCGAGCGTATCATCGCCGCTGGCGGAGAGGCGTTGGCAGTGGAAGCCGATCTCTCCCGCCAAGAGAGTGTTGCGCCCATGTTCGATCGCATCGAACAGCAATTTGGTCCGGTCGATTACCTGGTAAACAACGCGGGCATCAACCGCGATGTGCTGTTGGCCTTTATGTCGGAGGAGCAGTGGGATGAAGTGATCGACACCAATCTCCGCGGCACGTATTTGTGCTCGCGGTTGGCCCTGCCGGGCATGATGCGCCGGGGGAGTGGAGCCATTTGCAATATCGTGTCGCCCGCCGGAGTTCGCGGCCAGGCCGGCCAGTGCAATTACTCGGCATCCAAAGGCGGCATTATCGCTTTCACCAAGGCGCTCTCTCGCGAGGTGGGGCCATTCCACATCCGAGTGAACGCGATTTGCCCGGGCGTGATTCCGAGCCCTATGTCCGCCAAATACATTCAGAAAGAGGAGAAACGACTGCTTTCCGAAATCCCCCTGGGGCGCTTTGGCAAGCCCGAAGAAGTGGCTCCGCTGGTGGCATTTCTGGGGTCCGAGGAGGCAAGTTACATCACCGGACAAGTGATTGCTGTGGATGGGGGACTGCTGTAGTTTCGGGGTTTGACGACGGAAAGAAAAAATCACAAGCATCAAGGACACCAAGTCAGACTATGGACAGCTTCCAGAAAGCCCTTCGGGACACTTCTTGTGTCGATTTTCACGGTGAGCTTTGTGGTATGCTCTCGTGTTGGAAATGAGCGATATGGCGAGCGTTAAGGAGCAACTCAAGCCGATTATATTGAGGAGCTTGCGGATCACCGACCCGACCCCCGAGGATCTACGCGACGATCAGCCGCTGCTCGGCGGAGAACTGGAAATCGATTCCATCGACGTACTCCAACTCGTTCTGGAGATTGAGAGGCATTTCGGCATCAAGCTGGTGCAGGCCAACTTCAACCAGAAACACCTCGAAAGTGTTAACGCTTTGGCGGCGATCATCGAATCCAAAGTGACGGAAGCAAGGACCTGACATCTACAATCCCCCGGTATGCAATTCCCCCTTTTCCAAGCAAACTTTGTCCAAATACAATAGCAACTCATTCCGTTCGAGTGGCAGCGCGGCGTTGGGCGGAGCAATGCCGCGTGGGTTAACCTCGTGGTTGGCGCCCTCCGCTCGATCAGGCATAGCTACGCGGAGATGGTTCACATACGTCCGGTGTTGAAGAAGAAAATGACGCACAACGTGGGCGACCACATGATGGCAGGCGGAAAGTGACGCGCTGGTACGAGCACCGTTTTCATAACCCAACGGCGCTGCGGATGATATTTGTCACCATGCCGAGGCTGCCGCGCTTTCTCCATCCTCCTGTCGCGGCGGTGACGGCGCTGATCTTTTTCCTCATGTTGAAGCGGGAACGCCGGGCGGTTACCGGAAATCTGCGCCGGGTCTCGGGCAAGCGCGGGCTCGCACTGCAATGGAAAGTTTATTGGGTCTTCTATTCTTTCTGCGACCTCATGGTTTCCTATTGCTTTGTCCCACAAGCCACACCTTCGCAACTGCTGGGCATGCTGGTGGACTCGGAGGGCAGCGGCGCCAGGATCGACCAATGCCTGGCTGCAGGCAATGGGCTCATTGTGTGGACGGCGCATGTGGGGAATTGGGAATTCGCGTCGCGGGTGCTGGCAATTTACGGCCGGGTTAACGTGGCACGGGTGGTCGAGGACAAGCCAGCGGAGATCACGCTGCGGAATTTGATGGCTAGCGAACGGCTCAAAATTGTGGATCTCAAAGGGGGTGTGCCGGCTACGATAGAACTCTTACAGGCCTTGCGTCGAAACGAGATCGTGGCGATCCAGGGAGACCGCGTTTATCAGCGTCACACCTTCGAGGTGCCGTTTTTTTCCCAACCCACCAGTTTTCCGCTTGGCCCTTTCCTGCTTTCGCAGGTCTCGGGCGCGCCCGTGCTGCCCGTTTTCGTGATTCGCCGAGGTTGGCTGCGCTACCACACTCTGATGGGAGAATTGATCCCGGCAGTTCCGTCAGGGGTCACATGCCGCGACGACGATGCCGCCTTGTACGAGGCTATGTGCCAAGCTGTCAGATTTCTGGAAAAAACGTTGACGACCCATTACGATCAGTGGATGAATTTTTTTGATTTTTGGCCGGTTACCTCTCGGGACTGATCCCCGAAAAACCATCGTCGTTACTGGTGTCGTGGAGCAGGACGATGCGAGCGAAAGGAGACTCGCCATGGAACCTCTGCTATCTGCTTCAAGCAGACTGGTTTCCGATGTGGACTCACACGTCCAGCAGGCCACGATGGTCAACTCGCTGGAGAACCTCAAGTAGTATTAGATAAGGGGTTCGTCCTAATGCCGCGTGAATTCGGCCCACTTCTGGCACACTTCAAGTCGCGGACAATCAGTATTCAGCGGGTCTTCCCTGCAGGACGATTGATCGGCCGTCAGTCGCCACTGCCGGTGCCCACCCATTTCTGCGTTGCGCAAGTGACGAACTAGTTGGATGTCACGACCCGATAAGAGGTTCCCTCTGCGCCCACACCGCCTGTGCTTGGTCGGGGCTACTTCGTATACTTGAAGGTATGGCGTTCCATGGCCGTATTCCATCTGAGGTAGACGTAATCGTGATTGGCGCCGGGTTCGCGGGTGCCTCAGTTGCCGCAGCGCTGGCACGGGCCGGTGTGACGAGCGGCGTAGTTCTCGAACGGGAGCTCCTGCCCGGAAGCCACGCCTCTGGGCGCAACGCGGCGATGGCATGCCAAGTGGAGGCAGATCCTGTCCTTCGGAAGCTCGCCATTGAAGGCGTTCAGCGGCTTCGTGCCAAGACTGTTGCCGGATCTCCGGTCCTCCGCCAGAGCGGAGGCCTGTACTTGACTCACGGAGAGCCACACCCAGCCGCCGAATGGTGTGCACAGCTGCACGAACACTGCGTGCCCTCCGAACTACTGCCGGCTGCCAAAGCCCGGCAACGCTTCCCGTTTCTGAGCCGGTTTGAGTTTGATCACGCGCTCTTCTGCCCCACCGACGGAATCGTTGATATCCATGCCCTGCTGAGTGATCTGCTGGCGGAGGCCAGGCACGCCGGCTTTGAGATCATCACCGACTGCGCCTGTGAATCCTTGATCGTTGACGGATCGGTGGTGCGTGGTGTCCGAACGCCACGTGGCGAAGTCGGTGCTCGCACCGTCGTCGACGCCGCAGGCGCGTGGGCGGGGTATCTTGGCCGCGAATCCGCTCCGCTCCCACTAAAACGCCTTCGTCGACACCTGTTCGTCTCGGGCGACACGGGACTACTTCCCCATGGAGCTCCGCTGGTATGGGATCTCGATGTCGGATACTACGTGAGGCCCGAAGGAGCAGGTCTCCTTCTTTGTCCCTGCGATGAGACCGAGCATCCGCCTGGCATACCTGAGGTTGATCCCGAGGCTGAGGATCTTCTCGTGGACAAGCTCTTGAAGTACGCCCCTGGACTGGCGAACATTACCCTACGTCGTAGCTGGGCGTGCCTTCGAACCTTCGCGCCGGACCGGCTACCCATCATCGGATGGGATCCAGACATCGACGGCCTGTTTCACGTTTCCGGTCTCGGTGGTTTTGGAATGAGCACGAGTCTAGCGGTAGGCGACGTCGCATCGACTTTAATCCGCGGTGGTGTGGTGGACTGGATCGACGCTGGTGCCTTCAGCGCGCGGCGAGAAGCTCTCAACTCATTCCGCGGCGCAACAATTGATCGGTGACCCCTGGTCGATCGAAAATTGAGCTTGCCAACGATGGTGCGCAGGTGCAAGGCTCAATCGTGCACTCTGCTCGATCCTTTCTTTTCGTTACACCACCAATGTGTTGCTTGGATATTGTCCGGATGATCGTCTCTCCACGCCCCTCCCATCCCTTTGGGATCTCTATGGTCGGGCACGATGTCGTTGTAGTCTGTAAACTCGTCGTGGCAGATGGCGCATTTCGCACCCTGCTCCAGAATTTTGCGATTCAGTAATTTTCGCATCTCCGCCGGTGAGCGCAGTTCCCGATATCCTCGCGGGTGATGCGGATCCTCAATCCTCTGGACTCCAAGTCTGATCAACTTGGGCCTGCGAAGGGGCTCCCGGCCACAGCAGGAGTGCGATTTATGGATTGGGCACAATTCATCAGTTCGGAGTCTCATAGCATTCCTCTTGATAAACGAATGAAATCGGGAACCAAAGGCATAGACTGGATTTCAACGAGGCGCCGAAGAGTATGGATGATTACTCAACAGAACTGCAGGAGTTCGAACGACAGCGCATCCGATTGGGTTCTTTGCTGGATGAAGATCCAGCCAAGGCAGTCGAGGAAGCGCGTCGGCTCCCGGTTCGTTCGTCGGCAGGCCAGATCCTATATACCAGCCTCAAGGCGAGCACTCTTATCGACGCTGGATCGGCGACTGGCAACAGGAAGGCTATCGAAGAAGGCATTGCTTTGTTCGAAAGCTTTCGGGAGACCGATCCTGAGGATGCCGGTTCCCACTACAACCTGGGGAACGGGCTTGTCGCCCTCGCGGATTTGCAGCCTTATCAAGGATTTGATTGGTATCTCACGACGGCCGAAGCAAGACGGAAGGCCCGCTGGCTATTTCAACATGCGGCCTCACGCGATACCGAAGGCCGGATTTTGTCTCGCGCGCTTACCAATCTGGGCAATGCCTTCTCAAAAGCCCATCGCTGGGTGGAGGCCTATGATGCGTACAGCAGAGTCCTGGAGCACGATGGCAAGAACGGAGTTGCTCTAACCGGAGCGGCGAAGATACTACTGCGATGCATAGAGCGCGGAATCGGCAACGCAAAGACCTTGCGTTGCGTCGCCGCGCGCCACTTGAGCGCTGCCCGACAACACCCGGAGACAATTAAGGAATTGGTTGGCAGCCGAGCGCATGAAGATCTAGCCAAGCTGTTCGAGCAACCGGCGGAGGCCGGCACGCCGCCCGATCTAAGGGGAGCCACTGACTACGAAAAGTTTGTTGCTCGCTACAGGCTTGCTTTATCTCCGACGATCGAGGGACTGGACCGCTCGTTAAAGCGGTGGGATTCACTGCGCATTCGATCGTTCACGGAGCCTGTCTCCGCCAATCCTGGAGTGCCGGCACTGTTTGCCATGTTCAACGTGTTGAAATCAGACTTCCTTGCCGCGCGCTACCTGGCGTACCAGGCACTCTCTGAGAAATTTACGGACAGTGGTTTCTACTCCGACACGCTGGACTATGCCGTGTATGGAGTTGTACCTTCCACCCTCACTTTGGCGCAGCGAGCCTGCTTCGATGTCTTGGACAAAATCGCTGTCGCAACCAGCGAATGCTTGGCAATACTCCGTTCCGAGAAAGTGTACTTTTCGAATCGCTGGTTCCGCGTGAAGAAAGGTCAGCCCCGCGAATGGCACCCCGCGCTCCGCGCCGAAGTTGAGGCAGGCAACACCGCGATTATCGCGCTGGCCGAACTGTCTTTGGATGTGGAGAAAGAGGGAGCCCTGCACGAGAAAAAAGCCTACCGCCACGCTTCAACCCATCGATTCACGGTTCTCCACGACATGGGATCAGAGCCCAGCCGCCCGTCTCCTCATATAGAACATTGCGGTCTTTCGGAGTTCCGGGCTCAGCTTATCGAAAGCTTGCAGATGGCTCGTGCTGCCGTCCTCTATTTTGTAGAGATGATTTCCATACATGAAGCTATCAAGAAGCCAACGGTTGGACGGGTTGGCATCTTGGAAGTGCCCAGCCATCACTGGATCCGTGGCGAAGACGACGACACCACTAGGCTTCTGAGTTGATGTTCTGGTTACGAATCGCGAAGTCCGCGACGCAGACATTCGGGTTAGGGTCCGAGTATGACCTTTTGATCGACCGTGTCGTATCGAGCTTTGACGACCGCCAGTTCCGGTACTCGTTGCCTCGCCCAAGCCCGAACGACTTCCTCGCTTTGCTCCGATACGCTTCTTCCCAAGATCAGTCGCCTCAGCCAGCGCGGTTCCAGCTTCACTTTCGAGCCTAGGCCACGTGACAAAACCAACCGCACCTCCTCTTCGTTGCTCCACTCCGGACGCTTGCAGAAGAACCAAAAACCATTTGTGTGGTCTGGATTGTTAACATCCATCTGGAGCGAGTCCTCATACATCACATCCCTCGCCTTCCCGAACAGCGGTCCCTCGTTCACAAATTCGAGACAATATCCGGAATGGTCCCCAGCGTATTTGGCCCAGAGATTGAGGTTGTCAAAGCGCTTCGACATAGAGTAGATGCGATAGTCCTTCAACTCCGCGTGGAGAATCTCGGTCAGCATTCTGTGCAGGCCTTTGGTGCCATGCCGTTTAACGTTGTAGTAAATGATTGCCCTTTCCTCCTCTAGCTTGGCACATGACAGGTGCGGGCTGCGCTGCACGAGCTTTTGGTAAAGGAAATGGCTCATCTCCTCCTCTGACAACGCTGCGAGGCGCGGTCTACCGTCGGCTGGATCGTTCAGCTGATCCAGATTCGGCAAGTACAGCTCATGCTCTTGAATAATGATTCGCAGCCGTTCAAGGTGGTCGGGCGTCGCGAGACTTGAGTACTTGTAGAACAGAGGGACAGTCGCCTCGGGAGGGAGTGGGATTGCCGCTGTGCGCTTCATCGTCGATTCGCGCGATGCCTTCACCATGACGCCTCACCTCTTCCAGTCTCAACGGCCGCTCGTCCCATAAACCCAGCACCTTCGAACTGTAGAGCGTCAGCGATTTGTTGTAATCGATTTCGCCGCGACGGACAGAAGGTCGATTGCAGCAAGGTCGTTAATCAAGACCACAAAATTGTGGGTGAGTTCGGTCATCAGGCAACTGAGGTATTCCGCCCAATTCTTTCCCTGCGCGCTTGCGCTTCCGATTCTAACGAAAGTGACAAGCGCATCTCCGTGAGTGGCAGGATTGAGGACGTCTGCCAGTAATGTTCGTTTCGAATCATTCGCAAATCCGCTGTTCACGACTTCGCCGAGCATGTCACGTGCCTTCGGGGGAAGCGTCGGGATGATCTGCGGCAGGCTCGAGGGAATATGAACCTGGCCGTGCCCAAGCAACCACTCGGTCGGGGCCACACAGGCGATCCAAAACCCGGTCGCCAGGGTATCGAGTCCAAAACGAAAAAGCACGGCACTTGCGAATTCGGCGCGTCTCTCCGCGCATTGCGTCAGAAGTTCGCAAACATCCAGGGCCTGCAGGTATTGCAACACCACCCGTGTTTCTCTCGATTGGACGGGAGACCCCAGGGTCGCGGCCCACTGACGAAGTCTCTCCTGATCTCGTACTCGGATTGTCTCGTTTATCGGCACGGCGCCTCCGCTGAGTTCCTCGCCACTTTCCTTCGGTTAGCTCCCCACGCCGTTTCCTTTCCAAGGTAGGTGGTTTGGTCCGGCGCTAACGTGACGCATGGACCTTAACCAATCTAGAGGGAGGATCCCGATACAAGGGCTCCATGGCCTCATTCAAGTGCGCCAACGCCGTCTCATTGGGGCCGGCTTGATAAATGTTGGAGAAACTCAACAGGGCGAAGTGATCGCCGTTGCCAACATCTGCAGGCAAGCTTAGATGGAATAATACCCCCGCAGTACTTTCGTCGAAT
>Ga0182024_10007727_pt1 | contig 23094 bp, 24 predicted proteins | sample P32metaG_FD_120480 | JGI IMG/M metagenome (GOLD analysis project Ga0182024, IMG submission 120480) | Permafrost microbial communities from Stordalen Mire, Sweden - P3-2 metaG (Illumina Assembly) | ecosystem: Environmental > Terrestrial > Soil > Wetlands > Permafrost | place: Sweden: Stordalen... | reverse complement strand
TCGCCTCAGCGCCTGGCTTCGATCGGTGCCATCCTGGCTGGCCTGGATGATTTGCGCGCCGTCTCCCGCCGCGATCACGATTTCCTTCCACCCCGAACGATCCGGATAATTGTGGTCCTCGAAATCGATCGCGCGACCGGCTGCGGCGATCCGCAGGATCGAAGTCACGCGCGCCGTTGGGAGCCCGTCCACGCCTTCCGTTAGCGTAATTTCCACGCGAATGAACTCCGGCTCGATTTTCGTCGAGCCTGCGCGAAAGTCGAGACCGTTCATCCACTCCCGCGCCTGCGTAACCGCCTGTTGATCGAGCGTCTGCTTGCCGATCGTCTTCCAGTTCTTCGCGTCCAGCTTCCAGTCCTTAAGCAATTGATACGCCGGCGTCTCGGCCAGGTCGAGCACGTACGTCACATCGACGGTGGAAGGTTCCAGATCGAGGCGCGTATAGTGATTTACGCTGAAGCTTCCCATCGGATGCGCCAGCGCGATCGCAGCCGCAACGGGAAACAGAATCCGGCGCTTCATGATGTCCTTCCATCTTACGCGGGAGCCGCCGGGATTCGTTGAATGTGCACATACTCCGCCAGGCGATCCACGGATTCGCTCCAGCCCTGTTCCATGCCTGCAAGGTGCCGCGCGGCCGCTGGCGTCGCCATCGTGACGTTGGCATGCAAGCTGAGCTTCGTCTTGCCGCCGTCCTCTTCAAACGTCACCGGGCGCAGACAGGCATGGTCCAGCCCTCCGGTCCCAACAACCAGTGCGGCACGTGCTCGGGGCTGGTGTAGGCCTCAAAGACGAGGCGGCGCGGCGCGTTGAACGCGCGCGTCATCACAATCTCGCGATCGGACGGCACTGTGAGCGTGAGAGCGTTGCTACTTTTTGGGCTGCTTGGAGTACTCGCGGACATGCTTTTTCTCCTTGGGTTTCAAGTGAGCGCTTTTCAGTTCTGCGAGATAGTCATCCAACCGGTCGAAACTCTGCTCCCAGAATTGGCGGTAATTCCTACCCAATCGGCCACATCCTTGAGCGGCTCTGGCGCGAGCCGGCACGGTCTCCATTGGGCGTCGCGTCCACGCGCGATCACTCCCGCGCGCTCCAGCACCTTGAGGCGGCCGGCATGCTCATATCGAACGGTTCGGCGAGCTCCGTGACCGACGCTTCGCCCGAGGCCAGACGCGCCAGGATCGCGCGCCGCGGCACGCAGCCTGTCAACGTTTTTTCTTGGGGGCTTGGACCAGGCGAGGTTGGACGAGGCGAGGCTGGACGAGGGGAGGCTGCTTAGCCGGGATTCTGGCTTTTATCCGCCGGCTTGGACGGCGTCTTCGCTGCGGGCGCCGGCTTGCGGATCTCTTCGAAGTATTGCTCGACGAACGGCTGGTAAATCAGCGGCACTTCATCGCGATGGATCTCGCTGCCCGCTTCGGAATGCGTGGCCTGCCTCTGCGCCCAGGGCGTCTTCAACTGCTGCTTGGTCGATCCCACCTCGACCATCACCTCGCCGCTCACGTTCGCCGAACGCTTGCCGAGAATCTCGCTGATCTTTCCCATCGCGGCCAGCTCTTCAGCCTCTTTCCCGCTCTTATCGCCGTCGGCCGAGCCGATCCCGCTCTTGGAATCGTTCGACGCGTTCTTGTCCGAGCCTTTTTCCTGGCCGCGCGCGTCCGCGCTCTGGCTCTTATCCGAGCCGTCGCTCTGCTGATCGGCCTGCGCATCCGCGCTCGGATCGCTCTTGTTGGGCGAAGGCTTCCCTTTTTGATTCGATTGGTCCTTCGGACCCGACTGCCCGTTCTGCGAGTTCTGCGACGGCTGCTGCCCGTCTTTGGGCGACGAACTCATTTTGTTCAGCACGTTCGCCATCGCATCGCGCAGCTTGTCCATCAGCGACGAATTCTCGTTGTTGCTCCCGTTGCCTTGCTTGGCTTCCTTCCCGTTCTGCTGTTTGCCGTCCTTCGAATCGGACTGCGACGCATTATCCTGGGGATCGTTGCCCGCCGTCGATTTGTCGCTCTTGTCGCCGTTCTGCGCCTGCTGATCCGGCGCGTCGCTCTGGCTGCCTTGCTTCGATGCGGATTTCGAATTGTCAACCGAGTCTGCGTTGACTTCCGCAGGCGAATCCTCGGCGTCAAGCATGGTCTCCGGCGTGTCCTGGTTTTGCGCCGTGGTCGTATCAGGCTCGCCCTGATCCGGTTGCGATCCCTTCCGCGGATCGTTCGGGCGCCGGTTCTTCGCCGCTTCCGGCTTGTACGGGAAGAACGTGTCGAACGCCATCTTCACGAGCGATGGCTGCAAGCTCATGCTGCCTGTCCAGGCGTAGCGCACCGCGAACAATCCGAACGCGACCGCGGCCAGCGCCAGCGCCGGAATCGCGAAGCGCGGAGCCGCGAACGGAACGCCAGCCCGCACATCCACCGTTCGCGCGATCGATTCCGCGTCGCGCCGCTGCCGCTCGCAAACCGCTTCGTCGGCGTGCGTCCCGGGTGTCGAAAAATACGCGGCGGTCGAGAGCGCGTCGGCCAGCGCCAATCGCCGGTCGAGGCGCTGCGCGATCTTGTAGGTCGAAGGGACGTTCTTACGAAGACGATACACGCCCACTCCAAAGCTCGCGACAGCCAGCAGCACCACCCAATACCACTCGAGAAGCTGCGTGCCGGCCAGCAGCAAGACGATCGCACCCGCCATTCCGACGGTCAACGCCAGCGCCGATTGATCGAGCACAATATGCGCGATGGAACGGCGGCGAGCTCGCCCAAGGAGCTGTGCAACTGAAGATTGGTGGTCCAAAATGTCTGTAAAACCGGTCCCGACTAGATTATGACATAGGCTAGCAGATTCGACGCTGCCACACCAACCTGCAAGTTGGCGTTTTCAAAGGCACTATCCGTCCGAAAAAAATTGAAATCTGCGGTGAACGAAAAACGTGCGACCTATACTGCGCGATCATGAAGGGATTCCGTGAAGCAGCTCCCGAACCTCTTGAGCGCCGCGCGCCTCGCGCTCGCGCCGTATCTTTTTTTCCTGCTCTGGCGCCGCGATTACGCCCTGGCGCTGGCCGTCTGCGTCGTGGCCGGCGTCACCGACGGTCTCGATGGATTGCTCGCGCGAAAACTCGGCGCGAATTCGCGGCTGGGCGCGTATCTCGATCCCATCGCCGACAAGGTCCTGCTGAGCGGTGCGTTTCTCACGCTCGCGCTCGACGGCGCAATCGAGCTCTGGCTCGCGGCGGTGGTGCTCGGGCGCGACGCCCTGATACTGCTCGCAGCCGGCGCGTTCGCGCTCGCCAAATCCGCCCGCGACTTTCCCCCGTCGTTTTGGGGCAAGGCGAGCACCGCCGCGCAGATCGTCTTCATCGTGGCCCTGATCTCGCATCTCGCGGGTTTGGCGGACTTGTGGTTAGTCACACTATTGAAGTGGCTGGTGGCGGCACTGACCGTCTGGAGCGGGCTCGACTACGCCCGCCGTGCGCTTTCGCAGAAGCCCTGATCGCCTACGTTCTTTACTTTCAATCAATTCAGATGCTACTCTCAGTTCTTAATGCGAACTGTCGACTTGATCCATCGCAAGAGGGACGGCGAAGAGCTGTCCACGGACGAAATCGCTTTCCTCGTTGACGGTTATACGAGCGGAACTATTCCTGACTATCAGATTTCGGCGTTTCTCATGTCGGTGTTTTTCTCGGGCATGACGGATCGCGAAGTCAGCGCGCTGACCGAGCGCATGGTGCATTCCGGCGAAAACGTCGATTTGTCCGCCATTCCAGGCCTCAAAGTGGACAAGCACTCGACCGGCGGCGTCGGCGACAAGACCAGCCTGATCGCGGCCCCGCTTGCGGCCGCGGCGGGTGTCGTGGTCCCGATGATTTCGGGCCGCGCGCTGGGCCACACCGGCGGCACGCTCGACAAGCTCGAATCCATTCCGGGATTTCGCACCAACCTGACCATCGACGAATTCCGGGAACAGCTTTTGAAACACAAGCTGGCGTTCATCGGACAGACGGCGCAGATCGCGCCGGCCGATGGAAAACTGTACTCGCTGCGCGACTCGACCGCGACGGTCGAATCGATCCCGCTGATCGCGTCCTCCATCATGTCGAAGAAGCTCGCGGCCGGAATCGATGCGCTGGTCCTCGACGTGAAGGTCGGCGCGGGCGCATTCATGAAGCGGCAGGTGGACGCGCGGCGCCTCGCGCAGATGATGGTGGGGATCGGCCGGCGCGTGGACAAGCGTGTGCAGGCGCTGATCACCGACATGAATCAGCCGCTCGGATTCGCGATCGGCAACGCGCTCGAAGTGATGGAAGTTTCGCAAACCCTCCAGAACGTCGGCCCGACGGATTTGACGCGCCTCTCGCTCGAGCTCGCCTCGCGCATGATCTTTTTGGGAAAGATCGTGCCCACGCTCGAGGAAGCCCGCGAGGTCGCGCAGAGGAAGCTGCTCGATGGATCGGGATACCGCAAGTTCAAGGACGTGATCACGGCGCAGGACGGCAACCCGCAGGTGCTCGACCGCTTCGAACTGCTGCCGAACGCGACCGGCGCGCGGGAGATCACCTCGCCGCGCGCGGGCTACGTCAGCGCGATCGACGCGCAGTACATCGGCCAGGCGTCGGCGATGATCGGCGCGGGCCGCGATATGAAGGAAGATTCGATCGACCCGGCGGTCGGCGTGATTTTAGAGGTGAAGGTCGGCCAGAAAGTCGACGCCGGCGGCGTGTTGTGCAGGCTGTATTACACCGCCGATCAGAACGTCGAGGAAGCCGCGCAGTTCGTGGAGGACGCGTTCCGCATTTCGGGCACCGCGCCCGAAGAGCGCGAGCTGATCCTGGAAGTCGTGGGGTAACCCTCTTCGAGACCGCGCCCATGCCGATGAAGGTGCGCGAAGTGATCCGATTGTTGGAACAGAACGGATGGAGAGAGATGCGCTCGCGAGGGAGCCACAGGAACTTCAAACATCCGAAATCGCCCTCGGTCGTAACAGTGCCGGGAAACGACAGCAAAGAACTCGCGCCCGGAACGCTAAAAGATATACTGAAGAAGGCGGTCCTGAGATGACCATGAAACGCTACGCGCTCGTGATCGAGCCGACAAGCACAGGGTTCTCGGCGTATTCTCCCGATGTGCCGGGATGCGCTTCCGCGGGCGACACCGTGGAAGAGACGCGGCGCAATTTTCAAGAAGCGCTAACCTCGCATTTCGAAGCGATGCACGAAATTGGCGAGCCGATTCCGGAGCCAACTATCGCGGTTGACTACGTCGAGGTCGCCGCGTAGCGGCTGGGTCGACCTCAAACGCGGAAAGCACATCCGTCCGATCCTTTGATTCCAAGAGACTCGCCCATTCCTCTACGCTTTCAGCGTCGGGTGGAATTCCAATCTCGTAGTTAGGAAAGACGTATTCGTTCTGTCGAGCGGCGCCGTCGGAATCCTCGAGACGAATCAAGCAAAGCCGATCTTTGCGAATCGCAAAATACTGCTTGGCAACGTCGGGACCGTTGATCATATGAGCAGTGCGAATCACAACCAAGTAGGCATCGAGCGATTGCGAAAATTCCGCTGACACGTCCTGTAGCATGTTGCGCCAACCCGTCAGAAAGCACCAACCGGCGATCTTCTTTGCGCTGCCATCAAAAAGTTGAATACACGCGGAAGTGCCGCCGGGAATGATGATCAGTTGCTCGCCCATCACGACGATGTACCGCGTCTCCTCGCGGCGAGCGAAGCGAAAAACACGCCAAGGCGATGGCGGCATGACATCGGCTTTCTGAACCTCGCCAACGAGCTTTTCCAGCCTCAGACGAGCGCTATGCGAATAATGTGACGACCAAAGATCTTTTCCAACGAACTCGTCGAGAGCGGTCTGCGCCGATACGCGCAAACCGATCGCGAGCGCCAACACGACGATTCTCGATATCAAGATAACTGCGTGCTCTACTTCGACGGCTCCGACCATGGAGGCACGATGCCGTTCATACGCGCGTACGCGATCGACTGCCCCAAATGCTCGCTCGTGTGCGAGATCAGATGCACCATCACCCCATCAATAGTCGTGTCCGCATCGACAAAATGCACTTTCTTCTTTAAATCGAGCTTGGGATAATTCTCGCGAACGGCGTCGATCGTCTCCTTCAAAAACGCGATCACTTCCGGCTTCGACGTGATCTTTTTCTCCGCATTCGCCATCTTCGATGCGTCCACGGTCACGCCCACGGATCGCAGGAAAAACAGGTGCGCCACGGCGATGTGTACGTATACTTCGCTGATCGACCGGACGCCGGCAGCGGGCCGCCAACTGTACTTCGCCGCGGGCGTCGCCTCGGCGAGCGTGACCAGCTCATGCCCCGTATAGTTGAACTCCGGCAGCCATCCCTCGCCGTATTGCTGCTTCGAAGTCTGCGCGCAACTGAGCGCGGCGGCAATCATGAAAAGAAGTCCGATTCGATGGATCGACATGAACGCATGATCTCATACCGTTAGGATGGTAGAACATGCTGGCGGACGCGACCCCTCAGCGGAAAGCTCGCATAACCTCCGTCGACGCCTTGCGCGGATTCGTCATGATCATCATGGCGCTCGACCACACGCGCGAGTTTTTTCACGCGGGCGCGATGTCGTTCCAACCGGAGGACCTCACCCGCACCACTACGGCCCTCTTCTTCACGCGATGGATCACGCATATCTGCGCTCCGGTGTTTTTCTTCACCGCCGGCACGGGCGCATTTTTCTGCCTGCGCCGCGGTCAGCGCACCACCGGCGAGCTCTCGCGATTTCTGTGGACGCGCGGGCTCTGGCTGGTCGTGCTCGAACTGACCGCCCTCCGCTTCGCGATGAACTTCAGTCTCACCAAGGGCATGGTGATGCTCACGATTCTTTGGGCGCTCGGCTGGTCGATGGTTGCGCTCGGATTTCTGGTGCGAATCCCGATTCGTGTGCTGGCGCCGCTGAGCATCGCCGTGATCGCGCTGCACAATCTTGCCGATTCCATCGACGCTGCGCGGTTCGGGGCCTACGCGTGGATCTGGAATGTTCTGCATCAAAACGGCCTGTTCACGAAAGGCGGGATTCAGTTTCTGGTGGCATATCCGCTCATCCCTTGGATTTTCGTGATGTCCGCCGGCTTCTGTTTCGGCGCGATCGTCGTGCTCGACCCTCCGCGTCGCCGCTGGTGGATATTTCGCATCGGGTTGGGTCTGACGCTCGCGTTTCTGGTGATCCGCGCGATCAACACTTACGGCGATCCTCAGCCGTGGTCGCGCGATTTTCCCGGCATGACCGCGCTGTCATTTCTCAGGTGCACCAAGTATCCGCCCTCGCTCGATTTTCTGCTGATGACGCTCGGTCCGGCGCTGATGTTGCTGTCCTGGTTCGACCGTCTGACCTTCAGCAAATCGAATCCTCTGATCGTGTACGGGCGCGTGCCGCTGTTTTATTTTCTGCTGCACTTTTCGCTCATCCACCTGCTTACCATTCCATTCGCTTTCCTGCGATACGGCCGCATCGCTTTCATGTTCAATCCCCTGCCCTCGGTCGGCGGATCAGCGGACCTCTATCCGCCCGGTTTCGGCTACTCGCTGCCGGTGGTCTACGCGGTGTGGATCAGCGTGGTCGTGATGCTGTACCCGTTGTGCCTGTGGTTTGCGCGTCTCAAAGAACGCAGAAGCGACTGGTGGCTAAGCTACCTGTGAATTCCTATCGCTCTCCCCAATTTTGATAGACTCGGCTGCTCATGGAAAGATACACGGGTCTGCTCGGACTCATCGCCATCGTCGCGGTCGCGTTTCTTTTTTCGAAGCACCGCAGCCAGATCAAGCTGCGCGTGATTTTGTGGGGATTGAGCCTGCAATTCGGCTTCGCGTTCCTGGTCCTCAAAACTCCGGTCGAGCGCGGATTCGTCACGATGAGCAATGGCGTCAATCATCTGCTCGATTACGCCGCGGCCGGAAGCGCGTTTGTTTTCGGCGACAAACTGGGCGTCAAGAGCGACCAGTTCGGCGTGGTTTTCGCGTTCCAGGTGCTGCCGATCGTCATCTTCATCGCATCCCTGTTCGCGGTGCTCTACTACCTGGGCGTGATGCAGGTTGTCGTCAAAGCGATGGCCGCCGTGATGCAGCGCGTGATGGGCACCAGCGGCGCGGAATCCCTGAACGTCGCGGCCAGCATCTTCATGGGCCAGACCGAAGCGCCGCTGACCATCCGTCCGTTTCTCGCCGGCCTCACCGAAAGCGAGCTGTTCACCATCATGGTCAGCGGCATGGCGCACGTTTCGGGCGCGGTGATGGCCGCCTACGTCCTGATCGCGGGCGTCGAAATCCGCCACCTGTTGACGGCCGTGATCATGACCGCGCCCGCGACGTTGATGCTCTCGAAAATGCTGATGCCTGAAATCGGCACGCCGGCTACTGCGGGCGGCGTGAAGGTCGAAGTCGAGAAGCCGGGGGTGAACGTCATCGACGCGGCGTCGCGCGGCGCCTCCGACGGGCTTCAGCTCGCGCTGAACATCGGGGCAATGCTGATCGCGTTCATCGGGCTGATCGCTCTCGTGAATGGGATTCTCAGCGCGATGCATTCACACATCGGTTGGATTCCGAGCTCCATGCAATCGATTCTCGGCCGAATCTTCTCGCCGATCGCGTGGCTGCTCGGCGTGAAGTACAACGACTGCGCGACCATCGGCAATCTTCTGGGCGAACGGCTGATCCTGAATGAATTTGTGGCCTTCGTCGATCTCGGCAAGATCCGCGCCACGCTCGATCCGCGGTCCTTCCAGATCGCGACCTACGCGTTGTGCGGATTCGCCAATCTGAGCTCGGTGGCGATTCAGGTGGGCGGAATCGGAGCGCTCGCGCCCACGCGCAAATCCGATCTCGCGAGGATGGGATTGAAAGCCGTCGCCGCCGGCACCATGGCGAACTTCATGTCCGCGTGCATCGCCGGGATGCTTCTGTGAGCTCGGTCGGCGTCGTCCTCGGCAGCGGGCTCGGCGCGTTTGCCGATACGCTCGACCGGCGCACCGAGACGCCGTATTCCGAAATCGCGGGGTGGCCCGCGTCGACTGCGATCGGCCATGCGGGCAAACTGGTTACGGGGAGAATCGGTAAGACCGAAGTAATCGTGCTCGCCGGACGCGCGCACTTGTATGAGGGCTATAGCGCGGCGCAAGTGACCTTCGGAATTCGCGAGCTCGCGCGGCGCGGCGTCTCGATCGTGGTGCTCACCAACGCGGCCGGAGGAATCAATCTCGACTATCGGCCCGGCGATCTCGCATTGCTCTCCGATCACATAAATTTGATGGGTGTAAATCCTTTGATGGGACCGAACGACGATGCGTTGGGACCCAGGTTTCCAGACATGAGTGAAGCGTATTCGCGCGAATATCGTGAAACCGCGAAGCGCGCCGCGAGGGACCTGGGCATCCCCTTGCGCGAGGGCATCTACGCCGCGGTCTCCGGCCCGAGTTACGAGACCCCCGCCGAGATCCGCTATCTGCGCATCATCGGCGCGGACCTGGTGGGCATGTCGACGGCGCCCGAGACCATCGTGGCGAATCACATGGGAATGAAGGTGCTGGGGATCTCCTGCGTCACCAACATGGCGGCCGGAATCCTCGCGCAGAGGCTGGTTCACAGCGAAGTGATCGAGACCGGCGAGCGCGTCAAAGAAACGCTGATCGCGCTGCTGCGCGCGGTGATCCCGGAACTCGCCTAGGAACTTCTGAAAACGCTCAACTGCTCCGCAGGGCATGGCCCTGCGCCACTTGGCTTTCGATGAAGTGGGGCGGGGCCATGCCCTGCCAGCGCGCACGTTGCACAGCGTTTTCGAGCAAGCTGCTAATTCGTCATGCGCGGACGCTCGAACTTGTGTTCGATGTACTTCTGCGCCTCTTCGAGCGCGCCCGCGGTGTCGTCTTTCGTGCGCACCGCCAGCCGATACTCGTTCAGCGCTCGATCGCGCTGATCGCTCAAATCGAAGATCTGGCCGACCTTGATGTGGGCCCATACTTCCACCCACTTCGGCGTCAGATCGCCCGTCAGCGCCTCGCGGAATTCGTTCGACGCGGTCTGCCAGTTCTGCTGCGCGAAGTGAACCTCGCCCACACGATAGTGCGCAAGCGAACTCGCCCGGCTCACGTCGAGCGCCTTCTGATACTCGCGCAGCGCTTCGTTGTACTCGCCGATCTGGAAGAATTGTTCGCCCTTGCGGATGGCGACCGCAATGCGCACGTCAGTATCGAAATGCAGCACCTCGCCCTTGGGGTCGAGCACGATGCTCTTCGGCTTGCCGAACGTGTCGACGGAAAACTCCGAGGAGGTGCCCACCACTTCCACTTTCTTCTCCTCCGGATTGCCTTCGGTTTCGACCTTCAGCGTGATCGGCATCCGGAACGTGTCCATATCCTGCGTCACCTTGCCCATCACGCGAAATCCCTTGTGCGCGCTCTCGCCGCCGTAGCGGAACACGGTGTACTCCAGCTTGAACTCAGGCGCGCCGCTCGATTCGGTCCACTCGATGAAGAACCAGTTCAGGCTGTCGCCATGAATCTCCTCGGCCAGCTTGTGGAAGTCGTCGGTGTTGGCCGATCCCCACGGATATCTTTCGGGAAACGCCTTGAGCAGCTTGAAAAAGTCGGTATCGCCCATGGTCATTCGCAGCATGTTCAATACGGCCGCTCCTTTGCCCGCCGTCGAGGCCCAAAACTCGGGCGAATAATCCTCCAGGCGCGCGTCCTGAACCAGCGGCGGCTGCTCCACCGTCAACGCCGCGATGTAGTTGTCATGCAGCGCCGTCTCGAACGCGCCATCGCCGTTGATGTGCTGCGTGTAGAGCAGCTCGGAGTAGCGCGCGAGGCCATTTTCGATCCACATGTGATTGCGCGTCGTGGGCGATACGTAATTCCCCCACCACTGCCGCGCCACCTGGTCGGCCACCAGGCTGGTGTCCACCTTCTTGCCGATCGCCTGCGGCGAAAGGAACAGGATGCCCGGCCCGGAGTAGCCCTTGGGCGTGCCTTCCTCGGTCTCGATCACGATCAGATTACGCTTGGGCGGCAGCCCGAAGAGATCGGTGAAGTAGGTCATCGCGCGCGCGATCTCTTCGCCGTAAGCCTGCGCCATGTCGGCCGACTGGCGCATGTAGAAAAACGTCGTGACGCCGCTTGCGGAAATCGGCTTGGCATCGCCGCGCACCACCGCAAAGTTGCCGGGGAACGACGCCTTTTCGAAATTGAAGCGAAACGCCGCCATGCCCGCCGGCGCTTTTTCCACCGTGCCGCTGTCGTTTGCGACCACCGTGAACCCGGCCGGCACGGTCACTTTCATGTCAGAGCTGAAGCGGTCCGCCGAATAGTCGTTCACCGGAAACCATCGCGCCGGATACATCAGGTAGGCGAAGTCGGGATGAATCGCCGCGAACTTGATGCCGAATACCGGCGACTCTTCGTTGCCGGTCAGCTTGCCGTCGTAGACGAACGTAAATGCCGCGACCTTGCCCCTTGGCAGCATCTCCCGCGGGCTGACGCGAATGGTCATGTCCGGGCCGCCGCGCGAGGCGGGAATCTGCCGGCCCTCCTGGTCGAGCACTTTGGAAAGGTTCAGCGCGTTGTTCAGCTCGAAGGTGACCGTCGAGACGTCGTCGAGCGGAATGAAGCGCACCAGCACGCTCGCGGTGAGCGTCTGCGCCGCCGGATCGACCTGCGCGTCGATCAAATAGCTCTGGACGTCGATCCTCTGGCGCTGGCCGCGGTCCTGCTGCGCGAATGCCGCCGTCGCGAACAGCAACGCGAGTAGCACTCTTGCGAGACGATTCGCCCGCTTAGGGGACCGATACGGTTGGTTTGCTTTCACTGAAAACCCTCTCAATCCATCCCGCGGCCGTTTCCATCGGATCGCCGCCGCTTGCGAGCTTCGCCCTCACTTGGTCGAGGCCGGCGCGCATTTCCGCGCGCGCCTCCTCGCTTTCCATAAGCCTAAGCGCTTCTTCCGCGATACGCTTGCCGGTCATCTCACCCTGGATCAACTCCGGCGCGACGCGCCGCCCGGCCACCAGATTCACCATCGAAAGAAACGGGGCCCGCACCAGCCAGCGTCCCAACCACCAACTTAGCTGGTTTACCCGATAAAAAGTCACCATCGGCGCGCCGAGCAGGGCCGCTTCGATCGTTACCGTACCGCTGGCAGCCAAGGCAAGCTCCGCGCGCGCAAGCACATCCCAGGTCAATCCTTCTATTACTTTGATGGACGCGCCCCCATCGCGTTCCCAAAATTTCACAGTGTGCCGAATTTCCGAAGTTTTGAACCCGAACCCCGGTGGAAGCGCCAAAATGAACGTTGCCGGATGGTTTTTCTCGCTCCGGGCCGCCTGAATGCGGCGCACCGCGTCGAGGAGATGCGGCAGGTGCCGGGCGACCTCTCCAAGCCGGCTCCCCGGCAGTAGCGCGACGATCGGCCGATCCGGGGACAGGTTGAACCGGTCGAGAAACTCGGAGCGAGTCATCGACGGGCGGACCAGGCGCGCCAGAGGATGCCCGATATAGGTCGCCGGGACGCCGTAGCCGCGGAAAAACTCCTCTTCAAAGGGGAAGATACATAGAAGGCGCTGGACATTCGCTCGTAGTGTTCGCACGCGACCCCGGCGCCAGGCCCACGCCTGCGGTGCGATCAGATAGACCACCGGAATGCCCTGCCCTCGCAGTTTTTTCGCCAGGCGGAGATGAAAATCCGGCGAATCGGTGAGCACCGCGACATCCGGCCGGGTTTCCACAACCGACCGGCAGAGTTTGCGGAATTCGCGCCAGATTCGAGGGAGGTGAGGCACCACCTCGACTAACCCGGCGACCGCGATGGATCGTGAATCGACCACGGCGCGGACGCCGGCGGCCCGCATCCCGGGTCCCGCGCATCCGAAGAATTCGGCGCTGGGATGCCGCGCGCGCAGGGCCTGGACCACGCGTGAAGCATAGAGGTCGCCCGAAGCCTCGCCGGCGGAAATGAATACACGCACCTGGCTTTAGTGTAGCGAGGTGGGCGCGCCCCTACGGCTTAGCGATCTGGCGGGAGGGCCGCAACCGTGCGATCAGTTGGTCGTGCTAACGCAGATTCTGGCGGTATCGAAGGCCGGGTCGAAGAATTGAGTCGTTAACAGGGTGATCCGTAGATTCGCCACATCTGGGGCGACGCAGGCGGAGATAGGGCCGCTGGGTGGTGGTACGGTGAAGTTCACTTGATAGAGACCCACTTCCCCCGGGACTGGTCCTACAAAGGATGGGTTGGGTGTCGAGACGGGAGTGGCTTGCGGAGACACGTTCGACCCGCCCACGTAAGCGAAGGATAATCTGTATCCGGGGATGTTGGCCTGGATGCCCAGTCCAAGTGCGTACATCGCCAGCACCTCGCCCGGTTGGGCTGGGCTTGAAAAGGTGACCAATTCACCGTTCAGGTGTGTAATGGCGTCGTCGCACTCTATCGGGAAAGACGGGATGGTTGCGGGGGCCTGCGTGACATCGCAAGTGGTGATTATATGGACGCTCTGCGGGACCAGGAAAACGTTGAACGACTGACTGGTTCCGGTTGCCTCGGAGATCGCCACGGTCGCGGCGTAGTCAAACGAACTTGTATGATCGTAATCAAGCAGAAGGTCAGTCGGAATCTGCACCGTTAATTCAGTCAGGACGCACTCTCGTGGCGGAGGCGTCGCGGCGTTCGAGCAATTATTGATCTGATTTACTTCGAGCAGCGGAAGTGCCTCAGTCCTGAACGGTCCCGAGTTGTCTGTCGACTCAGAAATCGTGGCGGAGAACCCGGCTAGCGAGACCGGCAGCGGAAGCTGCGTGGCGCGTTGCATGGAAGATCCTGGCGGCAGGATTGTGTTTGCTCCGCTGATGAGAAACGTCGTGATCTGCCCCGGTGCAATGTGCATGGTCTGCGGATTCCCGTAACCTATGCCCACCAGCGACATCTGTCCGAAGGACAGCGAGCCCGAGAGAGTCACCAGAAGAATCGTCCCCGCGGTTTGCGCACTGAGCATACTCATACCTCTATGGCTTATTTTCGACGCATTACGCTCGCATTCCGTTCCACCCCCCTAAGGGACCGGCCTTGGGAACCCGCGCGTCTGCGAGGGAGGCAAGGCGAAGGCCGATGCCGCCGCCGGAATTGGTCCGCCTAGCGAGGTTAGATCTTGCCCTATCGCATGGGGTAAAAAGTTTGGAACGAAATTTGGAACGTTCGCCGTAGCGGCCTGTGGGTCTTGCAGAAAACTATTGAAGAGGTTTGTCTGCTGCGAACTCGCGCCTACGAACGTCGTATTCGATCCTGCAGACGGGTTCGAGGATGGAGTGTTAAAGTCGCCGGCCCCGTAGCAGGCGACGTTATTACCACCCGAATCACTGCACCGGTGCAGGGAACTCTCCCACGACGTCGGATCAATTCCTGTGTTTGTAGTGGCTCCCACGGCAGAGGAATTGGTGGGAAGGTAGATCGCTTGCGTGATCAGGGGAAGGCTGCGGCCGTTAACATCCGGGTATGTCTGGTACGCGACCCAATACCCGTCCGAATTCACGGAAACGCCGGCGAGAAACTGGTCGTCATTTGCCTCATTGACAGTTCCGCAACCGCGGTCAGAGGTGCAGATGTCAACATTGTTGACTCCCTCGTTCGGGGGGCTGTTGTGATTCGCTTGCCAGCCGACGATCCAGCGGCCGTCCGTGAATCCCGCCGCCGAGAGCAGCGGGGCATAAAAGATTGGAAGACTTGAACCGGACGGCTGGCCGCTATTGAAAGGCGCGGCGAAGCACATGATGAGATTCGCGCCACTCCAGTTGATTCCGTCAGAGGATTGGTATCGATTGATCTGGTTCGGCAAATGCGTAGTGGGATCGAGAGTCGGGACGAATACGTGGAAGGTGGTTCCCGCCGCCACGACGCGGCTTTAGTCTCCTGTCGCCTGGGCTTCCGCCCCTGGCGCCGTAGGCACCTCGTTTGGGGCGCTGAAATCCTGGCCGTCCGACGACACGGCCGTCCAGTACGAGTCGCCCGACGCCGTAAGCATGTTCACACCGCCTATGATCACGCGGCCCGACGAGTCGACGGCGATCGACGGGTAATCCCAATCGCCGGTGGCCACGGGTTGCGGAGCGCCCGAGCCGTCTTGGTTTCCGTACACCCATTGCGTGCCCGACGAGTCCGTGGAATAGCCGTACCAGATCGAGTCATTCCTATCCAGAAGAGTAAACACGAAGCGGCTTCTTGTGGAATCCCAGCTCAGATTCACGTCCGTGGTCGGCACTCCGGCGGGCGACGGCGAGAGTTGCACAGGTCCCTGCCAGCCCGAGCTTCCCCACGCACTCACGTACGAGATCTGATCGTTGCCGTTCGTTGGGATGTCGTTCCAGGTGGCGGCCCACGTCGATCCCACGGCCGTGGACGGCTCCCAGCGATACGCCGACAGACTTTCCTTGCTTACCTGAATGTTGGTTGCAATAACGTTGATCACGCCGCTGCTGGCCAACGCCACCGCGACAGCCCACGCAGCAATTGGAATTCTGGATATAGTCCGCAAAATCTTCATATGATTTCCCACTGTACTTCTCCTCTTAATGCAACTCGAACCCCAGACCTTGGAGCTTCGCGGGAGAAGGAGATCCTGATGAAAACGCTACAAAAATGCCTGGGCTGTTTTTATAAAAATCGCTAAATATGCCGTAGTAATTTCCGACACGTAGCAGGAATTACTCAATATGCAGCTGGGAATCGCCGAATCGCGAAGGGATCAGGCCGCCGCTACTTCAACGGCGGCATCTCATAAACATAGATGAGATGGCCCTGCGGACCCGGTATGCGATCGATCTTCAACGGTTTCCAGCCTGCTATTGGGTAATCGTGCGAAACCACGCGCGCGCCCGGCTTGAGAAATCGCTCCAGGCGCGGCCGAAGCTCCTGGTTGAGCTGGGATTCGAGATAAATGGTCACCACGTCGGCGCCGGTCAGATCCACGTTTAGCAGATCGCCCTGAATCACCCGCGCCTGATTTCCCAGGCCCGCCTTCTTGATCGAGGCTTGCGCGCGCGCCGCGTACTTGGGAGAAATTTCGACGCCGATCGCCTTGGCTTTGTATTTTTCGACTGCGGCGATCAGAATCCGGCCGTCGCCGCATCCCAGGTCATATACGGTCTCACCGGGCTTGATATTGGCCAACTCGAGCATTCGATCGACCACCCGCGCCGGCGAAGCCACATAAGGCGACAGCCGATTGGCGTAAGGCGGCGTCTGCGCGGCCGCGGGCAACGCGGCGACGATCGGGACGAAGATCGGTACGACGGCGGCCAACGCCGCGGCGAAGCTCGACCCGGAACTCACGAAGAACCAGCGCATAGCGAGAACTCCCAGGATGCCGCGCAGTACCACATCGCGAACATCCGACCAAATTACTGTCCTTTGGACGCGCGAAACGCCCGGGACGGTAAACTTTTCTTCACCCGGCCGCTCGATTTCCGAGCCCGCCCGGGCTTCCAACCTCATCCGCCCCCGGCTGGCCTTTGTTGCGCCTCCGGCTGCCCTATTGGGACCCGGTTGGGGCGATTCGCCCGTGTTTGGATTTTACTATACGCGATACCATCTCGGAAACCGCAAACCACAGGTCGCGGGGACGGCTGATGGTATATTCGGTTCCCTTGAAGATCCGGACCGCGTGGCTGATGGAGTCCCGCCACGGGTTCTGCGCCGGGTTGAGCGTATAGTTCATGTAGAAAACCGGGTAGTCGACGTCGGGAGCGAACGGCTTCAGCGTCTCTTCCGGAACTTCCTCCTCGAGCATGACTTTCGGTCCGGCGAACACCAATGCGTCCGGATGATCCTCGCCGCTCATTTCCTTGCGGATGAGATCGGTGAGGAATTCGGTGTCGCCGTGCTTCTGCGCGAGGCGTTTGCGATCCACCGTGCCGAGCTTCACGGAGTTGATCGCGTCGCCCAGCGCCGGAAAATCAATCCGGTCCCCGCTGTGCTGGCGATACAGCACCCGCTGTTCCTGAATATTGAACGCGACCACGGAGAATTTGCCGAACTGCGGCTCCCGTGAGATGCGGCGCAGGATCGAAACCAGCGCGAGCGTGTCGAACGGCTGAAAGGTCGACGCAATTTCGTTCTGCGGCGCGAAATTCACCAGGACCTTGATGCTCAAAGGATGCGGCGACGGATCGCGCGCCACCGGCGGCTCATCGGTGAACTGCTCGGCCTGGATCTTCTCCACCTGGTTGGCCGCGAGCGCGAGCTCGATCTGCTTGTCCTTGGGCGGGAGCGACGCGTCCATGTCCCAGTAGAAGGAGCACACGCGCTCCGCCCGGTCACGCATCAACCAGTCGACGTGGTAGCTGCCTTCGCCCAAGTCGACTTCTCCCGAGAGCGTCGCCTCGCCCCTGGCGTCATCGTCGATTTTCGGCACGTGAAAATGCTGGACGAAATATGCCGGCTGATCCTTGCGGTCCTGGGGCGTAACGCGGAACAGAATGGTGAGCTGATTCTCGGCTCCGGCGATGTCCTTGAGGGGCAGGTTCACGTCGAAGCCGCCGTGAAAACGCAGATCGAAGCCCAGCACGGGCTTGACCGGCATCACTGTGCAGGCGAGATCCTTGCGAACGTCCTGGGTTTCGAGGACCGCCATATCGCTGCTGAAAATCCGCACGGGACCGGAGCCGCTCGAAACCGGGATCTGCGCGAATGCGGACGTCATCACTGCCGGAGCAGAAACCAGGAGCATGGCGATGGACGCCGCGCCCAGGCGAGCCATGGCTGTACGCGTCCTGTTCCCGGCTAACCCGGGGTCTCGATTTTTCCCCAACCGGCTCGTAATCCCCAACCCGAGTCCCGCTCTCTATGAGTTATCGGAGCCAAGCGTAGATCGTACTAGGGCGGATCTCCAAGCGACCCCGGCTCCAAGCAACAAGATACGTCCAACCCTCGATTCGTTCCGCGACTCGCAACGATAACTATCGGTGATCATAGGCGTATTTTCCGTATCTTCATACTCTACTCTTATCGGATGCGCCCCGGCGGGGCTGTCCGATGCGCCCAGGCCGACCTTCGATTTTGTGGCCCGGCGACGACATTCTCCGGCTGCGGGCGCGGGTCGCGTGAATCGGCCGTGTTGGTATAATGGAGTTTCAGAATCACCCCGTCCTAGTGCAGGAGCATTCACCTTTATGTTCGATTTATTTCGCAGCCGCCAGAAGGCCGTCCGCTATTTGCTCGGCGGAATTCTCATGGTCGTCGCGGCGACCATGGTCGTCACGCTGATTCCGGGATTTGGGAGCAGCACGGGCCGATCCAGCGCCGACGATACGGTAGTCGCCGAAATCGGGGGGACCAAGCTCACCAGCCAGGAAGTCATGGTGCAGGCCAACCGAGCCTTCCAGGGTCAACGCCTGCCGCCGGAAATGATGCAGGTATACATGCCGCAGGTCGTCGACTCCGTCATTCAGCAGCGCGCCATGCTCTACGAGTTCGAGCGCCTGGGCCTGACCGCAACCGACGACGAAGTCTACTCGATGGTGGCGAAGATCTATCCCAGCTTCTTCCCGAACGGCCAGATGACCAAGGAAGCGAAAGACCAGTTCGAAGCCGCGCTCGGACAGCAGGGAATGACTCTTCAAGATGCGATTGACGGAGCGCGCCAGCAGGTTCTGCTCAATAAGGTTCAAGACCTCGAACTGGCGGTCACGGTGGTGACGCCCAAGGATGTCGACGAGGCGATCAGCAAGAAGTTCGACAAGGCGAAGATCGACTACATCTCTTTCCCGGCCGCGAAATTCCGGGACGAAGTCAAGGTGACGCCCGAAGAACTGAAGAAGTTCTTCGACACGCACCGCTCGGGATACGGCGGGCAGTCCAACTACATGACTCCCGAGAAGCGCTCGTTTGAGGTGCTGGTGCTCGATCAGGACAAGGTCGCGCAGACCATCGCCGTGACCGACGCGCAGCTTCGCGCGGCGTATTCCGCCAACATGGATAATTTCCGGACGCCGGAGCGCGTTCACGCGCGCCACATCCTGATAATGACCCAGGGCAAGCCGGATTCGGACAAGAAACAGCTTCTGGCCAAAGCGCAGGACGTTCTCAAACAATTGAAGAACGGCGGCGATTTCGCCAAGCTCGCCGAGAAAAATTCGGACGACACCAGCAACGCCCCGAAAGGCGGAGATCTGGGCTGGATCGTGCGCGGCCAGATGGTGCCCGAGTTCGAAAAGGCGGTCTTCGCGCTCAAACCGGGCCAGACCAGCGATATCGTGACGACGCAGTACGGTTATCACATCGCCCAGGTGCTGGAACATGAGGACGCGCGCGTGAAGCCGTTCGACGAGGTAAAGGGCGGCCTCGCCGAGGAGCTCAGAAAAGAAGGCGTCTCGGACAAGATGCAAACGATCAGCGACGAAATGCGTGCGGCGCTCGCAAAATCGCCGGCCTCGGCCGCAGCGATCGCGAAGCAATACGGAGCCGAGATCGTGACCGTGACCGACGCGGATCGGGGCCAAGCCATCCCAACCCTGGGCGTGAGCCCCGAAATCGACAACGCGCTCGCGGGCCTGAAAGTGAACGAAGTCTCGCAGGCGCTGACGCTGCCGGCCAACCGGATCGCGATCGCGGTACTGACCGGATACAAACCAGCGCGTCCGGCCGAGCTGAGCGAGGTCGAAGCGAGGGTGAAGGAAGATTACCTCAACGACCGGTCGCAGACCATCGCTACGGATAAATCCAACGAAGCCCTGAAGAGGATCAAGGCCGGTGAGGACATGGCGAAGGTCGCGAAATCGATGAAGCTGACCATGGCCGAGCCGCCGGCCTTCACGCGCGCGGATTCGATCGACGGCTTGGGCGGCGCGCAGTATGTCGAAGACGCGTTCACCAAGCCGGTCGGCACCGTGCTCGGCCCGATCAAGGTGACCGGAAGCGGCCCCTTTCCCGTAGCCGTGATTTATAAGGTAGTCGATCAGCAGCGCGTGAATCCGGCCAATCTGCCGAACGAGCGTGCCGCAATTCTTCTGACGCTGAAGCAGGAAAAAGGCCAGAGAGAAGACGCACTGTTCCAGGACAGCATCATGACGAGGCTGATCTCGGAGAAGAAGGTCGTGATTCACAAGGACGCGATCAAGCGGATTCTCGCCAATGTGAGCCAGCAATAGCGCCTGAATGCTCCATTCGCTGCTTGACGCCTATCGCAGCCTTACCGATCCGGAGCGCTTGATCCACCTGCTGACGCAGGTGCTGACGGGCTGGCTGGGCTACGCGTTGCTGGCCGCGGTGGTGTTCGCCGAAACCGGCCTGCTGGTGGGATTATTTTTGCCGGGCGATTCGCTGTTGTTCACGGTGGGAGTAGTGGCGGGCGCGGGGGATCTGGACATCGTGCGGATTGGCGCGCTGCTGATGGTGATGTCGATCCTGGGCGATCAGAGCGGCTACCTGCTGGGCCATCGTACCGGTCCGCGGATTTTTCGCCGCAAGGACTCGCTGCTGTTCAAGCAGGAGTACGTGGCGCGCACGCAGGTGTTCTACGAAAAACACGGCGGAAAGACGCTGATTTACGCGAAATTCGTGCCGATTGTGCGCACTTTCGCGCCGTTCATGGCGGGCGTGGGCGGGATGCGCTACACGCGGTTTCTTGGGTTCAACGTTATCGGCGGCATCGGATGGGTTTGGTCGATGACGCTCGCCGGCTATGCGCTGGGCGATGTGGCCGTGGTGCGGCGGAATTTCGAGAAGGTTGTGATCGGGATTGTTCTGGTGAGCGTGCTGCCGGTGGTCGCGCAGGTTTTGAAATCGCGCAAGGAAGCGGCGGCGCCACGCGTGGCGGGCTGATCTCGGGCGTTCGCGCTAGTGGGTCAGATCGTAAACGAAGTAATTCATCCCCACGCGATAGGCGAGCGACGACCATTTCTCGGCGTACTTCGGGTCGTCCGAGTTCTCCCAGCCATCGCCCAGATCCATGTTGTGGCAGATCGCCACGATGATGCGGCCCTTGTCGTCGCGAATACAGCGCCAGTGCGGCACCTGGCCGGTCGGGCCCTTTTCGTAGGTGGTGTGGGTCGTGAAATAGTTGTCCGATCCGGGGACCTGAAAGCGGTCGTCGAGATCGTACAGCGTGTGAAAAATCGGATCGCTATCGGGGATCTCTTCGATGCGGCGGTCGGGAAAGACGCGGCTCATGCTGTTCATGAACGACTCCCATTCATTGAGGGTCCGGCCCGGAAAATTGTAATCCGGCCATTGCTCGGAGCCGTGAAAATCGTCGCACATGAAGAAGCCGCCGCGCAGAATGAATTCGCGAAGCTGTTTGGCCTGTTCGTCCGGCAGCAGCCAGTGCCCCGGCTCGACTGCGTACAGCATGGGCCAGTTGTAGATGTCGTCGGTGCCGTCAAGATCGACCACCTGCTCCACCGATCGCGTGTCGATGCGCGTCAGCCGCCGCACGCCTTCGAGCAAATGGCGGTCCGAGCGCGGATAATCCATGGTCCAATAGCCGATGCTCTCGCCCGCCCTCCTATACCAGGGGTGGTTGGGATAACCATAGATATCGGGGTAGCGCAGGCGCGCCCGCACCCACTCCGCATTTCGCTGGTAGTCGCTAGGATGCGGAACCCGAGGGTCGCCCACGTCGTATTCGATGGCCGGGTATTCCTTGAAGGGCCGCTGCGCTTTTAGCAGACTGACTTGCAGCACGCCTATAAGGGAAATCAAGCCGAGGGAGCCAATGACGAAAGGGGCAGAAACTCGCATCAATTACGACACTCGAAGTTAGCTCCAGAATAGCGCACGGAACGCCGCAGCGTCTTCACCGCGGGTTTTTCGCTGCGGCGTTCTCACTACAACGCCTGCATGTCCCCCGGCGGCTGCCAAACTACTGCTGATTTGCCGGCGCTTTTTCGAGCTCGGTCCGGTCGGACTTCTGAGTCCACTTGTCGGCGTTGCGGGAGGTCTTCCAATAATCGTCGCCCCACCACGGATCGGTCGGCTTGTCGGGACGGCCCGAGGCCATGTTGTCGGCCTTTTTCGGGTCCTTTTTGGCCGGCTCGTCTTTGACGGGCTTGGCGGACTTGGCGGGCTTGGCGACGGGTTCGGCGGAGGCGACCATGGTCTTCTCCGGCGTCTTTTCCGTTGCGGGACCGTTCGGGCTGTGCGACTGGATCGAAGCAAGGACTCCTGGCGCCGACGCCTTCGCAAGCTCGAGCGTCATGCTCTTTTCCTCGCCCGCCTCATTCTTGAAGTTGACGATCAGAAGCTGAGTTTCGGTCTTGCTACGTCTGGCCCACACTTTGTAGAGCGGAACATCGTGCGAGGTTTCCTTCACCGCGCCAAGTTCGGAATGCGTGACGCTCGCGTAGGGGACGGGAACGGTGGAGAGACCCGTGCGGAAGTACATCGCCTTGTCGTCGGAGAGCAGCAGCGTGCCACCCGTGTTGGGCGAAACGCCGGTCAGATTGCCGTCGACGTAGGTGGTAGTCTCGGCGCGTGTGGCCGCGAAAGCATTCGCGCTTGAAAGCGCCAGTGCGGCGATTGAGGCGATTGAGGCGATTGAGGCGATGGATAAGATCGAAAACAGTCTCGTATGCATGATGGTCCCTTCCTTACGAATAGGAATCGACACGGAGACGGGAAAGCTTTAGTCCTTTTCCGAGGAAAGTACCAGGAGAACGCTCACGCGGTCTGGATCTCGGACGCGCGCTCCAGGTGACGCTCCTTGATTTCGGCCTGGCGAATCAGGAACTTCTGAATCTTTCCCGTCACGGTCATCGGGAACGCGTCGACGAAACGGATGTATTGGGGGATCTTGAAGTGCGCGATCTTCCCGCGGCAAAATTCGCGGATTTCGTCTTCAGTGGCCGATTCGCCGGCCTTCAATCGAATCCATGCGGCCACGGCTTCGCCCAGCTTTTCGTCCGGCAGCCCGACCACCTGCACATCGGCGATTTTGGGATGCGTGTAGAGGTACTCCTCGACCTCGCGCGGGTAGACGTTTTCGCCGCCGCGGATGATCATGTCCTTGAGCCGGCCGGTGATGCGGAAGTAGCCGTCGGGCCGCATGGTCGCGAGGTCGCCGGTGTGCAGCCAGCCTTCCTTATCGATCGC
>Ga0182024_10007726_pt1 | contig 23094 bp, 28 predicted proteins | sample P32metaG_FD_120480 | JGI IMG/M metagenome (GOLD analysis project Ga0182024, IMG submission 120480) | Permafrost microbial communities from Stordalen Mire, Sweden - P3-2 metaG (Illumina Assembly) | ecosystem: Environmental > Terrestrial > Soil > Wetlands > Permafrost | place: Sweden: Stordalen... | reverse complement strand
ATGAAATTAACTCCGGTTTCGGCATAGGCACGCACATTTTCCAGCGTGATTCCGCCGGAGACTTCCAACGGAATCCGACAATCCATCTGTGAGCAACGCTCGACTGCACGCTTTACATCTTCCACCGGCATGTTATCGAGCAGGATGGCTTCGCCTCCGTGCTTCAACGCTTGTTCCAACTCGTCCAAAGAACGGACCTCGATTTCGATAATCTGCTCGCCGCGACGGTTCTTGTGAGCGCGTTCCAGCGCCGACGCGATGCCTCCGGCCAGAGCAATATGATTGTGCTTGATCAGAACCCCATCCGACAGATCCAGACGATGGTTTTGCGCGCCGCCACAGCGCACCGCGTATTTGTCAAGCATGCGCAGTCCCGGCGCGGTTTTACGAGTGTCTAAGATTCGTGCTTTGGTGCCAGAAACAGCCTCGACGAACTGCCGGGTCAGAGTGGCAATCCCGCTCAATCGCTGCAAGAAATTCAGAATCACACGTTCGCAGGAAAGAATGACGCGCGCATTGTGGCGAATCACAGCAATCGATTGCCCTCTGTGCAGTCGAATGCCATCAAATATTTCGGTATGAGTAGTGACCTCGTAGTGTGAAGTCACGGCCCCGTCAAGAGCTGCGTACATGTCCAGAATGCGCGAAACGCAGCCGATGCCGGCGAGAATGCAATCCTCCTTCGCCAGGATCGTGGCCGAAGCGCGTTGATTCGGATCAATGCAAGCATAGCTGGTCGCATCGCGCGTGGCCCGATCCTCGAGCAGCGCGTTCTCGATCACAGCGGTAATGCGCCGGCTATTCCAATCCATAATCTTTCGCAAACGTACGTGTGAAGCGGCCGCCCTCGCCCGCCAGTCCGTTAGTTCAACTCATCCAGCTTACTCTTTACTTTTTCACGCAGAATTTCCAGTTCGTGCAACCGCTGTCGTTTACCTTCCACAATCGCAGGCGGAGCCTTGGCCACGAACCGTTCGTTGCTCAGATCGCGTCGGGCGTTGTCGATTTCTTTTTCGATCTGCTCCAGTTCTTTCTTTAACCGCTCACGTTCGGCCGCGACATCTAATTTTCTCTCGTAAATGACATGCACATCGAACCGCGCCGTATGCCGCGCGCCCGACAACTTCGCGAGGGAATTCTCGACAAACCCGATCTTTTCGATACCAGCCAGCCGCTCCACGGAGCCCTGATTCTGTTCAATCAGCTTGCGAATTTCCGTGTCTTCGGCGAAGACCTGGATCGGCACGCGTTGTTTTTGTTCGACCTTCAACTCCGCCCGCAAATTACGCACGCTCACGATCAGGTCTTGCAATATCGCCATCTCCGTCTCAGCAAGCAAATGCAATTGCTGCTCGTCGGCTTGCGGATATGCAGCCAGAGCAATGGACTTCAACGGCGGAACCCCATCGTAAATCGCGTGCCAGATTTCTTCCGTGATAAACGGCATGACAGGATGCAGCAGCCGCAAAGCAGCCTCGAAAATATTTAGCAAATTGACGCAGGCGACGCGAGCTGATTGCGGCTCAGCCTCCTCCAGGAGCCGCGGCTTAATCAGTTCCAGGTACCAGTCGCAAAACTCGCCCCAGAAAAAGTCATAAATCAGATTAGCCGCTTCGTGGAAGCGGTAAGTCTGCAGCGCTTCGTTGACGCGCATCGTGACACGATTAAAGCGCGAGAGGATCCACCGGTCTTCGAGCGTAACCGCCTCAACTCCGGCTACGCCTGTGTGGGACCGGGTTTCAGACCCGGTCCCGGGCCGCAGGCCCGGCTCGATGCGGTCAATATTCATAAACATGAAGCGCGCCGCGTTCCAAATCTTGTTGGCAAAGTTGCGATAGCCTTCGGTTCGACTTTCGCTAAAAGCAATGTCCGTCCCCGGCGCCGCCATGGCCGCCAGCGTGAATCGCGTAGCATCAGTTCCAAAACGCTCGATGATCTCCAGCGGATCAATCACATTCCCCTTGGTCTTCGACATCTTCTGCCGCTCAGCATCGCGCACCAGCGCGTGAATATAAACCTGGCGGAAGGGAACGCTGTCATCCTTCTTGCCTGCCCATCCGCTCGCCTCTTTCAGCTTTGGATCTTGCTGATGCCCCTGCATGAAATGGCAGCCAAACATGATCATGCGAGCGACCCAGAAAAACAAAATCTCATAGGCGGTAATCAACAGCGTGGTCGGATAAAAAACTTCCTGATCGCGCGTCTTCTCCGGCCAACCCAAAGTCGTAAACGGCAACAGCCCTGACGAGAACCAAGTATCCAAAACGTCAGTATCCTGCTTGAGTTCCGAGCCACCGCACTTTCTACACTTCGCCGGCGCTTCGCGCGCCACGATGATTTCGCCACACGAGCAATGCCAGGCGGGAATCCGATGCCCCCACCACAACTGCCGCGAGATGCACCAGTCATGGATGTTATGCATCCAGTTCAAATAAACCTGCTTGTAGTTTTCCGGAACAATCGTGATCTCGCCGTTTTCGACGACTTCCGTCGCCTTGTCTGCCAGCGGTTTGATCTTGATGAACCATTGCGTCGAGAGCCTCGGCTCAATAACAGTGCCGCTGCGATCGCACTTGCCAATCGAGATGGTGTAATCCTTCTCGCCAACCAGAAAACCTTGCTGCCGCAAATCTTCGAGCACACGCTTGCGCGCTTCGTATCGATCCAGACCTGCATACGGTCCCGCGTTTGCGCTCATGCGCGCATTTTCATCGATCACTTCAATCTGCGGAAGATCGTGGCGCAGCCCAGCCTCGAAGTCATTAGGATCATGCGCCGGAGTCACCTTCACGGCCCCGGTCCCAAACTCCGGCTGCGCCAGATCATCGGTGATAATCGGAATCTCACGGTTCATCAGCGGCAACAAGACTTGCTTCCCATGCAGATGCGTGTAGCGTTCATCTTTCTCATTCACAGCCACAGCCGTATCGCCCAGCATCGTCTCCGGACGCGTCGTCGCCACAGTGATGAACTCGTTCGACCCCACTACCGGATAGCGAATCTCGTAAAGCTTCCCGGCAACCTCCTCGTGCTTGACTTCAAGATCGGAAATCGCCGTCCCGCAATCCGAACACCAGTTGACGATGTACTTGCCCCGATAAATCGATCCTTCTTCATACAAGCGGACAAAAACTTCGCGCACCGCCCGCGAAAGATTCTCGTCCATCGTGAAGTACTCGCGATCCCAATCCACCGAATCGCCAAGTCGCTTCATCTGGTCCAGAATCGCGCCGCCGTAATGCCGTTTCCATTCCCACACCCGCTCGATAAACGCTTCGCGCCCCATGTCGCGCCGCTTCCTGCCTTCCGTCGCAAGCTGGCGCTCGACCATCATCTGAGTCGCAATACCCGCGTGGTCGGTGCCCGGTATCCACAACGTCAAGAAACCGCGCATGCGATGCCAGCGCACAATAATGTCCATCTGCGTGTGGTTCAGCATGTGCCCCATGTGCAACCGCCCGGTAACATTCGGAGGCGGCAACAGCAGCGTGAACACCGGACGCGTCTCGCCCGGCGGAGGCGTAGGCACAGAAAACAGTTTCTTCTCGATCCAGTAATCGGCCCAGCGCGTTTCAATCGCGCCCGGCTCATACGCTTTAGGAAGATCGTGGGCCATGATGAAATTCAGATCTCAGCCGTCAGCCTTCAGCAAACGCGGCTTCTATTGCAGGAATGCAAAGAGAAACTCCACGGGCTGAGCGCGAAGGCTGAGTGCTGAAAGCGTGATCTTTGATCTTACAGGCGGCCCGAAAATGCGGTCAAACCGCGCCAACGGTTTCTTACGGTCAGAGTTCAGAATTCTGAATGTGTTGCGACCTCACGCACTCCCCAAAAAAGATTCAGCCCCCGCAGGCATCGGGCGCCCGATCTCTGGCGCAAGAGATCACTCCCTCATCACCCACCAAGCCTCCCGATAACTCTCCCAGCGCGCACTCTTACTTTTAATATCCGGATAGAACCGCAAATTTTTCAACGAAGCGAAAGCCGCCACCGGAATCACATACCAAACATCCCGCGGACCAATATGCACCACCAGCACATCGATCTCCTCAGCCGTATACCCAGCCTTGCTGCGAGCATTCCCCCGCTTGTAAACGCTGAACACAGGCTGCACTTCGTAACCCCGCGCATGCACGACTTCGGTGCACTTCAACTGCACCCGCCACAACCGCCCGCCAGAATCCAAAATAAAATCATAGCGTTCGCTATCGCCCCAGGGCTTAGCCACATGAAACCCCATGCGCTCCGCCTTCAACAAAAACGCCGCCTCAGAAAGCTCCCCAGTCCGCTTAGGATTCTTCCGCCGCCCCACTCCGTTATCATCCTCAACCACCCCAGTCAACTCAACCAAAACCCCTGACTCAACCCCAATATGTTTCGTAAGCACCTCGCGTCAACCTAAAAGATATTTTAAGTGTAATGTAATTCTCATATAGATATACTAACACAAAGGGCGTCCATTTCTGTGGACGCTAACCTGGGACGGCGAATGACCCGCGGAGCGCCTCGTCTATTCGCGCTGTCATCCTGAGGCAGCGGAGTCGCTCGCAAAGCGAGCGACTCCCAACGAAGTATCTCTACCAATGTTCCAAGGCAACGATCAGACGAAAGCGCCCAACACATGAAACCTCAAACAACCAAGAACGACGGGTGCCCCATCTTTCGCGTTCTGTGCGAAAGGTGGGAAACGCGAATCTCGACTAACGACCGCCACGACACTCAATCGAAGCGAACGGTAACAGGGCGAAACTCAGCCCCGAAGGGGCGACATAATAAAGCCCAGGACGTAAGCCCTGGGGTAAAACGCAAAGAAGATTAAGGCCCCGCGGAAAACCAAGAAGCCAACCGATTCCAACCGGCCGACCGAGCGATGTACCCACCCGCCTGTCATCCTGAGGCAGCGGAGTCGCTCGCAAAGCGAGCGACTCCCATCGAAGGACCTCTACCAATGTTCCAAGGCAACGATCAGACGGAAGCGCCCGACACATGAACGCCAAACAACCAAGAATGTGGGGTGCCCCATCTTTCGCGCTCTGTGCGAAAGGTGGGAACCGCGAATCTCGACCAGCGACCGCGACGACACTCAAGCGAAGCGAACGGTGACAGCACCAGACCCCGCCTCAAACGGACGACAAAAACTAGCCCAGGGCGTAAGCCCTGGGTAACCGCAAAAGAAGATTCAGGCCCAGCAAGGGACCACGAAGCCAATCCGACTCCAGACGGCCAACCCGCGCAATTTGCCACACAACCCACACGCCTGTCATCCTGAGGCAGCGGAGTCGCTCGCGAAGCGAACGACTCCCAACGAAGGCTCTACTGCACCATGCAGTCGCTTAGGTTTCAGCGCGGGTCGGGGCAGCCGCGCCCATATGTCCAGCGGAGCAAAGCTCACTTCCTAGACAAATCTTTTTCAAAGCTCTCCAACAGACGAAGGTGTACATCCGTCGGTAAAGGGGCATCGGAGAAATACTTGTTTTCAGAAAAGGGAGTGTTGTCTCGCCGTTGGATGGAAAACCGCCCCAGCGGATGCTTTCTTTTCAGTTGGTCATAATCGACGACGATAAAAGGAACATCGTATTCAAAGTGTTCACCCATTGTTTCTCCCACACTTTGGGAGACCCCCTCAGCCAGCCTTCGAAGCGCGGGGCTTGCATTCGTCATCGGAACATTGGTCCGAAAAGTAACGTGACTCGCATACTGCCACCTTTTCACCACACCCGGCGTATAAACCAGTCCGAGTTCCATGCTTCCCCACTGGAAGGCTTCTTCTAGTAAACGCTTTGACTCCTGCGTGGAAATCCTTGTATCCAGCACAATTCCGTAGGTGTAGATGACAAGCTGCTCTATGACGGCGTCACCCAAGCGCCCAACCCCGAAGGTCACCCCTTTAGTTTCGTCGAAGTCTTCAAGCTTCTGAGGAAATTTTTGGAAGTTGTAGCGGGCGACGAGAGCTTTGGTTAGCTCGGGGTAGAACACCACGCCTCTTGGATTCAGATCGATTGGTTCAACCCACGCCATGGCCCTTGCCAAAAGAATCGACGTTAGCTCCATTTATGTGCGACCTCCCTGTGCTGCCACATAACCTTGGCGATTCGCGCTGCTAAGACCAGCGAGGACCTCAACGTAAGCCGATTCAGTGCCCTGGACGCTAGAGCCTTCAATAGACGAGTTGCCCATGAGGTAATTAACCTGCCGACCCAAGTCGTACGTAGACGAAATCGCCTGCGCCGGACCGGTCCGAATCTGTGCGCAACCGTATGAGAGCAGCGACACGATGTACTGATTCAAGCTGGATCCCTCCTGCTGAGCCTGAATAGCTAATCTGCGATGAATATATTTCGGCATGCGCAGCAGTATGCGTCCGCTGTAATCATCAGCGATGCTGGGCTCCGGAATGTCGAGCCCGGAGCTTATGCGCGACTCCATCCACGCCCGCATCGCCTCCCGACTGTTTGCGATCGCTTCATCGGGCGTTTTCCCATCCGCGATGCAACCGGAAAGGTCATCGACCTCCGCGACCCAGTCGTCCTCATCATCCTGATACAGCCTCCTGTGGTAGTTCAAAGCGAGGTAGTCATCTAATTTGCTCATACTCATTCTCCCTATTCGCCACGTCATCGCTCCGACAGTTCAATCGCCCTCAGGGTTATAAAGGTCAACCATCTCCATAGCGTCCAAGAATTTCATGATGTAAGGTTTTTTCACCCGGCCAGCGTGCGGCTTTGCGATATTGAACGTTTGTCTGCCGACCGTAAACGCATGATGCGTACTTCCGTGATGGTGGCTGTAATTGGGAAAGAGCGGGCCAATGTGGTTATCCAGCAGATTTTCTATGTCGTCAAAGTGAACATTCTTCGGACTCGCAGCCATCTCCCGGATCTTTGCCCCGATGCGTTGTCGGTCCATGACATCTGAGCAATGATACCGTATATAGTATCAACACAGCAAGGACCGACGGTCAAATTACCAATGGTCAAGCCTCGCCCGTCGGTAACCGAGACGCCTTTCGGGCTGCGCAATAGGAACAGTCAGCTACCAGCAAGTACGGCGTCCTTCACAGTTACGGGTTGGCCGATTTCGTACTAACATGGGCGGGCGCTCATGGCCAACGACCAACGACTAACGACCAACGACCGCCTTCACCCCCAACTGCCAAAACAAAAACGAATAAACATCCGTCAATTCTTCAATCTGTTTGGTAACCGGCTTGCCCACGCCATGCCCCGCCTTCGGCTCGATCCGCAACAGTATCGGACGCTCCCGGCTCAACCCATTCGCCGCCTCCGCCTGCATCAATGCCGCCATTTTCTTGGCATGCATCGGATCAACCCGCGTATCGCTCTCCGCCGTCATAAACAGAATCGCCGGATATTCCGTCCCCGCCTTCACATGATGATAGGGCGAGTAAGCATAAAGCCAATCGAACTGCTTGGCATCATCCGCCGTGCCGTACTCCGGAATCCACAGCTTGGCAATTTGAAAATGCTGATAGCGCAGCATATCCAGCAACGGCACCGCACAAACCACCGCCCGAAACAACTCCGGACGCTGCGTGAACGCCGCTCCCACCAGCAATCCGCCATTCGACCCGCCACGAATCGCCAGATGACCTTTGTCGGTATACTTCTGCGCAATCAAATACTCAGCCGCCGCGATAAAGTCATCAAAAACATTCTGCTTTTTATCCAGCATGCCCGCCCGATGCCACTCTTCTCCCAACTCCGACCCGCCGCGCAAATTAGCCACGGCAAAAACTCCGCCATGCTCCAACCAAAGATAACGATCAGCCGCGAAACTCGGACTCAGGCTGATATTGAATCCTCCATAACCGATAAGCAAGGTAGGATTCTTGCCGTTCAAACTCAGACCCTTTTTGTGAAACACGAACATTGGAACCTTGGTTCCATCCTTCGACGAGAACCAAACCTGCTTAACCTCGTAAGCCGAAGGATCAATCGAAGTCGCCACCTGGGCCCAGAGCTCCGCAGCATCGCTTGCCTTGAAGTCGATCAGGTAAACGCTAGGCGGCACGGTAAACGACTGGAAGCCAAAGAATGCTTCCTCGCTATCCCACTTGCCCCCGATCGCAGTAATCGATCCCAGTCCCGGCATCTTTACGTCAGAAAGAAAATGACCATCACTACTAAAAATCTTCAGCAGCGAGGTCGCATTTTTCTCATACAAGCCGAACAGATTTTCATGCACAATCAAAACATTTTTCAAAACCGCGTCCGATTCCGGGACAATCTCACGCCAGAGCTCGCGACCGGGCTTCCGCGCGTCCACCCGCAAAACGCGATAACGAGGCGCATCTTCATTGGTGAAAATGTAAAGCTGTCCGCGTAAAATCTCGCCGCTATAAGTGAAGTCCTTGCCGCTCGTGATCTCGACCGGCGGCGTTCCAGCCTTCAGGTCCTGCAGATACATTTCAGTTTTCGTGTAGCCTTCATACACAGTAATCAGCAACCAGCTATCTTCATCGTCGGCCAACTGCGCCACCGGAATATCCTGCGCGTGACGGCCCGCGCCGAAGATTAAAGAATCTTTCTCCGGGTCGCTGCCGAGCGCGTGATAAAAAATCTTGACGTGATAAACCTCTTCCCCCGCAGGCACTTCGCCTTTCTTCGGAGTACGCCCATAATAGAAACCAGAGTTATCTTTCTTCCACGCCACATTAGCGTGTCGAGCCCGATCGATGGTGTCAGGCAACACTTTGCCAGTAGCAGTCTCGACAATACGCAGCGTACTCTCCTCGGACCCGCCAGGCGAAGTCCCGTAAGCCACATACTTTCCATCATCCGAAGGCGCCCACCAGTCCAGCGCCACGGTCCCATCCGCCGAAAGCAAATTCACATCCACCAGCGCCCGATCTTTTCCGTGCACCCCCTCGCGCACCATAAGCGCCGGCTGGTTCTGCGCCCCGTCGCGCCGAACATAAAAAAAATATTTCCCGTCGACCTGCGGCGTTCCGATTATTCCAATAGAAAGCAATTCAGTAAGCTGCTGATGAATCTGAGCCCGCCCCGGAAGCGGATCAAGAACACCCCGCGCGTAAGCCAACTCCTGCCGATCAAATTCCTGCGTGCCCGGACTATCCGCATCCTCCAACCACCGGTAAGGATCAGAAATGCTATGGCCGTTAATTTTTTCTTCGACGATGTCGACCTTAGCCTTAGGAGGCGCCACAGGCGCAACAGAAGAATTCTCCTGACCCAAAACCCCACCCACCAGCAAAAGAGAAAAACCGAAAAACAAAATCCAAATCAAGCCACGACCTCCCGCCAATGTGCGCCTCATCGATGTTGAGTAAGGGCGAGAGCATAAGTGAACTCGCGCCCCAGTCTTAGACTAACAAATAAAAAAAAACCGATACCCAAGTACCGCTCCACGAAACTTTAGGAAGCCCCACCACCCCCGCCGATGATATTATTGTTCTCGACAACAAAAGGACCGCGCCCTCCAGGCGCGCCTCCAAAAACACTCCTCAGTAGCTCAATGGCAGAGCATCCGGCTGTTAACCGGAGGGTTGTAGGTTCGAGTCCTACCTGAGGAGCCAATTTTTTCAGTCAGTTAGTGCGTCCCTCCCCAGAAGAAGATTCGGATACCGGGGAAAATACCGGGGACTCCGCCTGAATTTCCGCTGCGCTGATACTCTCGACCGCTCCCCGCAGTTCATTCAAAGAGAAGTGCCCATAGCGTGCGGCCATCCGTACCATCGTTGCCGGACTCCAGCCCACAATCTTGGCAACCTTCGCAATGGGTATTCCGGCATTCAGCATCCGGGACACTGCCGTGTGTCTGAGATCGTGGAAGCGACACACCAGCGGAGGAATCTCTCGTTCTGACTCCGTTCCTTCCGGGATGCCTTTCAGAATCCTTCCCGCTCGCAGCTTGGCCGCTTCCCACGCTTCCTTGATGCTCCCGATGGGCTTGGAAGGGGCAACGTCATAAGCCTTCGCACAGAACTGGTCCCCAGCCGCGCCGTAGCGTTCCGCCGGAAAGACGTAGTGCTCTGGCTTGCGCTCCGGGAAGTGTGTGGCCCAAAAGCTCAGGGCTGCCATTGCCCGCTGACTCAGTGGAACCACGCGGCCTGTCCCTGAGGACGTCTTGTCCTTGCCCCATTGCAAGCAGCGGTTCTCAAAGTCCACACAGCCCCATTGCAGCGTCCGAATGACGCCGTATCGCGCCCCCGTCTCAATCGCAAGCGTGACGAACGGAACCAGAGAACGGGAGCGGGACTTTCCACAAGCCCCTAGCAGCGCGGATTCCTCTTCCGGCGTGATGGCCCGCCCTATGTCATCCCGTGTTGCCAGCATCCTCACATCGGGCTGCAAACGTGCCCACTGGCCGGAGCGTTTCAGTATGGCGCGGAGAGTCCCGATCTCCAGATTCACCGTCTTAGGCGAAGCGTCGTCGTCAACTCGCTTCTGCTGGTATCGCGCTATGTCATTCGCTTGAATGTCACACACCAACGTGCGACCCAGTTCCGGCAAAAGATGGGAGAGATTGGTTTTCTCAATGACCAACGATCTCGGTGCAAGCGTGGCTCTCTTCAATTCCAGCCATTCGTCCGACGCAACGGAGAGCAACCGGGGCTGCTGGTGCTTCCTTATGCCCGCTGTTCCCTCTTCCAGTGCCCGCCGTCGCTTGTCCTCAATTTTCTTAGCCAGCGTCTTGGATCGCGTCCCCGTGCTCTCGCGGATGCGCTGCCCATGAAAGAGAAAATCCATCGTCCAAACCTTGCTGCCTTGATAGCGAAACAGTGACATGACTTAGCTCCTCCTTGTGCGTTTCTTGCTCTTCGATGTGGTTTTTGATTTTGATCGTGCAGCTATTTCGAGGTTCTTCCGGTAGCGCCGCATCGCCGCCGCAACTTGGCATCTGTGGGAGCAATAGAGTTGCTTAGCTCGGCTGCGCGGATAGTCTTTCGTGCACTTCTGACAAATTGCCCATCCCCCCGCAGTGCCGCTGCTCCACATCGCCAACGCATACAACGCCGTTACAATGTCCGGGCAGTAGAGGCCCGGAACAAGTTTCTTTCCCACAACTGACCACCAAACAACAAACCGAGTTTTCCTTAACCCCGCCGTGAACGCTTCCGAGAGAGCAAAGGTTGGCGTCTTGACGTCTGCTCGTATTACGGCGCTCCATTCCGCCGTCTTCACGCCGCGTTCTAAAACCGGGCGGACCCGCGAAATGGCCTTGCGACTGTGTGGCCCTTCTACCGGAGCCGTGGGCGACGTTTTCACAAGCTCGATCTCGCTGCTGAGCTGCACGTCACCAGAAGACGATCTGACCTTCAGCTTTCCACTGCCATGTTCTAGGCAGGACCAAACCCCAGGGCTCAATCGGTCAAGCACTGTGGGCAGGTGCTTAAGTACCTCATGCGCGTCTGAGGTGATGACTGGCGACCAGTCACCGGCGTTCAAGCGGTCTTTCAGGCTGAGCAATTCGCGCAGCAGGTTCCATTCCGTTTCGCTGATCGTCCCGTGTTCCTTCTCGATTTCGCGACGCCGTTGCGGACTTGCGAAGCCTTGAATGAACGAAGGCAGTAAGCGCCGGACATTGGTTACAGGTTTGTCGCCCCAAACTATCGAGGGCACGAATCCCTCAGTTTTCTCAGGGGTGGCGTCGATCAATACCGGAATCTGTCTTTCCGGCATTGCAAGATGCGTTATGGCTTCGTTATTGTTATTGCTTCCCATATATTGCCATAACTTCTATCTCCTTATAGCGTAGAAGGCAGTTGGAAGCAAGCCAAAATTCAGAAAAGAACACAGGAGTAGGAGATGGCTAGTTCAAATACAGCGAGGCTCAGAAGTCTGCCTGAGGCGGCAGAGCGGCTTGGGTTGTCGGTCAAATGCCTCCGGGGTTGGGTGTGGAGGCGGCGAATTCCGTACATCAAAATTGGCCGAGCGGTACGCATCTCTGACGAAACCATTCAACGAATCATCGACACGGGAACAATGCCAGCCCTTGAGGAACGCCACAAACAACCATGATGGGCGCACTTTGATGAAGTGCCCGATTGGTCGCAGAGGGCTGGCGACAGTTCCGAGCCAAGAGTGTGCTTAGGCTCAGGATCGTCCCGCAATGTAGTCAGCGTAGTCACTTTTTTATAGGGGAATAGCGGGGCCAGGCCCCACACGGAGGCCGTAGTGGGAATGAGCAGCGAAAACGACAAGTCGAGCGAGAAGCGTGAACCGCTTTCAGCCGCGCAGCGTCTCGCTACCATGAAGCCTTTCGCACCCAAGTATCGGTTCCTGATTTCTTGGGACTCGCGGAGAAAGATGCTCAGGTTCGGATGCGGGCATGGCGAAAACGCAGTGACGATTTTCTCAAATCGGAAGCTTGAAACTGAAGTTTGGACAGACGATTCGGCGGCGAGGCTGTCGCCGGAGTGCGTAAAGCGATTCAGGGCGAATGCCACGAGAGTCGATGGCCCGAATCTGCTGGCCAGCTGCGAGAAATTCCTACACTCTTATATCCACGTGTGCGACGAGCGGCTCTATTCGCTGCTAGCAGTGTGGAGCGTAGGAACCTACGTCTATCCACTTTTCAGCCACTACGGATATATGTTTTTCCACTCCACGTTCCCCCGGTCCGGCAAGACTCGCGTGGAAGAGATCCTCTCTCACTTGTGCTTTGAAGCTACTGCTCCCCTGAACGCCCCGACCGTCGCAACAATTCGTGAGACTGCTGCAGAAGGCCACACCGTCATTCTGGACACACTGGAGCGGTGGAAGGGAAAGAGTCCGGAAGCCCACAGCGCTGCAATGGAGCTTCTCGACGCCGGATTCCGCAACGGCGGGACCGTCACGAAAATGGTCTCAGCGGGAGATGGCAAGTGGAAAAAAGAGAACTTTCCCGTTTTTGCCCCATACGTTCTCGCAGCTATCGACAAGGAGTCGCTGACGGACACGGCCCTGGACCGCTCTTTCGCAATCGAGATGCACCGCAAGCCCATCAGCATCAAGAAGCAGAAATATAGCTCCGATCGTTGCGAACAGGGATGCGCGAGTATCACCCTATTCAAAAGTGACTACAGTGACTACAAAGAAGGGGAGACTCGTGAAAGAGAAAGAAGGAAACCTGACACTACAGCAGCGGTTCGGTTTTTAGAGCCCGTTCAAAATTCGCATATTCACCCCGTCTCATTCTTGGCGGAAGGTTTTGGGTGATGCGCCATGGTCCTAGAGAGGACTATGGCGCTGAAAGTCAAAGATGTTCACTCTCCAAAAAACTGTGCTCCGAAGTCCCGGACGGTTGCCGAGACGATGCCAAGGCACTGCCGCAAAGCATCTTGCACAATCACCCCATCGCAGGCGAGCCCTGTATCGCTGAACTGTACCGTCGTCACAATCTCTACATGCACATTCATTTTGTTTGGGGGATTCGGCATTTGGGAAAGATCAAATCGGAGAATTTCTGTGCCGTCTTTCATAGGCTTCCACCTGGGTTCAGAAATGACTTCCCTGACTGCCTCTCCGTTGAGGAGGGTCAAGGTAAACACTGTCGCCGCAAACTTCTGATCAGCAATGACAAGCAAGCGGTGTTTATCGAAGATGTCCAGCTGAGAGAGTATCCAAATGTCAGCCTCTTCAGGAACGTCATAAGCGCTGTACGGTTGACTCTTCTCGATCTCTGTCTGCGCGGCGGCGCTGATGAACGGCTTGACAAGTTTTTCTACCCGTTGATCGAACTGGGCTTTCTTGAGATAGATCGGAAAGAAGGTCTTGTCTGCGGCAGTCCGAGCGGTTCCATTTTCCAGGGCGAGCCGATAGACCAAGTGGTCGAGGGCGGAGCGAAGGTTGTGGACGCAATCACCGATCATCAGCGAAAGCGCTGGGTCAATTGGTGCGCACTTTGCAAGATTGACGATCAGTTGCTTCCGCTCTCTGTCGAACTGGTGCGCAATTTGGACGCTCGTATCAGTTTTCGCGCCAAGCAGAAGTTTGAGAGTCGCGTCGATGTCACGGAGGTGATGTTTTGCCCTGTCGATCTTTGCGCGGACGCTCGATAGTTTAGCCGACTCCATCTGTGAGCCAGATGGTAGTTTACACAACAGATGGACGATACTCCCCTGGAACAACCAGTTGATCCCCGAAACCCTCACGCGGTAGCCCTTGGCAGCATGGGGGGGCAAGAAGGGCGGCAACGCCAGAGCCAAGGCCCTCACCCCTGCTAAGCGCCGTGTGTGACATGAAAGTTGTGAGCGGCAATCCCAACCCAAAGCATGTGAGTACAGGTTTTGTGGAACGCCAGAACCGCTGTGGCGATTTGGTTTATGTATTTACAACTTCTGCCGCGTGCAGGTAGTGTCCTATTAGTGCGTTGCTGATGTAAACAAGGGAAGGCCGCCCGGTTCTTATGGACCTTCTTTCGGTGGAGAGAGACTTAGAGTCCGTTCTTGGTCGGATGTGAGAAAAGCATGAATCTGTGCAGACAAGTGCGAGGGAAAAGCCACAACCTCCAGAAGCCAACAATGAGCACTTCTTCAAGGTCCTTCGCTTCCATCAGGGACAAAACGGCCAACACCACGAAGAAAACCGCTGTGACTCCACCAAGAGCCGCCACTTTAAGAGCACTACTGGCTAGTTTCTGCCGCCCTAGCCAGTAGTAGACAGGGGACGATGCGAGCATAGCGAAGGTGCCCACCGTAAATAGGGCCACCAAAGTTGCTGTTACGCGGAACGGTAGGGGTGGTACGTTCTGCGTCCGTGGTCGCTCCGAGACCCGTGGAGTAACCAGGACTAAAATCCTCGTAAATGCGAACCCCATAATAAACGGCACTGATACCACGACGGCAACTTGATTTAAAGGGATGCCAAAGATGTAATGTGCAGCAGTGCAAGCTATCGCCGAAATCACTAAGGAAAAGGGAAGTATGCCAAACCCCTTGCCCACCACAAACGAAAAACTGTCGGGGCCGGGGAGACGTGGGCAGTCTTCAGAAGATCGACCTTTGACCGTAGCGATGTCGGGCGCGTCGGCGACGGTGTTAAACTCCGTTTTTGTAGTCATCGCTCCTCCTGCTCTGTTGGTACGAGCACGCCCCGCTGCTCGTTCGGTCCATACGCTCTACGCCTGATTCCTGGTATGAACACCGCTACCATATCGAATGCCAAATATAAGTACACAATGAGGAAGCCGCAAAAAAGGATGTCCTCAACCAGGAGCAACGGGTCACCCATATTAGAAGGAACGGTCCATTTCAGTGCGAGAATTAAACACTTGTGCATCCCCACGAAAATCAGAGCCGCAACTGTTCGGTACAGCGCCGACCGCACACGTACCCAGAAGGCGCGATCCTCGCCTTGTACCATTTTGGATGGTCCTGATAGCTAACAGTTTCACTGCCCCAGGGAAGAAAATCAAGTTGTTTATCACAGACCTCCAAGGATGTCAAGTCTATAGTTCCAAAATGGAACAGGCAAGTGGCCGAAGGCCCTAGGGACGGAAGACCCCATAGACATCGAACACACTGATCCTTATTGTCAGAAGATGCTGCGAGAAACTAAAGGATAACAAAGAAACTGGACTTTCTACCGATTGATTAGCCAACATTACCACATTCCAATGTCTAGTTCAGCAATTCTCCCACACTCCACACGTGATCTGAGATGCCAGCCTCCATGCTAGGGGTTATCCGCAGACTGCTGTGGACTCTGCAGAAATTATAATACGCGAAGTGGAGGGCGACACAGCGGCTCTCAGGTTCTTCCACTTTTTCGAGAACGCATTTGTGAGGCGCTTGCTACTGCAAGGTTTCTCGATCTGGCATTTCAAACTATCGGACAATGTTCTCCTTGCCGCGATTGGCTCGACTACAGCCAACGTAATCGGCATGTTGGTCATCGTGCTGCGGCACTTGGTCCCCTCAAGGGACAACCCCGAGTAGACCCCTGTGGAAATCATACTGACCCACTACCCCTTTTTTGTTCATTTTTCAGGCTTCCATCCCGTTCCCGCCCTTACCAAAACTCACCTTGAGACGCTCAGCGGGCACGCGCATGGCAAATCCCCGCGCCTGCAACGGTGCAACGGGAGCGCGCAGCCTTTTCGCCATCACGTTGACAATGAACGCAGGTGACATGCCGACTGGCTGTGGAAAAAGTAGGGCACCGACGCGCTGCAGCATGTGAGATGGAGTGAGAAGGAGTGATACGGGGCGATGGAGCGGTTAGTGCGCGTCAGGACTCACCCCCGAGCGCGGGGCACAAATCGCTCACCACACACCGGGCACTCGATATGCTCAAAGTCGATGCGCCGCACCTCGGCAGTGAGGATCACCGGCCACACTTGGAACACCTCGCGTCCAGAGACGCCCACACCTTTTCGAGATTGATCTTCCGCGAGCTTGGCACGGGTTAGGGGCTATTTTAGCCTCGCGGTCGACCATCTGTTTTTGCACAGGACTTGCCCGGCTTTGTATTTTATTTGTCACATTTATGGGTCTCCATCCCGTTCCCCCCCTTACCATTCTTGCGACCGACCCGCGAGGGATTGCCACGAACACGCGAGGACGGGGTTGCCGCGCGGGTGCAGAAAGATCTGGTGGCCGAGTGTCGGTGGCCGGGAATCTGGGAGACTCCGTTCCCCGATTGTTAGAGAGACGATTTTTCCCCATCAGCCAACCAGCCCCCCTCCCGCGCAAATTCCGATTCGCTGGGCCGTTCAGGTTTCGGCGCAACTGCCGTCCGAAGGTAAACAGGAATGGCTCCAATCCACGGTGCGAGATGGGGTAGTGGTGCAGTTTGAAATCCACAGGTCCTAGCGTCTGACTCCGGGGATGTGGGAAACTGTGTGTATGTCAGAGAAACGAACAAAAGCCGATAAAGCACAGCAAGAAGCTGATCTACTCGACAAGAAGTTGTCCCACCGTCCACCACAGAATCAGGGGAATAAACCACGCGAGGACTTCAACCAAGCCGCTGTGCGAATCGTCGAAGAGGCTGCTGAGAAGCATTAAGCCCTAGCCAGTCAGCCCCACAAGCCCAGACCGTCCTGCGGAGGGTTTTGGTTCGCTGCGCTCACGACCCCCCGGTCTCTCGTCAATGAGCGTAATGGCGATGTTGCAACAGCTACGATCATCTGTCCGGCTCCGACTAACACGCAGGATCAATCAACGGGCTTGTTGGTGAACTGCTCAGTGATCCCGTAATCGTGCACGAACGTACGCCACGCCTCCCGTGGATACGCTGGCCCCACGCTTTGCCACGCTGAGATCAAGCAGTTACGCCATGCATGGGTTGATAACTCGTAGCGCCGACCGCGTGACGTGGCAGCGTTCAGTTCTCTAATTTCCTTAATGCATTGTGTTGAAGGGTCAATCGGGCCGATCTCTCTCGACAGCGCACGTAGATTACCCGTACGGAGATATTCCAAGCATCTTCGCTGAATGGTGCTGTAGAACAAAAGGGATTCACGAAATTGCTGCAAAATGGTTCCTATTTGGGTCGGTACATTCAGTCGATTCAATGCCGCTATCGACTGCTCATTCCTGCCCACATTGACCTCGGCATTTGCGAAGAAGTTAGGGTCCGATATATCCCGTTTGCCGCAGGGATGGTATCGCGGGTCGCTATCAATACACAATTCAAGCGGAGTGGCGATTGCGCTTTTTTCTAATCGGCCAGGTGTCTCGTTACTGCCAGTGCTCACCTCCGCTTGATCGATCTTCCACCCGTAGACGCCAAATTCGTAGGGGCTGAAAAGGAGCAACTCTCGCAAGCGTTCGGAGGATATGCGGCCTGGATCGAATGTGGCCACATAGTGATACTCGTCCGTGTCGATTACAAGGCTTGACTGGCCAAATGCTGAGCCCGATAAGAAGACGCCTGCGGCGCACACCAATCCCAGCACTGACTTCACGTTGCACCTCAGAGAACATTATCCGCTAGGCATAACTGTTGAGAACAGGCGATTACGCTCATTGAGAATTACTGATGCAATGGCGGGCGATCCTTGCCCGCAAAGAGGGCGGCCTCCAAAGGAATCGCCTCGGCTGTCAGGGACCAGCAGAATCAACGAACGGGTTGCGGCGGGTCCAGGTGGACGGGTTTGTCAAGGTGCAGGATCACCCGCACCGAATAACGGACGCGAGGATACGCAATGAAGGAGCAGAACATCCTGTCTCGTGAGAGTACGTCGTGCAGGTCGGCGAGGATGATGCTCGCGAGTTTGTCGCCCGCGAGCGCGATGGGTCTTGCTGGCTGAAGAGTATGGTCAGCGGTTTGCTCTGGGGGCGGCAGAGCGGGCTTGACCGTCTCCACGGCGTCCGGGCCTAACTCCTGCGTCAACTCCTTCAGGCGGGCGAGTTGACGAGTACGGCGACGATTTTCCACCGCGTCGCGTTCGGCCTTCCACTTGGGATCGTCCGGGCGGTTCGCGCGTGCGCCTTCTGGGGCGATGCTCCAATAGCAACTTCGGCACCGAGCGCAAGCGCTCGGGGGGTCGGGAGAGCCGCGCCGTGGAGACCAGCGCCAACCGCAGCGCAGGCAGAGATACTTGCCAGATTGTCCGGCGCTGCACTGGGAGCGCTGCGTCGCGGGTGGGGCGGAGGCCACGGCGTCTGTCGATTCCAATTGATTCCCGCTCTCAACTAACTCGTTCATGCGTATCTCGTCTCTCCCCGCCAGCCAGAAGCGTCAAATCACGAAGGCCCAGCAACTTGAATTCGCTTTTCTTTAGCCCAAGCGTCCAAACTTTGGGGGTTGCAGATAACTGCCTCAAGCCATCGTCCCTGATCGAAACTAGCTAAGTCGTTGAAGGTTTCCTGAGCTATTTCGTTCATCGGGTCAGCTTCGCTTGCTTGACTGCGCCGACGGACAGCCCACGCAAGCAAATCTGACGCCTGTAGAGGGAGGATGTCGCACCGTCTTCTGAACGAATAGCACCCTTGGTAAAGTCCATAACGTGCGTCAGCATTCGCCTCTTTTTCCAGTTCGCCAAACAGCGAGTCAATTTCCTTCCGGCGCGGGTCTTTAGGTTCCATCCAATCGAAGACGTACTCCATTGGGTGGCTTCGGGCAGCAACGCTTTGCCGCTTCAGCCGCTCCCTCCAATTCTCAACCATCCCAACTATTCCCCGCACAGCAAAAGTGTAGTGATCTCTGCCAGCTCGTTCCCTGAGACTTCCAGTGACGAATTGATCGTAATGCGCCTTGGTAATTCCGATGGCCAGCCCACAGCTCGCATACTTTTTGATAAGCTGTCGAAGCCTACGAATGACGCGGAGTTTTTTGGGGTAGTCCCAACTTGCGAACTCAGACTTTTGGATTGCCCATTACACACATAGCGGCGTGAAAGCAGGCGAAGCCCTCTTTTTGCTTAACGCGGCTCCACTCGATTTCAAACTTTTTCCAGCGCTGAATAGGAGCGATCCAACCGGCAGCCACCGCGATAGTCTCTCTGGGGCTAGTGCCGCTGTCATCAATGTAGAAGGTCAAAGGAGCCATTAATATCCCTTTGCAGTCACCGCCGCGACCGCTGAACACGATATGCTCGATGCGAGATAGTTGACTCTTTGGGCAGGACACGGCACACTCCTAAGAGTGGCCGTGCAAAAGCGGTGTCGCCACACCGTTCTGCGCCGCTATCAAACGACTAGAAAATCCGCCCGATGCCAGTCGGGGCCTAGCGGAAACATTGGGTTCGGCAACTCAAGGTTATTCTTGGAGTGTGTCGAATGCAAGCTAAGACTGTTTCCGAATCTCCTCGTTCAACTTGGCCATCAGGCTATCTCTCAACTTCTGACCTAGAGCCACTTTTCCGTCAAGCTCTGCTTTCGTTAAGACACCTTTCTCGACTAACAGCTCGCCCAACGCGGTTGATTGCGAAAGTGCCTGAGTCGCGAATTTCATCGTATCGGCCAAAACCGGAAGTAAAGCGGCAAGCGGATCGTTCTTCATTTCAACTCCTTGGTTCAGCAAGTGAGAAATCGGCTGTGCTCCAGAGAACACGCCAGAACTCACTGCGGGCGTCACGCGCGTAGCCACGAAGGCGGCCTTCAGACTCCTTCGAGACGGCACCTTGAATCACGCCAGAAGTTTCCTTGCCGTCTCCCATCACTTGACCCTTTTCTCAAGTGGGTCCCAAGCAGCCGGAGGATACAACATCAGTTGGCCGCCATGCAATGCGTACGAGTTAGCGTCCTGAGCGGCCTTACACAGAGGGTTGGTGGCGTTTATCTTCTTGGGATAGTCAGTTACGGTAACGCTGTTGCTCTTGAAGTCAATCGCCAAGCGGTGCCCGACTCCGCACGCCCCTTCGTCGGTATCATCCGCTATGATGCCAACGTCCGTCCAACTGGAGATTTCATACTCCAAAACGTCCGACTGCAAAATGCCGAGTTGCACCGAAGCATCCGCCTCCCTGCACACCTTCTCGTCGTGGTCACACGAAAGCTTCACGGCAATCGGCCACACCAATTGCTTGTCCTTGCTTGAGCTGGTGGATTGCCAAAACCCTTGAGCTGAGGCACTTTCGTAAGGTGGCTTGTGATGATAGACAGTGAGATGGAATTCCGTTGTTACCCACTTGCTCGGAGGTGCTTCGGCGGCGTGAACAACGTCGCTTTTATTTGATGAGCCTCCAGCACTCCAGTTGCAACCGAGTAGGCACAGCAACGATAAAGTTAGCAGAGTAATGGCGGTGTGGCGTTTCATTGTTTCCCCCTTGCTTCATGTAGCAACAGACTCAGATGAAAGGGTCGATCAGTCGAGCCGTCTTGTCTGGGCGCTTTCAATTCATCGAGAATCTGTTGCTTGTATTGCGGGGGCAGATGCTCCACCGCGAGTTCAAGGCGAGTGATGTACTCGTAGGTCGCCGCTTCTTGCGAATCATAGACCGCAAATGCTTTTTCGTCCTGCCCACTATGCGCGAGCTTCGCGAGTTCCTTAGCAAAGAGGAAGTGACAGTCTCCCAGAATGTAGGCAACATCGCCGGAGACAAAAGCACTCTGTTTCTTCAGTCCTTCCATAGTCGACCAGCCAGCAATTTCCAAACATTGAGAGAACGTATAGGACTTACCCGCGATGACATCCGTTCCCCCGACGGAAGGCACTTCGTAGCCCAATTTGGCAGACTGGCTGTCGGACCTGCTAGAAAGCAGGGCGAAAGCTGCAACGGAGACCGTAAGCATCGTTTTTAGGTTCATAAGTTCCTCGCGTCCATCGGATCATGTTTGACTCTTTCCACGCGGGCGCAAAGCGAAATAGCACACGGCGTCGAATGGCTGGTTCCCCTGTGCCAAGAATCGCGTCAGTTCACCGCCCAGCAAGTCACGGATGCCTCGTTCGAACGACAACTCCATCGCCATTCCGTTTCCGTATTGCGGGCGCGCGTGATCTTACCCCAGAAAGTAATGCTCAAATGGTGCGGAATCACGAGACTGAGATCCTGTTTCGCGCCTTCCGCATCGCAGGCCAAATACCCCCCGAAGACTCCCACATAGGGACTGAGTTTTCCCTCCCGTGTTGGGACGGCGATGCAGTCGCGGTATTCGCCTGGCATCCAGCCGTTCTGCCCGATATACGTGGCCGTGACCTCGTGATGCGGGAGCCAACCCACATCGTCCGCGCTTTGCCGACCGCCGACGACGACAACGCAAACTATCATAACGGCGAACGCCAGAGGAGCTAATTTCTTCATGTCGTAGTTCTCGCTAAAGGGCCTAACGCTGGGAAAGCTGAAAACGGGACAGGGTCTCTCTCGGCATTCTGGGGGACTCCATAGTGAACCCGAGGCGGCATGACAGTCAATATGAATGTGACCCATCGGCTGTGTACGCATCGGCTGCACAGCTACAAGATGGGCTGCAATGCCCCTCGACATCCGCATCAGGTTTGGCCGTGCCATCCGCCGCATTCGGGAGGAGCAGAAGATCAATCAGGAAGAGGCTGCGGAGCGCTGCGGGCTGCACCGGACGTACTACAGCGGCATTGAGCGCGGGATTCGGAATGTGTCACTGGTGAATGTTGGGAAGATCGCCAAAGGGCTGAAGGCGAGCCTGCCGGACCTATTCAGCCGCGTTTGAGGCCACGACTGCTTCGCTCGCATTATTCAGGCGGACCGCGTTAACGGCTGAGCAGTCTGAACGCTGAGGACAACGATACGGTAATTTTTCAATTGACAATCGGCCCGCCACCAGATGGTCATGTGAAGATCTGCTCTAGGCCGGAACCTACGGAAATGCCGGTGAGACGCCCGTACATTGTTAGTGCCTGCTCTTCGGTCATTCCCGCGATTAGATCTATGACAACGCGTTTTTTTCCCTGGTCTGTTGCCGCAGCTTCCAACGCCTTCCGATAGTAGGCAGGGAAAAGATACAGGGACCGTTGACCTTGTGCAGCGTCTGAGTAGATCGAGAAGAGCCCACCGATCACTTCTCGTTGGCCCTCCTGCTGAGAAGCCAACTCTGGAGCCTCTATGACGTATACCCACGTGAGCTCCTTCAGCATGGCTACTTCGAGTTCCCGGTCTGGATCAATACAAAGCTCAAGACCACCAGTCTTCTCGATTATTGTTGTCGCACCCACGTATCTACCGATCAGTTGTGACGAGAAGTCTCGAAGAGCAGCCCTTTCTTCCCATGTTCCGGTGTAACTTCCCTCAAGAGGGAAGAGGCCGATGATTACTTCATTGAAAGCTTCTTCGAGCGACTTTTGATCTGCCCAGATTCCCTTCTTGTCGGCATGCCTTGCAAAGACTTTCTCGAAGAATCCTTTCCTCTCTTTGTCATAACGCCGGTCGGCAAGGAGGTGCAGTGGAAGACGACCGGCTCGATAAAAATCTTCCACGTCATGGACTGAATAGGTAACGTCGTCAGCCCAATCCATGAGACTTGCTTCGATGGTCTTGGTTTGCGACGATGGACAGAGCGCTGTCGCAAATTCGAAATCCTTCTTCTCGCTTGCGTAAGCGCCCCATTTGTCTAGCTTGACCACATTCTCTCCCATCAGCCAGGGATACGTGATGACCATGGGGCGACACGAGGACGTTATGGCCAGGATCAAAAATGGCCAGGAACTCGATCCGTTATCGCTCATCATAAACGTCGCGGTCGGATGGGCCTTGTACTTCGCCCGTCGT
>Ga0182024_10007725_pt1 | contig 23095 bp, 19 predicted proteins | sample P32metaG_FD_120480 | JGI IMG/M metagenome (GOLD analysis project Ga0182024, IMG submission 120480) | Permafrost microbial communities from Stordalen Mire, Sweden - P3-2 metaG (Illumina Assembly) | ecosystem: Environmental > Terrestrial > Soil > Wetlands > Permafrost | place: Sweden: Stordalen... | reverse complement strand
TGAGAACTCGGTCTTGGATCATGTAGCGCCCGCCTTCAGGCGGGCATCTGCTTGATTCCAAAGTGCCCGCCTGAAGGCGGGCGCTACAAAAACGCGTCGATCTTGAGTTCTCACACAGACTCTAAAGCCCGCGCTACTTAGCTCCTCTGCGTTTCCGTAAACTGCTTCTTGAACGATTCCAGCGTCCGCCGCAAGCCCTCTTCCAAATCTACCTTTGGTTCCCAGCCCAACAGGCGGCGCGCCTTGGAGATATCCGGGCAGCGTTGCTTGGGATCGTCTTGCGGCAGAGGCTCGAAAACAATGGGGGTGGAGATCCCGAGCAGGGCCCGAACGCGCTCCGCGAATTCAAGGATCGTGATTTCATGAGGATTTCCGATGTTGGTCGGCTCGTGTTCATCGGACATCATCAGGCGATAGATTCCCTCAATGAGATCGGAGACGTAGCAAAAGCTACGCGTCTGTTTGCCCGTGCCGTAAACGGTGATGGGCTGGCCGGTGAGCGCCTGGTGCACGAAATTGGGAAGGGCGCGGCCGTCGTTGAGCCGCATGCGCGGGCCGTAGGTATTGAAAATTCGGATGATGTGCGTGTCCAGGCCCTTGGCGCGGTGATAGGCCATCACCATGGCTTCCGCGAAACGTTTGGCTTCGTCGTAAACGCCGCGCGGGCCAACCGTATTTACATTGCCCCAGTAGGTTTCCGGTTGCGGGCTGACCGCCGGATCGCCGTAACACTCGGACGTGGAGGCCAGGAAATATTTTGCTTTTTTTGCCAGAGCCAGGCCCAGCGTGTTGTGTGTTCCGAGCGATCCCACTTTCAGCGTCTGGATGGGAAGTTTCAGGTAGTCAACCGGGCTTGCCGGGGAAGCGAAATGCAGTACGTAATCGACCGGCCCAGGCACATCGATAAATTTCGTGACATCGTGCTGCAGCAGCCGGAATCGGGGATTATCCGAAAGATGGCGGAGATTGGCCGCGTTGCCTGTCACCAGGTTGTCGACGGAGAGAACTTCCCAGCCCTGTTCGAGGAGGCGATCACAAAGGTGCGACCCTAGAAAACCCGCGCCACCAGTGACTACCGCGCGCAAGGGGCCGCCCTTTTCATGCTGAAAGTTCCCGCATACTTATTTTTCTTCATACTTATGAATTCCCCCGAACAACTCAAATATGTCGTTACGCCGAATGACATTGTAGCCTTGGCAGCCTTTGGCGCAAAGCCCGCGTCCTTACACCCAGTGCGCATTTGGAATGCCCACACCCTCCTGCCGGGGCGACGAATGGGATGGCTGAATTTATGTGCGGACGGCGATTGACCTCGGATGATGCACGGGTTAGGATTTTTGTGTCCGCCATGTCCCACGACCGATTTTATTTATTGCGATGCTGCCCATCATGCAACAGTCTGGACGTTCGCCGTTCGCACCGGCGCGGACTGTTCGAATTGCTGATTCTTCCATTTGTTTTGCTGAGACCTTTTCGCTGTGAGGACTGCACTAAGCGACACTATAATTTAATTTTTACCAGGGCATTGAACGAACCCAAGCAAGGGGCTCGCCGGGGCGGCAGAGTGCGCGAATCGTCCACTCAGGGTCGGCATGAGGATGAGGCGGAATTTTGATTGAAGCAAATTCGAGGCTGCGCCGCTGGCTGATTGCCGGTGGAATTTTAACCGTCATAGTGGTTGCCGCGGCCACGGTGTTTTTCACCGTTGGGAGTTGGCTGGTCGTCGAGGATCCCCTGGTTCACGCCGACGTAATCGTGGTCTTAAGCGGACGTCTTCCGGAACGCGCGGTGGAAGCCGCCCGCGTATTCCAGGCAGGTTACGCCGAGCAGGTTTGGATTTCTCCGCCGATTGCTCCAGTGGATGAATTGAAGGCCATGAATATTTCCTTTCTTGGCGAGGACTTTTACAACGAGAAAGTGCTGATGGCTCAGGGAGTCCCGCCGGATTCCATTCGCATCATGGATCGCCCGAACGCCAATACAGAAGCGGAAGTCCGCCAAACCGCGGAGGCCATGCGCGCCCTTGATTACCATTCGGTAATTATCGTGACCTCCAAGGCGCATACGCGCCGGGTGCGCACGATCTGGCGCAAATTGGTGGGTTCCCAGCCGCGCATGATGATTCGCTACGCCCAGGACGATAGCTATGACGGCTCGCACTGGTGGCGCCACACGCAGGACGCGCTCGATGTGATGCGAGAAACTCTTGGCCTACTCAACGCCTGGGCGGGCTTTCCGTTGCGCCCCAGCCAGAATTAACCATGCCGCGTCCACCACGCCAGCCGAGCGAAGTCGCCCAGCAAGTCGTTCCGCTGCTCTTGCTTGCGATTGGGCTGGTGACCACCAACAATGCCGCGACAATTATCGATGACGAGGCCACGATTCTGGGCGTTGCCGCAACCCCATTACGCGCCACGCTGGCCGCATTTTTTTCGGGCACGGGGAAACACGAACACCCCCCGCTTTTTGACATCCTTCTCCATTTCTGGCTGCGCGCGACGGGCGGGAGCTTCGATTACCTGCGCATCCCTTCCATCCTTTTTTTCGTTGCCGGGCTTTTTCTGCTGGGGCGTTGCAGCCGTTATTTCACCGGGTCCACCGGTGGCGTGGCGGTCATCTGGATTGGAGTGCTGTGGCCTTTTGGTTTCCACTTCGCGCGCCTTGCGGGCTGGTACTCCTTTTCGTTCTTTTTAGTGGCCGGGCTGACGCTTTCCTATTTCAAGTATCTTGAAAAGATGAGTCTGGGCCGTTGGGTGGCAGTGTTTCTGTTCAGTTTATGTCTGATCTGGACGAATTATTTTGGCTGGGCCATTCTCGCCTGCCTCGCGCTGGATCAGATTCTGCGCATGCAATCCAAAGAACCTGCCGCGGCTCCCAAGACGCTCCTGGGAACTGCCGCGCTCCTGGCCGCGTCTTACCTGCCTCTCATTACAGCGTTTCGCGCCGAGTTTTCTCACGGCACGAATTTTCATCAGCGCGCTCTTTCAATCCTTGCCAACGCGGCGTTCAACGTTTTCTCGCTCTTCGTCAGCGAATCGATTGCTCCGTGGTATTGGTGGCTGAGTATTCCCGCGGGCCTCGCGATTCTAGCTTGTCTGGCGCTGGCCATTTGGTGGCTGCCGCGTCCAGCGCGACGATTCTTGCTCTACAGCGCACTCCTGATTGCGGTGATGGCGCTCGTTGGCATACTCCAAACCAAGTATCTACTCCTGATTTCTGCATGGGTTTTGTTGCCGATCGGGGTAGCCATTGAATCGCTCAAGCCGCGCTGGGCGACTTTCGCAATGGCGGGCGCGCTTCTGGTAATTGGCCTGGCCGGGTGGTACGGAATTTATTCGCGGCGTTATTATTCCGCCCCCCGATTCACGGAACCCTGGCAGGAGGTCGCAGGCGATGCGGCAAACAAAATTGGCAATGGGGCAACGGTGATTGCCGACCACCCTTCGTTCCTCTTTTATCTCACTTATTTTTTGCGCGTTCCAAATCAAAATGGTCCTTGGAAATTTGAAGGATTGCTGCCCGTCGCCGTCACGCACCCGCAGGTGTTTTCGCCGGTGGGCTGGCTGGCGGCGGGGCAAGCTGCACATGGCAAAATGATTCTGATCCGTGCCGGGCGAGATCCGGGGGGCGACGAGCCGGTTGATGTGGTCGCGCGGCAACTGGATCAGGCTTGCGGGTCCATCTCCTCTCGCCTGAGAATGCGCGACGAAGGCTATGCCTGGAAGCAACGATTTTTCCCTCTGCTGGGCGAACCTCAGTGGCGAATCGAAAGCCGCGAATACGATTGCGATTCGTCAAACTCCAAGCAAATCTATCCGCTCCCCTCTCATTGATCTCAATTGAAGTGGAAGCTACCACGCGGTAACTAAAACTTCGATAAGGGTTTATGCTCGCCCAGGACTGGTAGTACGTTAGGCCCATTGTTCACAACGTGGCGCTGTTCCAAAATGGCGAGCTTAGGAAAGCCCCGAATGTTGGCTATCTTTATCTTCGGTCTTTCGGCCATTGCTTGCAGGGACTTCTGCGTCTATTTCTGGCGCGCTGTTTCGAGGACTTCGTAATGAGGGAACCATTGCAATTTGGAAATCGAGTTTGAGGGCATCACTAGTACTTGAGGTATACTGAATTGGTACTAGTCGCCCATTGTCCCGTGCAGGCACATAAGCGAAACTGTGATCCAGAGGAAAGACCTTTATGGTTGCCGTAATCATCTTCGTGGTTTCAGTAGGCGCCCTAGTCCAGTTCGGGTTGTACTACTGGCGTGCGACCATTTCAGGAGTTGCGGCTCAGGCCATATCGGAGCGCATCCGCGTTGCGGCAGGTATCCCGGAGGGCGCGATTGGCTCCAGGGACTTCCATAGCATTATAATTCTAAAAGACTTATCTCCCGACCTTCGTGGCCCCAATGGCAGCTTTGCAGCCATCCGGGCTTATTACTCTGTGGTAGAGAAGCTGGGCAAAATTGCTCCCGCAATGGCCAACTGGGCGGATGCCGAAATGGCCACCTGCTCGCGCTATGTTGCGGTTCTGATGGATCAGCACCTGGAGCGCAACATCGTTTGCGCCGCACAAGTCCGCGGGATGTAAAACCGAACCTGCTTCTCAAGCGGGAATTCTAAGATTTCCCAAATCTAGTAAGACCAGCGAAGAAGAACCCCTCCGGATGTATATCCTGCGCCAACCGCTATTAGCAAAACTAAATCCCCTTTTTTCAGCCTGCCCTGTTCGACAGCGTCACGCAGCCCAAGAGGTATGGTCCCAGCTGTGGTATTTCCGTAGCGATCGATATTAATCATTACTTTTGAATCTTCCACGCCCAGCCGATCCTGCATACCGCGGATAATCCTCATGTTGGCCTGGTGCGGCACAACCAGAGCCAGGTCTTTGCTGGTGAAGCCATTGCGTTCGAGCATTTCGCAGGCGAGATCGGCCATGCGGCGTACCGCAAATTTGAAAACTTGAGCACCATCCTGATGAACGTAATGCATCTTCTTGTCCACGGTTTCGTGTGACGCGGGGTTCAACGATCCGCCGGCCGGCATGTAGAGATATTGTCCGCCGGAGCCGTCAACTTCATGCACGAAATCCAGAATGCCATCGTCGTCGCTCTCGGCCTTTTCCAGCAGAACGGCTCCCGCGCCATCTCCAAACAGTACACAGGTGTTGCGATCTTTAAAGTCAATGATGGAAGTCATCACATCGCTCCCAATGACCAGGGCATTTTTTTGACTCCCGGCGCCCACAAATTGGGCTCCCACGGTCAGGGCGTAAAGAAATCCCGAGCAGGCCCCCGAAACATCGAATCCCCATGCATGGGGAGCTCCCAAATTGTTTTGCACCAGGCAGGCGGTTGCGGGGAACATCATATCGGGCGTGACGCTGGCTACCACAATCAACTCGATCTCGGAGGCGGGCACGTTTCTGGAGGCCAGGAGCTGGCGCGCGGCGGATGTAGCCAGATCCGAGGCGGCTACACCCTTATCGACGACGTGGCGCTCGCGGATGCCTGTACGCGCCTGAATCCAGGCATCGCTGGTCTCAACCAATTTTTCCATATCGGCATTGGTCATGATCCGAGGCGGGACAAAACCGCTCACACCCGTAATTTTTGCTGCAATGCGTCTTGGCATTCCGTCTCCGTGAGGCTTGTCAGTCCCCGGCAAGAAGAACCGAGATTCTACGCAATCAATGGCGGTTAAACAAGTCTGCCGCGCACGCCGCACGGCCGCATATCGATTAAGGCATTGATCCGGCGAGTTAAGTGTTTTCGATCTCGATGCGGTAAGTGATCTGAGCGGTCTTGCGCAGCATGGCTGCGACCGAGCAGTATTTTTCCTCGCTCAGTTGGATGGTGTGCCGTACCGCGGCTTCGTCAAGATTTCCGCGAAGTTTATAAACGATTTCCAGCTTCGTCCAAACCTGGGGCGGTTCCGGGGCACGTTCACCTGAAATCTCAATTTCCAGAGCATCGAGTTTCTGACGCTTCTTCACCAGGATGGCGACAACATCCGTGGCAGTGCACGCTCCCAGTGCGATGAGCAGGAGTTCCATCGGCCCGGGGGCTCCGTTCGTGGACCTGTCTGAGTCCAATGCCACCAAATGGCCGGACGGCGATTGGGCCACAAATCGTTCCTTGCCCACCCATTGTACGCGCGCAGCATTCATCGATGATTCCTCCCGTTTGCCTGGGCACTCAAAATTTGAGGGTATCAGAGAGATTGTGGGGCAGGAACCGTTCATGTGAAATCGCCCCTTACTAACGGGTGACTTCCGGCTCCGGGGCAAAGGCTGGATTGAGGATCAAGTGGTTGGGCAATTCCCGCAGCCGGGAAATAAATAATTGCACCAGCTCGCGATCGAACTGCGCATCTCCGCAGCGGTCGAGCTCCTGGAATGCCTCTTCCGGGGTGCGCGCTTTCTTGTAGGATCGCTCGGATGTAATGGTGTCATAGGCGTCGGCAATTGCGATAATGCGCGCGCCCATGGGTATCATGTCGCCAGTAAGCCCTTCCGGATAGCCCGAGCCGTCGAAGAATTCGTGATGATGGGCCACCATTTCACGGATTTTTTCGGTGCCGCACAGCGGCTCGAGGAGTTTGGCGCCATAGACCACGTGGCGTTTCATCGCTTCCCATTCTTCGGGGTTCAGCGGGCCGTTCTTGCTGAGAATTGCTTCCACAATGCCGACTTTTCCAACGTCGTGCAGCATGGCGCCCAACCGCACGGCTTCAATTTCATGGCCTTCGAGGCCTGCAGCTTCGGCAAGCAGCACTGCGTAACTGGAAACTTTGTGAGAATGCCCTTGAGTGAATTGATCCTTCGCATCGACGGCCAGTGCCAGCGAAGTCAGCGTGTCCAGGACTATGGGCGGGAGAGGTTCAAAACTCAAACGGTCGGACGAGCCCGGCACTTCATCCGCTCGGGAGAAATTCGGACCGGATTCTGTGCCGGCGAGCGCTTTGGCGAACTGCTCGATCCGGCTGTGAATTTCCACCAGCGCGTCCGGCCCCGTGACGAAGAGGCGCTTGAGCGTGACGCCAAGATAGGCGTCCAGGACTTCTCGCTTCCATTGCCTGGAATTGTCCGGATTGAATTGGTCGGCCGTGGAAACTGCGTTGCCGCCCTGATGTTTGGAGATGTACATCGACGAGTCGGCAACCTGTATGAGTTCCTGAGGAGTCGATCCATTGAGCGGAAACGTGCCCACTCCAAAACTGGCGGTCACATTCTTTTCGCGCAACACCGGATCGGAACAGATCCACGCGCGCAGTTTTCCCGCCAGCTGGTGGCTTTGCGCCGAGTCCGTTTCCGGCATCAGGATGATGAACTCATCGCCGCCATAGCGCGCCACTACATCCGAGCGGCGGCAATTCAGCTCCAGTATGTGGGCCACGCGTTGCAACACCAGGTCGCCATCCAAGTGTCCATAGAAATCGTTCACGAATTTGAAACGGTCCAGGTCCATCAGCACCAGCGAGAAGGAGCGCCCCGCGCGCGTCGAGCGTTTCCATTCCCCGGAGAGCGCTTCCATGAAAAAGCGATGCGTTTTTAATCCAGTCATGCCATCGGTAATGGCTTGTTCCTGGGCCTTCTGGAAGGTCATGGCGTTGTGAAGAGCGCCGGAAATTAAATCGGCCAGAGTTCCAAGAAAGAGAATTTCTTCCTGAGGGAAGTCGGCGGTTTTATCCGTCTCCACGTACAACACGCCGTGCAGCTGGTCGGCGTAGACGATTGGCAGCGCGATCGCGGAATCGGAGCCTTCCAGCACTGGCTCGCCCGTAGAGTGCTGCCCGTCGTAGGAAACGACAGCCATCTGTCCCGTGCGCGCCACGCGCCCGACGATATTGCCGTCCAGGCTCAGGCGCCGGCCCAGAGCGCCCTTGCGCTTGCCGGCCTCCGCCTGGATCACGATTTCCTTGGCCGAATAGTCGAGCAGCCCGATACCCATGTGGGAGTATTCCAACATGTGATCCAATTCTTCGGCAATCTTGGAAAGCATTTCGTCTGGATTCAGTGTAGTGATGATGTTGCGGGAAATGTTATTGAATAAAGTCAAACGGCGCGATTTGGCCTGCTCCTCGCGGAAGAGCCGCGCGTTTTCCAGGGCGATGACCATTTCGCTTGCCAGCACGCGCATCATTTCCAGGTGTCCGAAATCGAGAGCGCGCTCCTGAGGACTCTGCAGGATTATGGCTCCGATAGGACGCTCATAGAGCAGCAGTGGCACGCCGCAAAAACTTCCCTGGTGCGGATTGCGCAGTTCCAGACCGAGCTTGCGCAATTCCTCGGTGCAATTTTCACGAATTAAGATGGGCTGGCGCGTGCGCATCAGGTATTCCACGGGCAGGCTGGCGCCAAATGGGCGGGAACGCTTGGGAAGAACTTCGCCGTTGCGCACCTCGACTTCATATTTTATTTCATTGCGGGCCGTATCGTGGATGGCCACAAGGAAATGGCTCACGTCGAACAGGCGTTTGATTTCCGTCAGGATGGTTTCGAATAGTGCGTCGGGGTCCAGGGTGGAGCTCAACGCGCGGCCGATTTCGTTGAGCATGTGAAGTTCTTGGGTGCGGCGCGCGGTTTGTTGCACGAGATAGCTATTTTCCACGGCCATTCCAATTTGATGGCCCAGCGCCAGCAGCAGGCGCAATTCCGCCGCTGAAAATCGGCGGGGATCAGCCGTGCCCAGGAACAATATGCCGAAGGCCTGCTCCTTGGCTTGCAGACTGATGCCCACCACCGTGCGCAAGTGCTGGCTGGTGGCAAGTTGGCGGAAACGCCGGAAAGCTTCCTCGCCTTCCAGAGCCGCCCAGGAAGAGTCCCTTCCCAGATCGCGAAAAACCACAAGTCCGCCGAGGCGGGCCACCATGTCCACAAGGTGATCGTCGAGGCCCTCTTCCTGCGCAATGGCGCAGAAATTTTCCCCCAGGCCCACAGCCACCACGGAAGTCGGCCCCTGGGCATGTCCGTGATGCAGGAAGAGCGCGCCGGAAGGCATGCGCACAACGCTCAAAACGCGCTCCAGTGCCTGCGAGAGCATTTTCTGAATTTCAGGACCGACAAAACTGGAAGTGGCCAGGTTCACGTTGGAAAGCGCCAGCATATTGTGTTCCACACGGCGCTTTTCCTCTTCGTACAAACCCATCACCATCAGTGCCGCTGCGAATAATTGCGGCAGGAGCTCCAGAGCGCGCAGGGAACTGGCGATGCTGGAATTCAGCAGCACCTCGCCGATCAGCACCGCGCTCCAGCTGAGAAACGAACCTGCCAAAAGCAGATCCGCAAATGTTTCGTGACGTTGCGATTCCTCGTAAAAAACCCAAGCAATTCCGGCAAGCACCGCCGCCACGCCGAGTTGCGGCGAAACAGTGATGGCATGAAGATAATAAGCGGTGGACCACACTGCAAACACTCCGCCCGCGGCGATTTGCGGGCGCACCCACGGCTTCGCATTCGTGTATACCTGCGCGGTGCTGAAAAACAGCAGCGCTGCCGCAGCCAAGAGCCATTCGTTCAGCGCAGCCTGCCAGGGTGCCACGGTCATCCAGGGTTCCAGGGCGGGGCTAAGATAATGCAGAGCGAGCAGGCACCATCCGGCGCTCCAGAGCAGGAGGTATGCCTGGCGCCGCAAACTATGCATGTAGGCAAAGAAACCCGACGTCAATGCCGACGCTGCCAGCAGTGTGATCGCAATGATGCTTTCGGATGTCATCTAAAAATCAAAAGCGTCGCCCGGTCCGCGATTCGCACTTCCCACACAATTGCAGTGCGTTGGCCGTCGGCTTCAGCTGAAGATCTCAAATTCAAGTTCAGGTCAAAAACTCCACGCCGTCCACATCCTTGGGGATATGCTTTCCAGCGACGGGAAAACCACACTTTTCACGACAATTTTTTCACTTTGGCGACTATAAGGGACGCATTTCCAGACGGTCAAGGGTACCGGGGTACCAGAGGAGAACAAGGCACGTGAGCGATGAGACACAACAATTCTTAACAAATAATTGACCCAATTCGGGATTTACAGTGCCGGAGATCGCCCGCCCCATGGCTCGCCTTCCTGAGCCGCTTCGGCTAAGATTAACTGCTATCCACTTACGGGAGAGACTGCCAAGAAGCATGTCCACGACTTTGAACTCATCAGGAAGTCCGGCCGGGAGAATTCGCGTGCGGTTTGCTCCTTCGCCAACCGGCTATTTGCACGTCGGGGGCGCTCGTACGGCCCTGTTCAATTGGCTGTTTGCACGAGGCAGCGGCGGCGTCATGGTGCTCCGGATCGAGGACACAGACGTCGAGCGCAATCGCCCGGAGCTCGTCGAGGGGATTCTCGATGGCCTGCAATGGTTGGGCGTCGATTGGGACGAAGGCCCTTACTTTCAGTCGCAGCGCTTGGATCTGCATCGTCAGGCGGCGCTGAAGCTGGCTGCTTCGGGAGCGGCATATTTTTGCGATTGCCCGGCCGAGAAATATGCGGGCGGCGACGCTGTCGAAGAGACGGACGACGCGAAGAAAGAGCAAGGCCCGCGTCGCATCACTCGTTGCGCGTGCCGCGAAGGGAAGCCGGGATTGAGCGTGGAGAATGCAGCCATTCGCTTTCGCGTCCCCATCGGCACCGTCACCCATTTCGAGGATGCAGTTTTTGGTCCGCGCGAGGTGTCCAGCGATGAGATCGAGGATTTCGTCCTGCTGCGGTCGCCCAAGGAAGGTCAAACGCAGGGCGGGCCGACGTACCAACTGAGCGTGGTGGTCGACGACATCGATATGCGCATCACACACGTGATTCGAGGGTCCGACCACATCTCCAACACGCCCAAGCAGGCGCTGCTGTATCGTGCGCTGGGCGCCGCGCCGCCCATTTTTGCGCATGTTCCGCTGATTCTGGGGCCGGATCGCACGCGTCTCTCCAAGCGCCATGGCGCAACCAGCGTCGGGTCATACCGTGACGAAGGTTTTCTTCCCGAAGCGTTTCGAAATTTTCTGGCGCTGCTCGGCTGGTCCGTCGGCGACGCGGAATTTATGCGAACCGCTGAAATCATCGAACGATTTTCGCTGGAGGGCGTTAGTCGCACCAACGCCGTCTTTGACCGCCCCAAGCTGGAATGGTTCAACACGCAATATTTGCAGAAACTTCCGATCGACGAGCTTCTCCCAGCGGTGCAAGGCGAGCTGGAGCGATCGAAACTGTGGCAGCCGGAATGGGCGGGAGAAAAGCGCGAGTGGTTTTCGAAGACGGTGGACTTGTTGCGTCCGCGCACTAGATTGCTGCCCGATTTTGCAACCTGGGCGCGCGCGTTTTTCAGCGATTCGTTTGAAATCGATCCGGCCGCGCGTGAGAAATTTTGGAAGGACGAGCGTCTGGGCGTGATGCTGGGTAAGCTGGCGGATGCGATTGCTGCCCTGCCTGCCTGGGATCACGATTCTTGCGATCACGCTCTGCGCGAACTGGCCGCTGCGGAAGGCGTGAAGGCGGGCCTGTTGATTAATGCAACGCGCGTGGCCATCGTCGGACAGGCCGTGGCGCCGCCGCTGTTTGAAACCATGCTGGTCCTCGGGCAGCATCGCGTGGTCAGCCGTTTGCGCAGCGCCGTCGAAATGTTTGCCGCGCTCTGATTCCGATCCCAACCGATTTTCCCCGTTGCAGGTGGAGTAGGACAGGCTTCAGAGTCTGTGTGAGAACTCGGTCTGGGATCATATAGCGCCCGCCTTCAGGCGGGCATCTGCTTGATTCCAAAGTGCCCGCCTGAAGGCGGGCGCTACAAAAACGCGTCGATCTTGAGTTCTCACACAGACTCTTCAGCCTGTCCGGTTTTCGTTGGTGCGTCGATGAAAGTGCGACAGCCTGAACAGTCTGCCGAAAAAGTACTTTTTGTCATCCCGAGCGAAGCGAGGGATCTGCTTTCCTTCTCGACCTCCAAGAAACAGCAGATTCCTCGGGCAGACCCCGCCCTTCGGAATGACATGATGCGAGTTTTTTTGCAACCTATGAAGCTTGTCCTACTTAGCGGGCGCTGCGGAAAAAATCTCCGCGTGGGCCGCTTTTGCGGGGGCATCTACAACTGCGATTTCCAGATCCGCCGCCACAGGAATTTTTGTCGGTGGCAGGCAGGCGTCTTGGTTGCAGGCTTGATAGCCAACACTGAATGCGATTTTTTGGGGGCCGATTGGGGCGCTGCCATTGGCGCGCAACTTCATCATCACTGTGAATGAACCCTCGTAGACGCGCAGTGGGGTTTTTGAAAAACGGAACGCGCGCATCACACCACGCGGATACGTTGTTTCCACCAAAAACAATCCGGCGGGAAGTTCCGCGGTGATTTTGGTGGGTATTAAATAATCTTCCGAAGGCACGTGCGCGTTGATGTGGAATCCAGGAGAAATTTTTGCCACCACGGCGATCTCAAAAGCGCGCCCGCGCGGCACGGGCTGCAAGGAAACGTAGGCTTGCGGTTGAAGAACGCTGGCCGCCGCCGGAAAGGCAGAGTCCTGCGCCGTTGCGTTCATTCCAACGGCTACCAGAGACAGACAGATGATAAGCGCTGCCAGGATCCGCGCATGGACCGCATTTGAATTGAGAGCTGACTTTGCCCGCAAGGCAGATAACCGCAAGGCGTCGTCGCTGCGTATATTCATAAGACCTTAGACCGTTACCGCGCTGCCCAGTTGCTGCGAGAGAATACGCCCCATCAATTGCATCAGCGTCTCCCCTGTCTTGTCCAAAACAAAAGTTGCAGCCGCATCCGACCAGGACAGCTTGAAGCTGGTGGTTAACGCGGAAATCCAAATTTGGCGCACAGGTGTGTTGGGGCTGATGACGAAGCGGGTTTCGTCCGCGTCCTCGAATTGAATTTCGAGTTTTCCGCTTCCGCCCTCGACCTCAAATCCGTGGGCATCGCCGGCGTCCTGCAATCGCTGGCGCAGCGATTCAAAAGCCGCGTCGCAGCGTTTCTGGAATTCGTGTTCATCCATGGCAGAAACAGAGTACCGCGAAGCGCTCCGGCGGACAAGGAACGGCGAGGAGCAGGCAACAGCTAACAGGGGGCAGGTGACAGGTGGCAGACGGAACCCTGCCGGTTGCCACCCGTTACCAGCCACCCGCCACCTACTCATACCGCAGCGCGTCCACGGGATCGAGACGCGCCGCCTTCACCGCTGGATAGATGCCGAAGAAAAGTCCGACGCTCATGGAAACGAGAACTCCCAGGAGCACGGCCCACAGCGGCACGCTCGAAGGCAATTTGGGGAGAAAAATATTGATGAGCACACTGATGGCGATCCCCAGCACCACTCCGATGACGCCGCCCGCGCCCGTTAGCACAACCGCCTCGGTCAGAAACTGCCAGATCACATCGTTGCGGCGCGCGCCAATCGCTTTTCGCACGCCGATTTCGCGCGTGCGCTGCGTGACCGACATGAGCATGATGTTCATCACGCCCACTCCGCCTACCAGCAGGCCAATCGAGCTGACCACTGCGGTGAGCAGCGCAACGGAACCTGTGATCTCCTTGAATTGATTGGCAATTTCCTCCGCCGAGGACATTCCGAAATTATCCGGCGCGGAATACGGCACATGGCGCGTGCGGCGCAAGACCGCGCTGATCTCATCCTTGGCTTCCGCCATCTTTCCGGGGAAGGCCATGGCGCCGATCAAATGTTCGTCGTCGGCCGGGTGATGCTTGCGGTAAGTGTAGTAGGGAACCAGCACCTGCTTTTCTCCAGGAGGGTTTTGAAACAGCTGCCCCTTGCGGTGATCGAATACGCCGATGACCCGGTAGGAAAATCCTTCCACGGTAATTATCTTGTCCAGCGCATCGCCGTCCGGGAAAAATGTTTTGCCAAGGTCGTAGCCGATCACGGCGATGTCCTCGCGGTGCAGGTTTTCGGCTTCGGTGAAATAGCGGCCGCTGTACATTCGGAAGTTGTAGACGTCCGGGTATTGGATGTCCGAACCCGAAAAGTCCAGGCCGCTGACTTCCTTGTCCTTGTAGCGGGCGGTGACTACGGGCGGGCGTTTCATGTCATAGATGCGCTGCATGACCGAGTAGGAAAGTTCGCGCACCGCCGGACACTGCTCGCGGATAGCCAGCGCATCTTCCCGGCTCAGCGGCTTGCGGTTGCGTTGCTCCGCGGTCAATCGTCCCGTGCTGATCCCGGGTGCGACCTTGAAAATCCAGATTGTATTTACTCCATAGTCCTCTAAATAAAGGGTAATATCCGCATAAAAACCCACCAGGATGGAGGAAACGGTGATCAGCGCGGTGATTCCGATGACCACGCCCAGCACGGTGAGGAACGAGCGCATCTTGTTTTCACGCAGCGTATCCAGGGCCATCTTCGCGTTTTCGCCGAGCTCGATTCGCATAAAGTTTCGCTTCCATTCAAACTTCCTGCCGCAGCGCTTCGATGGGGCTGAGGTTCGCCGCCTTGCTTGCCGGATATATCCCAAAGAATACGCCCACGGCGGTGGAAACCGTAAGCGCAATGATTACCGCTGAAATCGGGACGTGCATGGGCACGGGCGTATTGGCCGCAATAATCAGCGCAAATATGTAGGCCAACGCAACGCCGATGGCCCCGCCGATGGTGGACATGACCGCGGTTTCGGTGAGGAATTGCAGCATGATATCGGCGCGGCGCGCGCCCAGCGATTTGCGGATACCAATTTCGCGGGTGCGCTCGATGACCGTGGCAAGCATCACGTTCATAATCACCACGCCGCCAATCACCATAAATACCGCCACGATTCCAACCATGGAGGTTGCAAGGGCTCCGGTGATTCGTTGAAACAAACTCACCAGAGAGCCGCCGTCCAGAATCCCGAAGTTGTCCAAATCGTTGGGATGCAGGCGGCGGCGGGCGCGCATCAGTGTTTGCGTTTCCACCTGCGTGCGAGACATCGAGTCCGAGCCCCCGGTTTGCACGTTAATCGCCAGGCTGGTGTTGCTGGTGGCGTAATACTTCATCCACGTCTCGATCGGAATATAGACGTAATTGTCCTGCGTCTGGCCCAGCACCGTGCCGATCGGTTTGCCAATGCCAATGACATCGTAGGGACGCCCGTCCACATCGATTTCCTTGCCAATGGGGTCCATGCCGGAAAAAAGTTTTTCGGCAACGTCCGAGCCAATCAGCGCGACCAGGGAACGATGCTGATTATCGATGTCCGCGATATAGCGCCCGGACGCAGGCCCTTCGGTTTTCATGTCGCCGATGTTGGCGGTCACTCCGTAGATGGTGGTGTCTTCGACGGTCTGTCCATTGGCCTTGGTGCGCCCCAACTGATTGACCTGTGCGCCCACGCGCATGGCCAGCTGGGAATTGTCACGCAAATAAATATAATCGTCCCAGGTGATCGGCTTGTTGCGGCGGGTAGCCTTCACCAATTCTTCCATGTCCGTGATGATCGGAAAACGCAAAACAAGAAAGACGTTCGAGCCTAGGTTGGCGATGCGATTGGCCACGTATAGATTTACGCCGGAGATCAGCGAAACCACCATGATCAGCGTGGAGACGGAGAGCACGATTCCCAGAAGCATCAGAAACGAACGCATCTTGTGCGTGCGCAGCGTTTCCAGCGCCACGCCAATCGGTTCGCGAAAGCGATGCAGTTGAAGTTTCATGGCAGTGGGCCGCGCCTCTATTGTTTCACACTCGAAGGCCACGCGAGAGACTCGCTGGCTGGGATTGTTGATTACTCGAGCGCCGAAGCGAGGTCGGTATATCCGAAATCCCGGCCTTTGAACAGGATGGGTTCGTCCATGGACTTTGCCAAAGCGTATGCGAAACAGTCTCCGAGGTTTAATTGTGCCGGATGCTTGCTCCCCTTGCCATAATCCCTGTATGCTTCACGCGCAATCCTTGCCTGCAGCACTGTGACCGCTTCAATTGTAAATGAGGCCTCGCGGAAGAAATCGTCAAATCGCCTGCTAGCGATCGGATTCCTGCCTCCTTCGATCACAGCCGCAGTTTCGACATAACTTACCGCAGAGACGCGCCGGACTTCCGCGGCCGTGATTGCCTCGGCGAAAGCATCTGCTTCCGGTTCATTACGCAGAATCGCTACTATCGCCGATGCGTCAACAATCATTTCGGCAATCCCTTATCGTCGTACAGCAGGTCTCCATGATCCACTGAGAGGTAAGGTTCTTGGAGGTGTGCCGCGCAATCCCTCCCAATGCGGAGCAATCGATCCTTAAGACCGGCCCCTCGCGCGCTCTGAACCCGTTCCAACCGCTCGCGAACAGCCTCTGTAACAGCGGTGGTCAAACTCTCGCCTGTTAGCTCCGAAAGCTTGTGGGCTAGTTTCTGTGCCTCTTCGTTCTTGATGTTTAAGGCCACGGTAATATTCCTTTCCACCATTAAGTGTCCACCATTCTACCAAATGATGCATGCGAAGCAAAGCTAATTCATTTCCTTGCACATGCATCAACGACACGTTCACTTTGTACTTCAAGGATTTTCTGGCGGACGGCGAAAAAATGGGTCTAAAGCAGGCTCTCGATAGCCTTTGAAATATCGTCGTGATTGACCAGGCCGACGATGGTTCTGACTTTTTTTCCGTCGCGGGTGAAGAGCATGCTGGTGGGCAGGCCCAGAATACCGCCGAATTTTTCGGCGATGGCGTCGCTGCCGAGCAGGATGGGATAGCTCATGGCCACTTGTTGGCCGCCGACGTCGAAGCGTTCTTTGTCGAGGAAGGGTTGGATGGCCTTTTTCCCGTCTTCGTCCATGGAGACACCCAGGATCGTGAAGCCACGCGGGCTGTACTTTTGCTGGAACTCGATCATCCAGGGAATTTCCACTTTGCAGGGCTCGCACCAGGTGGCCCAGAAGTTCACGAGGACGACTTCTCCCTTGTACTGCTGGAGCGTTACATCTTTATCGTCGAGGCCTTTGATGGTGACCGTAGGGGCATCTGTTGGCTTGCCGGGCGCGCTCGTGCTCGCGGTCGACGTGCCGGGAGCGGGCCATTTGTGATTGGCCCAGACCATGACGGCAAGCAGTGCAACCACACCCGCGGCAATAAAAAGGCCCTTCTTCATGTTGCGAGCTCCTTGCGGTTAAAGCGCAAACTTATTAAGAAAACCCAGTTTACCCGATAGCCACGTCAGGCGGTTCAAGAAAATCAAGGCGCCAACAAAGAGCAGCAGCACGCCGCTCAGCACTTCCACGGCGTGCAGGTATCGGCGGAAACGCTTGTAAAAACCCAGGAACTGATTGATTCCAATTGCAGTCAGCAGGAAGGGAACCGCGAGGCCCGCCGAATACACCGCCAGCAAAAAAACGCCGCGAGAAATTGTTTCCGCGTTTGCGGCCAGCACCAGGACAGCGGCGAGAATGGGACCGATGCAAGGTGTCCAGCCAAAGGCAAATGCGAAGCCCAGAAGAAATCCGCTGGTCACGCCGGAAAGTGCGCCGCCGGACTTGGCCTGCGGATCCGCAGTTTGGCCGCCAAGATTGTGGAAACGCACGTCGCGATTGAGCCAGCGCGTCAGCGACGGACCGGCCAGGAAAATGATGGAGACCGAAAGCAATTGAACAGAGCCGAACAGTCCGCCAGGGCCAAACGTGTCGGTTCCAGAGCGACGGAGGAGAATCGCGCCGCCAAACGCCAGTACGCCGCCAATCACCAGCCCGACAGTCACGGGCAACTTGATCAGCCAGCCGACCAGGTGCAGGCCGAACAGGACGATGAATGCTCCGGCCACAGGGCCCATCAGCGCCTTATGCTGCAGCAGAAACTGCCCCACGGCGCTGGCCGACGCGCCAAAGCTGATGAAGACCACTGAAAATCCAGAGACGAATGCGATCGATGAAGCAAACAGACTATTGCGTGCCGGCTGCCCAGTGCGTAGTTGCTCGACGCCGATCCCCGAGAGCATCGAGACGTATCCCGGCACCAGCGGCAATACGCACGGAGAAAGGAACGAGATGATTCCGGCTACAAAGGCGTAAAGAATTGAGACTTGCATCGGACGAAATGATCTCCGGCGAAGGATTTCTAAGACATTTTAAATTAAAGTCTCGTTGGGTCAGACGGCAGCATGCCCCCAACGATTCAACCCATTGTGTATTTTCACACAATTGTGCATCCGCACGGGGGATTTCTTGGTCGTCGTGTAATTTCGCGATTTGGGTGGAGTGTGCCGCCCCTCCGGGACTCTTCCCTACAGTCAATTAGGGCATTGTATGAATGTGGGCCGCGGCGCGGATTTGGTGGCGCCGGCGTCCCGCCGGCGGTTTTGCGAGGCGACGCGTGTACAAAAACCGCCGGCGAGACGCCGGCGCCACAAAACCCACTCTACTCGATGCGTGGATGGCGCGCGCGCCAATCATTCGCGCGCTCGTAGGAATAGGCGATGCGCAAGAGTGTTGCTTCATCAAAGGCGCGGCCGATCAGTTGCAATCCGACGGGCAAGCCTTCGCGTGTGAATCCGCAGGGGACGGAAATCACGGGGAGGCCGGTGAAATTTCCAGGACGGCTATGTCCGACAATCGCGGGACGCACACCGAATTGCTCTCCATCGATTTGCATGAATTCGGCGCCGATGGGCGGCGCAGCGACGGGAAGCGTTGGAGCCACGATGGCGTCGACGCTTTGGAACGCCGTGTCAAATTCGGCAAGCAAACGTTTTCGCACATCGAATCCTGCAAGATAACGATGTGCCAGAACGGATTCGCCCGCGGCAATTCGTTGCCTCACGGTCTCGCCATATTCAGAGGCGCGCGCCGGGAAGTACCCGGCTGCATTGTGGACATGGAAAATTTCCGCGACCGAAATGTCGGTCGCTGCCGTGAGAGATTCTTTCAAATGAGGGAGCGAAACTTCGCTTATGACTGCTCCGCGCTTTTCCATATCGCGCACGGCAACTTCAGCGGCTTGGCGCATCTCGGGGTCAAGCTTCTCCCAATAGTGTTCGCGAGGGCGGCCCAGGCGGAATTTGCGGAGAGGCTTGCGCAACGCGCCATGAAAATCTTCCACCGACTTCGACGAGGAAGTCGGGTCGAGCGCGTCGCGCCCGGCGATCACGCCGAGGAGGATGGCCGCGTCCGCGACACTGCGCGCCAGTGGGCCCACGTGATCGAATGACGGTGAAAGTGGCATAACGGCGAAGACGCTGACGCGCCCAAACGTCGGCTTCAGGCCGACCGTTCCGCAAAGTGCGGAGGGAACGCGAATCGATCCGCCCGTGTCGGTGCCGACGGATCCCGCGCACAAGCCCGAGGCAATGGCCGCGGCCGAGCCGGAACTCGACCCGCCGGAAATTCGATCGAACGCCCATGGATTGTGCACCGGGCCATAGTGCGCGTTGCTGCCGGTAATGCCATACGCAAATTCGTTCAAGTTGGTCTTGCCCAGCAGCAACGCACCTGCACGGGCAAGTTTTCGCGCCACTGTGGAATCGTCCGCCGGAATAAAATCGTGCAGAATTTTCGAGCCGGCGGTCGAGCGAATGCCGCGCGTCCAGATATTGTCCTTCAGGGCGATGGGTATTCCGAGGAGCGGAGAATTCCTCACGCGTGAACTGCCGCGGCGTAGAAGCTTTTTTTCGGCGCGGCGCGCCGAAGCCAGAGCCAGCTCGGCGGTAACGGTGAGATAGGCGTTCAACGCGGGATTGAGGCGCTCGATGCGGCGCAGAAACGCATCGGTCAATTCCACGGGCGAAATTTTGCGTTTCACGAGCAGCGCGGCAAGTTCTTCGATGGTGGCAAACGCCAGCGATTCTTCGTTGTTCATGATTAGAAAATCTTTTCCTCCCGGCGCAGGTTTCCGAATGTGCCGATATTGGCAATGTTCAGCGAGAGCCGGTACTGATTTTCTGTGCGAATTTCTCCGAGGGAAAGACGCCTGTACTCAAAGGAAATGCCGCAGCAGGATCCATTGTAGCTTACCTCGACGAACTCATTTTGGACGAGGCCCTGCTTAACGTCGTAGCTGATCCCTCCCTGCGCATTCCAGCCGCGGCGGTTCGAGGAGCCGTATCCAATCTGCGTGCGAATCTGGTTTGCGGCCGGTTGCAGTACTTCATTGTTGGGCGGCAGAATGGCCGTGTTGTCGATGGAAAACTGCGCCAGGGTAAAGTTAAAATTTTCAGTGGGGTGAATCTTAATCAGTGTTTCGGCCGTGGTGACTCTCTGGCGCACGGTGTCGTAGTCCAGGCGAATTTCGGCATCGTAAATTCCGCCGGGAGTAATCACCAGGTCGCTATTGATGGGAGAAAATCGCCGCGGTTCATCGGCGAAAGCGAACGGCGTGATGGAATCGAGGGCCTGAAAAACATTGCGCGTTCCGGGAACCAGTGCGCCGCCGAAAGTAGGATCGAAGTAATAAGCTTGCGAAATTTTCCAGCTGGCGAAATCTTTCACCTGGCCGTTTGCGGTGCGGCGAAAGAGTCGCTGCGTAACGGAATACACGAAGTCATTGGTATTGGTGAGCGTTTCATCCTCATCGAAAAGAATGATGCGGCCGAATTGGCTCACTCCGTCCACATAGTTGTATTCGATCTCGGGATCGATGGTGTGCTTCCACTTTCCGCTGCTGGTTTCCCAAATGCGCTCGAGTGTGGGAGGCCGCAGATCGATGTTCACTTCACCCGTGGTGCGGCGCAGTGGCACGCTCACCACGGCTCCCCCAACCAACTCAGAACTGTAAGAAGTAGCCCGTGCCGTGAAGCTGCTGGTGACTCCCAGCCAGGGTCCCCAGCGCAAGGGGATAACCACGCGCGGAGCCACTTCCGAGCGCTCCACAAATGCGGGAGTAATCGTTCCCGTCTGGACGGTTTGTACGCCAGTCGTTGGGTTGGTCACCAGATTTTCATCGTCGCGATGCGCGGCTCCCGCGAACGCGTCTCCACCAAAATAAATGGGCCAATTTTCCCAGGGCGCCTGGTCCACCGAGCTGAAGCGGGCTTCGGGAGCGATGCGCACGTTCGCGCTGACTTGCGGCTGCGCGTTCACAAAGTTTTGATAGCCAACGGCGCCGAGGTCGGCGCTGAAGCCACTGAAATTATTGGTCAGGAATCCGGCGTTGCGCACTTCGGAATTCACCGCTTCGCCAAAGGTCGGAGCGAATGCCAATTGGAAAATTAAGGAGGTGAGTTGACTCACGTCGGCAACCGCGCGCCAGCCATGGTCCAGGCGTGCGTCCAGTTTGAATTGCGCGCTGTGACCGCCTTGGCTCTCGAGCGTAGTTACAGGATTGCCGGATGAATCGAAGACTTGCATGCCCTGAGCGTTCAGCAGGGGCGTAGCGATGCCACGGTCAATGACGCCGAAATATCGCGCCGAAATGGAAACATTTTCCCAGGGCCTGGCGCGAAAATCGCCATTTTGCTGCCATCCGCGGCGGCTGAGATAAGCTGTGCCGAGAGTGAGATCGGTCCAATCGCGGGGCGCCCAGTAGTAGGCGTCGCCGACCACGAAACCCTTGACCGAAGTATCGGCGACTTCGGGAATGAGGAATCCGGACTGCCGTATTCTTTTTCCCGCGGGCACCGACGCATAGGGGAAATAAAATAGTGGGATTCGGAACAGCCGGAAATTAGCATTGACCATTGCCACCGAGTGATCCACATGCAGCGTGGCGTGCGGGCTGAAAAATTTCCAGCTGGGTTTGTCCGGCACGCAGACGGTAAGCCAGGCATGCTCGATGGAATACGTGCGCGCGTCGAGCCGCTGAACCTCCTCCGCTTCAAAGACCAATGGATTCGGAGAGACGAGCATGTTTGGGTTCGAGCTATGTTCCATTGTAATTTCGCCGCGCACGTGCTGGAAGTGGCCTTCGCCGCTTACGATATTGAAATCGCCGGAATCCGCTGTGAGATGCTGGGTATCCACATCGAGCAACACGTGATCGTGAGCACTGGCCAGATACGTCTTGGTATTGTATTGCACGTGGTCGGCGCGCAAGCGGAGATCCTTGTAGCGAATATCGACGTTACCGTCGGCAAAGTAGATATCTCCTTCCTTGCGCTGCTGGTCGGCTTCCAGGCGCACTTCGGTTTGCCCCGAGGAGGATGGCGGAACAACTTCCTGAGCGGCAGCCGGGCGAACCGCAAAAATACAGATGGCCAACGCAAGAAAAACATGCCGTCGAGTGTTCGGGCCGAATTTTTGAGCAACTCTCATGATGCCTTGCGACTGCTTCATCGAATGCGATCCGCGAGCCGTCCGGGGGGTGAATCGCACTTCAAGCCTCTGCTAAAAATAGCTCGTTAGCCTAGCATTCCCCCGGAAGGCTTACAATCATTCCGCCGCATATATACGGAATCAATCTGCATTTGTAGGACAGCCACTCCTGGCTGTCCTCCGTTGCTCTATTTCCTCAACACCACGCCATATTCGCACGGTAAAAGCGGACAGCAAGCCCCTCGAAGGGGCTCAGGGTAAAGAGTGGCTGTCCTACCATAGATTGCCAAGGCGCGCGCGGGGCTGCCTGGGGTATCGAATTCGCGACAAATAAATGCAAATAAAATTCTAGTGGCACTTCGTTGATAGAATGTCCGTGACTCCCGACTTCCGTTCGGCGAGACATCCGCAGCGCAAAACGGAACGGTGATAAAAACCTGTCAGTATTGCGGCGCCGTGAACGGCGAACCGTCGGATAGTTGTTGTTTCTGCGACGCCCCATTGGGTGATGCCGGACGCACGTCTCGGTCGCGCCCGGTCATCGCTCCCACCGATGGAAACCTGGCTGTCGAGCCGGAATGGCGGCGCGAGGTTTCCACCAAGCTTCAGAATTATCGCGCCCGCCGCCGCGGTGGTGCGCTTGCCGATCTGCAAACGGACCTGCCATTCGACACCGATCTTGCAACCCCACTTGGATCCGCCAATCCAGATCTGAAAATTGCGCCGCCCGGACCTGCAAGAAAAATTCTTGAATCGCGCGGCCGCGGCAGCGAAAAATTTGAAATATCGATCCCCAACCTGCAGGCTGTCGGATGCCTGGGAGATGCGATTGGGACCGCTCCTTCGCGGTCTGCCACCGGTTTGCCTGAAGCGGCAAGGTATCCGGTGGCTTCGCTCGCGGAACGTTGCAAAGCAGGCATTGCGGATGCAGGATTGTTGCTTTTCAGCTACGGCGGAATGCTGGCACTCTTTG
>Ga0182024_10007724_pt1 | contig 23095 bp, 13 predicted proteins | sample P32metaG_FD_120480 | JGI IMG/M metagenome (GOLD analysis project Ga0182024, IMG submission 120480) | Permafrost microbial communities from Stordalen Mire, Sweden - P3-2 metaG (Illumina Assembly) | ecosystem: Environmental > Terrestrial > Soil > Wetlands > Permafrost | place: Sweden: Stordalen... | reverse complement strand
GAAACCCACCACGGTTTGGTGGCTGCCGAGCAGACGGCGTGGGACCGGCAAGTCGCCGGGGACCTCGCATCGCTCGGGACGTACGCCAGGTGAGCGACTCCGGACGTCTTGTGAAGCCTTGCCGCCTCCCGGCCTCCAAGCCTTCCGGTTTCTTTCTAAAGCCTCACGCTCGTCGCCTGTCCGGTGAACGTGATCGATTTCACGATCGGCGCACCGGCGATGTGGATGTCGACTCGTCGCGGCGTGGCCGGTCGCATCCGCGACCCGGGCGCGAGCGCGACCGAGAGCGTCCGCGCCGCGTCGCGCCACGTGAGCCGCACGCGCATCGATTCGCCCGTCACCCGGCCGTCATCCTCGTACCAGTCCGAGGTGCCGTCAGCGCCGGGATACACGACGAGTGACGGCGGGTCGGGACTCGGCTCGTCGACGTACTGCCGCACGGGTCCCATCGGCACGATGGCGCCGGCGCGCACATAGAGCGGCACCGTCTCCAAGTCGACAGGCCGATCGACCTCGCGGCCGCCCGCTAGGCTCTCGTTCGTCCAGAAGTCGGTCCATTGGCCGCGCGGAAGATAGAGCCGCCGGCTTGTGGCACCCTTGTCGACGACTGGCGCGACGAGGAGGTCCGGGCCCCACAAGTACTGATCGCCGCGCCGCACGGCCTCCGGATCCGTCGGATCGTGCAGCCAGAGCGCACGCATGATCGGCAGGCCCGTGTCGCAGGCCTCTCGCACCGCCGTGTAGAGATACGGCATCAGCCGCGACCGCAACTCCAGATACTTCCGGCAGATGACCTCGACCCGGGGATTGTGCAGCTCCGCCGGATCGGCGACGAAGCCCTGCGTCTCGGGTGGACCGCCATCGCCGCCGTCCCATCCCCACGGCAGGTGTAAGTGCCAGTTGCGCCCGTGCGATCGAAACAGGGGACAGAACGCGCCGAACTGAAACCAGCGCACGAACAATTCGCCCGTGTACTCCGCCGTAGCGATAAACCCGCCGATGTCGGTGCCCCAATACGGCAGGCCCGAAAGCCCAGCATTGATGCCGATCGGTACGTGCGCCTTGAGCGTGTCCCACCGCGACTGCACGTCGCCCGACCACACGAAGCTGCCGAATCGCTGCACGCCGGGCGAGGCGTTCCGGTGAAGCGCAAACGGCCGGTCGTTCGGCCGATACGCCTGCGACCCTTCGAAGTACATCTCATGTCGCCGGAAGCGCGAGGGGCCGTCGAAGCCATCGCCCTGATCGGGCCACCAGCCGTCGACGCCGATGTCCATCAGCGGCTTGTGCGCGGGCCAGTAGCACGCCGCGACTCGGTCGGGCGGCCAGTGGTCGTCTGGCGTTCGGCCCGGGGGCAGCGGGTCCGCGGTGCACTTCGCAAGGGTGTGCGTCCCCGGAATCGTCGTGCGGCCGGTGAGCGTGTGGCCCTCGACGACGATGTGCAGCACGACCTTGAAGTGCTCGCGATGCAGTTCCTCGATCATCGCCGGGGGATCCGGAAAGTTCACCGGATGCCACGTGAACTCGCCGTTGCGGGTGTTCCACCCCGACGGCGCGAACTCCGTGCCCAGATAGATCAGCCCGTCGCAGGGCAGCTTCTTGTCGCGAAACGTCCGCGCGATTTGCAGGATCGCCTCGCGACCGGCGAGCGTCCGGTGCGACTGCAGATACCCGAGCGACCAGGGCGGCGGCATCGCCGGTAGGCCGGTGATGCGGGCGTACTCCCGCATGACGACGGCCGGGTCGTCGGACGAAACGATGAAGACGTCGAGCGGCAGGAAGGGCTCCGCGGTGACGGTCGAGGAGACGACTGACGTCGGCGTCGCGGCCGGCCGCACCGGCAGCGTGAAGTGTCCGTCAGGCCCCGTGAAGTCGAAGGACCCGTACGGCTGATGGATGAACATCGCCCAGCCGTCGCCGGTGCCGATGAGCCACTGCACGGGCGCCCGTGTGCCGTTCACGGCGAGACTGTAGCCGTCGGCCCGCGATGTCACCTGGCCGTTCCGCATCTGATCGGTCGATCCCCGTTTGTCGAACTGCACGCCGCCTTCGCCCAGACCGAGCAGCGGACCGCTCGGCATCCGGAACGCCATCGTGGGCGCCTCGGCGCTGAGGGTGAGCCGTTGGACGACGAGGCCCGCCTTCGTCTCGATGATGAACGTCGGCGGTGTCGGCGTGAAGCGGACGACCAGATCGCCGCGACCGAGGCTCGCGAGCTGGTCGGCCTGCCGCCGCGCCGCCGGTGGCGTCGTGAGCGCACTCGAGGCCTCGTCGAGGGCCCCCGTGAAGGGGAGGTCTCTGGGCTGGCCCAGCTCGAGCGGGCGCAGGAGCAGACGAACGGTCCGCGGCGTTGGCGCGCCGAGCCCGATGTCGACCGTGACGTCGACGGGTTGGCCGGCGATGACGATCCCTGAGTCCTGTGCGCGGAGCAGGCCTGGACCGAGCACAAACCCGACGCCGGCGGCGCCGAGTTGCTTCAACGTCTCGCGTCGAGAGGGGTTCATGAGCTTTCGGCATTGTAGTGTGCCGCACAAGCCGAAAGCGGCGGGACTTTCGCGGTAGGCGCGAGTACACTGCGGACGACTTCGTCTCGGTTTTGGATGGCGGGGACCCCCAATGAGACCAACGTCATACACATCTGTTGTGACCGTGCTGTGCGCCGTGGCGCTCGGCTGCGGCTCGATCCTGGCGGGCACGATGCACGCGCAGTCCGCGCCCGAGCTGCAGAAGGCCGACCCGCCCGATCATGCGATCTGGGTCGACAGCCTGGATCTCAGCAACGCCGCGATCCGGAGACCGCAGTTCGGTCGCGGAGGCCGGGGCGCCGCGCCGCCGGCCGGTCCGCCGCCGCCCCTGAAGTTCGTGCTGGGCGGCGTCGAGTACCTGCACGCGGTACCGCTCACCGCCGACAACGACCTCGTCATCGATCTCAAAGGACAGGCGACGCGCTTCCAGTCGATGGTCGGCGTAGACGACGGCGTCGGTCCGGGCCGGGGCAGTGTGGCGTTCGGAGTGTGGGTCGACGGAAAGAAGGTGGCCGACTCGGGCGTCATGCGGGGGGGCGATGCCCCGAAGTTGCTGTCCGTGGATCTGGCCAAGGCCAAACGCCTCGTCCTCGGCGTGAACGACGGCAACGACGGGACCGCCAACGACAACGCCGACTGGGCCGGCGCGCTCATCACGATGTCCGCCGCCGCCACCCAGAAGCCGGAAGTCGCGACCTGGCCAGCAGAGACCGCGCCGGCCATTGCGTCCAGCCACTCGGCCGAGCCGATGCTGAACTACCCGCGGATCACGGGCGCGACGCCCGGCCGGCCATTCATGTTCCTGATCCCGGCCTCAGGCGATGGTCCCCTCGTCTTCGCCGCGAAGAATCTGCCCGACGGCGTGACGCTTGACACGACGACCGGCCTCATCACCGGCGCGCTCCAGAAGAACGGCCGCACCGTCGTGGATGTCACCGTCACGGGGCCCAAGGGCAAAGCGATGGGCCAGATCACGATCGTCGGCGGCGAGCACATGCTGGCGCTCACGCCGCCGCTCGGGTGGAACTCGTGGAACGCGTGGGGCGGCAACGTGACCGCCGACCACGTGCGCGCGTCCGCCGACGGCATGGTCAAGAGCGGCCTCGCGCGACAGGGCTACACGTACATCAATATTGATGACGCGTGGGAGGGCGGCCTCGAGCCCAATCCGGCGACGGGCCGCGGGCACAACGTCGCGGCCGCCCGCGACGCCAACGGCGAGATCACGACGAACGCGAAGTTCCCCGACATGAAGGGCCTCGTCGATCACATCCACAGCCTCGGCCTCAAGGCCGGCATCTACTCGTCGCCGGGACCCACCACGTGCCAGGGCTTGGCCGGAACGTTCCAGCACGAGCAACAGGACGCCACGACTTGGGCCAAGTGGGGATTCGACTACATCAAGTACGACTGGTGCTCCTACCAGGGCGATCGCAACAACCTCAACGACCTGCAGAAGCCGTACATCCTCATGCGGACGGCGCTCGATCACGTGGACCGCGATTTCGTCTTCAGCCTGTGCCAGTACGGATGGGGCAATGTGTGGGAGTGGGGCCAGTCGGTCGGCGGCAACCTCTGGCGCATGACCGGCGACATCCGCGATTCCTGGCAGAGCATGTCGAGCATCGCGTTCCAGCAGACGGGCCGCGAGAAGTACGCGGGTCCGGGACACTGGAACGATACCGACATGCTCGTCGTCGGCATGGTGGGCTGGAGTCAGGGATCGCGTCCCACGAACCTCACGCCAAACGAGCAGCTGACGCACATCTCGCTGTGGGCGCTGCAGGCCGCGCCCATGCTCATCGGCGCGGACCTGTCGCAGATCGATCAATGGACGACCGACCTGCTCGGCAATCGGGAGGTGTTGGCCGTCAATCAGGACGTGGCCGGGCACGCCGCTGGTCGGTTGTCGAGCGATGGGTGGGTGGACGTGTGGGCGCGCCCGCTCTCGGACGGCACGATGGCCGTCGGGCTGTTCAACCGGTCCCCGGAAGAGGCCGCGGTCTCGGTGAAGCTGAGCGACCTCGGCCTGTCGGGTACTCAGCCCGTCCGCGATTTGTGGCGGCACCAGAGTCTGCCGCCGGCGCGCGACGTCGTCGCCGCGACTGTGCCGCGGCACGGCGTGGTGCTCGTGAAGGTCGGCGCGCCGAAGTAGATGGGGTCTGGCCCCGCCTGGCGTGAGCCGGCCTGCCTGGACGTTTCCTGTAAAATGCCCCTGCTCATTTTTCAGAGGTCCTCATGATCCGTCCGTCTCTCGTGAAGCGTGCGCTCCTGGGTGTCACCGTCGTGGCGATGCCCGTCCTGCTGGTCGCGCAGGGCCAGAATCCCAAACCGGCAAAGCCGACTCCGGCCTCGAAGATGACCGAGCAGGACCTGGCGAATGCCAAGCCCGGCCCGGACCCGAGTCAGCCCCTGGACGTGGAGTACACGAAGAAGATCAAGGAGTACACGACCGAGACGTACTTCAACTCGCCCATCACCGACTACATGCCCGCGTCGAAGACGGTGCCGACGCCGACGGCCGTGCTCGGCGACATCGCCGGTGCGCCAGGCAAGTTGCCGTACGCCGAAGAGGTCTACAAGTACATGCGCCTCCTCGCGGCCTCGACGCCGCGCGTGAAGGTCTACACGATCGGCACATCCGAAGAGGGCCGCGAGATGGTGGCGGTGGCGATCGCCTCCGACCAGCTCATGGCGAAGCTCGACCAGAACAAGGCCGACCTCGCGAAGCTCGCCGACCCCCGCACGATCCAGATGAATGACGCGCTGGCCGATGAGATCGCGCGGCGCGCGGCGCCCGTCTACTACATCACCGGCACGATCCATTCGAGTGAGGCCGGCGCGCCCACGGCCCTCATGGAGATGGCCTACCGCCTCGCCGTCGACGACAGCCCCTACATCCGGCAGATCCGCGAGCACATGATCACGCTCATTACGCCCGTCGTCGAGGTCGACGGCCGCGACCGCGTGGTTGACATGTACGAATACAAGAAGAAGCACCCGAACGACGTCACCGCCGGCGCGCTGTACTGGGGCCACTACGTGTACCACGACAACAACCGCGACGCCATGGCCCTCACGCTGAAGCTGTCGCAGAGCGTGCTCAACACGTACCTCGATTGGAAGGCCCAGGTCCTGCACGACCTCCATGAGTCCGAACCGTTTCTCTACGACAACACGATCGGCGACGGCCCCTACAACGCCTGGCTCGATCCGATCCTGACCAACGAGTGGCAGATGATCGGCTGGAACAACGTCAACGAGATGACCCGCTGGGGCATGCCTGGCGTCTTCGCGTTTGGCACGTTCGACACGTGGTCGCCCGGCTATCTCATGTTCATGGCCGCGACGCACAACGGCATCAGCCGCCTGTATGAGACGTTCGGCAACGGCGGCACGGCCGATACCGAGGACCGAACGGTGCCCGCCAATCAGACCACGCGCACGTGGTACCGCCAGAACCCCCCGCTCCCGCACGTGAAGTGGTCGCTGCGTGACAACAACAACTACGAGATGACGGGAATCCTGCTCTCGGAGAACTACATCGCGACCAACCGCGTGTACTTCCTCCGCAACTTCTACGAGAAGAGCAAGCGCTCGATCGACAAAGCGAAAACGGAAGGCCCGGCCGCCTACGTGCTCCCGGCGAGCGATCCCCGGCTGGGGGCCCAAGCCGAGCTGTTGCGCGTGATGCAGAAGCAGGGCGTCGAGATCTCGCGCGCAACCGCGCCGTTCACCGTGAATGTGCCGTCACGTCGCCCGGCCGCAGACTCGGGTGCCGGCGGCCGCGGCGCGGCCGCGGCGAATGCCGGTGGCGGTGGCGGCCGCGGTGGCCGCGGCGGCGGTCGCGGCGGTGCGGCAGCCGATGCCGCTCCGGCGCCCGTGATTCCCGTGCAGCGAGAGTTCCCGGCCGGCAGCTACATCATCCGCATGGACCAGCCGTATTCGCGCATCGCTGACGCGCTCCTCGACTACCAGTACTGGGCGCCGAACGACCCGCAGAAGACCCCGTACGACGACACCGGGTGGACCTTCCCCGAGGGATTCGCCGTGCAGGCCGTGCGCGTGACCGACGTGAAGGTGCTCGACGCGCCGATGGATCTCGTCAAAGGGGACGTCAAGGCCATCGCCGGCACCACCGGCACCGGGACGGTCTTCGCGATCAACCACAACGCCGACAACGCCCTGATCACGCTGCGCTACCGGCTCAAAGACGCGGATATCCAGATGGCCGACGAGTCGTTCGAGGGCGCCGGTCAGAAGTTCAACCGCGGATCGTTCGTCATCAAGAACGTTGCCCAGGCCGATCTCGACAAACTGACCACCGAACTCGGCCTGCGCGCCTTCGCGCTCGATGCGGCGCCGTCCGTCCAGATGCATCCGGCGCGCGCCGCCCGCGTGGCCGTGCTGCACGCCTGGGGCAACACCCAGACCGAAGGCTGGTGGCGGCAGGCGTTCGACGTCTACGGCGTGCCGTTCGACTACATCGACCCCGAGACCGTCTACAAGACGTCCGACCTCCGCTCGAAATGGGACGTCATCATCGCGGGCCCTGGCCTCGCCCAGAACGCGGTGGACGGCACCCCGATGTGGCGGAACCCCGAGCCCTACAAGAACTCGCCGGAGATGCCCAACGTCGGCACGTGGGCCCAGACGGATGATATCCGTCAAGGCCTGCAGATGGAGGGCTTGCTGCACCTGCGTGACTTCATGCGGAACGGCGGCGTCTTCATCGGCGCGACGACCAGCGCGGACTTCCTCATCAGCACAGGCGTCATCCGTGGCGTGACGCTGACGCGACCAGGCGCGACCTCCCGCGTCGTGGGCTCGCTCCTTCGGACGGTGAAGCCCGCCGACGACGCCAGCCCGATCATGTACGGCGTGCCCGATAACCTGGCCGTCTTCAGCGACCGCGGCGAGAGCCTGAACGCCGGCGGAGGTGGCGGGGGAGGCCGAGGTGGTGGGGGCGGTGCCGCTGGGGCAGCCGCGCCAGGTGGCCGGGGCGGCGGGCCGGGCAACCAGCGCGCCACGGGCCGCGGCACCCCGGACGACCCGGACGTCGTGCAGGGGCGGCCCCTCAACGAAGGCACCGAACCGCCCACCGGCGACGCCAATGCGAATGGCGGCGACAATGGCGGCGGACGAGGCAACGCGATCACTGCGCCCGTCGAAGCGCGGCCGCGCATCGTCCTCCGGTTCAGTGCCCTGGATCAGTTGCTCGTGTCCGGCCTCCTCGACGGTGGCGCCGAAATCGCCAATCAGGCGGTCGTGGTCGACGTTCCCGTAGAGAAAGGCCACGCCGTGCTCTTTGCCAACAACCCGATTTATCGCGGCGAGACGCTTGGCAGTTATTTCATGGTCTTCAACAGCATCCTCAGCTTCGATAGCCTCGGCGTCAACCGCCAGGGCGGCGGCCGGGCGGCGGCCGGCGGAGGGCAGTAGCGTCGTGCCGGCGGGCGTGCGCCAGGGGCTGTTCGGATGCTTGGCCGCGCTTGTCGGCGTCGGCGCCGTCGCCGCGCTCGCCGCCAGGACGGTGGTTCCGGCGGCGCGTCAGCGACCACGCATCAGTCCACACGAAGTCCACGAGTTCGATGCCGGCGGCTGCCATGTCACGTTGAACTATGGGCGTCCGTCGAAGCGCGGTCGCCAGATTTGGGGTGGACTCGTGCCGTGGGGACACTGGTGGATGCCCGGCGCGGATGAGGCCACGATCATCACAACCTCGAAGGCGATCGCTCTCGAGGGGCTGGCTGTTCCAGCCGGCGACCACACGCTCTACATGCTGCCGGACGAGTCGGCCTCATTCCTCATCGTAAGTAATGAGGTGGGGCAGTTCCATACGCAGTATCATCCAGAGAAGAACCTGGGTCAGGTGAAGCTGGTCATGAGACGTCTCGACTCGCTGCTTGAGGAGATGACGTTCACTGTTGAGCCCGAGGCGTCGGGCGGTCGGCTTGCGCTCGCGTGGGATGACCGTGCGTACTCGGCAGGCTTCGTGGTCAGGTAGCTGGCGGTGAGTTCCTCCAGTCGGGCAGGACATGTGTCCCTCCCGAGGGACGAGATATCTAAGGTGTAGAATCAGATAGGCCGACGAATGTTGGGGAATTAGGGCGATCGCGATGGCAAGGTCCTTGCCTCTAAGGGGGTAGCGACTAGGCCACACGAATCCAAAGGCCTGGATCGCAGTCGGGGGTCGATATGAAGCCAAATCTTCCACGCAAGGGACTCATGATTGCCAGCGCCATGTTGGCGACACTGGCTTTGTCGGCAGGCCCGGCCCTGGCGGCGCAGCACGGCCACGGCGGCGGCGCGCGGTCAAGTGGGGGGGGAGCGCACGTGCAGGCGTCTCGCCAAGTGGCGGCGGCCCCAGTGCGCAGCAGTGCGCCGGTGCGCAGCGTGGCCCAGGCCGCGCCGCGCGGGGTCAGTCCGCAAGCGGCGGGTCGTGCGGTATACCCGCAGCGGGCGTATGGAGCTGTCCGGACGGTTGGTAACCCGGTCATCGTCGGCCAAGCCGTTGGACGACCGGGCTATGGGAGCTACGCGGTGGCTGGCCGCCCCGCCGTCGTCGGCGGCGGCTACGGCGCCCGCTACGGCTACGGCTACGGCGGAGGGTTCGCCTTCGCTCAGCCGTACTTCGCGTTCCGTCCCCGGTTTAACCTGGGCTTCGGACTCTTCGTCGGGTACCCCGTGGCGTTCCCGTACGGCTACTACTACAACCCGTACGACTACGGTTACGGTTATCCGGTGTATGGCATGGCTGAGCCGGTGCCGGTTGACCCGGGCGGCGGCTACTACGGTTCGTCCGCGGCCCCGACCAACACGGCCAACTACGGCGGCGTGACGTTCGACATCCAGCCGGTTGACGCGGCGGTCTTCGTCGACGGCAAGTACATCGGCACGGTCGCCGAGTTCTCGCCTCAACAGCCGCCGCTCTCGCTCACGCTGGGACGACACCATGTCGACCTGCGCGCGCAGGGATTCCAGACGCTGTCGTTCGATCTCGATGTGGTCGCTGGCCAGGTGACGCCGTATCAGGGCGCGATGACGCTCATTAAGTAAGTCAGACTGAAGGCCTGAAGGCTTGAAGGCGTGGAGGCCCCCGGGGTCCCACGCCTTCACTTTTTTCAGCCCAAGCCTTCCGGCCTTCCGGCCTTCAAGCCTTCAAGCCTTCAAGCCTTACTCGTATCTGAGCGCCCTCATCGGATCGAGCCGCGACGCTCGGCGCGCCGGAACGAACCCGGCCAGGAAGGCCACGACCGCGATGAGCGCGGTCGCCACAATCAGGACGACCGGATCGTTGCCGTGCATCTGGAACAGTTCCGACTCGGCCAGATGGCCGAGGCCCAGCGCCGCGCCGATGCCAACGACGCTGCCCACGATCGCCATCCACCCGACCTGGCGCAGGACCAGCCAGCGCACGCGCGCCGGGCCGGCGCCGAGGGCCATCCGTAACCCGAACTCGCGCGTCCGTTGGGCCACCGTGAAGGCGAGAACGCCATACAGTCCGACCGCGGCCAGAATCGTGGCGAGCACCGCGAAGGCAGTGGACAGCGTCGTGATCAGGCGGTCCTCGACGATGTTGTCGCGGATTGCGCTGGCCATGGTGCGCGCACCTTCGACCGGCAGGTTGGGGTCGAGCCTCGCGAGCACCGGCGCGATTTGCGACAGCACCGCGTCGGGCTTGAGTGAGGTCCGCCCATAGAACGTCAACGCGCCGACGGTGTCGTCCTGCCGGTACGGCGTCACGAAGAGCGGCGGCGGCGCCTGCTTGACCTCGCTGTACTTCGCGTCCTTGACCAGCCCGACGATCTCCATGTCGAGCTTGTCCCCGCCGGTCGACATGCGCTTGCCCACCGCCCCGCGACCCAGGCCGAACTTTCTGGCAAACGCTTCGTTGACGATCGCGACCTTCGCTGAGCCGGCCGTGTCGGATCGCGTGAACTCCCGGCCGGAGATCAGCGGGATCCCCAGCGCTCGGAAGTAGCCCGGACTCACTTCGTTGTACATCGATTGCGCGTCGGTATCTGGGCCGGACTTGAAGCCCTCGACCGCGACGCTGCTGCCCCAGTTGTCGCCCTGGATCAACGCGACGATCGAGCCGGTGACGCCCGAGACACCGGGAATCGTGCCAATCGAGTCCTCGATCTGCTGGAACAGCACCTTGGCGCGCGCGGGCGTGTAGCCGTTGCGTTGCGGCGACACCGAGAAGGTCACGAGTTGGTCGGACTGGATGCCGAGATCGACGCGGCCGATCTTGACCAGGCTCTCCACGAAGAAGCCGGCCGCGGCCAGCAGGGCCAGGGAAAGGGCGATCTGTGACGTGACGAGCATCCGCCGAAACCAGGCGGCCGACCGGGCGCCCGACGGCTGGCCGCTCCAGCCCTTCAACGTCAACGCCAAGTCCGGCCGCGTGCTGTGGAGCGACGGGAACAAGCCGAAGAGGACGCCGGTGATGATCGAGAGCACCGCCGTGAATGCCAGCACGCGCGGATCGACGCCGACGCTAACCAGGCCCGCCGAGTCCGGCGGCAACAACTTGCTCACGATGAGCGTCAACGTGACGCGGCTCACCAGGAGCCCGGCCAGACCGCCCAGCACCGCCAACAGACAGGACTCGAGGAGGAGCTGCCGAACGAGCTGCGCGCGGCCGGCGCCGATCGACAATCGGATCGCCATCTCGCCGGTCCGTCCCGCCGATCGGGCGAGGAGCAGATTGGCGATGTTGGCGCACGCGATGATGAGGACGACGCCTGCGACCGAGAGGAGCAGCGTGAGCGGGGTCTGAAATTCTTCTGGCGTGGAACTCTGACCGCGTTCGCCGGACGCGAGCGCGATGACCTTGTTCCTGAAGACGGCCATCGTCTTCTCGGACATGCCCTTCTGAAGTGGCACCTCCGTCGTCGTGATGAGGCCGTGATAGGTCGCATTGATCGCGGTCGTCGCCTGTTGGATCGTCTCGTGCGGGCTCAGGCGCGCGAACAGGTACGCCCAGTAGTTGCGGCGGTTGTCGAAGTCCTTGAAGGGGGGTTCGAGTTCGGCGCGGAGCGTGATCGGCACGAACACATCTGGCGCGAAGGCGAACGTCGTGCTCCGAAAGCCGCGCGGCGCGACGCCCACGATCGTCATCGTCAGGCCGTTGACGATCATCGTGTCGTTCAAGAGCGCCGGGTTCGCAGCGAAGTGCGATCGCCAGTAGTCGTAGCCGAGCACGACGACGTGGTCTTGACCGACGGTCGCCGCGTCACTCGGCTCGAGGAGCCGGCCGAGGGCGGGCACGAGGCCGAGGAGGGAGAAGTACTGGCCTGAGACCTCGAGGCCGTCCGCCGCGAGCGTCTGCCCGCGATACGACAGGTTCACGCCAAACGCGCGATGCGCCGCCAGTCCGGCGAAGGCCCGATGATCCGCCTCGAGGTCCCGGAACATCGGGAAGCTGAAGACGGCGTCGCAATCGCCTTCGTTGTCGCAGGAGTTCGAGCCGGGTTTGGGACCAGGCGACGACAGGTTGACGAGCCGCTCCGGGCTCCGTACGGGCAAGGGACGCAGCAGGACTTGATCGAAGAGCGAGAAGATCGCGGTGTTGGCGCCAATGCCCAACGCCAGAGACAGGATCGCGACGGTCGTAACGAGCGGGGTCTTGAAGAGCATCCGGAAGGCGAAGCGGAGACTGGCCATCGTGACCTCGATTGACTGCGTGCGCGTCGGCGGCGTGAAAACGGAAGGTCTTTGCTTGGCGGGGTGCAGGGGGCCCCGCCATTCGGTAGTGTAGTCCGACAGGAGGGACATGATGACGCGCCGATCGTCGTGGAGAATCGGAGCGACGGCCGTGCTCATGTCGGTTGTCGTGATCGTCGCGGCGTTCCGTCAGAATTCGGATCCGAGCGTTCGGCGGAGCAGCCTGTTCGATAGCGCACGACTGCTCGAGGATCTCCGTGTGCTGTCGGCGGACGACATGCAGGGCCGGCGCGTCGACACGGCCGGCGGCGCGAAGGCGCGCGCGTACATGGTCGACCGGTTCAAGGCCTCCGGCATCGTGCCTTTCGGTTCGACGTTCGAAGAGCCGTTCACGTTCACGATGGGCCGCGGTGGCAATCAGACCGCCGTCCACGGCGTCAACGTGGTCGGCCGAATCGCCGGCGCGAAGACGCCGCAGCGGTACATCGTCATCTCCGCGCACTACGACCACCTCGGATTGCAGAACGGCGTCGTCTATGATGGCGCCGACGACAACGCGTCAGGCGCAGCGGCCCTGTTTTCAGTGGCCGTGTACGTCGCGGCTCATCGGACGGCGAACTCGATCATTTTCGCGGCGTTTGACGGCGAAGAAGAGGGGCTGCGAGGCGCGCAGGCGTTCGTGAAGCAACCGCCGGTCGCCGCCGGTGCGATTGGCATCGACTTGAACATGGACATGATCGGCCGCGACCCGAACGACGAGCTGTTCGTCGTGGGCATCCACCGGCAGCCGGCGCTGCGGCCGTTCGTCGAACGCGTGGCGGGGGGCGCGCCAGTCAAGCTCCTCATCGGCCATGACACGCCGGGGGAGAAGGAGGACTGGACGGACGAGTCCGATCACTACGCGTTCATGCAGGCGCACATTCCCGCCCTCTACTTCGGGGTTGAGGATTTCGACCAGCACCACCAGCCGACCGACAAGTTCGAGACGATGACCTTCGATTTCTACGTGCGGGCTGTCGAGACGATGATTTTGGCCGTCAAGGAATTCGACGCGCATCTGGACGCCGTGGGCGTCGGCCGCGCGCCGCTTCGCGTGAAGTGAGCCTCTGCTCCTCGCCTGACCTTGAGCGTCCGGTCGCCCTCCGGACGTGAAGCCTTCACCCGAATGGGTGGGGCGTCGGGCGCGGGGCGTTTCTACACTGGGTCATGGACAGTCTTCACATGCTCGACGCCCAGACAGACCGGGTCCTGCTCGACGCGTACTCCGAGGCCGTCGCTGGGACGGTCGAGCGCGTCGGGCCGGCAGTCGTCAAGATTGAAACGGCCGGCCGTCCCTCGCGCGACGGCCGTCGCCGCGCTTCTGACGGCGGGTCTGGGTCGGGCTTCATCTTCACGGCGGACGGCTTTCTCCTGACCAACAGCCACGTCATTGCCGGTGCGGCCTCCCTCTCGGCCACCCTTGCCGAGGGGCAGCGCTTCGACGCGACCATCGTCGGCGACGACCCGGACACGGATCTCGCCGTGCTTCGCCTGAACGGCGTCGGTTTGCCCTGGGCGTCCCTCGGCGATTCGAACGCCGTCCGCGTCGGCCAGGTGGCAGTGGCTATCGGCAATCCCTACGGCTTCGATTGCTCGGTCACGAGCGGCGTGGTCAGCGCGCGCGGGCGGACGCTCCGCAGCCGCACGGGCCGGCTCATGGACGACGTCATCCAGACGGACGCGTCGCTCAACCCCGGCAACTCCGGCGGCCCGCTCGTCACGACGCGCGGCGAGGTCATCGGCGTGAACACGGCGATGATTCTGCCAGCGCAGGGTCTCTGCTTCGCCATTGCGAGCAACACCGCGAGGATCGTCGCCCGACGGCTCATCGACGACGGCCGCATCAGGCGCAGCTACATCGGGGTGGCAGGGCAGCAGGTCTTAGCCGCCCGCGAGGGCGACAGGCGCCAGGCAGCGTCCGGCATTCTCGTGATCTCGGTCGAGCCGTCGAGTCCGGCTGAGGTCGCTGGTCTCCGGGCGGGCGATGTCATTGCCGCTATCGACGGTGAGCCACTCGCGGGCATCGACGACCTGCACCGGCATCTGACCGACGCCCGCATTGGCGTGCCGACGCCGCTCGGCATCGTCCGCCGAGGCGAGCGACGGCAAGTGGTCGTCATCCCGGGAGAGCGACGGGCCTGATGGCCCCATTTCGAATGGTCTAACGTAATCTAGACGTTCGTGATGTCCACCCTCGCGAGCGTCCTGGAACAGTTCTGGGGCTACACAACGTTCCGGCCGCTGCAGCGTGAGGCGATGGACGCCATCCTCGCCGGTCGAGACTCTGTGGTCATTCTGCCGACCGGCGGCGGCAAGTCGCTCTGTTTTCAGGCGCCGGCTCTCGTGCGGGAGGGGCTCGCGATCGTCGTCTCGCCCCTCATCGCACTCATGAAGGACCAGGTCGACACCCTCGTCGCCAACGGCGTGGCCGCCGCCGGGTATCACAGCGCGCTCGCCCCGGCGGAGAAAGCCGCGGTCGCTGCCGGGATTCGTGACGGACGCTATCGCCTGGTGTACGTCTCGCCGGAGCGCCTCGTGGGCGACGGGCGCGACGGGTTCATGTCGCTCCTCGGCCGGCAAGCACCGAGTTTCATCGCGATCGACGAGGCGCACTGCATCAGCCAGTGGGGCCACGATTTTCGGCCGGAGTACCGGCAGCTCGCCGAACTCCGGGACCGCTGGCCAGGCTTGAGCCTCCACGCCTTTACGGCGACGGCGACCGGCCGCGTGCGCCGCGACATCGTGTCGCAGCTCGGGTTGCGTGCGCCGGTCGAGCTGGTCGGATCGTTCGACCGGCCGAATCTCGTGTACCGGGTCCTGGCGCGGTCGAACCTCAAGCGCCAGATCCAGGACGTGCTGGCCCGCCATCGCGGGCAGGCGGGCATCATCTATTGTCTGTCCCGCCGCGACGTCGACGCCCTCGCCGCCTGGCTCACCGAGACTGGTGTGCGGGCTGTTCCGTACCACGCGGGCCTCATGGACGACGACCGGCACCGCCACCAGGACGCGTTTCTCAACGAGGACGTCGACGTCGTGGTCGCCACGGTGGCGTTCGGCATGGGCATCGACCGGTCGGACGTGCGGTTCGTCCTGCACGCCGGCGCGCCGCAGTCCCTCGAGCATTACCAGCAGGAGTCCGGACGTGCCGGTCGCGACGGCCTCGAGGCCGAGTGCGTTCTGATCTACTCGAGTGCGGACTTTCTCAAATGGCGCGCGATGCTCGAGCGAAACGGGGAGCTGTCGGACGCGAAGCGGGCGCTTCTGCGAGACATGGACCGCTACGCCGCCAGTGTCGGCTGCCGCCATCGCCGCATCGTCGGATACTTCGGCGAGACGTATGCGAAGGACGACTGCGGCGCTTGCGACTACTGCCTCGGCGAACTCGAGGCGGTGGGTGAGCCCGTCGTGGTGGCGCGGAAGATTCTGTCGGCGGTCGCGCGGGTCGGTCAGCGATTCGGCGCGGCGCATGTCACGAACGTGCTGCGGGGCACTGCGACCGAGCTAGTCACCTCGCGAGGGCACGCGCAGTTGAGCGTATTCGGGCTGCTCCAGGCGATGCCCGTGGACGAGGTGCGGGGGTACATGGAGCAGCTCGTGGCGCTCGAGCTCCTCGAACAGGCGGGCGACGAATTCCCTGTCCTCCGGCTGACGTCAGCCGGCGTGGCGCTGATGAAGGACGCCGCCGCGGCCCCGGACCTCGTGCTCGCCCGGCAGCGCAAGCCCGAGAAAGGGAAGGCACCCCGGCGGTCCCGGCCGGAGGGCGAGTCCTGGGACGGCGTGGACCGCGACCTCTTCGAACGCCTGCGAGCGCTGCGTCTGCGCGTCGCGCGCGAGCGCGGCGTGCCGCCGTACGTCATCTTCCACGACACGACGCTTCGGGAGCTGGCGCGGATTAAGCCTCGGAGCCTCGACGCCCTTCGGCACGTCTACGGCGTCGGCGTGCGCAAGGTCGACGACTTCGGATCAATGTTGCTCGACGAGATTCGGCACGCCGGCTGACCGGTCGGGCTCTCCAGCCTCCCGGCCTTCAAGCCTTCAAGCCTTTTACAAAGTAATCAACCCCCGCCTGAGCGCCTTTCGCACCGCCTCGGTCCGATTCGCGACGCCGAGCTTGCCGCAGATCGACGCGACGTGGAATTTCACCGTCTGGTCGCTGATGCCGAGGCGCACGCCTATCGCCTTGTTGGAGAGGCCCTCCGCCACCAGTTCGAGGACGTCGTGCTCCCGTGGTGTCAGCGGCTCGTCAGGAACCTCCGGACCGTCGGGATCCGCCGCGCGCGCCCCCAGCCCCTCCTCGGGTGCCTCGGGTGCGACGACGAACGCATCGATATCGGCTGCGCTCGACGACCGAGCTTCGCGAATGGAGGCCGCTTCGCCGGCGATTTCGATCTCGAGGTCCGCGAGTGATGCGCGCAACCGCGCCCGGCTCCGCGGCCGGCCAATCAGCACCACGCGCATCGTGAATTCATCTTGTCACGACTGCTGTGGTCGTTCCGCCGCGGTCAGCGCGAGATCCCGAGCCTCCGATCCGCGCAGCACGCGCAGCCGGACCTGTCGGCCGACGCCGACCGTCCACAAGTAGTCCAGGAGCTCTTCGGCTGACTCGATCGGCCGATCGTCAATCGCCAGCACGAGATCGCCGACCAGGAGGCCAGCCCCCGCCGCAGGGCTGGACGCCGCGACGTTCACGACGAGCAGCGCGCGGTCTCGACCGGCGGCGGCCGCCTGGGCTTCACCGAGCGCGACCGGTTGGCCGCCGACGCCCAGATAACCGCGCTTCGTTGTGCCCCGGGCGAGGGCCGCCTGAACTGCGCCGATGGCGATCGCCGCAGGAATCACAAGCGCCAGACCGCGAATCTCTGCGGCGGTCGAGATGCCGAGGAGGTGGCCCTCGACGTCGACGAACGCGCCGCCGGCGAATCCGTCGTGCATCGGCGCTGTGGTCCGGATCACGTGGTCGATCGCGCGCCCGCGCCCGGTCGGCAGCGGGCCGCCGACGATAGAGACGATCCCGAAGCTTGCGGTGATTGAGTTGCTGAAGGACCGGGCGAGCGCGAGGGCGAGGGAGCCGACCCGCGCGTTGGCCTCGGACACGCGCGCCGGCGTCAGGCCAAGCTCGGGCACCCGCAAGGCCACGAGATTCGTTGACGGATCCCAGCCGGCCAACTCGGCGTCGATCGTCCGGCCATCGCCCGTGCGGACGCGAGCGCCGCCATCGCGGCCCATGGCGCGGGCGGTCGTCACGACGGCATCCGGCGCGAAGACGACGCCGCTCACGGCCCGGCGGCGGCCTTGCACCTGCACGACTGACGGCGCCGCCGCCTCGACGGCATCGGCGAGTTCCTTCGAAAGAGTGAGGGCAGAAGCGTTAGTCATGAAGCGATTCTGCCGCCGACAGGACGCGGGCGCATCACCCGGAAGGGCAGGGTCCGTGCTAGCCTCCGCCCGATGAGCGTCGATCGCCGCCAAGCCGCCGTCGGTCGCGTCAGGGACGTCGAGGCCCGCAGCACCGCCTTCCGCCGCGAATTGGGTCTGGGCGATCTCGTCCTCACGCAGATCCTCTACGTCGTCGGATCCGCCTGGGTTGGCACGGCCGCGAAGTTGGGCTCCGACAGTCTCGTGTTCTGGCTTCTTGCCGCGGCGCTCTACTACCTGCCGCAGGCGGCCGTGGTCATCTTCTTGAGCCGGATCATGCCCATAGAGGGCGGCCTTTACCAGTGGACCGCGGCCGCGTTCGGCGAGTTCGCCGGCTTTCTGGTCGCGTGGAACCTTTGGGCGTACGCGATTCTCGTCCTCGCGGAGTTCGGCGTCGTCATCGCGACGAACCTGTCGTACCTCATCGCCGCGATCGACCCCGCGTTTGCGGTCACGCCCACCTATACGCTGGTCGTGAGCACCGGGATGATTGGCGCGATCACGTTCGTGGCTGTCTACGGGCTGCGCATCGGCAAGTGGGTCCAGAACGTCGGCGGCGCCGCGCAGTTTCTGACGTTCGGCGCGCTCATCATCGTGCCGTTCGTCGCGACGCAGCGAGGCACGCTCTCGTCGTTCCACCCCCTCGCGATCACGATGCCCGCGGTGTCCCTGTTGAGCCTCAACATCTTTGGCAAGATGGCGCTCGGGGCCTTCAGCGGCTTCGAGTACGTGGCGATCCTAGCGGGTGAGTGCCGCAATCCGGCGCGGCTCATCGGGCGATCCGTGCTCATCGCCGTGCCGATCATCATTCTCATGTTCGTGCTCGGCACGGGAAGCGTGATCGCGCTCGTGCCTGCTGGCCGGATCGACCTGGTCAGCCCTATTCCTCAGGCGCTGACGGCCGGGTTCCAGGGGATGGGCATCGCGCGGCTCATCGTGCCCGTCCTGGTGCTGACGCTCGTCATGCGACAGGTCGGCAACTCCACCCTGATCTTCGCCGGAACGGCGCGCCTGCCGATGGTGGCCGGCTGGGACGGGCTGTTGCCGGCGTGGTTCACACGCCTCAGTCCCAGGTTCCGCACTCCCCTCAACTCGATCCTCGTCGTCGGCGCGCTGACGATCGCGTTCGTGCTCGCTGGCCAGATTGGCGTTGGGCTGCAGGAGGCGTTCCAGCTTCTGCAGAACGCGGCCGGCATCTTTTACGCGTTTGCGTACATCGCGCTGTTCGCGATTCCGATCTGGGCCGCCGATCGCCTGCCCGAGCGGCCGCCAGCCTGGCTCCGGGTGGCCTCGACGGCGGGCTTCGCCGTGTCGGTGTTGTACTCGGTGCTGTCGGTCTTTCCGATCATCGACGTCGCGAGCTGGCGGACGTTTGCCGCGAAGATCATCGCCGTGCTCGTCGGGGCCAACGTGCTGGGACTCGTGATCTACGAGGTCGCGCGGCGACGCGGGCTCAATTCACGACGAATCCAACCTCTCGCGTAGCGCCCGCCAGTGCCGCGGCCGCGCCGATCCGAGGCATGTCGACCCCGTGATTATCGCCCGCCCATCGGATCGGCGTTGACCGTAATCGTGCCGTGCAGCTCGGGGGAAAGGCCCGGAACGCGCACAGTGACCTGGTAAACACCCGGCGGCACGAGCGGCGAGACGAGGCCGCCGCGGCCTCGGCCACCTCCGCGCCCGCCCGCCGGCGGCGCGTTGGGTTCGGGCGCGGGCGGCTCCCCGCGCAGGTCCCACCGTACGCGGTTGAGACCCCTCGCGGCCGGTCCTTGGAGCGTCCGGACCACACGGTAGTAGGTGTCGGCAATTTCGACCTGGACCGCCCCCGACGCGCCGTCTCGCAGGTAGTAATTGATGCCGGCCTCGAATTCTTGGCCCGGGTTTCCCGGGTTGGGCGCAAAGAACGTCCCAGTGCCAAACCACGCCTGGGGCGAGTGCACGATCATCTCGGTCGCCGGCGCGATAGGGGCCAGCACGGCACCCTCCTTGAGCGCCGCTGGGGTCAGCGCCTCGATCGGACCCATGTCGTCGAGAATCCAGATGCTACGCCCGTGGGTGCCGATCACGAGCGCGTTGTCGCGCGCCTGCACGATCGCGTCGTCGGTCCGCACCGGCGGCAAGTTCGTGACGAGTGACAAGGGCATCCACGACTGGCCGCCGTCATTGGACACGTGGACGCCGCGCTCGTGCGCGAGGATGAGGACGTTCTGGCTCCGTGGATGTTCGCGGATGCGATTGACGGAGGTCTCGGGCAGCCCCGCGCTGAGCGATCGCCAGGTCTGGCCGTAGTCGTCGCTCGCGAACACGTACGGCTTGTAGTCGTCGTTGAAGTGGCCGTCGAACGTGCCGTATACGCGGCCCGCGACGTAGCGCGACGGCAGGAGCGAGCTGACGTAGGTATGCGGCGGAAGGCCCGTGATGTGCGACGTGACATTCGCCCACGTCTGGCCACCGTTCCGCGTGACCTGTACCGTGCCGTCGTCCATGCCCGTGTAGAGCACGCGTGGGTCCATCGGCGACTCGCCGATCGTCGTCATCGACCCGTAAAGCGACGAGCCGTCATTGAACGACAGGGTGTTTTCCTGCGTGATGTGCGTGCCCATCATCTCCAACGTCTTGGGGTCGATCTGCGCCGACAGATCTGGACTGATGGTCGTCCACGTGGTGCCGCGATCGGGCGAGCGGAAGAGTACCTCGGCGCCGGTATAGAGCACGTGCGGATCGGCGCTCGAGACGAGAATCGGCGTGTCCCAATTCCAGCGATGGGCGCCCGGGGGCTGCACGCGATGCGCCTCCATCGTGCGGATGTTGACGCGGCTCATGTTGCCGTCCTGCGACTCGGCGTAGGCGTAGTCCTCGTCGGTCGGATCGAACTTCACATAGAAACCGTCGCCCCCGCCGATGTTCCAGCCGTCTGCGGCTGAAATCCCGTTGCGATCGCGCGACGCGCTGGCCACACACCACTCGCCGTTGTCTTGCAGGCCGCCGCACACGGTGTAGGGGGTCTTGTTGTTGACGTCAATCTCATAGAACTGCCCGATGGGCATGTTCATCCGGAAGTCCCAGGTGAGGCCGCGATCCCACGAGATGGACACACCGCCGTCGCCGCCGACGATGAGGTGATTCGAATTGTCCGGATCGACCCACAGCGCGTGGTCTTCGCCGTGTACGCCGCTCACCCCGCGATCGGTAAAGGTCTTCCCGCCGTCGTCCGAGAAGCAGAAGCCGCGGTTCGACCCCAGCTCGTACACGCGATTGCGATCCCGCGGGTCGATGCGGATCTGGCTGTAGTAGCTGGGCCGCACGTCTTGAGGCGAGAGGAACTCCCAGCTTTCGCCGCCGTCGAGGCTGCGGTAAAGGCCGCCTCCGGGAGTCGTCGGCACGGCGGTCGTTGATGGAGCCGCCCCGGATGGAGCCGCCCCGCGACCGCCACCACGCCCGCCCGCCGCCAGCCCGCCGACGTCGGGGACGCGCGCGCCACATCCCCGCCCGTCGCCGCCGGCCGCCTCGACAATCGCCTCGACGAACTTGCCGTCGCCTTTGAAGATGTCCAGACCGATGCGCCCCTTGTCGCCTGTCGGCAGGCCCTTGGTGACCGGGTGCCAGGTCGCCCCAGCATCGGTCGACCGGTAGATGCCGCTGCCGGGGCCGCCCCCATCGAAGCCCCATTCCTTGCGCTGGCGTTGATACATCGAGGCGACGAGGATCTTCGGGTTCTGAGGATCCATCACGATATCGTTCGCACCGGTGTTGTCGTCGATGAACAACACCTTCTTCCACGACGCGCCGCCGTCGGTCGTCTTGAACACTCCGCGTTCCGGATTCGGACCCCACAAGTGGCCGACGGCCGCGACGTAGACGACGTCGGCGTTGGTCGGATCGACGATGATGCGGCCGACGTGGCGGGTCTCCTTGAGACCCATGTTCGTCCATGTCTTGCCGGCGTCCGTGGACTTGTAGACGCCGTCGCCCCACGACGAACTCTGCCGGTTGTTGGCTTCGCCCGTGCCGGCCCAGACGACGTTTGGATTCGACGAGGCGACAGCGAGGTCGCCGATCGACATCATTCCGTCGACGTGGTCGAACACCGGCGACCAGGACACGCCGCCGTTCACGCTCTTGAACACGCCGCCGGTGGCGGTGCCGACGTAGATGGCATCTGGTTGGCCCGGCACGCGGGCCACGGCGAAGTCGTCGATGCGGCCGCTCGTGTTGACGGGACCAATGCTGCGCCAGGTCAGGCCCGCGAACGGTGAGGGGGCCGGCGCCTGAGCGACCGCCACGAGGGAGAGGACCGCTGCGACGGCGAACGACATCGTCAGAGTGCGCATGAAGCCTCCAGAGGTCGAGGAGCCGGAGTATACGATCTCTCGCCCATTCGCCCATTCACCCACTCGCGCATTGCCCCATTTTCGAATCGCGCCAACGTGTTTCCCAACCGGGTGTATTCTTCCCGCTGACAGGAGCCCTGCACCCATGTCACGACTTCGGCATTTCTCTGTTCGTCTGGTCGCTGCCGGCGCGGTCGCCGTCGGCGCCGCTCTCGCCTGGTCGACCCTTCGCATCGACGCCCGCCAAGCCCCCTTTGATCCGGCCCTTTATTCCGGCCTGCACTGGCGCATGCTTGGTCCGTTTCGTGGCGGCCGAACCGACGCCGTGAGCGGCGTTCCCGGCCGGCCCAACGAATTTTATTTCGGCTCGGTGAACGGCGGCGTCTGGAAATCGATCGATGCAGGCCGCGTGTGGGAGCCGGTGTTCGACGGCCAGTCGGTCGCCTCGATTGGCGCCCTCGCCGTCGCGCCGTCGTCGCCCGACACGGTCTACGTCGGAACAGGCGAGTCGACCCTGCGTGACTCGACCGGCTTCGGCGATGGCATGTACAAGTCTGTCGACGCGGGCAAGACATGGACGCACATCGGCCTCGAAGACACGCAGCACATCGGCAAGATCGCGGTCGATCCGAAGAACCCGAACATCGTGTTCGTGGCGGTCATCGGACACCTCTATGAGGCGCATGCTTCGCGGGGCGTCTACAAGACGATCGACGGCGGTAAGACGTGGACGAAGGCGCTCTTCAAGTCCGATGCGATTGGCGCGGTTGACGTCGCGATCGATCCGGTGAACTCGAAGATCGTCTACGCGTCGTTGTGGAACACGCGGCGTCCGACCTGGTACACCTATCAGCCCTCGAACGGCCCGGGGGGCGGGATCTTCAAGTCGGTTGACGGCGGCACGACCTGGACGGAATTGACGAAGGGATTGCCGCAGGCCTGCATCGGCCGCAGTGGTCTCGCGGTGTCGCCGTCGAACCCGAAGCGCGTCTACGCGATCATCGACGACTTCTTGCCCGAGGCCGCGGCCGGAGGAGCGGCCTCGGCGGCCCCGGCAGGCCCCACAGGCCCGTCAGGCCCGACAGGCCCGACAGGCCCGACAGGCCCGACAGG
>Ga0182024_10007723_pt1 | contig 23097 bp, 20 predicted proteins | sample P32metaG_FD_120480 | JGI IMG/M metagenome (GOLD analysis project Ga0182024, IMG submission 120480) | Permafrost microbial communities from Stordalen Mire, Sweden - P3-2 metaG (Illumina Assembly) | ecosystem: Environmental > Terrestrial > Soil > Wetlands > Permafrost | place: Sweden: Stordalen... | reverse complement strand
GTCGGCGATGAAGACTTCCCATTCTGCAGCGACCGATGCCGCAAAATCGATCTCGGCAAATGGGCGATGGGAGTCTACAAAATCAGCTCGCCCGTCCTCGACCCGGAAGTTCTCGAAGATCTCGGGGGCCTCGGCTCCAACCGCGATGGTTCCGATGAGCAGTGATCGTTCTTCCGGTCCTCGCGTCGAAAATCCCACGAAGCGCTGGTGGGCCGTCGCCACCTTTTTCGGCGTTGGCTTCATCAAGCCCGGTCCCGGAACCTGGGGCTCCGTCGCCGCCGTCCTTCTCTGGGCCGCTTTCGCGGGGTTAGCCCATCCCAGTCCGCGGGTTCTTTTCGTTGCCCTTCTCATTGGAATCTTTCTAACCCTCCTCTTCGGAATTCCAGCAGCCTCCGTTGTCGAACGTGAAAGCAGCGGCCACGATCCCCAATTTGTTGTCATCGATGAAGTCGCCGGCCAGTGGATCACTCTGCTTCTCTGCCCCGCCGATTGGCGTCATGGCCTCATCGCTCTCGTGCTCTTTCGCCTTTTCGACATCGTCAAACCATTTCCCGTTCGCCGCCTCGAGCGCCTTCCCGGCGGCTGGGGCATCGTCTTCGACGATGTCGCCGCCGGCCTGTATGCTTTTTGTATAGCGTCTCTCTTGCGCATCTGGTTCTGACATGGCTCGCACCTCCCCTCAACCCGCGTCATCCGCTGGCCACCTGCCTCGCGTCGACGCCGTTGTCCCTGCCGCGGCTCTACCCAACGGCGAAATCGAGTTGTCTGGAATTTATCTCGGACCCAACGGCTTTGGCCTGCCCACCGTCTCTGTGGATGACGAGCCAGCTCACGTGATGATGAGCCGTCCCACCCGGCTCGTCTTTCGCGTCCCCGCAACGGCCTCCGCCGGACTCATTGAAGTCCGCACCCCAGCTGGCACCGGCAACCCGGCAGCCGTGCGCATTGCTCGCCAACTTAATGATGGCCTTCATCCCGTCACCAGTCCCGCTGTCAGCCGCTCCGGAATGGTTTACGCCACCATCTCCGGGCCGCGCGGCAAGCAGACGCCCGTCTCCGTCGTCCGCGTCAGCCCCGATGGCCGCGCCACTCCATTCGTCACCGGAATCCTCAACGCAACCGGCCTCGCCTTCAATCCCGATGGCGATCTCTTCGTTACTTCACGCGCTGAAGGCAACGTCTACCGCGTCGATTCTGCCGGCGAATTCACGCAGTATGTCGAAGGCATGGGTGTCGCCACAGGCGCGGCATTCGACGCTGAAGGCAATCTATTCGTCGGCGATCGCAGCGGCACTATCTTCAAAATCAACCGCGAGCGCCAAATCTTCGTTCACGCCACACTGGAGCCGAGCGTCGCGGCATACCACCTCGCCGTCAACGCCGCAGGCACGCTGCTTATCACCGCGCCCTCGCTTTCGTCCAACGAAGCCATTTGGGCAGTCGAGCCCAACGGCGACACGCGCGCCTGGTTTCGCGGCCTCGGACGTCCGCAGGGCCTCGCTGTCTCGAGCGACGGCGATGTCTTCGTCGCCGCCTGCCTCCATGGCCGCCACGGACTGGTCCGCATCACGCCCAGCGGCCACGCCTCACTGGTGCTCGCTGCCACCAACCTTGTCGGCGTTGCCTTTTCTCCCCTCGGCACCACCATCCTCGCCACCAACGACGCCGTTTATGATGTGGACTTGGGAGTCGAAGGCCTGAACCTTTTCTAACCCACCGATCTCTGCACCCTGATCCCTGACGCCTGCCTCTATGAAGAGCGAAATCATCGCCGTCGGCTCCGAGATGCTCACCCCCTTCCGCCAGGACACGAACTCTCTCTATCTCACTGGAAAGCTCAACGCGCTCGGTGTCACCGTCGCGTTCAAGACTGTCGTCGGCGACCGCCGCAAGGATCTTGTCAGCGCCATCAAAACAGCTCTCGCCCGCACCGACATTCTCATCCTCATGGGCGGCCTTGGGCCCACTGAAGACGATCTGACGCGCGAAGCCGTCGCCGAGGCTTTGTCGCTCACGCTTCGCCGCGATGCTACGCAAGTCGCGGCACTGCACGCCCGCGCCGCCGCCTGGCGCATCACCATGCCGCAGAACAATCTCAAGCAGGCAGACGTTCTGGAAGGCGCAATTGTGCTGCCCAACCCAAACGGAAGCGCACCCGGCCAGTGGCTTGATATCGAATTCTCGGGCTTCCGCAAGCTCGTCATGCTGCTCCCCGGCCCGCCTCACGAGTGCGCACCGCTCTTTGACGCTGAATGTCTGCCCCGTCTCCGCGACGTCGTCCCTCCGCGCTCAATCGCAGTGCGCACGCTCAAGGCAGCCATGATTCCCGAGTCGCAGGCCGATAAGCTTCTCGCTCCCATCTACTCCACCTACACGGACGTCGAAACCACTTTGCTCGCCCACACCGGCGATCTGCAGATCACGCTCATATGCTCCAAACCGACCTTTACCGCCGCGCAGCAGCGCGTCGACGAGCTCGCCGAGAAGATTGAAGTTGCGCTCGAAGATTGGTTCTACTCCTCGCAGGGCGATTCTCTCGAGCAAATCGTCCAGTACTATCTGGGCCTGCGCCAGGCCACCCTCGCTGTCGCGGAAAGCTGCACCGGCGGCCTCATCTCCCAGCGCATCACGTCCGTTCCCGGCGCCTCGCGCTCATTTCTGGGCGGAGTTGTTGTGTATTCCGATGAGTTCAAGACTTCCTTCGCCGACGTGCCCGCTAAACTCATCGCCAAGCACGGCGCAGTCTCGGCTGAAGTCGCCAAGGCCCTCGCCGACGGAATTCGCGTACGCACCGGCGCAACCATCGGCCTCGGTGTTACGGGAATCGCCGGCCCCACAGGCGCCACCGATTCCAAACCCGTTGGCCTCGTCTACGTTGCCGTATCAGACGCTCAGGGCACCAACGCTATCGACCGCACCTTTCGCGGTGACCGCGAGCGCGTCCGCGAATGGGCCGCGCAGCTGGCCCTCGACCTCGTCCGCCGCCGCCTCATGTAAGTCCACGAACTCGAGCATCTAAATCGAGTAACTTAGGGCCGCCCGCCTGTTTTCCGTTCGCCGTTCGCACATGACTTTAGTCATGCCGCCAGCGCCTCCGATGCACAACCCCTCCCAACAACCCCCGCATCCACTTCATCAGATTTTCAAAATTGAAAGGCGGATCCTCCCCTATTTTTAGGGGACGACTGCGCTTTCAAATCTTCTCTGAGGTGGGCTCATGAATTCGAAGTGGATATTATTTATAGCTCTTGGAGTGTCGGTGCCAACATTGGCATACGCGAAAGATCCCGCTCCCTATCAATCGGGAAAATTGCTGCAGATGAACTCGGTTCACTGCGGCACTGCGCAAAAGAGCGACACATCTGCGCTCGGTGAAATCATCGGCACCGACAACCGGAATACCAAGACCCAGGACGTGCTTTGTCAGGAGTATGTTCTGCAAACGGAGTCTGTGGACTACCACATCCGCCCGCGCGACGAAAAACATCCTGACATTCTGCCGATTGGATCGCTGGCGCAATTCCGTATAGAGAAAGACAAGTTGATCCTTCGCGCCGAAGGCATGGACAAGGAGCGCCAATATTTCGTTGTCTCCATCACGCCGCGCTCTGACACCGCTTCGTCTGCCTCGGCCATGGCGAGCAAGCCTTAAAAGAGCGCGCCGTCAAGTAATTTTCTCCGAGAGCCCGGGTAGTGACACAGTTTGCCTGTGCCGCCACCCGGGCACAATTTCCCCGGCACGCGCAGCCTGCGTGCCGATCCGCCGCACTCAACTGCAGGGACCCTGAATTTATTTCCTGGCACCAATTGGCTTGTAGCCCGATTTTGCAGCTTTCTTGATCGCAGCCATTGCATCTTCGGTGCTAATCAGCGGGGTGGTCTTCACCGATTTCAATGAGCCTCCGGCCGCTGCTGCGATTGCGAAAGACGCCATGCTGATGTTGTCCGGCATCTCCACCGCCATCACCACATCGTATTCTCCAAAGGACAGCCACGATGCGGTCAACTTGCCTCCGAGTTTCTTTGCCGTCTTCTTCACAATTTCCGTACGGTTCTCTGGATTCTTGACGAGCGACGCGAGCGCTTCACTCGTATACGACGCCTGAACGAGATAACTTGCCATGGATTCACCTTTCGGATTCGACTTTCCTTCTTGGGGGTTCGAAGGCTCACGAAGTATACATCCGCAATCCGCCGCCCCTAGCGAATTCTCGTCGCACTCGAACTCCGCTAACCCCGTCGCCTCTCTCTTTGCTACACTTCTTCTGACGCACTGCTCCGGTCCACTATGGCTTCGATCCCCCACCACCACGAGACCCTTCATGCCGGTCGTTGAGCTTGCCGGTGTCACTAAGGCTTACGAGAGCAAAGTCGCAGTCCGCGACCTCTCGCTCTCCATCGACGCGGGCCAGATGTTTGGCCTTCTCGGCCCCAACGGCGCGGGCAAAACCAGCTCTATCCGCATGATGATGGGCATCACTATGCCCGATTCCGGCCGCATCAGCCTCTTTGAAAAACCCTTCGACCGCTGCAGTCTCGATCGCGTTGGTTACCTGCCTGAAGAGCGCGGCCTCTACAGGAAAATGGTTGTCCTCGATCAGCTCGTCTTCTTTGGCCGGCTCCACGGGCTCACCGCAGAAGCCGCCCGCAAGCGCGCCGTCGACTGGGCCGCTCGCATGGAAATCTCCGATGCTCTCGACAAGAAAACCCAGGAGCTTTCCAAGGGCATGCAGCAAAAAATCCAATTCATCGCCACACTGCTCCACGACCCCGGCCTTGTCGTCATGGACGAGCCTTTCAGCGGCCTCGATCCCGTCAACGCCACGCTGCTTCAAGACGCTCTGCTCGAGCTGAAATCGCAAGGCAAAGCCATCCTCTTCTCCACTCACCGCATGGACCAGGTGGAAAAACTCTGCGACTCTATCTGTCTCATCAACAATGGCGTCGCAGTTCTCAGCGGCAACTTGCGCGAGATCAAAAGCCGCTATGAGCGCAATCGCGTCGTCGTTGAATTCGAGGGCAGCGCCGATTTCCTCAAGTCCGACGAAATTGCTGCTGCTAATAACTACTCCGGCCACGCTGAAATCACTCTCAGGCCCGGCGGCGACGCGCAAAAGCTCCTTCACCTCGCCGCGTCAATGGCTGCCATTTACCGTTTTGAATTGGTCGAGCCTTCGCTCGAGGAAATTTTCATTCAGACGGTGGGAGGGAAGGCCAATGCGTAACACCCTTCTCGTTGCTCGCCGCGAGTACCTCGAGCAGATTCGCGGCCGCGCCTTCCGCATTTCCACGCTGCTCGTTCCGGTGCTCATCGTCTTTCTGCTCGGCGTCAGCGGCTACACCGGCCGCAAGCTCGCAGCAAGCCGCCACATCGCCATCGCCGCCGATAACAACGATCTCGCCGGCGATATTCGAGACAATCTCCTCTCCGAGAAAAGCGACCACTACACCATTGACACCGTTGCTCCTTTCACACCTCAGGACCTCGCCGACCTTCAGGCGGGCCTCCAGAACAAATCCATCGATGCGCTGCTCATCATTGATAACTCCGCCTCCGCCACGCCTCAGGTCACATTTGAATCTCAGTCCTCCGCGGACCTCATCGATACCTCGCGCCTCAACGGCGCCATCAACGCCGGCTTTCTCAATCTTCGTCTCGCCCAGCAGGGACTATCCCAGTTCAAAGTTCACGCCCTCGTCCAATCCGTTCCCATTGAAACTCTTCAGGTTTCCTCGAGCGGCAAGACCGGAAAGAGCCAGGGCATGGGGCCCTTTTACGCGTCCATGTTGATGACCTTCCTGATGACAATGCCAATTCTCCTCTACGGCATGGACATGGCCCGTTCGGTCATTGAAGAAAAAAGCTCGCGCATCTTCGAGGTGATGCTCGCTGTCGCTCGCCCTGACGATCTGCTCACCGGAAAGCTCCTCGGCGTCGGCGCCGTCGGCCTCACGCAGATCGCCATTTGGATCGCCGCCGCTATTCTTCTTTCCGGCTCCGCCTTGGCCGCACCCATACTCAATGGCGACATCAAGATTCACTTCAGCATTCTTGAGGCCGTGCTCTTTCCGGTCTACTTCATCCTCGGCTTCTTCCTTTACAGCGCCTTCTTCTCCGGGCTTGCCGCAACCTGCGAAACCGCGCAGGATCTCCAGATGTACATCACACTCGCAGTCATTCCCACCTGGACCAGCTTTGCCATCCTGCCTTTCCTGCTCAACAATCCCAACTCGCCGTGGGTCGTCGCCGCCTCACTCTTTCCTCCCACCGCGCCTCTCGTCATGGTCCCACGCATCGGCATGTTGTCTGCTCCCTATCCGTGGGGCCAGATCGCCATCTCGCTCGCTCTCATGGTTTTCACCATCTGGGTCGTCATCTGGTTCGCCTCCCGCCTCTACCGCGTAGGCATCCTCATGTACGGCAAGCGCGCCACCCTGTCTGAACTTCTCCGCTGGCTCCGCTACTCCTGAGCATCTCCTAATCACTTTGCAACTCATTCCTCACGGATCCCATCTACTCTCCAGAGAAGCGCTCTCAACAGCCGCGCAATGTTGGATGTTCAGAATTGCTCATCGCGGCGTGGAGACCGCGTGCTATCTTTTCTCATCGCCAATAAGGCAAACATCGAATGAAAAGTCCTATGAAAAATCTGCCCCCGGAACATTTATCGAAACATTTATCGGCGAAACATTTATTTGGCCGTCGCTTCCAACTCTGGTCGCGGCCCGCGTTCCTGTCCACGCTCCTGACCGTCGTGGTGCTCGTCTGCGGCATCCAGCCGTGCCTTCATGCCGACCCCACACCCGTACGCAAGTTTCAGGGAACCTATCACGGCTTTCTCGAATTGCGTTCGCCAGACGGCCAGGTCGTTGCATTTGGAGATAGTACCCAGGTCGTCCACGGAGATGAGATCACCGCAGAAACACTTTTCACCTTCAAAGATGGCTCAATCGACGATGAAACCACGGTGTACACGCAACACAAGACCTTCCAGCTGATCTCCGATCATCATGTTCAAAAGGGACCTTTCTTTCCTCATCCTACTGAGGTCTTCATCGACGCTCGCACTGGCCAGGTCTCGACCCGAACCACAGGAAAAGATGGCAAAGCCGTGTTCAGGACCGATCGTCTGCAACTACCGGCCGATCTCGCCAACGGCATGGTTCCTCTCGTCATAGAAAACATGGCGCCCGGCGCTGCTCAAAAAACAGTCTCTTTAGTCGTATCCACGCCCAAGGCATTGCTGGTGACACTCGTCATCTCTAAAGTTGGCGACGAGAAGTATTCATTAGTCGGCACAACGCGCAAGGCGACCCATTATGAAATTAAGATCATCCTCAGTGGAGTCGTCGGCGTCGTAGCGCCGCTCATCGGCAAGGCGCCGCCAAACATTGAGATTTGGGCCGTCACCGGGGCAGCTCCGACATTCGTCAAAGAACAAGGCCCCATGTATGCCGATGGCCCGGTGATGACAATTCAACTTATCAGTCCCGATTGGCCAGACGCACCCAAACCCGGCAATTGAGCCACGGGCCCGCGCGAACCTGACGGCCAACGCCTGCTTGCCGCTCACCGCAACATCTGCTCCCCACATCTGAGCGTCATCGCGTTATACATTTGTAGATAAGCGGAGGCTGCGGTCGCCACCATCGCTGGGATTGCGTCTCGATTCGACTGGCCACCACTCAATGTGACCCGGCTCAACGGAAACTGACCATGCCAGATAACAAAACAGTCATTGTGACTGGCGCTTCGCGAGGCATCGGAGCCGCCGTCGTCCAGGCATTTCTCAGCCGCGGCTACAACGTAGTTGCAACCTCGCGCAACATCTCCACAGCCGGCATAGCGCCTTTGCCCAACCTCGCCCTCGTCGATGGCGACATCTCCCAGTCTGCAACCGCTGAAAAAGTCACTGAAGCTGCGATCGAGACCTTTGGCGCAATCGATCATCTGGTCAATAACGCGGGCATCTTCTACACCAGGCCGTTCCTTGAATACACCGCCGACGATCTTCGCGCCTTCGTCTCCGTCAACCTCGAAGGCTTCTTCTTCATCACTCAAGCCGCCGTCAAACAAATGCTCGCGCAGAGCACCGGCGGCAGCGTCACCACTATCACCGCGGCTCTTGCCGATAACCCCATGACCAGCGCCCACGCTTCCGTTCCGATGATGACCAAAGGCGGTCTTAACACAATCATCCGCAGTCTCGCCCTTGAATACGCAGGCAGCAATATCCGCTTCAACGCAGTTGCGCCTGGCCAGGTCGACACTTCGCTCCACGACAAAACACCAAAGGACATCATGAAAACTCTTTCACCCATGGGCGCGATCGCCGACCCGCAAGACATTGCCGAAGCCGTCGTCTTTCTCGCGCAATCTCCACTCATTACCGGTGAGGTGCTGCACGTAGACGGTGGTGCGCACATCGGTCGATGGTAGCCCTGCTAGAACGAAAGGAGCGCCTCATGCAGCAACAAGTCTTCTATCGCACAATCACAGTCGACGGCCTCTCCATCTTCTACCGTGAAGCCGGGCCCAAAGAGGCTCCCACAATCCTCCTGCTCCATGGCCTTCCCTCGTCCTCGCGCATGTTTCAGTCGCTCTTCGAGCGCCTCTCGGATCGCTTTCACCTCGTCGCTCCCGACTACCCCGGCTTTGGTCACAGCGACTGGCCCGACCCCGCGAAATTCGCCTACACGTTCGATCACATTGCCTCAGTCATGGAGGGCTTCACGCAGGCCATCGGCCTCTCGCGCTACACGCTCTACATGCAGGACTACGGCGGCCCCGTTGGCTTCCGCATGACTTTGGCGCATCCCGAGCGCGTACAGGCTCTCATCGTTCAGGATGCAGTCGCCCACAATGAAGGCCTTGGCGTGAATTGGGTAACGCGCCGCGCATTCTGGGCCGACCGCGCCGCCAATGACGAAAAGCTGCGCGCCAATCTGCTCTCGCTTCAAGCCACCAAAACCCGCCACGTCGGCGACGATCCGAATGCGGAGCTTTACGACCCCGATCTCTGGATCGACGAATACCGTTTCCTCAACGCTCCCGGCCAGGCGCAGATTCAGAGTGATCTCTTTTACGACTACCGCACCAACGTCGACGCCTATCCAAAGTGGCAGGCATGGATGCAAGAAGCACAGCCCAGGCTCCTCGTCATCTGGGGCAAGCACGATCTCTCCTTCGAGCCTGGCGAACCCGAGCGCTATCGCAAGGACGTGCCCGGCGCGGAGGTTCACATCCTTGATGGCGGCCACTTCGCGCTCGACACCAAACCGGACGAAATCGCCGCACTCGTCAGCAACTTCATGTCATCGCAAAAGTGAGTCGTGAAGGCTCTCGAAGTCGCGGTTGTAAGCCTTCGAATACGCCGCAAGGTAAATTTCCGTCCCGGGCCGTAAAATCGACGGAGTGACCACCGAAGGACCCGAACAGATCTCCCTACGGCCGCAATTCTCACTGCGCCAGCGCCTCGTCCTGGCCGTGGTTCCGCGCCTCGTTTGGACGCTGCTTTCAGTCGTCGGTCGCACCTGGCGTTTTGAAATCATCGCTGAACTTGGCGCAACTCCGCTTTCCTTTGGTGCTGGAGCAGGTGCAGAAATCTTTTGTTTCTGGCACCAGTGCGTTCTGCCCTGCACGTTTTACTTCCGTCGCACCGGCGCAACCATCATCGTCAGCCAGAGCTTCGACGGCGAATTAATTGCGCGCACCCTCGAGCTCTTCGGATACAAGACCTTGCGCGGTTCCAGCTCGCGCGGCGCTCATGAGGCACTGCTCGGTCTCAAGGATGTCATCGAATCCGGACATCCCGCGATCTTCACCGCCGACGGCCCGCGCGGCCCGATTTATCGATCTAAACTGGGCCCCATCCGACTCGCAGCACTCACCGGTGCACGCATCGGCGCCTTTCATTTAGAGCCGCGCCGCGCCTGGACGCTGCCATCGTGGGATCGCTTCCTGGTTCCCATGCCGTTTACGCGCGTCGCCGTCAGTTGGTCGCGCTGGACGCAGATTCCCCTGAACCTCCCCGAAGACAAACTTGACGAGGAGCGCGATCAACTTAGCGGCACCATCGAGCGCGCCCGCATCCATGCGCTTGAGCATTTTGGCAAAGCCGAATCGGTCGGGAACTCCACCGCCAATGCCTGAACACACTCTTCCAAAAAGCAAAAGTGCGGAGCACGTCGAAGAGTTCCACTACGACCTGCCCGAGGATTTGATCGCGCAACAGCCTCCTGCCGAGCGTGGCGCAAGCCGCATGTTGGTTATGGATCGCGCTTCCGGCGCATCTCGCGACGATCTCTTCTCGCATATTGGAGAACAGTTGCGCCCCGGGGACCTTCTTGTCCTTAACGACAGTCGCGTCATTCCAGCGCGCCTTTTCGGCCACCGCACATTAATCCGGGATCATGAAAAGCCTACGGGCCGCATCGAAGTCATGCTCGTGGAATCCATTGGCGACAATCGCTGGCGCGCTCTCGTTCGCCCCGGCCGCAAAGTCGCCATCGGCGAGCGCCTCGTCTTCCCCGCCCTTGACGGCGCGGTTGCGCTCGAAGCCGAAGTCATCGAGCGCGGCCCTTTCGGCGAGCGTCTGCTCGAGTTCGCCCCTGTCCGCGATTCGACCGACGACTTCTTCGCCGTGCTCGACCGAATCGGCCACATCCCGCTGCCGCCATACATTCACCGTGAAGACGCCCATACCGATCGCGAGCGCTATCAAACCGTCTTTGCCGACGAGCGCGGTTCCGTCGCCGCGCCCACTGCGGGCCTGCACTTCACGCCGGCACTTCTCGAACAACTCTCATCCAAAGGGATCGAAATAGCGCGTGTCACCCTTCACGTCGGCCTCGGTACATTCGCACCACTACGTGTCGAGCGCGTCGACGAAGTGCGCCTGCATCGCGAACGCTATACCATCGGCCGAGTAGCCGCCGACGCCATCAACAATGCCAGGCGCGAAGGCCGCCGCATCGTCGCCGTCGGCACTACGGTCGTCCGCACGCTCGAGGCCGCCGCGCTGGCTGCCGGCAACAACCCGATTCAACCTCACTCCGCAGCAACCGACATCTTCATCTCGCCCGGCTTCGACTTCCGCATCATTGGCGCGCTGCTTACCAACTTTCATCTGCCCCAGTCCAGCCTGCTCATGCTGGTCTCGGCGTTCGCCGGCCCCCAGCGCACAGGTCTTGACCGCATCCTCCACGCCTATCGCCACGCCGTTCAATCCCGCTACAGCTTCTTCAGCTACGGTGACTGCATGTTTATCGCGTGATCTCGATCACGCTGAGATCTCGACCTTCTGACCACTGATCACTGACCACTGACAACTGTTATCCTCTCTACCGTGACCGACCAATCCAAGCCGCCCGTCTTCCTTCTCGACGCGATGTCGTTCATCTTCCGCGCCTACCACGCAATGCAGCGCTCGCGGCCCATGTCCACGCGCTCCGGCCTTCCCACGGCGGCGACCTATGTTTTCGTCAATATGATCAAGAAGCTCCGCCAGGATTTCTCGCCCAAATACTTCGCTGCCGTCTTTGACGTCAGCGGCGAAGTCTTCCGCGACGAGCGGGCGCGACAAATGGGGCCGCTACGCAAATGGAATAGCAAGACCGAGACCTTCGACGATGTGAGCTACGACGGCTACAAAGCCAAGCGCGAAGCCATGCCCGAGGATCTTCGCCGTCAGATTCCCTACATTCGCCGCGCCCTTGAGGCATTGCGCATTCCCATTCTCCAGGCCGAAGGCTTTGAGGCCGACGACGTAATAGGCACTCTGGCCCGCGAAGCCGCCGAGCAGCGCCACGAGGTCTTCATCGTCTCCGGCGACAAAGACATGATGCAGCTCGTCACGTCGCAGGTAAAGATCCTCAATCCGCAAAAGGACAATCTGATCCTTGATCCCGCGAAGGTCACCGAGACGCTCGGCGTTCCTCCTGACAAAGTCGTCGACGTCATGGCCCTGCGCGGCGATTCTGTCGACAACATTCCGGGCGCGCCCGGCATCGGCGACAAGGGCAGCGTCGAGCTGATCAAGGAGTTCGGCACCGTCGAGGCCGTGCTGGATCGCGCTGCCGAGGTAAAACGCAAAACGTACCGCGAATCGCTCGAGCAGAATCGCGAAACCGTTCTGCTCTCAAAAGAACTCGTCACCATTGACACGCACGTGCCGCTGCCGCTCGATCTCGCGGCAATGGAAACTCAGCCGCCCGATCTCGAGGCCTGCCGCACTTTGTTCACTGAACTCGAGTTCACATCCATGCTGCGCGACCTTGCGCCCGCTGAGGGCGGAACTTCAGTTGAATTGTTCGAAGAGCCAACTTCCGAGCAAGCCGCCGCCTTCTACGTCGCCGCACGCGAGCACGGACTCGCCTTCGCACTCGATGCCACGGAGCCTGTCCCGGACGAATCCGAAGACGACGCGCCCACGAACCTTTCGCTCCTCGACGTTGCCGAGGCCGCGGAAAAGAAGACCCACTTTTATGTCGGAGTCTCCGCCGACTCCACCCTCGCGCTCCGCCTGCCACTTACGCCTGAACTGCGTGCGCTCCTCGAAGACTCGACTGTGCCCAAACGCGTTCACGATTGGAAGCTGGCTCTGCATTTCCTCGGCGACATGGGCGTCGAGTTGCGCGGGACCATTGACGACACGCAACTGCTCTCCTACGCCCTCAACCCCACGCATGCGACACAATCATTAGCCGATGTGGCGGCGCGCAACAACCAGCCGGCGCCGTCGTCGCTTCCCGCCGCGGCTGCCGCCATTCATGCGCTCGTGCCCGCGCTGCGCGAAGAAGTCGACAAAACCGGGGTCGCGCGGGTCTACGCCGAAATCGATCTTCCGCTCGCGCCCGTCCTCTATCGCATGGAGAAAGCCGGCGTGCGCATCGACACAACTGCGTTGAGCAGCCTTTCGGACAAGTTCAGCGGGGAATTGACCCGCGTCGGCGAACGCATCTTCGATCTTGCCGGCGAGCGCTTCAACATCAACTCGCCCAAGCAGCTCGGCGTCGTCCTCTTCACCAAGCTCGGCCTGCCCGCACCGCCGGCTCGCGGAAAGAACAAGTCCATCTCCACCGCGGTGGACGTGCTGGAGTTCCTGTCCGACCAGCACGAGGTTCCCCGCCTCGTCCTCGAGTATCGCCACCTCTCAAAACTCAAATCGAATTATGTCGATGCCTTGCCGCTGCTCGCTGATGCCGATTCGCGGGTGCACACCACGTTTCAGGCTGCCGCAACATCCACCGGCCGCCTCTCATCAGTCAATCCGAACTTGCAGAACATTCCTACCCGCACGGAGCTCGGCCGCGAAATTCGCGCCGCATTCACGGCCGCACCCGGGACGCAACTGCTCTCTGCCGATTACTCGCAAATTGAACTGCGCCTGCTGGCGCACTTCAGCGGCGATCCATTGCTGATTCGCGCCTACGCCGAAGAAATTGATATTCATACCCTCACGGCGAGCGAAGTCTTTGGTATCCCCGTTGAAAATATGGATAAGGAGACCCGCAATCGCGCCAAAGCCGTAAACTTCGGCATCGTCTATGGAATCTCCGCATTCGGCCTGGCCACGCAGTTAGGCATTCCGCAGGCCGAGGCCAAGGCCTACATTGAGCGTTACTTTGCGCGCTACCAGGGCGTCCGGGAGTTTATCGAACGAATCCTCGCCCAAACGCGCCGGGAAGGTTCCGTCCGCACCATGTTCGGACGCCTGCGTCCCATCCCCGACATCGAAAGCCGCACTCCGAATCAGCGCGGCTTTGCCGAGCGCACAGCAATCAACACTCCGCTTCAGGGCACGGGCGCCGATCTCATCAAACTGGCGATGATTTCGCTCGACCGCAAACTGGCGGAGCGAAAAATGAAAACGCGCATGATTCTGCAAGTCCACGACGAACTTCTATTCGAAGTGCCGCGCGACGAAACCGAAGAAGCCTCGGCGCTCGTCCGAGCAGAAATGGAGGGAGTCGTCAAATTGAAAGTCCCGCTCATCGCCGAAGTATCGATCGGGGCAAACTGGAGAGATTTGAAGTAAGAACCTCGGCGGACTAAACTGGGTCCGCCTGGTAAACGTTTACTGCAACTGGAGGAATCACGATGAAGAAAGTCAGTCGCAGAGAATTCGCGAAGAATGTTGCGCTAACGCCGCTGGGATTAGCCGCCGCGTCCTCTCTTCTCGGTAAAGCGGAAGCCGCGCCGCGCGCACAGGCAGCGACTGCACCTCCAAAAACGGCTCCGAACCTTGACGCTGCCGCAGACCGGGTGTTTTCTGTCGCACAGAACGATCCTTTTGTCGCGCCACTCGAATTTACACGAAATGAGGTGCCACCGAGACTGAAGCCCTTTTCATTGGCTGACGTCACGTTAGGGGCCGGCCCCCTTCAGCAAGCGCGCGATTGGAATCGGGGGTACATGCTTCGCCTCGAGAATGACCGTCTCCTTCACACCTTCCGGGTCAACGCTGGAATTCCCTCGAATGCCACGCCCCTCGGCGGCTGGGAAGCTCCTACCTGCGAATTGCGCGGACATTTCACCGGTCATTATTTATCTGCTTCCGCTCTGCTCATCGCAGCTACGGGCGATCCCGCCGTCAAGGCGAAGGCTGATGGGCTCGTCGCCGGTCTTGCCGCCTGTCAGTCCGCCCTCAACCAGAACGGCTTCCTGAGCGCCTTCCCCGTTGAGTTCTTCGACCGACTCGACCGGCGCGAAGACGTTTGGGCGCCGTTCTACACCATGCACAAAATCATGGCTGGCCTTCTCGACATGAAAACGCACGCTGCGAACGATCAGGCTCTTGAGGTCGTCGTCAAGATGGCTGGCTGGGTCGATTCCTGGACCGCGAATAAAAGCGAAGAACACATGCAGGAGATTCTGAATACCGAATACGGCGGCATGAATGATGTTCTCTACAATATTGCTGCCGTAACCGGCGATGACAAATGGGCGCGCACCGGTGACCGCTTCACCAAGAAAATCTTTTTCACGCCGCTCGCCGTTCGCAAAGACGCGCTCAAGGGCCAGCACATGAACACGCACGTTCCGCAGGTGATTGGAGCAGCTCGGCGCTACGAGCTCAGCTCCGACTTCCGATTTGCTGACGTGAGCCGCTTCTTCTTCGAGACTGTTGCCGAATCGCGAACTTACGCGACCGGCGGATCAAGCAACAACGAGCACTGGCTCACCGACCCCAATCATCTCGCGCTCGAAATGCGGGTGAGCTCGCATCACCAGGAGTGCTGCTGCTCCTACAACATGATGAAGATGGCGCGGCATCTTTATGCATGGAGCGGCGACAGCCGGTTCATCGACTACTACGAGCGGAATTTACTCAATCACCGCCTGGGCGCCATCGAGCCCGTGACGGGGCACACGAGTTATTTTCTGTCGCTCGCGCCTGGAGCCTGGAAGACAACTTGCACGGAGACTGACAGTTTCTGGTGTTGTACGGGCACCGGCATCGAAGAATTCTCAAAGCTCAACGACACAATTTACTTCCATGATGACGACTCGCTCTTCGTCAATCTCTACTTCGCGTCGTCGGTTAGCTGGAAGGAACGCGGCATCCGTGTAAGGCAAAGCACCAGCTTCCCCGAAAGCGATCTTACAAACTTCAAAATAGAGGAGACGCCGGCCACCCCGTGGACGTTACGTCTGCGCATTCCGTCGTGGACCACATCAGCAAATTCCGTCGCCGTCAACGGCCGGCGGCTTGAAGTTTCGGGCACGCCAGGCAGCTATTTAGCCATCACCCGCGCCTGGAAGGCCGGTGACCACGTTGAGCTCGCGCTGCCCATGCGACTGGTCGCCGAGCCACTGGCTGACGATCGCGCTCTGCAGGCGTTTCTGTATGGACCGCTAGTCCTGGCTGGCCAATTTCCGAAAACCGCACTCGGAGGAAATCTGGAACACGACCAAGGCCCGGAAGTCCATGATGCGCCGATGTTGGACGTTCCGGGTCTCAGAGCGAGTGGCACGGAACTGAGCTCCTGGATCCGGCCAATTCCCGGAGAAACTCTCGCATTTCGCGTATCCGGGCAGGAGCGCGACCTGGTTCTCAAACCGTTGAACCAAAGTTGGCAACGCTTCGCTGTCTATTGGACTGTATCGTAGGTTGAGCCGAAACGCCGGGAACCGCAGTGGCCAGTGGGAATTCTGCGGAGAGCTACCCCCGCCAGCGCCAGACTGCCGCAGACGGCCTCTCAAGAAAATGCTTGCATACTTATGCAAATCCGGCGTATATTTATTCAAGCGCGGTTTCCGCCCAGCGGACCGCGCCTTTGCTTTGCACGCCGAAGGAATCGGTCCCGGAGAAAATGAACGTTCAACGCCTCAATGTGATCTGCGATGTCCTGGCCAACTCGCCGGTAGCGAGCCAGGATGAACTGCGCCGCAAGTTGCGCCGCCGCGGCATCCACGTGACCCAGGCCACGCTTTCTCGAGACATTCACCAGCTACGGCTGTCAAAGGGCCCCAGCGGCTACGCGCTTCCCAATGGGAACGGCGCTTGGGCCGCGACACTTGCGGCGGAAGAAGATCAACCGCCTTCTGTCAACGAAATGATCGATAGCTTCGGCCTGCGTGTGCGCCAGGCCACGAATCAGGTCGTCCTTAAAACTGCAATGGGCGGGGCGCAGCCTGTTGCCGCGGCTCTCGATCGCGAGGAATGGCCGGAAGTTCTCGGCACTATCGCCGGGGACGACACGGTTTTAGTGATTTGCACGGATACGCGCCACGGGAATGAAGTCGCAGCGCGGCTAAGGGCGATGCTCGAAATATGACAAAGACTGTAAAAACCGCGGTTGTGGGGGTCACCGGGTACGCCGGAGCCGAGTTGGCAAGGCTGCTCCTGCATCATCCCCGCCTGAAAAATAATCCGCCCGTCTTTGCCGGCCGCGTCGACGCGAAGGATCTTGCGCACGGCGGCGTTCCGCTCACCGAGATCCACCCGCAGCTGGGAGACAACGCCGGCGCCGCCAACCTGAAACTTGAACCGTTCTCGTGGGAACTGCTCTTTACTCTAGGAGTCGATGTGCTGTTTCTCGCGACGCCGCACGAGCAGTCGCGAGAATGGGTTCCGGAAGCGCTCAAGCACGGGCTGCGCGTCATCGATCTGAGCGGCGCGTGGCGGTTGACTGAAGAGGCCAATCGCGCCATTTATGCCTTCGTCGACGAAGACAAAGATCTTACCGCTGCCACGCAGGCGCGCGCCGTTTACGGCATGCCGGAACTCCATCGCAAAGAGATTGCGTCTGCGCAACTGGTCGCCAATCCGGGCTGTTATGCAACTTCGGTCATTCTTGCGCTCAAACCGCTTGTCGCAGCGGGCCTCGTCGATCTCGACCACGGAATTGTGGCCGACGCCAAGAGCGGCGTCAGCGGAGCGGGAAAAGTTCCCACCGCCAAAACGCACTTCATGTATGCGGCGGACAATCTTTCCGCTTATAACGTGTTCGCGCATCGCCATACCGGCGAGATTCTTGAGGAAATCGGCATTTCGGGCTGCCAGATTGTATTTACGCCGCACCTCTTGCCGATCCCACGCGGAATACTGTCCACGATTTACGTGCACTTCACCAAGGCCCAGACGCACGAGAGTGTGGCGAAGGTGTATCGCGAGTTTTTTGCGGGCAGTCCGATGGTGAGGCTCTACGAAAAATCGCTGCCGCAGATTCAGTATTCTGTTCGCACCAACTACGCGGACATTGGCTTCCGACTCGATTCCGGCGGCAAACGCGCAGTCATCGTCAGTTGTCTCGACAATCTTCTAAAAGGTGCTGCCGGCCAGGCGGTCCAGAATCTGAACGTCATGCAAGGTTGGCCTGAATCGGAGGGTCTCGCATGAAACCCCCAGCGGAGGGCCTGAAATGAAGTACGTTGTCAAACTCGGAGGCGCGGGCCTTGAAAATCCTTTGCTCCTTGAAGGCTGCATGCGCGCCATCGTTGATCTCGTGCGTGACGGCAACCAGGTGGCAGTGGTCCACGGAGGCGGCGTGCAGCTGACCCGCACCCTCAAGGCGCTGGGCAAGGAGAGCGAATTCATTGACGGCCTGCGCGTAACGGACGCCGAAACGCGTGACGTGGCTTTGATGGTCTTTGCCGGCCGCGTGAACAAAAGTCTCGTTGCAGCCCTCGGCGCGCTCGGCCAACCGGCGGTCGGCCTTTCCGGCGGCGACGGACTTCTATTTCGCGCGCGCAAAAAGCGCACTGCGCCCGATCTTGGGTATGTCGGCGAGATCGCGGCGAGCGATCCACGCTGGCTTGAGGCCATCTGGCAGTTGAACGGCGTTCCCGTCCTCTGCTCCATGGCTCTCGGATTCGACGGCGAGTACTACAACATCAACGCCGACGAAATGGCCGCGGCCTGCGCAGTAGCGTGTCACGCTGACGCGCTGGTCTTTCTCACCGATGTTCCTGGCGTAAAGGGAGCGAACGGCGAAGTGCTGCGCTGGCTTTCCATTGATCAAATTGCGGAATTGGCCAAGAGCGCGGTGATCTCCGGGGGCATGCTGCCCAAGTTAAGCGCATGCCGTGAAGCGCTTTTGAACGGCGTGAAGCGCGTACGAATTCTGCCCGCCGAAGCTGCCGGTTCCCTTCCCGATCTGTGCAGCTCGCGTGTTGTTTATGGCACCGAAGTGATGGTTGCCTAAGGAGGTCATGCAGCAATGAAATTCGAAGAGATTCGCGCCGCGGAATCCCGCCTGCTCCTTTCCACCTATGAGCGGAGCCCGGTGCTTTTCGTAAGCGGTGAAGGGGTCTACATCCAGGACGAGAAGGGTACGAAGTATCTCGACTTGCTCAGCGGCATCGGCGTCAACGCGCTTGGATATAACCATCCGGCGATCGTGGATACGATTGCGCGCCAGAGCCGTGCGCTCATCCACTCGTCGAATCTCTACTATCACGAAGGCCAGGCGGAGTTGGCGTTGCGTCTCACTGAACGCACTGGCCTCGACCGCGCCTTCTTTGCCAACACCGGCACTGAAGCGTGGGAGGGCGCGCTCAAGCTGGCGCGCGCCTATGCGGGGATGAAGCGCAGCGAAGGCGCGAACATTGGCACCAAGTTTCTTGCCTTGGAACAGAGCTTCCATGGCCGCACCTTTGGCTCAATGTCGACGACCTACAAGGCGAAATACCGCGAGCCTTTCGCTCCCGTCGTCCCCGGCGTTGAGTTCGTGCGCTTCAACGATGTCGCTGATCTGCGCGCCAAGTTTTCCAATGAGGTCTGCGCCATTCTCGTTGAGTCCATTCAAGGTGAGGGCGGAATTCGTCCTTTGACGCAGGAGTTCTTCTCCGAAGCCCGCGCATTGGCCAACTCCACCGGCGCGTTGTTGATCGTCGACGAGATTCAATCCGGCATGGGACGCACCGGAAAGTGGTGCGCATACCAGCACTATGGGATTCAGCCCGACGTTACCACATTTGCCAAGCCACTCGCCGGCGGCCTCCCGCTTGGCGCGGTATTGTGCACCGAAGAAGTTGCGCGCGTTATGCACGCCGGCATGCACGGCACCACCTTTGGCGGAGGGCCACTGGCTTGCGCCGTCGGCATCGCCGTCATTGTCACCATCGAAAAAGACGGCCTCATGGCTCACGCCACGGAAGTCGGCAACTACTTTCAAGTGCAACTGCACGATCTCGCCAAGCGCCACGACACAATTGTCGATGTGCGCGGAAAAGGCCTGATGATCGCAGCCGAGCTCGACTCTGCGGAGCTTGCCAAACTCACGGTGGCCGAAATGCTCAAGCGCCATATCCTCATCAACTGCACAAGCGACACCGTGCTGCGTTTTCTGCCGCCCTACATTCTGGAGCGTGCTCATGTTGACACGGCGATTGCCGCGCTCGACGAGATTTTCACAGTAAATGCTGCGGCTCGCCTCGGCGAGTCTGCTGGAGGTCAACGTCATGGCTAGCAGGACGACCCTGGAAAGTAAGGATCTCGATCGCAAAGGAGCGGACCGCAAGGATTCTGCGGTTCCCGTGCAGAAGGATCCGGATGTGCTCGCCGCTGCTGCGCGCATGGCCGGCGAGGATCTCTGCTCAATCGCCGATCTCTCCAGCGCTGAAGTGCGTGCCATCATGAAACTCGGGCACGACGTCAAGCGCAATCCGCGCGAGTACCGCAACGGCCTCGACGCGAAGCAGATGGTGCTCATGTTTGAAAAAGCGAGCCTCCGCACCCGCCTGGCATTTGAAGCCGGCATGAATACCATGGGCGGCAATGCGATCTTCGTCGACCAAACCAATTCACCTCTTGGCGAACGCGAGACTATCGCCGACGTAGCGCGCAATCTGGAACGCTGGGTGGACGTGATCGTGCTGCGCACCTACGCGCACGACACCATCACCGAGTTGGCGGCGAATTCACGCGTACCGGTCATCAACGCGCTCTCTGACATTGAGCACCCTTGCCAGGCGCTCGCTGATTTCATGACGCTGGAGGAGCACTTCGGCACTGCCGTTGGTCTCAACTTCGCTTATGTTGGCGACGGCAATAACGTATGCCATTCGCTCATGCTCGCCGGGGCGCAGCTGGGAGCCAACGTCACAATCGCCACGCCGCGCCGTTACTCGCCCAACCCGGAAATCACGGCCGTTGCGCGCGAGATGGCCGAGAAGAATCACTGCGAACTGCGACTCATTCAGGATCCGCAGGCAGCCGTCGAAGGCGCGGATGCGGTCTACACGGATGTGTGCGTAAGCATGGGCTTCGAGCACGAGTCAACGAAACGCGCCCCCATCTTCCGGCCATATCAAGTAAACGAAGCGCTGATGCAGAAAGCCTCGCCACACGCGGTCTTCATGCACTGCCTGCCCGCGCGCCGCGGAGAGGAAGTCACCGACGCAGTCATTGATAGCCCGCAGTCCATCGTCTTCGATCAGGCCGAGAATCGCCTGCATGTTCAAAAGGCATTGTTGCTGTTGCTACTGGGCGGATTTGTGAATGTGGAGAAATTTCAGTAGCAAGTTTGTAGCTAATAGTTCCTGGGCCGCTGTTGTCCGGTTGCTCAGCAATGAGGCATTAGAAATTACGAACTAAGAACTGTGAACTTTGAAGGAGATCATGTCCGTAATTCTCGAGTCCCTGCCCGTCGGAGAAAAAGTTGGCATCGCCTTCTCCGGCGGGCTCGACACTTCCGCCGCCCTGCACTGGATGAAGCAGAAGGGCGCGATCCCTTACGCCTACACGGCAAACCTCGGCCAGCCCGATGAGACTGACTACGATTCCATCCCTCGCGCCGCTCTCGAATATGGCGCCGCGAAGGCCCGCCTGATCGATTGCCGCGGGCCGCTCGTGCGCGAAGGCATCGCCGCGCTTCAGGCCGGAGCCTTCCACATCACCACCGCCGGTGTCCCTTATTTCAACACCACGCCCATCGGCCGCGCGGTCACGGGCACCATGCTCGTAGCCGCCATGAAAGAGGACGACGTCCACATCTGGGGCGACGGTTCTACTTTCAAAGGCAACGACATCGAGCGCTTCTATCGTTACGGCTTGCTCGTCAATCCCAGCCTCCAGGTCTACAAGCCCTGGCTTGACGCCGCTTTCATTGACGAATTAGGCGGCCGCGCCGAAATGTCTGCATTCATGCAGCGCAACGGCTTCGCCTACAAAATGTCAGCGGAAAAAGCCTACTCCACCGACTCCAACATCCTGGGCGCTACTCATGAGGCCAAGGACCTGGAACATCTCTCCACGTCCGTCAAAATCGTCGATCCCATCATGGGAACGGCGTTCTGGCGCGACGATGTCGAGATCCAGCGCGAAGAGGTTGTCATTCGCTTTGAAGAGGGCTCGCCTGTTGCGCTCAACGGCAAGCAATTCGACTCGCCCGTCGATCTTCTGCTCGAAGCCAACCGCATCGGCGGCCGCCACGGCCTCGGCATGTCCGATCAGATTGAGAATCGCATTATCGAAGCGAAATCACGCGGCGTCTACGAGGCTCCGGGCCTCGCCCTGCTTTTCATCGCGTACGAACGACTCATCACCGGCATCCACAATGAGGACACAATTGAGCAGTACCGCGACAATGGCCGCAAGCTCGGCCGCCTGCTTTATCAGGGCCGCTGGTTTGACTCACAAGCGATGATGCTTCGCGAATCCGCCCAGCGTTGGGTCGCAAAGCCCATCACCGGCGAGGTCACGCTCGAGTTGCGTCGCGGCAACGACTACTCCATCCTGTCGACCGAGTCGCCCAATCTTACTTTCCATTCCGAACGCCTCAGCATGGAGAAGACTGAATCAACCTTCTCCCCGCGCGACCGCATCGGCCAGCTCACTATGCGCAACCTCGACATTACCGACACTCGGGACAAGCTCCTGACCTACGCCAAAGCCGGCCTCCTCACGCTCAGCAAAGGCAGTGAAATGCCCCAGCTCTCGAGCGTTAAGGATGAGGACTAGCATGAGGTACGCTTAAACAAATGCCCAGCGAACAACAATCCGGCAAGATGTGGTCGGGCCGCTTTCGCGAACCGCTTGACGCGGAATTCGAGTCGTGGCAGCGCTCCATCGTTTTTGACTGGCGGCTTCTCGATGAAGAGGTAGCCGCCAGCAAGGCGCACGCGTCTGCTCTTACCGCGGCAGGAATTTTGTCCAAAGCTGAAACAGTAGAGCTGCGCGCGGCGCTGGATACGATTGCCGCCGATTTTGGTTCTGACGCGGGCAAGGAACTGGTGCGCGATCATCCGACCGCCGAGGATATTCATCACTTCGTCGAGCTCAAGCTCGCGGAGCGCGTTGGAGATCTCGGCCTCAAACTGCACACCGGCCGCAGTCGCAACGAACAAATCGCCACCGATCTGCGGCTCTATGTTCGCGCTCAAATCGAGCTCGTGGTCGAAGGCCTTACAAACTGGGCGGGCGCGCTCGTTAAACAGGGGCGCGCGGCTGGCGATGCAGTGATGCCCAGCTACACGCATATGCAGCGGGCAGAGCCGGTGCTGGTTGCGCACTGGCTCCTTGCCTATGTGGAGATGGCGCTGCGCGATGCGGATCGACTTCTGGATTGTTCTGCGCGGCTGAACTTCTGCCCACTCGGGTCGGGCGCAGTTGCCGGCGCTACTCTTCCGCTCGATCGCACGATCACGGC
>Ga0182024_10007722_pt1 | contig 23098 bp, 20 predicted proteins | sample P32metaG_FD_120480 | JGI IMG/M metagenome (GOLD analysis project Ga0182024, IMG submission 120480) | Permafrost microbial communities from Stordalen Mire, Sweden - P3-2 metaG (Illumina Assembly) | ecosystem: Environmental > Terrestrial > Soil > Wetlands > Permafrost | place: Sweden: Stordalen... | reverse complement strand
TCTTGTCCATCGGCTCGCGTGTTTGCTCCGCGCTTCTTTCAGGCCCCGCCTCGCGACGACGCCCTTGCGCTTCACTAACCCTTCTCTTCCATCAAGATGGGTAGAGGACTTTCACCTCCAAGCGGTCGAACATGCTCGGCACACAAGAACAAGGCCGCTATCGACTTCGGATAGCGGCCTCTGGCACTGAAGTAGTCTTTTGTGCTGGTCGCTATCCGGTTTCGATACCCATGCTAATTCGCATAATGGCGACAGCGATTGTCGGGAGGATTCCCTTAGCGTGGAGGGCCACAAAACGGGAAAAGGAACTTTCAGGCAGACCCAGGGCGGAATCACGGGGCGTGTTCAGTGCGGCTCGAAATTGGGCCTTGTTTCCCATCTCTTCTATCAAATACCACGGCAGTCCGGCCTGGGTCCAATCAATTCCATTTATCTCGACTTCTAATCCTTAGAGTTGGTACCCAGGTGCGTAGAGCAACAGCAACCTCTCTCTCACTGCCAACGACCTAAAGGCCGGAAGGAAAGAGCAAGAGCGCCGCCGTATATTTGTCGCTCTTTAGACCAGTTATAGCTCGGGTGTGGCGTCAATGCGGTTCTTCCGCTGTAGCTTCGCGTTCGCGTTCGCCTTCGCCCTGCATTTTCCGCAACTAACGCCATCGAACATACTGGTCAGGGTCTTCAGGATTTGGCCGCTCGTAGCTTTGCGGCCAGAAACGATACCAGTCGAGATTTCTTTGCACACTTGCCAGGCGTGCTTGGGGGGTGATCTGGCTGGTGTTCTTCATCTGGATAGTAGTGCTTGCCTTAGACGGGCGAGACCTTGGCTGACTTGAACGAGGTCTTGGCCACCTTCATGAACGCCATGCCCCATCTGCTCCATGAGCAAAGGCGTATGGATACTATCGAGGTGCAAGGAGATACAGTAGATGTCTGTTTTTGATACTTGACATCATTATTTTCACAATACATCATATCCTCCATGAGAACCACACTTTCACTCGATGATGATGTTTTTCGCGAAGTGAAGGCTTACGCCGAAAGCCGGGACGTGGCCATCGGCAAAGCGGTATCGGAGCTGGTCCGGCGAGGGCTGCACGCACCGCTGCAGACCAGGGTGGTGAACGGATTCCACGTCGTTGATCTGCCTTCGGGATCGCCGGCCGTTGCAACCGAGGACGTCAAGAAACTTCAGGAAGAGTTAGAGTGAAAAACGGTTTCCTGTTGGACGTCAACGTCCTGATCGCTATGGCTTGGCCCACGCATCAAGCTCACGAGAAGGTACAGGAATGGCTCGCGCGTCACGCCCGCGAAGGATGGGCGACGTGCCCGTTAACCCAGACGAGCTTTGTGCGCATCCTCTCGAACCCGGCTTTCTCCCCAAACGCACTCACCCCAGGGGATGCGCTCACCCTGCTACAGACGAACCTTGCGCATCCCGCGCACCGCTTCTGGGCCGATGACGTGAGTTTGCAAGAGGCGCTCGAACCGTTGACCCATTCCTTGGCGGGACATCGACAAGTGACCGATGCCTATTTGTTGGGCCTGGCGATCGAAAAAAAAGGAAAGTTCGTCACTCTGGACCGTGCCGTACGGGCATTGCTGCCCGATAGGAGCCCAGAGCGAGATTGTGTAGTCCTGCTCTGACTTCGCCGGGTTTCAGGTCTGTACGTGCAGACCCTGACATAAGCGAAGTTCCGCAGAAGTCCGTTGTTTTAGCTCAGCCTCGGCCAGCGTGACCTTCGTTTTGATCCTGCCACCTGCTTCTTGCTTTTGGACTTTCCCGACAACCTAAAACCTGTTCCCTGTCTCTATGGCCTAAGGCCTAGCGCCTGCCGTTAAGCTATTGACTCTCGTCTGGGCGCCCGCGTAGCATCGAGCCGCAACGATACCAACTGCTTACTGTCGTCGCTGCATGATTCCGAAACGCAAGCCCGCTATTACCCGCGGACCCTCCGACCCCGGTGCCCGCCTGCCCCTGTGGTTCCACGTCAGTTCCCTTCTCCTGTGTGCAGTTGCTGTCGTTTTGCTCCTCGTCGTCCTCGGGAACCGCGTGTACGGCTCGAACCTCTCTTTCTTCGCGCTCGTGGCCGTCCTTCTGGCGCTTGCCTGTGCCGTATTTTTGCACCTTCGTTCCTGGCGTGAAGAGCGTAAAGGCGCTCACGACACGGAACGCGAGTTCGAGGCGGTCTTCGAGCACGCGCTCGACGCCATCGTGATCCTCGACGATGTGGGCGTATGCGTGGACGCGAATCCCGCGGCGTTTGCGATTCTCGGAGCGCCGCGATCCGTTCTGATCGGCCATTCCTTCGCGCAATTTCACGAAGACCGGCAGGAGTTCGACCGGCTGTGGCGCTCCTTTCTCGAGCGGAGGCATCGGAAGGGGCACGCGCGGCTCGTCCGGCCGAACGGGTCGCAGGTCTTTGTGCATTACACCGTGGCGGCCGACTGCGTTCCCGGACATCACGTCATGATCCTCTGCGATACGACCGAACGCGTCGAAGCGCTGGGTTCGTTGCGCGAACGCGACGAACTGCTGCAACAGATTTCGGACAACATTCGGGAGATCGTCTGGACGCTCGACGCGCACACCAAGGAAGTTCTTTTCGTAAACGGCGCGTACGAGGGCATTACCGGTCGCCCGGCTGCGAGCATCCTCAAGCATCCCTCATCCTATACGGAGATTATTCATCCCCTGGACCGCGCCACCGTGCTTGCGAAGCTCGAGGGCGCGGTGCACACCGGTCAATTCGAGGAAGAGTTCCGCATCGTTCGACCCGACGGCGAAGTCCGGTGGGTCCGCGTCAGCGCGTCGCCCGTACGGCGCGGCGGCGAGATCGTGCGGCTCGTCGGCAGCGTCCAGGACGTTACCGCCCGGAAGATCGCCGACGGCCAGGTGGCGATTCATCTCGCCGAGGCCGAGAGCGCCCGGAAACAAGCAGACGAGGCGCGAACGGAAACCGAGGCGTTGCACAAGGCCACGCTGACCTTGACGCAGGACCTGCGTATGGACGCGGTCCTCGACACCTTGCTGCAAACGTTGTTCCAGATTGTTCCGTACGACGCCGCAAGCGTTATTCTGAACGAAGAGGAGGGTCAGGACCGTCTATTTGTGGCCCGCGAAGCACCACTCCCGCCTGCGCGACGAACGGTCATAACGATCGAGACCGCCGACAACAGGCTGCTGCAGCGCGTGCTGCTCTTGAAGAAGAGCGTGCACCTGGCCGACACCCGCGAAGAGAGTGAGTGGCGCGAGAACAAGGTGATCGGGAATGTCCGTTCCTGGATTGCCGTGCCCCTGGTGGTTTCGGACAACGTGCTCGGCCTGCTTTCGATCGGCAAGACCGAGCCGCGCGCGTTCACCCCCGAACATTTCCGCCTCGCAAAATCTCTGGCCGTCCCGGCTGCAGTGGCTATCCACAATGCGCGGCTGTACGAGTGGGCACAAATTTATGCAGCTGAGCGCCAGACCCTTTTGAAGAAGATCAACGAGGCGCCCAAGTCCCCTGAAGATGATGCGCCGTCTCTCGGCCGACGATTCACGAATTGAACTTCCGCAGTGGGATGAATCGCTATCCGTTCGCAATCAGGTATCACTACGGGACGTTCAACCAATTTGCAGAAGTAACCCGAATACAACTGCCAAAACGTTGCACATTTTTCCACAGACTTACCACTTATCGGCGCAGGATCACGCTTGTAGAATGGGCCAGATTTTACTTCCTTTGGAGGCGGTCCATGCTGTTTGCAACAGTCTCTCGCGGCAAGAATCGCGGAATCCGTTTGCTTCCCCATCGATTCAAAGACGACCGATACCACGTGCAACTGGGAAAACGAGGCCCGTATATTCCGATCAACGATTCTCGCGATATTCCTTGCTACCTCGCAAATGGCTATTCTCTTCAGATGAGCGACAGGGCTGAGAAACACACGCCAAGTCTGATACGCCCGGAATCAATCCGTGGCTGGAGCAGGACTTCCAATGACCTTTTCCTGATCGCTCCATGAAATTAGTCAGAGCATTGCTTCAGACTCAAAGCGAGCGGCGGCTGATTTCCCGCCTTCGCTTCCACTTCCGACTAGCTTCTTCGAGTTGCCGTTTGAAACGGATTCTCGGCGAGTTTTCGCACGTCTTTCCCGAACTTTATCAACTCCACGTCGGTCCTGCGACGTAACCGCTCCCGCAATTTTTCCAGGATAATTTCTCGTGATCGGAACCGATGCTCATCATCGCTCCGAGTGGAGCAACGGGAATCTAAATTTTACTTCGATGCGGTCGTTTTCTCCTGTGGATTGTTATGCAGAGAAAAGGAAGAACAATTTAGCACGCCGCCTAAAATAGAGGCTCTGAGCTCTGTCGTATTGCGACAGACCAGACCACCCCGTGGGTATCGATCTCTTTTCATTTCTGGAGCAGACTCCCGGCAGGCGGGCTCCTTCTCTACGAGGGCCCGGAAGGCCCGTTCCGCTTCCGGTTTGCTGGCCTAGCCGCCTTCTTCGCATTGCTTCTTGAAGCCGGTCAGAATTCTGCCAATGGCTCTCCGGCACGCCGCGCTTTGGCGCGACCGGAGCTGTTCCGCCAACCGACTGCATCCGACGCAAAAACCGCTGTGCGTCCTGACACCGCTTATCGAGTCATTCTCGCGTCCCGCCGGCCTCGTCCTGGACCCGTTCTACGGCTTGGGCTCCACGCTGCTCGCAGCCAAGCTCGCCGGACGGCGGTTCCTCGGCATCCAGCTCGACCCCGGATACTGCGCCATCGCGCGCAGGCGGCTCTTCACCCGGGCCGCTTGAGCGGCCCGTCATTCCTTTTTTTCCTTTTTTGTTTTTTTCGGGGTGTCCGGTCATGCGTCCGGAAAAAGAAAAACTGCACAAACGCGCGTGTCAGCGAGCAGTATTTCTGCGTTTCTCCCGCGCTCCGGATTCCAGGGATTCCGGCGTGCGAGAGGAAATGATTTTCGCATTTCATCACGCGGCACCGCTGCCGGCCACCTCCCCGCTGCCGGTAGAAAACTCAAGATGCGCTGAGATACCGAAACTCGCAATCCGTGCGGCAGCCCCATCGCTAACCATTCGGGAGGCCGGTTATGAGAACTCGTTCCGCTTGCCGTTGTCTTCTCTGCCAACTCGAAATCCATTTGAAACAAGAATTGTGCGAAGCGAGTCACGAGGAACAATACACAAGCATCGCTTTGTCCGATCCGTTGCTGTCCGGTTATCCGTCCGCTTCCGCGCTGAGCGCTCATTTGCGATCCTGCCGCAGCGACGGCAGCGGGACGCATCCCGCCGATGCGATTCTCCTCGAAATGCTTCACCTGCGGCACCGGAACGGAAAGGACACGTTGCTCCGCGACGTTCTACTTCTCGCGTTCATTCCCGCTCTTCACTCTACCGCCCGGCAACTCGCCCGTCGTTATCCGCTGCTTCCGGCCGACGACACCGCGCAGCATCTCGTCGCATCCCTTCTTGAAACCCTGGGCTCTCCGGAACTCTTGGCGCGCCATTCCCACTTGGCGTTTGCCATTTCGCGCATGGCCAAACGCTCCATGTTCGAATGGGCCGAACGCGAAACCCACTCCCCCGGTAACGACCCGCGCGACGAATCTCTCTCAGAACTTACCGCCTGTTCCGGAATCCCTGAACCGTTCGAGCGAGCAGTCCTGTTGCGGCACTTCCTCTTTCGATGCCAACGCGAAGGTGTGCTCACCCGGCCCGACCTGGAACTCCTAATCCACGTCAAGCTCGAATCGAAGTTTGGAGAACGCAATGGAACTTCTGCCGGCTATTCGAACGCGTTACGACAGAAAATAAAACGTCTGCTGCGAAAGCTCCGCACGGCTGCGCGCGTAAGAGAGCCCAAGGTGCACTCGGAGAACTCGGAAGGGCGAATCTGACCTGGGACGCTGTTGCGCGATCGTGAAGAAATCTTTTTGCGCACGCGCGACACATTTTGCATCGGGATTTGCTGATTAGGTATACATGGGGAAGTTTCCGCCGAGTGTTCCGGGCGTCGCTGACCACTTTTCGCAGCGCACACCGAACGCATCCTCGTTCGAGCACAGGATCACTCGGCCCGCTCCGCCGTGGTCCTCCCGTGAGAGTGGCGGGAACTTCCCTATACCTTGAATCGCTTGGAGAGTCCACTGCCATGAAAAGAGCCCTCCATAGAATTTTGTTTCTCCGAATTGGGCCGCAGCCGTTAAGCATAATTGTTTGCTTGATGCTGGCCGTTCCTGCTTTTGCGCAAGCCAATTCTCCCTGGGAGAGTGCGGTGAATGTCCTGCAACAAGCCTTCACCAGCACGATAGCCCGTGGACTATCGCTCGTGGCCATAGTGGTTTCCGGTCTGACTTTTGCATTCGGTGAAGGCGGCTCAAAACGGGTATTGGCTGGCGTGCTGTTCGGCGTCGGCATGGCTATCGCTGCCGTCAATTTCCTCGCTTGGCTTTTCCCGGGTTAGGGAGTGCCCCTTGTGGAACAACCATGAATGACAGACGAATCAACCTGGTGCAGCGTTCACTCTCGCGGCCACTCACCATACTGGGCGCGGAGCGGAAGCTCTTTTTCTGCGCCATGTGCATGGGAGCCGGCACCTTCAACCTTCTGGGGAGCCTGCTCGGAGGCCTTTTGATTTTTCTGCTGTTGTACGCTGCGGCGCGCTGGGCGACCAAAACTGATCCGCAAATTCTTAAGTTACTGTTAAGTTCCGCCAAAACCCGGAACCAATACGATCCTTCGAAATTCGGCCCGATCCCCGTTCGCAGAGTGAACCGTGCTTAAACTTACCCGTCTCGTCAAGAACTATCAGGAAACCGGGTCCTTCAACGCCCAGCTGAATCTCTACGGATTCTTGAGCGACCAAGTCTTTCTGACCAAGAGCGGTGAACTTGGAGCGATCCTTGAAGTCCGCGGCGTTGACTATGAATGCCTTGACGGCGCCACCATCGATAATCTCACGAAGCGTCTAGAGTCTGCGTTGCGCCTCTTCGATGAGAACTACAGGGTCTACCAATATCTCTTCAAACGGAATAAGCCCGCGATTTCCTACAAACTGTACGGTAATCCGGTGGTCGATGCCGCCATCCTGAATCGCATGGGCTATCTCGAATCCAAATCCCAAACACTCTTTTCGTTGTCGATCTATTACGTCGTGCTCTTCGAGGGTTCACGATTCGCGCGGACTATCGGCAGTGTTCTCAGCGAAATCCCCACACGCCCTCTGGCGGCGCTCGCTGAGTTGCGCGCCTGGTTTTCTACGCAAAAACATGTCGTGCTGCAAGAGGCGGTGCTCGCCCGGGCTGAAGCGCTACTCTTGCAAAAGATCCGCAACTTTGTTCTTCAGGTCAGCGACTTCCTGCCCGTTAGTATCCTGGACAAGCACTGCGCGTTTCGCGTGCTCATCCAAATGCTCAATTTCGCGCCGCAGAAAATCGAAACCGCCCGGCTCAAGCGCGACACCTTTCTCGACTACTACGTTTGCGGCTCGCATCTAGAATGCCACCGCGGACATCTGCGAGTTGATGACTATTACGTGAAGGTTTTAACCCTGAAAGAGCCTTCCGCGCAGACCTTTCCGCTACTGCTAAAACGACTCCTCGAGGTGCATGCCAACTTCCACGTGGTTACCGAGTGGAAAAAAGAGGATCCCGGCAGGACCCGCCGCGTTATCCAGGCTAAACGGCGTCACTTCCATAACACCAAACGGAGTTTTTTCAGCCAGGTCAATTTGAATGATGCCCCGGCGCAAGACGTGCTGCTCGATGATTCAAAGGAATCTCAGGTGCGGGAACTTAGCGAGGGCATCAAGGAGATCGAGCTTCACGGCAATTATTTTGGTCAGTTCTCTCTCACCGTGGTTGTTTATGACCTGGAGATGGCGGCTGTGGAACGGGCCTCAGCTGAATTCTACAAAGTCTTCAGCGTTCACGATGCCCAGCTCTATGAAGAACGCTACAATCTGCTGAACGCTTTTCTCGCCGCCGTTCCCGGCAATCATGCCTTCAACCTGCGCTATCTGTATCTCCTCAATACCAACTATGCTGACTATTCCTTCCTGTTTACCCTCGACTCCGGACGCCCTCGCAATACCCATTTACGACAAGAATATCTTGCAGTTCTTGAGACCACTCACAACACTCCGTACTTTCTGAATCTCCACTACCAGGATGTAGCCCATTCCATAATCCTCGGGCGCACCGGCGCGGGTAAGAGTTTTCTATTGAATTTCCTCATCACCAGTCTCCAGAAATACGCACCTCACACGTTCATCTTCGATCTTGGCGGAAGCTTTGAAAGCCTTACCAAACTTTTTGGGGGTTCCTATGTCCGGGTTGGCGTTGAGTCCCAGGACTTTTCCATCAATCCATTTGCACTTTCTCCAACAAAAGAGAATCTCGATTTTCTGACCCTCTTCGTCAAGGTCCTGCTGCAAAGTGCCGGAACATCACAGTTGGACCCGAGCACCGAGCGCGAGATCTATCAGCAAATCGAAAACCTCTACACCGTTGACCCCTCCCTGCGCACTCTCGAAGTGCTTTCCAATACCCTGCCGCATGTGCTGTCCGAACGACTCGCCAAGTGGATACGTGGCGGCCAATTCGGGTTCGCCTTCGACAATGCCAGAGACACCATCACTTTTTCTGCCTTCCAATGCTTTGACTTCCAGAACATGAACCAGTATCCGGAAATTCTGGAGCCGTTGCTCTTCTACATTCTGCATCGCGCCAACACCTTGATTCGTGACCGCCAGATTTCTTCGGTCTTTAAAGCCTTCTTCATCGACGAAGCTTGGGTCTTTTTGCGCAATCCCAGTATCCAGAAATACGTCATCGAAGCGCTAAAAACTTGGCGCAAGCACAACGCCGCCATGGTGCTCTCCACGCAATCACTCGATGAACTGCGCCGCTCGGAACTTCTCGACGTCATCCTGGAAAGCTGTGTCACTAAACTTTTTCTAGCCAACCCGGACATGGACCGTGATTTATATCGCCGTCATTTCCATCTGAACCCGGAGGAAACCGATTTAATTGCAGGTCTCATTCCCAAGCAACAGTTCCTTATCAAAACGCCGGAACTGGCCAAGGTCGTTAACCTCACCGTCGATCCGAAAAGCTACTGGCTCTACACCAACGATCCCTACGATAACCGCAAGCGGCAGGAAGCTTTTGATACGTATGGGTTCGAGAAAGGCCTGGAGGTGTTGGCGATGGCTGCCGCCGACACCTCCACTCCCAACGGCACCAAATTACGAGTTTCGGAGGACAAACCATGATTCCTGTACACGTTTCTCGCAACGTTTTCTTAATAGCCTCGTTATTCGTGCTTCTCGTTGTGTCGCTAGCGCCGACGGTGTCCGCGACCACCAGCGAAGGCGCCCGGGTAGTCGCCTACTCGCGCGAAGAAATCATTCCCGTGCGAGCCAAACTGCGTTTCTCCACGCTCATCGTCCTTCCTGATAATGAAGAGATTCTCGATTTCACCACCGGCGATAAAGAATTCTGGATCGTGAACGGGGCGCGCAACCTGTGCTACGTCCATCCAGCACAGGCAGGCACCCGCACCAACCTGAACCTCATAACTGCCAGTGGCAACGTCTATTCGTTTCTGCTTACGGAAATCAGTGGCGAACCCAATGCTCGGCCGGACCTAAAACTCTTTGTCGAACCCAAGGAGGATGCGGGAAGCGCCCGGCTAGCAGGCTATGTTCGCGCCGGCGAGGTAGAGGCCTATCGGAAGGAAATGGAACGTGCGCGAGCGCAAAGCGAAGCAGAAATTCAAGCGGCGCGCACGCAGGCTAGCGAAGAGGTCAACCGCTTTCGTTCTGACTACGCCACCAAACTTCACTTTGACTTTGTATTCGATAAAAAGGCCGCCGCCGAGCCGTTTCTAGTGTCGGCCATCTATCACGACGACCGATTCACCTATATCCGCTGCAATGCCCGGGAAAAACCGGCCCTCTATGAGGTCAAAGACGGGAAACCTAATCTCACTAACTTCCAACTTGAGCAGGGCGTGTACATCGTTCCGAAGATCCTCGACCACGCCTATCTCGCCGTCGGCAAAAAGAAATTCACCTTCACGCGTCGCACCGCGGCGAACTAAGGAGTTCACTCGTGCACGAACGGATCGAAGATAACGCACCAAAGCCGCCTGGTCTCTTGCCTAAGCACATTCAGTCCTGGCTCATTGCCGGGCTGGCCCTGCTTATGGTTCTGATTATGTGGCTCACTGGCTCGAAGAAACCGCAGACCGGCGCTAGACCCGGCACCCTATCAGTAATTCCACCTCCGCTTGTTGAGGTAAACGAAGGCAAGATCGCCGAACTCCAGAATCGCATCGAGGAACTGCAGCGCGAACAACTGGTCGCCCAGAATGCCCTGACACAGCAGAGCCGCGTTCTTGCGGCCGGCCCGGTTGAAACTTCTCCCGCTGGAGTTTCGGGCGCGGCACCAGGCGAACGCAGCGAAGACCCCATCCAAACCGAGAGGAAGAAACGCAGCTATCTCTCACTTTTCGCCTCTAACGTGGCGCTGAGTTATAGAAAGAATCCCGCAACCCGCGAGCAGCCCGAGTCCGCCTCCGCCAACCCCGAGCCGGTGATTCCCAATTCTCCCGCGGCCCTCGAAGCCTCCTTGCTCTCACAACTCTCAAGGGCCGCACAGCCTCCTGCATTACCCGCGATGTCCTCGCAAACTTCTATTTCCAGTGCTTCCCGTCCGAACGCCACCGCGAATTCTGCGGAACCTGGTTCGGACAAAAAGGAGGTGCGCCAACTGGCAGCCGCTCCGGGCGCCCGGAACCTGGCTACCGGGAAATCCTACGTTTTATTTGAAGGCACGATACTCGAAGCTGTGCTCATAAATCGCTTGGATGGATCCTTTACCGGCCCCATCGAATGTCTCCTCGCGACGGACACCTACTCGCACGATCGGCAGGAATTAATCATTCCTGCCGGCAGCCGATTGCTAGGTGAAACCCGCAAAGTCGAAGCCTTCGGATCCACTCGGCTCGCGGTGCTTTTTCACCGCCTCATCATGCCCGACGGGTATTCCGTCAGCCTCGATCAATTCAAAGGACTCAATCAGGGTGGTGACACGGGTCTCAGGGACCGGGTCAATAATCACTACACACAAATCTTCGGAGCTTCGCTGGCCATTGGAGCACTGGGCGCGGTGGCCGAATTGGGAACTGGTAGCGTGCTCACCCAATCAGGTGCGGACCGTATGCGGGAGGGGTTCGGCATAAGTGCCTCACAATCCTCCGCGCAAATCCTCGACAAATTCTTAAACATCCTGCCCACCATTACTATCCGCGAAGGTCATCGCGTAAAGGTGTACCTCGCGAGTGACCTGAGCTTACCCGCTTATAACCATCACACCATGCCCAGAGATCTCTAGAGGCCAAGGAGGAAATTTGAAACGAATACTTTTTATTTTTTTATTAGTGGCAGGTTCCACATCGGCCCAGCTAGGCAGTGGCATCGTCTACGATCCCACAAACTACCAAAACGCGTTGCTTCGTTATTACCAGTTGCAACGGCACCTTCTCGAACTCCAGAAGACCTACACCCAGGTAGTCGCGCAGTACAACTTGGCGCTTCGTATGGCGCAGAGTATTCAAAACATGCCCGCGCGCTATCGGGCCCTGTTCTCTCAATGGAGAAACGGTTCTGCGCTCAACACCTTCGGCAATACCTCCGGTTGGATAACCGGGATCAACACCGGGAACGTCGGCGGCGGCTATACGCAGTCGACCACCCAACTCTCACTGTACGATCCCGATCACCTTTCCGCTATGGATCCCTTTGAACTTTCACGCGTCAAGTCGCAATACGCGTCGGTTCAGCTCGCAGATGGAGCGAACGAAACGGCCATGGCTGCGCTCGGCTCCATTCGCGGGAGCGCATCGAGGGTCGAAACCCAAATCGGCAACCTCGAGAATGACTCCCTATCGAACGATCCTGATCTCAACAGCGAAGTGTCGGTCCTCAATAAGATCAATGCCGCCAACATGCTCACCCTTCGGTCCGTCCAGGATTCGAACAAACTTCTCGCTTCCCTTCTGGAAGTGCAAACCGTGCTCGCCAAGCAACAGCGCGAGGCCACCGCCAACACCGTCAACTCCGACATCGCCCGTCGCGAAAGTGCTGCTGGCAACATCGCGCAGGTGACCACCACTCTCACGAACTCACTAGAAACCTTCCGCATGCCATAAGCGGAACCCCACAAAGCCCGAGTGTCGAAGGAGCCCTTTTCGTGCAGACCGATTTCCTGCAATACGTCTTCCAGGCCATCAATAATCTGCTCACCCAAAACCTCGGCTTCTTCGACGCTATGGGCCAGAACCTGTTCCGCATGTTCGCGACCATTCTGGTCGTGTGGTACGGCGTCAAATCCGCTTTGGGCGCCGCCGGCGGAAAACATCCCTTTCAATTCGACAACTTCGCCAGCCTCCTGCTCACCATCAGCTTCGGATTCGCTATGGTCAATTACTACAGCACCCCCATACCGGGCCTAGGCACCAGTTTTCATAATCTGGTCACCGATGAAGCGCAGTTCCTGTCGAAACAGATCGATGAAGCGCAGCTTCAGAACGTGGTTGCCCAAATCGCTGATTTTGAGACGCGCATGGACTCTCCGACCTGGGGCGATGTTCTGGGTACGACCATCTACGTCATCGTGATCATTCTGCTGGCGGCGGCCCAAGCGGTCTCCATCGTTGTGGTGGCCTACGGTTTCATCGCGAGCGCCGTGTGCGTGCTGGTCGGCCCGATCTTCGTTCCCTTTTTCATTGTTCCGAAAATGGAGTGGCTTTTCTGGGGCTGGTTCCGTTGCTTCATGCAATACGCCTTTTACCAGGTCATCGCTGCTGCAGTCGTATTCATTATCAGCAATCTCATCCTCGGCACGCTTCGCCTGCCGCCGGCGGGCGTTCTTTCCACCGTGCAATTGCTGGCCTGGTTTCCGGTCCTTCTTATTACTTTCCTCGCCTCCATCTATGTACTGCTCAAAGTGCCGGTGCTCACGAATCACATCTTCACTGGTACTGCAGGTGGCTCTTCCGCGGTGCTCCTGGAAGCCTCGGCCGCAGCGGTGGCGAAGGACTTGGCATGACCACGGACTCGAGCTTCGAGAACGCCAAACGTCTCTACCTCGAATCCTGTGGAGACCCCATGGTCACCAATACCTATCTTAAGATCGCTCTCGCTCTGCTCGCGCTGGTGTGCCTCGCACTGGGGCTCATTGATTTGCGGACCATCCGCACCTTCGAGAACTTTCGTCCGCTGGTCATCCGCATTGACGATCTGGGCCGCGCCGAGGCCATCAACTACCACAACCTCGAATACCAACCGCAGGATGCCGAAGCGAAATATTTCCTCTCGCAATTCTGCTCCCTGTATTACCGCCGTAACCGCTACACCTTGCAGAACGATTTTGCTAAGGCCCTCTTCTTTCTCGACGGCAAGCTCGCCAACGGGATTTTGGACGTGTATCGCAAGGACGACATCGTACGGAAATTTCTTACCAATACGTCGGCACCGGAAATAGACATAGACGTGAAGAAAGTGGCTCTCGAGGAGCTTGAGAAGCCACCTTATCGCGCGCGCGTAGATTTCTACATGGTGTATTACTCACCCGCCGATCACTCCGAATTAAAACGGGATCTCTATACCGCCAACTTTGTATTTGTCTTCAAGAGCCGCGTTCCCAACGAACTGATTCCCATCAATCCGTTGGGCCTCACCGTAACCTATTTCCGTGAGGATCAAGCGTTTAAATGAAAGGAAGCATTCATTTCATGAGATTTTCGTTTATTTCTGTGGGCCTTAAAGAAAGGAATCCATGCTCGCCAACGCCCTAATTCTTACTATCGCCATCCTGCTGGCTCTCGGTTTTTGGCTCATGGATGAGCTTAAATTTCTTATCCCCTACAAACATATTCTTTTCCATCAATATGGCGGATTCATCCTCGCATGGCTGGCCACCGTCTTTGCCAATCTCTTTGCTGGCGTCTACGCCATTCAACGCAAATTCCTCTTGAAAGATACCGGCCGAAAGCTATCGCACATTGATGAGCAAATCGCACGAGGACATGCTGCCGTTCGGCACCCTGAAGCTCGGCCAGAGGAACCCTAACCATGTCGCGACTCGACCCGCTACGCGAACGCCAAGAATTTATCGAGGCCATGGAGGCTCGACGCGAACAGTCCCAAGGTGAGCTTGCCCAACCAGTTCAGGGGATAAATCGGGCTGGTGCGGAACGACCGCAGCAGCCCAGCTCGGCTCGCGAACTACCTCGCCCCGATATTCCTTTGGAAGATTCTCGTGGCATCAAGAACCAGCGCGACCAAGGTCACCTTCTCCGCGATTCTGAAATCCGCACGCTTGCTGATATAGGCAAGTTCCGGGTGGTCTCGATGGCTGACCTCGCGCATCTTGCCTATAACGGGCGCAGTGAGCAGGCGAAGCAGGAACTGCAAAATCTTGTGCGTCAGGGACTTGTTCGCAAAGGCACCTTCGCAGGCCCCGAACAAACTCCACGCGAGTTGCTGACTCTCACCAAGCGGGGGTTCCGAGTGCTTCGCGCCAGTTGCATGGTTCCGAAAAATCAGGAAATCTACTACGGCTTTGTAAAACCCCGCGAAGCCAATCACGATGCCAATCTCTATAAGCTCTACAACAAAGAGCTACTACGCGTCGTCAACCTGGGTGGACGAAATCCCCGGGTAATTCTTGACGTTGAATTGAAACGGAAAATCAATCAGGACCTCGCTAAGCTGGGCCGCGACGCCCGGCCCGAGATTGCCCGTCATCACGGCTTGCGCATGGTGCACGACCGCATTCCTGTTCCCGATGTGCGTATTGAATATGAACGAACCAATGGCGAAATGGCACGACTCGACCTCGAACTGGTCACCGAGCATTATCGCGGACGCACCCTCGCCGACAAGGTGAAGGCCGGATTCGCGCTCTACACACCACGCGGCGAAGCCGATCGCTTGCGTCGCGTGCTCGATGGCCACGAACTCACCGCGGAGATTTTTTCCCTATGACGTTTGATGATCAGGATATTGCCGCTATTGAGAGTCTCGGATACACCGCCGATGAAGCGCGATTTCTCTATCTCGTGGCCGTTCACTCCGGTTACTTCCTGCCCCGTCAGTTTCTAACCTTCACCGGGGCTAAATGGGGAAGCCGTTCCCATAACTTTGTGTCGAGACTGGAAAGCCGCGGCCATGTCACCTGGCGGGAGTATGACCCGATCGGCGGTGTTTACCACCTTTTCTCAAGGACCCTGTATCGGTCGATCGGTAAGGAAAACCTCCCGGCCCGCCAGCGACATGCCACGCAGTTTATCCGCGCGCGGCTTTTGCTCCTGGATTTCATTCTGAAGAACCTGCAATTCGCCTATTTCGAAACGGAACTGGAAAAGACTGCTTACTTCTGTGAGGTCCTAGGTATCCCCAGAGAAGACCTCCCGGCAAAGACTTACAGAGGCGGTCCTAGAACTGAACCGGCGATGCGCTATTTTGTGGATAGATTCCCGATGTTTCTCGATTACACCGCCCCAGGTGCGCCGCCGGTGATCACCTTTTCCTACGTTGATCCTGGCTTGGCTAAGCTTGCCGGATTCGCTAACCATCTGAATACATATTTGCCGCTTTTCCGCCGGCTGCATCGCTTCTCCTTCCTTTATATAGCGAACTCTGCAGCCCATTTCCTGCCCGCCGAGAAGCGCTTTTCTACGCTGGCGCACCCACCCCTTAAAGCCGGCGTTTTGAGTGACATCGTTCGTTACTTCCGGCTCCGCAATGCCTGGGAACTCAAGCAATACGGTTCGCTATCCACTTCCGACGTGGAGTGGCTCAAGGAAGCCTCGCTCCGTTTCCATGGGGACCGCTTCGAAGGTTCCTACCGCGCCTGGGCTTCTGGCGCTCTCACCGAACAAGAGCTCCGAGCTGAGCTCGAGCAAGCGCACGTGTGCAGCGAGGTGCGCTTCCAGACGTATCTCGTGCCCGTAAAGCGTTTTGGGAGAAAGCGCTTAGCGGAGGATAGCGAAGGCACACTCGAGACTTCCGGTGCTTTCCGAGATGCGTAGCGGTTTGCTGCACTTAAGGGTGCAGCCGAGGTTGCGGGAAGTAATAAAACGAGAGAGTTAGTTATCGATAAACGTGAAGAACAGCGCTAGGCAGAGCCCGGCGAGAGTGCTTCGAGCGACTTTATGATTCAAAAACTTCTCCATTCGAAAAATCTCATCGCCTGCTTGCTGGCGGCGGCCACTGGAATGACGCTCTATTTTTGCCTTCCCTTCCCGGAGGGTAACTTCTTCTTGGAACTGATCTTTTTGTGGTCCCGACGCGTGTTCCGTGGGCTTCAATATTCCTACTATACCTTTCTCTACACCACCCCCTACATCGTCTATTCCTTTTTGCTCTCTGGTCTCTACATCTTTGCCATCAAATTCAAACGCCGTATCCGGCCAGGTACGCTGCCGCCTTATCCAGTGTTGTGCGATAGGCAAACGCCGAGCCTGGTCATTGGCGAAGTTCACGATCCCCGCAAGCCCGGTCCCGCTGAAAATCCTCAATGGCTGATTATCCCGGAACGCGGCCTCTTTACCGGTATCGCCATCTTCGGCGCGGTGGGCAGCGGAAAAACAAGCGGAGCAATGTTCCCCTTCACCGAGCAACTGCTGTCCTTCAAAGCCGCGGACAAGGCCCAACGCATCGGCGGTCTTATCCTCGAAGTAAAAGGCGATTTCTGTCACAAAGTGCGCAGCATTCTCACCCGGCACGCACGGGAAGAGGACTACGTTGAGATCAGTCTCGATTCCGAGTATCGCTATAACCCACTGCACAACGACCTCGACGCGTATGCACTGGCCTACAGCATCGCATCCTTATTAAACAACTTGTTTGGGCGCGGCAAAGAACCTTTCTGGCAGCAGGCTTACACCAACCTCGTGAAATTTATCATCCTGTTGCACAAAGTTGCCTACGACTACGTCACCCTATTTGATGTCTACGAATGCACCATCTCAAACGAGGTGCTCGAAAGGAAGATCGAAGACGCCGAACGCCGCCTGACAGAACACTATTTTCTATTGGTTACTCCCGAGGATTGCATGGCGCATGTCAGCGAACTTAAGTTCTTCGATCCCGTCTTTCATGAAAGCACTGGAATGTATCGTGCCAAAGACACCCCTGGGCTGCGTTCATTTCTCGCGAGCAAACAAATCGAATTTGATTGCTTGAGCGAAGCGGGATTTGACCAAATAAATCCAGATCGCCTAGAGCAACTTCAAGCAGTGAAACGTTGGTTTTTTAACGATTGGAAGAGAATCGAGCCCAAGCTGCGTACCTCTATTGTTGAAGGGATCTCTGTTTTCTTGTCCTTGTTCGACGATAATCCTGCGGTCAAACGCACCTTTTGTCCCCCGCCAGAATGCTACGACGAGAAAGTCAACGCGGACGGTCGTTTCGGTAAACCGCTGCCTTCCTTTACATGGCTTATTGAGTCGGGTGCCGTGTGCGCACTGAACTTCCCGGTGGCCATGAACCCGGGTCTCGCCAAAGCCATCGGCGTAATGATGAAGCTCGACTTTCAGCGTGCGGTTCTCAATCGTATACCGGCTATCGAAGCCTCGCCCGACAAACACTTCCGGCAAGTCCTCTTTGTCTGTGATGAATACCAACATTTTGCCACCGTGGGGGAGAGCGAGCCGACCGGTGACGAGAAATTCTTTAGCCTCTCGCGCCAGCCAAAGTGCATTCCTATTATCGCCACGCAAAGCATCAGTTCGCTCAAATCCACGCTACCGGGGGAATCCTGGCGAACCTTGCTCCAAACCTTTCGCACCAAGATCTTTCTAGCACTATCGGATGACTTTTCTGCCAAGACTGCCGCGGAACTTTGCGGACGTGAGGACCAATTGAAGGTCAGCTATAACTTTTCTGAGAGCGGGCACGATGCCCATGTAAGCCTGCTGACTGGCAAAGCGATTTCCCACAAGGCCAATATCACCGCCTCAAAAAGTTATAGCCCACACTCGGATTTCCGATTCGACATGAAAGCCTTTACAGAACTCAAAAACACGCAGGCCATCGTGATTGCCTACGATGGCTTCAACCCTATACCTCCGACCTTTTGCTACTTAAAGCCTCATTACAACGATCCCAACAAATCCTACTTCGAGCAACTGGCCGAGGGCATCTTGTGATGAAAGGATTTGAAACCATCCTGCCGTTCCTAAAGCCCATCGAACACCTGATCGTCGACGAAGCCATCAGCGAAGTCATGGTCAACGGCAGCGATCGCGTGTTCATAGAGAAAAACGGCTTCCTCCAGCAGGCCCCGGGAATCTCGATTGGTGACAAAGCCTTGATGGTAGCGGTCAAGAACATCGCGCGTCGCCTCGGCAATGACATCTCCGAGGCCAATCCTATCCTCGACTCTCGCTTGCCCGACGGCAGCCGCGTCGCCGCGGTTATTCCTCCCTGCAGCCTGGATGGCGTGACCCTCACCATCCGCAAGTTCAACACCCGCCATTTCAAAATGGAGGATCTGACTCGTACGGGAACCCTCGACCAGCGTCTTGCCAACCGTCTCGAAAACTTTGTGCTGGCGCGAAAGAATATTTTGATCAGCGGTGGAACCGGCACCGGAAAATCCACAACGCTCGGAATTCTAGCGAAATTCATTCCCGAGGAGGAGCGCATCTTGCTCATCGAAGATACCGCAGAGATTCACCTTGATCATCCAAATCTCGTGCGGTTCGAAGCTCGGCGAGAACAAACGGGAATGCTTTCCGTGCCCATTCGCAACCTTCTGAAGGCGGCGCTTCGGCACCGTCCCGATCGACTGCTACTTGGCGAGGTACGAGGTAGCGAAGCCTTTGAGCTGTTACAACTCTTGAATACCGGCCATTCCGGCACGCTTTCGACCATCCACGCGAACTCCGCCACGCAAGCGCTGGCCCGCTTTACCAGCTGCGTTCTAGAAAGCGGTGTGGAGCTGCCCTACCGCGCCATCAAGACCAACATCGCTGATTCGCTCAACGCCATTGTTCACCTCGAACGCCGTCCTGGATCTCGCTTCATCTCCGAAGTGCTCGAACTCCACAGCTATGACCCTGATACTGACCTCTTCAAGTTTTCCGCAATTTTTCGCAAGGCGGGAGCTGACCCGTGAGCCAAGCTAAGCCGGGTACGCCAAAGACCATAAGCTCCGCCGATTATATTCGTGCAAATTTCGAGCCATCTGACCGCATCGCTGTGCTACTGCGAAATGCACAACGCCGCGAGACTCTACAGCGCATAAGCACCGCCGAGAAAATCGCCGCAAATCCAGTCCAAGACTGGCTGCGCTACAAGAATGCAAAAGAGGGCTTCGACATATATGTGGGGATGAATACCCTGAAGCGCAAAGCCTTTACGCGCACGAAGGACGACGTTCTCGCGATCCGGCATCTGTACGTGGATCTCGACCATGATGGCTCCGCCTCGCTCTCCAAAATTGAGAAATCTTCGCTGGTACCCTCACCAAATTATGTATTGAATACTTCGCCGGACAAGTTTCAGGCCATCTGGCGAGTGGAGAATATGGAACTCCGAGAAGCCGAGACCCTATTGCACGCCATGGCCCGTGAATTCGACGCCGATAAAGCAGCGACGGATGCCGCCAGAGTTCTTCGCGTTCCCGGATTTCTAAACAAAAAATATGATCAGGATTTTCTCGTGAGTGCACAATTTCAAACGGACCAGGTATATCATTCGCGGGATTTCCAGCTACGCACGGAGTCGATCGCAACTGACCGACGAAACATTTATAGCACGCCGCCAAGATCGGGTCGGTCCGAGACCCGACCTGCAAGCCAGTCAGAACGAGATTGGGCCTATGTTAAGGGCGCTCTCGCGAATGGCGCTGACCCGGAAGAATTGATCGCGCAACTCGCCCGCTCCCGCGCAGCCGACAAGTCAAACCCCCAATACTATGCCCGCCTCACGGTCTTAAAAGCTGTCGCTGATTCCTTACCCGCCGAAACCCCCGCCTCCGAACTCACAGATCACCGAGAGCCGCGGACTCAGTAAGGGAAATACGGGTCTGTCCTCGACAACGGCACGTATCGTGGTTTGAGCAAAGGCTCGGCAAAAGGCGTTGATTGTGGCTTCGTCCCTCTTGCTGTGCGAAACGAAAATGCTCGCCACTCGTGAATTTCTCTGTCGGCACCGGTAATGCTAACAGAGAACTTACGAGCGGCGAGTTATCGGCTTAGCGTTTCTGTGCGACACCACAATCGAATTATTGTTTTTGGATGTACTGAGTTTTTGTGCTACCAAGGCTTAGAGCGTGTAACAAAACCCTCTTAACTACCGACCATGCGGGAATTATCGGCTCGACCGCCCAAGTGGTGAGGCGGCGCTCAAAGCCTGGCACGTTCGGACCACAGCTGTCATTCGTTGACTGACTGTTGCCGGGTCCGTAAGATGAGGCCACCCAAAAGCCACGTTTAATGGTCGGCCAATCCATCTCGCACTACCGCATCATCGAGAAGTTGGGCGGCGGCGGCATGGGCGTGGTTTACAAGGCTGAGGACACCCGTTTAGACCGCTTTGTGGCACTCAAATTCCTGCCACACGAAATGGCTCAGGACGCGCAGGCCCTGAGCCGCTTCCGGCGTGAAGCTAGGGCCGCCTCTGCACTGAATCATCCGAACATCTGCACAATCTACGACATCGGTGAGCAGGATGGGCAGGCGTTCATTGTCATGGAGTTTCTGGACGGCGTGACGCTGAAGCATCGAATCACCGGGAAGCCGATCGAGCCGGATATTCTGCTTGGCCTGGCGATTGAGATTGCCGATGCACTGGACGCTGCTCACTGCAAAGGGATCGTTCATCGCGACATCAAGCCCGCGAACATTTTCGTCACCAAGCGTGGGCACGCGAAGGTTCTCGATTTCGGACTGGCCAAGGTAAACGCCAGTTCAAAGACCGAATCAGGTGCCGCCCCCACACAGACGGCGTCGGTCAGCATAGACTTGACCAGCAAGGGTACGACGCTGGGGACCGTGGCGTACATGTCGCCGGAGCAGGTCCGGGCTAAGGAGTTAGACCCACGCACGGACTTGTTCTCTTTCGGGGTCGTGCTCTATGAAATGGCTACGGCCATACTGCCTTTCCGGGGCGAAGGCCCTGGAGTGATCTTCGACGCAATCATGAACCGCACTCCCGTGACTCCCCTGCGTCTTAATCCCAACTTGCCACCGCAGTTGGAAGACATCATCAGTAAGGCGTTGGAGAAGGATCGGAATCTCCGCTATCAAAGCGCAGCAGAAATGCAAGCGGACCTGCAACGATTGAAACGTGATAGGGACTCCAGCGGCCAAGGCCCGGTTAATGAAGAGATAGCAGTCGCACCGGTCGCGACCCAGTCCGCCCACACGACCAGCATTTCCGCCATGGTCGCCGCCGCGAGACAGCGCAAATGGGGCGTGTCCGGTGTGGTGATTGCCGCGCTAATCATCTTGTGTGCAGCGGGTATCGGCATTTACTCTGTCTTGCACCGCCCTGCTGCCATGCCCTTCCAGAGCTTTGCGATCACTCAGATCACGAACAGCGGAAACTATATTGCAGCGGCGATCTCGCCCGATGGGAAATATCTCCTCAGCGCCGTGGGAGAGAATGGCAGGGAGAGCCTGTGGCTGCGCAACCTCCCGACCAACAGCGACACGCAGGTGATTGCGCCCGCGGATGCTTCTTACCAGAGGCTTACGTTTTCGTCCGATGGCAACTACATCTACTTTCTTAAAAGCGCATCCAGTACGGGCGAAAGATTCGATCTCTTGCGAGCGCCTGTGTTAGGTGGCGTGCCGCAAATGGTGGTGCGAGACGATGACTCTGGTGCCAGCTTTTCGCCTGACGGCAAGCGCATGGCCTTCGTGCGTGGGAATTATCCGGAACCGGGAAAATTCTCATTGTTCACAAGCAATCCTGATGGCACCGACGAAACGGTCATCACGACCGGGCCCAGTTCCTTTTTTTCGCGTCGCGTGGCGTGGTCGCCCGACGGTAGTCAGATCGCCTTGGGTAATATCGGTCCGGGCCCGGGGAATGTTTCAATTCAACTCCACGACCTGCTTTCCGCGAAAGACCAAACCTTGGCCCGGTTCAATGACCTGCCAATCTGGGAGATTGCTTGGTTGCCAGACCGCCGCGGACTTCTCGTGAATTATGACAGGAATATCGGGTTTGTTACCCGCAGCCAACTAGGTTTTATCTCCAACCCGGCGGGGCAGTTTCATACCATCACGAATGACACGAATGACTACGGAGCACTTACGCTGTCCGCGGATGGAAAGACACTGGCTACGGTACAGCAGAAAGCCACGCAGATCCTTTATCTCATGCCCGCCGAAGGCTTCTCTGGGAATCCTCCCAACCCGGCGTCGGCGCAGAGCAAGGACGCAGCCATGTTCGGCTGGGCGAGCAATGGTGATGTTTACTTCGGGGACGGCGGCAACTTGCTGCGAATGTCGGTCGACGGCGGCAATAAAACCACGCTTCTCAGCGATCCCGCTTCAGAGGTTATTCACCCAGACGGCTGTGCCGGCGGACGCTATATCGTGATCACATGGTCGAATCATAGCGCCAATAAGAAGACCAACATCTGGCGTGTAGATACTGACGGCTCAAATCCGAAGCGGCTAACGTCCGGGGTAACCGATGTCGGCGGAATGTGCTCGCCAGATGGAGAGTGGGTCTACTACCACAACATAGATACCTTTCAAGCTTTCCGCGTGCCCATTGACGGTGGGAACCCTGAGGAGGTGCCGGGCACCGCAGGGCTCTTCGGCTCACCAGGGCTGGGCCTCTCATCCGATGGCAAGCTTCTAGCATTCTTCATGCCGGGCAAACATCCAAAAGCGACCGTAGGGAAAATTGTCTTAGTTCCGCTCGATGCCGGGCCCAAACTCCAGATCAAATTCCTCGATCCCGACCCGCGTTTTAAGACGTCCCCAAAATTCACCCCCGACGGAAAAGCTCTCGTTTATGTCATCCACGAAAAGGGCACGGACAACCTGTGGCTGCAAACGCTCGACG
>Ga0182024_10007721_pt1 | contig 23098 bp, 21 predicted proteins | sample P32metaG_FD_120480 | JGI IMG/M metagenome (GOLD analysis project Ga0182024, IMG submission 120480) | Permafrost microbial communities from Stordalen Mire, Sweden - P3-2 metaG (Illumina Assembly) | ecosystem: Environmental > Terrestrial > Soil > Wetlands > Permafrost | place: Sweden: Stordalen... | reverse complement strand
TCACTCACTTTGGAACTGCCCAGTCTGCGGCGGAACTATGCGCGTCGTCGAGCGGCTTGCCGCCGCGCAACTCCTGCTTCGCTCTCCACCTCAACCGGACCGGCGCGCCGCATCAACCTTCGTTTCCATCCTCGGCCTCTGACCGTGCTTCGGCGCGCACGCAGATCCCTTGTCTCAACTGTCCGGGATTGCCCCGCTACCGATCTCTCCAACTACCGCACCATCCCTCCGGGCGACGCTTCCCAGCTCAATTCATACATCAAAGCGGCAGTTCGTAATCATTACAGCGAGTTCATCCACTCACCGTGCACCTCCGGGCCCATTCAAAGTACATAGGCTTCCCTGTGGGCGGCTTCCTTCAAGTCGCTGTATCAGAAGCGCCCTCACAAACCGCATGCAAACTCGAACTGTTGCGCGCGGGCGCTCCAGATACAGCACTAAGACATAATCTGGGTCAGTGAGCACATCGGCGATGATGCGTGAATCCAGAATTCTTTCCGCCTACCATGGGGCGGCTGGCGGTACCCACCCTATCTCTGGGCCTTCGAGGCTGGACCTTGCTTCCGGGTCTCCGCCCCCTGCGCCGTAAATCGATCCCACGTTGGCTGAAGCTGTTGTGGATTGTGGATGCAGTCGAGAAACGTGAGCCGGAGATCCGCTGAACCTGGACCGCCGGCGAAATCGCGATAGTCTCTCGGCAGCGGCGGACCGCCGGGGGCACCCGCGGGAGCAATGACGCGCGGAAGTTGGAAGGCGTACATACTGCCTCCAGCCAGGGCCTCATGCGGAAGCTGCAAGAGCCAGAGACAGTTGTGGCTCTCCTGGATGAGGTTGACCGAGACAAAAGCCCACTTGCCTCCGTCCTCCGGCACTGCTTTCTGGCAGTTCCATAGTGTCGCTTGAGGAACATACACCGTGGGATCGGAAAATCCGTAGGAATCGATCAAAGCGTGGGTCAGACCGCGTTGCCGCATGAAATTCTCGACATCGGGAAGTCCCTGGTTCCAGTCCAGATTGGAATCTGCCACCAAGAAGTAGCTGGGACGTCCGTCGCCCAATGAGTTCAAGAATGGAAGATAGTAGGGATAGGCGCGAAACGCCGTAACAATCGATGCCAGCGCCAATGCGGCAGTCAGCCAGGCTCCGGCGCGGGCGGCAGGCCGGCCTGAGTTGCGCAGTTGATGCAGCGCTCGCGGCAACGGCGCCAGTAAGAGTATCAACAGCGTCAAGGAAACGGAGAAATGGCGGATACTGAACTGGAATCGGCTGAGGATACATGCGCCGGTGAAGACGGCAAGGAAGACCCACAATGCCCGCCAATGCAATTCCATCCCTTGAGGTATTACGGCGAGGCGTACCTTGCCAAACCTTGCAACCAGTCCCACGACCAACGCGAGAACGAGCAAGAGGAGAAAGGCTAACGGGGATTTCAGCAGGAAGAGAACCGGAAAGAAGAACCATACGCCGTGCGGGTATGAGTGGCCCAGAATGAAAGCAGGCGGCTTAGTGGTAAAGGCGAAAATGGCCAAACCACGCAGGTAGATCCATGGGGGCATAAGCGCCCTGCGCAGGAACAGAGCCGCGATGTTGTTTCCAAGAAATCCCAGGGAATCGGTTGGCTCGTTCCACGAGAGGACAAAGTAGACGGCATAGACGATCAGCACAGCGCACAAGATGCCTTTCGTGAGGCTTCGCCAGCGCAAACGACGCCATGCCTGAAGCCCCGCTTTATCTGTCGGCTGTTCTGGCACAGGGCGCCGGCGAAGGCTCAGAATGAACGCCGAAAAACAGAAGAAGAGCAGTCCGGCGGAGAATTTCGACAGCAGCGCCCCTCCAAAGGCGAGGCCGAATAGAAGAACTGTCTTTCGGGACGGCGACCGCCACATGCTGGCAAAGGCCCACAGCGTCAACACAACAAACAACGTGATTGCAATGTCGGTAAGGACTAAGGGCCCAAACGCGAGTATGACCGGCATGGTGGCGTAAGCGCACAGGCAGAGTAGGCCGCCCCACGGATTGCCGAGGCGAGACCCATAGAGAAAAAGAACGATCCCCAGAACAAGCGTCAAGAAAAGCATGGGCTGACGGGCCCAGAAGACCGTCGGGATCGGTTCATTCCACTGAGCGATCAGCGAGTGCCCGAAGACCCATTCGCCGAGAAACTGCTTGAACAATCCACTTCCGCTGAAACTCCACGAAAATTGAGAGTAGTCGGCGCGCACTCCGCGAATCACAAGCGGCACCGCAGCAAGGACCTTCGCCAGCGGAGGGTGCTCCTCGTTCATTCGCATATCCTGCTTTTGCAGGTAGCTCACACCCGCGCCAATGTGCGCTATCTCATCAAAGGTGGCGGATTCACGTCGCGCGGCCCCGTCGGCAAGCAGGGTCATCAACGCAAGGAGCAAGACCGCTCCGGCTTGAACAAGTCTTGACGGTTGTATTTTCATGAGTGTCTTCCAGATTACACAATGACGGCCTGGCAAGAATTCTAGACCATCTTGGCTGCTCCGCAAGGACGCATCGTCGTCTACGTGGCTATAGGCATCCGAACTCCAAATTGGCATGCATCCGTGCGGACGCCGGCGCCCTGAAAGCCGGTTTCGGAGAGCCTGTCAACGAAAGATCACTCGTTCATGTCGGCTTGTCGGAAGCAATCTGCCCTGGCGTGCTCAAGTGGCGAGAACAGGCCGAAGCACGTTTCCAAGGCAGGATTGGGCCGGCTTCGCGGGTTCCGGTTGTATGTCGGCCAGTTTGAAGTGACATCGCGCATCTAGTACGAGAGTGAGACGATTTGAGCGATTCTTGCTGCTTTGTTCTATTTCCAACCGCGTTTTCAGAGGAATAACAGTGGTCGCAATCCAATTTGAATACCAGCGAGACTTGCACTGCAAAGCAGTTCACGGCCCTTCCGGAACCGAACTTAACACCGACGCTCCCAAGGGCAATCAGGGCCGCGGCGAGAGTTTCTACCCCACGGACCTGGCCGCAACCGCGTTTGGGACTTGCATGCGTTCAGTCATGGGCATCATGGCCCGCACACTGAAAATCGACATCGTCGGCACCACGGCAACCGTAGAAAAAGAGATGACCAGCGCACCGCCGAGAAGGATCCAGAGCCTGACAGCCAAGATTCATGTGCCCCACGATCTCAGCCTCGAGAACAAGGAAAAACTGGAGCGAGCGGCCCGCACCTGCCCCGTGCACAAGAGCCTGCACCCCGATGTCCAAACTTCCATCGGGAGTGGATTCGAATCGGATTCTATCCAAAGTAGATCACAAGAGCGAAACGCGCCGACTCGTCTTCTCTTCACTGTCAGAAGTTGAATTTCAGGGCTCCCTGCAGAATGCGCGCCGGTGCTGCGCTGATCGCATTGCCGAATGTCGAACTGCCTATGTTGCCATCGACTGAACTTGGCCCGTTGAACTGCGCGTGGTTGAAGACGTTAAATGCTTCGACACGAAAAAGGAGCGACTTCGAGTCGGTGAGCGATAAGCTCTTCGCGACCGCCATGTCATAGTTTTCGGCGCCCGGACCGTAGAAGAACCGACGCTTTGAGTTGCCCGGTGTACCCAGTGCATTCATGCTGAAGGCGGCAGCATCGAAGTAATTGTTCCCATTCGTGCGCGGGTTGTGGTTCAGATGCAGTGGAACGCCGTTGTAATCCGGTTCATCAATGCTGCTGTTGTTGACCCCGTTCGGATTTGTCCCAATGAGCGAATTGTCTCCCTTATTGATCATGGTGATAGGAAACCCGCTTGCGAATCGGGTAATTCCGGATAGCGACCATCCGTGCGTCAAACGATTCGGGTGCAGATACCGGTCAATCGGAAGCTGATACTCGTAGCTGAGAACGAAGTTCTGCTTGACGTCGAACGAAGAGATCGCATAGCCTAGCACGGAGTTGAAAGGATTGACTTCCTCACCGATATTCGAGGACTCATCCAGCGATTTTCCATAAGTATAGGCAGCGGAAAACTCCAGCCCTCCGCTAGTATGGCGGGCGCTCAATTCAAGCGCGTTGTAATTGGCGCGGCCGATGTTCGACTGAAGCGCATTGCTTCCAAAGTTCGACCCTAGTGGTCCGCGCGTCCCGTTCACCTGCCCGCCGCCAATCGGAGAATAGACAGTGTCCTCGCCGTATGCGCCGCAAGTCAGGGTTCCCGACTTGACCTCGCCCGGTTGGCTCAGGCTCAGACAAAGCGCGGGGTTGCCCGGATTCGCCTCTACCAGAACGCGCTGTCGGTGACTCGCAGTTCCGACGTAGCTGGCGCTCAAAACAGTGTTTGGCCCGGCCTGCCGCTCGATGGAGAGCATCCACTCTTCCGTATAAGGCGCGCGGTCGTGAATGTCGTATCCCGGAATGCCGCTGATCGGCTCAAAGTTGCTCCAATCGAAAGCTGCATCGGGATGTCTCCGTGAAGAGTTTAGTGGAGCAAAAGTGTAGGGAAACGGCTGGCCAAAGTTCTGACCGCTTGCCGCCGAAACGAACGGTGTTGCAAATAACGGCGGAGCCGGACTGGTGTAGGTCGTTCCATAGGGTGCATTCGCGGCCAGCACGCCGATCGAAAGCGCATCGATTGCCGTATAGAAATTGCCAAAGCTGGTGCGGATGCTGGTTGTTCCCGGTGCGCCCAGAACCTTCCCGATCCAGCTTCCCGGCTTGGCCTGTGGGGACCAGGCAAGACCCACGCGCGGCGCCAGGCTCAGATTGCCGATCGGAGCCAGGGTGTTGGGAACCCCGGGATCGCCGGGGTAAAGGATGCCTGCCGGTGCGCCGGGGAAGACCTCCGACTGCTCGCCCGCAACAAATGTCGAGATCTGGTTGTATTTCTCCGACCACGGTGCGACGCGATCCCAACGCAGCCCATAATTCAGTGTCAGGTTGGGCCGGAGGTGCCAGCTATCCTGCGCGAACGCGCCAACGTACTTGTTGCGGGCAAAGAACGGGTTAAGCTGGCTCTGGTTGTACTGGCTAGGCGTGCCGATCAGAAAGTCGGCGAAGTCCACGCCTGTTTCCGTCCCCGAGAAGACAAAGCTGCCATTGAACTGCGCAAACGCATGGGCATTCACTTGGTCGGCATGAAACTCCGCGCCGAACTTGATGGTGTGATCGCCAAGCACCTTCGAGAAAGTGTCGGTCACCTGATAGGTATTATTGGTCTGGATCAGTTGGTTGGCAGCGGCGCCGGTCGAGTAGCCGTTGAAGTTGAGGTTCTCGACACTCTGCCCATTTGGATCCAGTGCAACGATGCTCGGGCTGCCATCCGCATTCGCAAAGCCCTGCGAAAGCAGGCTCACGTTGCGGCCTCCCCTGGGCTGGCCAAGATTCGTGAATTCGCGCAGATAGCTTAAGTGGATTTCATTCACGGCCGTTGTGCTCAATGTTTTGGTGTCGCCAATGGCAATCAGTTGGGCACGGCCCGTGGTGAGAGCATCGAAACCGGGAACGCTGGCCCCGCTCTGCGCCAATGGATACGGGTTATCCAGCGTGAAGCCGTCGATGAAGTAATACGCCGAGACCAATCCCAGTCTGGTATTCGCATCCAGGCGCAGGGCTTCCTTGTCGTCCTGGACGGTCTGGTTAGACGCCGACGTGGCAAACCCGTTGCCGGTGTTCGGAGTCGGAATGTGTTGGAGCAATCGCTGCGCCGGAACTGACCATGCGTTCATCGGGATCACCCCGGTTGGGAAAACCGCGGCCTTTCCGGGCGTGCATCCCGCCGATTGCGGCGAATAGGGATCGTTTGCCGCAACATTCGAGCCCAGTTCCTTTGAAAGCAAACCTGCCAGGTAGGGTCCGCTCACACATCCCGTAAGCTGGCTTGTGCCGGTCGACGGACCAAGAAAATTGCCTCCTCGCTCGGCAACACTGGGAACCGGGATCTCCCCCGTGTCGATCCCCTGTGTCTGCCGCGTTCCCTGATAGTCCGCGAAGAAGAAGACCCTGTCGCGCCGGATCGGCCCGCCGAAGGTGCCGCCAAACTGGTTCTGACGGAACGCTCCGCGTGTTGGTGAAAAGTAGTTCCGCGCATCCAGATCCGTGTTGCGCAGAAAGTTGAACACGCTGCCGTGGAACCTGTTGCTGCCCGATTTGGTGATCACGCTGATTTGTCCGCCGGAGAACTCTCCATACTCGGCGTCGAAGTTGCTCGTGATGATGCGGAATTCGGCAATCGCATCCAGGTTGGGGATGATCGCGGTGCCCGCATTCATGTCTTCCTCCACGTCGCTGCCGTTCACGCCGAAGTAGTTGGCAAACTCCCGCTGTCCGTTGACGGAAATTGTGCCTGGATTCAGCGTTCCCGACGGAGAAAGAGTCGTGGCGCCCACATCCTGCACGGTGCTGGAGCTGATGGTCGTCGCTGGGGCCACGCCCGGCTGCAGCGAAAGCAGGTCAGTAAAACTCCGGCCATTGAGAGGAACAGTCGTCATTTGCCTGCCGGTAATCACCTGTCCCAGCTGCGTCTCGGCGGTCTCGACATGGAGCGAATTGTCGTTTACGCTCACCGTCTCGCTCCCGCTTCCGACTTCAAGCAAGGCGTCAAGCGTGAGCGCCGCATTGGTATCGAGCACAATGCCGTTCAACTCGAATGCGCGAAAGCCCGGCGCCTCGGCTTTGAGCTCATAATGGCCCACGGGCAGAACAGGCAGCAAGTAATAGCCCTTGCCGTCTGTCTCCGTTCGGTAAACGAGGCCGGTATCGACCTCTCGAACGGCCACATTGGCGTTCGGAATGACGCTTCCGGACGCGTCCTTCGCTGTGCCGGAGATGCTGCCGGCGACGGCTCCCCAGGCGGTGACGGCCAAAAAAAGCAGAAAGCAGCTCAACTGCAATGCGAATCGACGATTGTTGTTTGCGTGGCCCATTGGGGTTATTCTTTCCTCTCGCATGCCTCCTGGAGAGGCCATACTCGGGCTTTCCTCGACGCGGTGGCGATATACGACCAATTTGGTCTTCGTTTAATATACGACAAATTTAGTCCGAGATAAATACAGTGATTTAAATCACACCAGATGGTGGGAAAGGCTATTCGGAATTAGCTTTGATTCGCGCCGAATCGACAAAGCGCTCAAAATGAGGTCGGATGGGTCCTCGAAAGTCTTAGTGCGAGTCGGCATGGCGGCTGAGATATCGGGTCCTCCGGTTTGCTGAGGGCTCCATTCGCACAGGGTGTCTCTGGGTAACAATCCGAACTTACAGCTGGGCAGGGCTCGTTCGCGATGAGTACATTGGATTTGAGGTGTCTAATGGCACAAACCAACAGCGGCATCGGCAATGTCACGACGAATACGGGGCTCGTCGAAATGGCAATGGCGTATTCCCGAAGCCGCGTCCTTTGCGCGGCTGCACTTCTCGGCGTTGCCGATGCACTTGGAGACGAGGTGCGTATGATATGGATCGCGTCTCGGAGAGCGAACTTCAACGGTTTGAGCGCAGCAACTCGACATCCTGATAAAAGCCCCGGTGATGAGCCGGGGCTCTTCTCATTTATCTTTGCTTTTGGTGGCCGCAGGGTTATCCTTGCCTGACTTGGCCGGGTTTTTGGCGGCACCCTGCTTGTTGGCTGCATCTGCCGCCGGGGCAGCCTGCCCTGTTATGGATTTCGGAAGCTTGATCGTCCCATTGATCGAAATTGAATCGGTACTTGCACTCGCGTCTGGACTCGCGTTCGGCGCATCTAATGCACCGCTATCAGTGAGAGCCATCCAAGCGGTCTGATCTGTCAGAGCAAGCGGCGGTGCGACAGGGCAGTTTGAGGCAAACGAACTCATTTTCGAAAGGGTCCGTTTAACAAACCTCTGCTCTTGGATCAATTGAAATTTTTCCTTCAGTTTCGGCTGATCAGCTGCTGCCCCGGCCTTCGAAGCAATTCCAGCCGCGGATGTGATGAGGGTAGAGATCGGAAGCGCAGAAACGATTGTCGAGAAAGTCGTGTCCTCGACCTGCGCTTGTGCTTCCGAGAGTGTCCCGTCAGTTGCGAGATGGAAATCTACACTCGCCGTCCCGGAAAGTGGTTTATTTTGATTAATGGCATAGGCGGTACTATAGTCCACAACGCTCGTCGCCGAAGTACCGTTTGCCAAAAAATACATCGTCGTCGTATCCGTAAAGGGATCAATTTTTGCCAGCTTCAGGTTCGACCACGCGTGAGCAACTGTTGATTCATCAGGAGTATCGGTTGCCAGCTGGTCGAGGACGGATTGCAACGCTCCGTCAGCGGTAGGTGTCATACGTGATTCCCCTTCCTACCGAGCTGTCGCTTAAAACTCTGCCAAGCGCGGTAGCGATAGCGATTTGCGCAGAGGGCTCCGTGGGAAGCGGCGCAGTCGTGGGGTTCAGGAGAATTTCGTCGATCGACGGCAACTGGCGAAACAGCCGAATGAAAGCGACAAATTCCGAGGCCGCTGCCGGCCCCACGGTTCCATCCAGGAGATGCGCCTCAAACTCGCTGGTTCCCGAGAGAAACTGTGCCTTCTTGCGGCGGGCGATGCCGCAAAGCACCTGTGAGGCCATCTGCCAGGAACGCGGAGTGGGCCAGGCGTTGGCGTCTGAGGTCGTGTCGGCCGTGTGCAGGAGTTCTGGCTTGAAGCGGAGGAAGGCGATTATCTCAGGCCGGACCTGAGCCTTGACCGCCCGCCTGCACCAGTCGTCGAGATCCGGTTCAAGGTCCAGATGAACGAATCGGTTGCGCAACGGCCGCGGCATCGCGAAATGGACGCCACGCTCCGATGCTGGATTCCCGGCTGCGATGACAACCCAGCCGTCGGGAAGCACATACTCGCCGAGCTTCCTGTCCAGCACCAGCTGGTAGCAGCCAGCCTGGGTCATCTGCGGCGCAGAGGTCAATTCGTCAAGAAAAAGAATGCCTTTGCCTGTGGTGGGAAGGAACTTGGGTGGAACCCATTCGGTCTGGTTCTCGGCGATCCGAGGCAGACCGCGGAGATCGACCGGGTCAAGCTGCACGGCCCGCACGTCGAGAAAGTCGTAGTCAAGGTCGTTGGCGACCTGGCAGACGATCTGCGACTTGCCCACACCGCACGGGCCCCAGATGTGCAGAGGCACACGTTCGCCGATCAGCGCATGCAGCGCTTCATAGAGCTTCGATGGTTTCATTGGATTTCCTTGGAGGTTTGGAAGTGGGAGGACGAACCCGGTCACGGTTATTTCGGTCGTTCTTTTTTGGAGGTTGTTCATTCGCGATGGTTAAGGAGTCGGATCATCGGACGGTCTCATATGATGTCAAAATCGGATATTGACATCACCACTAGCCCGGCGTAGCCTACCATTATGGCTAGAACTGCTTTCACTTTGAGAATCGACCAAGAAGAGCGGACCGCCCTGGAGCACCTCAGTGAACTTGAGGGACGACCCATGAATCAGCTGCTTAACGAGGCGATCAAGAGCTATCTCAGTCAGCAGAGCCCTAAGGAAGCCAGTCTCGAAGGACATCTGTCGGCTCTTCGAAAATATCGGAAGCATGACCCTGGATTTAAGCATGCTATCGCCGCGTTTGTGGATGCCGAAGCCAGCCTCGACGATCCGCTTGAGGGCAAACCGGTAGAAGGACAATTCGTCGGAGGGCAGTTCCAGCCCGCAGGCCCGGTGCAGAGCAAGATCAACGAGCTTCTCCGTGCCTGAAGGGGATAAAGACAGCCCCCGGTTGCGGCAGAACCTGGGGCAAGTCCTTAAGGAAATCGTTCTTCGAGCGGAACGGCGCGAGATCCCAACCCTCGAAGCGGCAAGACATTGGCAAAGCCGGATGATGGAAGGCCTGGATGTGCCCGACCGCCGTTATGTGGGTGCATTTCGTGGAGAACCAGGTCTCGAGCGCATACAAGTAAGAGTTGGTGCGAACTATGGCGTCGACTCTGTCGATGTCTCCAAGGAATTGGACCGTTTCGAGAAAAAGCTTCAGGTCTTGGTCGCGGAGTTGGACGCGCTCCTACCGATGGACCAGAAGCTGAATGCAGATAAATTGGCAGCCGTGATCGATCTTTGCGCATGGGTCCATGCTGAATGGGTCCGCATCCACCCATTTGCGAACGGCAACGGCCGGACTGCCCGACTTTGGGCCAACAGCCTCGCCGTTCGTTATGGACTTCCGCCATTCATACGATTGCGCCCAAGGCCCAACGCAGGCTACGGAGATGCTGGCGCGAGAGCGATGCAAGGCGACTGGAAACTGACTGCGGTCGCCTTCCGCCGCTTGCTCAGCGAATTTCTAGCTGATAGCTAACTCGCCCACAATCGAAGAGTGAATCCGTGCCGCAGCCAAATAGGGATCGGTGCGCGTCGGTCGTGCAGCAGGATAACCGGAAAGTATGTGCCATGACGATTGTCGTGGCATAGTCCGGCGAGCGCCTTCTGCACGAGCATTTCCGAAGCTCGGCGCTTCGGAGTACGCGTGGCTCTGTTCTTGCCTGACTGAGGCATCTCTCGATTCTCTGGTCAATAGGCAGACTGAGTGATTTCGCTCTCCGCGACGTGAAAGGTCCGCGCAGCTTTGCGATAAATGTTGCTGAGCGCGAGTTCGACGACCCGCCCCTTGTGATTCACTGCAATCGCAACGCCAGTCAAGTACCTCAGCTTCTCCGCGCCGATCTCCATCAGGACGGCAATCTGGCCTTTGGGAAGATGTTGGGCAAGCTCGGTGACCAAATCGATCTCCGTATCGCCTTCCACGTCATAGCTGGGCCAGGAACCGTCGTCCGTGTTCTCACCGCCATAAATCGCGAACAGGTCTGGACTCTCTTCGTTCTTGAACACGCCAAGCCCGAGCCTCTCGGTCCATTTGAGAAATGCGTCTCTGTCTTTCACGCGGAAGTAGTTGCTGCGAGCGGTGCTGTACCAATTAGCCATAAGAGCTCCTTCTCGCCGGTTGGTTCCCACACAACCCGGTTCGGCGTTGCCTGCCGGCGATTTCGGCCAGTGTCCACGCGGCCAACGCTCGTTGGACAAGGATGGGCCGCTTAGGCGCCCTCATCCAAGTCGTCGGGCTCATCCGTTGGCTCATCATCGGCTTCGGCAAGAATCTCCTCTTCCTCGTCCGTATCCGGTGAGAGCAAGGGGGCAGACTCCGGCGACGGTCCAATGTCGAAGAGGCCGGCATTGCGCGCCTGCTCCTGTTTCCTGGGCTCGGTAAGCTTAATCGAACGAGGATTCCATGCGGACACCTCACAAGGGAACATTTTGGGAAGAACTCAGTCGATACTTTGGAAAGAAGATGCGAGGTGATGGTGAAAATGCGGGAACAGGACACAAATTGCCATCGATTCGACATGACCAGGAACTCGGAAACACAGAGCGACAGAACTCTTCAATGAGCGTCACGGTCTGTCGGCGCTCTTCTGCTCAGGATTTCTTGTGCGATGCCAACTTCCCGGTATTTATCTTTCCTCGTTGAGAGCATTGCCGATTTATCATTGACGGGATTCAGAGCACCGCATCTTCCGAGTGGCCAACAGACCGGGGAGTTTAAGAGGAAAAGAAAGGCATTTAGATCCACTCCGGAAAAATGGCTACATCATTTTTCCGCCCCAGACGCAAAAGTAAGCATCATTTCGACATTTGCCAAAGGACGGGGCTATGATTCTGTCCTAGTTTTCGGCGCAAGGGCCAAAGAGGTCGACGGAACTCAAGGCGAAAGCGATAGGAGGATCTTGGGATGATTCCAGAAGCGTTACTCGACATTTCACGCCGTAAGTTTCTCGCTGCCGGAGGCATGACGGTGGCCGCAGCTTGCTTTGCTCCAAGTTACTTGACGGCCGAGACAGAAGGCATTGTTGTAGGAGCTTTCAAAGAAGCCGCCACAGCGAAAGTCACGGTTCAAAACCTTCGCCGCAACATCAGTGTCCTCTTGGGTGCTGGTGGAAATATCGCCGTTCTCACCGGCCCCGATGGAAAGCTGCTCATAGATGCCGAAATCGTCACCGCGCGTCCAAACGTCGAAAAGGCCATCGCAAGCATCAACTCCGATCCCATCAAGCAATTGATCAACACCCACTGGCACTTCGACCACACCGGTGGCAACGAGTGGATCCATCAAGCCGGAGCCAGCATCCTTGCCCATGAGAACACGCGCAAACATCTTTCCCAGGCCACGCGCGTCGAAGGCAACTTTCGGTACACTTTTCCAGCCGCGCCTGCGGGTGCGATTCCCTCCACCGTATTCAAAGACGAACACACTCTACATGCCAACAACACCTCTCTCATACTGAAGCACTACCAGCCTGCGCACACGGACTCCGATATCTCCGTGTACTTTGTTGAGGCCGACATCCTCCACACTGGAGACACCTTCTGGAACCGCGATTATCCCTTTATCGACTATTGGACGGGAGGCAGCATCGACGGCCAGATACGCGCGGCAGAAGCGAACATCGCAAAAGTAACGGACAAAACGATCGTCATTCCCGGGCACGGAGCCGTGGGCGGCAAAGCCGACCTGATCTTATTCCGGGACGTGTTGGTTGAGATCCGCGACAAGGTTGCAGCCCTTAAAAAACAGGGCAAGTCCTTGCCTGACATTGTCGCGGCTGAGCCTGGGGCGCGATATGACGCGGTATGGGGCAATCTGTTCCAGAATCCAAGTGACTTTGTTGCGCTCGTGTACCAAGGCGTTTGAGAGGATCTAAAAGATACATCTTCAGCTCTTGAGGAATGCCAGCAGGTCGGCGTTGATCTTCTCCGCCTGCGTAGTAGGCATGCCATGAGGAAAATCCTTGTAGGTAATCAGCGTCCCATTTTTCAGCAGCTTCGCCGACTTCGGGCCTGCCGCTACATAGGGAACGATCTGATCATCCTCGCTATGCATAACCAACACCGGAATCGTGATCTTCTTCAGGTCCTCCGTAAAGTCGGTCTGCGAGAAGGCCACAATCCCGTCATAGTGCGCCTTGGCCCCGCCCATCATCCCCTGTCGCCACCAGTTCGCGATGGTGGCCTCCACAGACTTCACCCCTGGCCGGTTAAATCCATAGAAAGGCCCCTCTGGCAGGTCGCGATAGAACTTTGACCGATTCGCCGCAAGTTGCGCTTGCAGATCGTCAAACACTGACTTCGGCAAACCCTCTGTATTGCCCGCCGTCTTCAGCATCAGCGGAGGCACCGCACTGATAATTGCAGCCTTGTACACGTCCTGTTGCCCACGCCGAGTCAGATAGCGCACCACCTCGCCGCCCCCGGTTGAATGCCCCACATGGATCGCGTCCTTCAATCCGAGATGCTCCGTAAGCGCGGCCAGGTCATCCGCGTAATGATCCATATCGTGCCCGTCGGCAACCTGCGTCGAGCGTCCATGCCCACGGCGGTCATGCGCAATCACTCGATAACCTTTGCTCAGAAAAAACAGCATCTGGTTATCCCAGTCATCAGCCGAAAGGGGCCAACCATGGCTGAACACAATTGGTTGCCCCGAACCCCAGTCCTTGTAAAAAATCTCAACGCCGTCTTTGGTTGTGATGGTGGACATACAGACTCCTTAGACAATTGGATGAGTGCCCAGCAATTAGATCACACTCGCTGCCCTCGCGTTGCGCGGGCTAGAAAACCGCCTCTCCAGAGACCGTCTTCTCCCGGTGTTCCATCAGAAACTCACGCATTGCGATGACAATCTCCTGCAAGTGAGTCTCAAGAGCGAAATGTCCCGTTGGCAGGAATTTAACGGTAGCGGTCGGGATGTCTTTCTTGAACGCTTCAGCTCCCGCAGGGATGAAGTATGGATCGAACTTGCCCCATACTGCGAGGAGTGGAGGTTTCGCGGTTCTAAAGTACTCCTGAAACCTGGGGTAAAGTTTCACATTGTTGGCATAGTCGAGAAAGAGATCGAGCTGTATATCGACATTGCCGGGACGTTCCAGCAGGGCAGCATCCAGGGTGTAGCCTTCCGGTTTGATCAGGCCAGGGTCCGGGATTCCGACTGAATATTCGCGACGCATTCCTTCTAGCGTCAGGCCTGCGCGAATAGCATTCCGATGTTCCAAGGTGGGCTCTCGCCAGTAGCGTTGAATCGGCTGCCAGGCATCGCCCAGACCTTCTTCGTAGGCGTTGCCATTTTGAGAGACAATGGCGGCTACACGCTCGGGGGCCATCAACGCCAGGCGGAAGCCAGTCGGCGCCCCGTAATCGAAAACGTACATCGCGTAGCGGGTAAGTTTCAGAGCCTGGGTGAATGCGAAGATCGTCTTTGCAAGTGCGTCGAAGGTGTATCTATAGCCGCGCTCCGCAGGAACTTCAGTGAAGCCAAAGCCCGGCAGGTCTGGAGCGATCACCCGATAGCGGTCGGCAAGGCGCGGAATCAACTCCCGATACTGAAACGATGACGTGGGAAATCCATGGAGCAAGAGGATGACCGGAGCGTTCGCAGGCCCCGCCTCGCGGTAGAAGACATGAACTCCGTCAGCTTCGATGCGATGGTGAGACGTCAGCGGAATATTCGATATGTCAATCATAGACTTCTCCCTAGAATTGTCGGGATGCTGGTTGAAATCGAACAAAGCGATCTTGCGACGGAAGACGTCGAGGCCCACAACGGCGGATGCGAGAAAACTGCGGCGATCAAAATTCAAGGACTACCTTCCCTCTGCTGCCTTTGGCAACGGTATCGTAAGCGCTCGCGATATCGTCTGGTCCAAACTGCTGTTCCGCTAAGAGCGGCATGAGTTGATCCCGCTCCGCGAGTTCAGCTGCCTTTTGAAGAATGTGCCCGTGATTGGGACGCCCAATTCCTGTCAAGAGCGGAAGCAGAGTGAACACCCCCGAGTAGGTGGCCGCACGAAAAGACAGTGGCGCAAGCGAGTGTGAGCCCCAGCCAAGACAACTGACGACATGGCCCGTGTAGCGTTTGACGGCTTCGAACGAAGCATCCAGTACTGCGCCGCCCAGCGTGTCGTAGACGATATCGAAGCCTTCACCGTCGGTGTGCTCAGCAACATAGTCGTCGACCGCCGCATGCCTGTCGATTGCGACCGCGCCCACTGCCTCGACAATCGATCGCTTGTCGTCTGATACGGTGGCAAATACCTTTGCGCCGTGGGCAAGGGCAATCTGCACTGCGGCATACCCAACACCGCCCGCACCCGCATGTACCAGCACCGTCTGCCCGGCATGCACGCCCGCTCGATCGACGAGACCCTCCCACGCCGTAATCGTGACCAGCGGCAGCGCGGCCGACTGCCGCATGGTGAGTGTCTTCGGTTTGCGCGCCAGCAGCGCCGCATCCGCAAGTACGAACTCCGCCAGCGTTCCCTGCAACCCCCCGACCCCGCCGACCATTCCAAAGACCTCGTCGCCTGGCCGAAACGCCGTTACGCCGGCGCCTACAGTCACCACCACGCCCGCCATGTCCAGCCCCAGCACAGCCGGGAGTGGCTGCTTCGCGTGTCCGCCTTCTCCCGCGCGAATCTTGGTGTCGAGTGGGTTCACTCCGCTTGCGCGGATCTTCACCAGCACTTGATTACTCGCAGGTTGCGGTGTCGGAATCTCCACCCCGCGAAATGGTCCACCTGCACTCCCGACGACATATGCCTTCATGGCTTCTCCTTTGCGTCATGCGCCACACTCACCGGCGCTGACGAGAACAAAACCACCAATCCTTCCGCCAGCGTCGGGTGCGCCAATATGGCATCCCGGAGCGCTGTATAGGGCAGCCCCGCAATCATGGCGATTTGAACCGCAGACATGGTCTCTCCGCCATCGACCCCGAAGACCGTGAAGCCGAGAATGCGGTCATCCTCCGCAACCAGAGCTTTCATGAAGCCGCGCGTCTCGGAAAGCGTTCGCGTTCGCAGAACGGCGGCCATCGTTATCTTGAACAGGCGGTAGGCGATGCCTCGATTGGCCGCCTCGGTCTCACTCAATCCAATCCGCGCCAACTCTGGATCGGTGAACATGGAGAACGGAATCTGCCGCCCAGTTGTCACATGATTCCCTCCGGCAAGGTTATCGCGGACGACGCGGAAATCATCATAGGCGATATGCGTGAACTGCGGGCTACCCGCCACTTCGCCGATCGCCCAAATGCCCGGCGCCGTAGTTTCAAGCCGTTCATTCACCTTGATGTAGCCGCGCTCCGTCAGTTCCACGCCGGCAAGCTCAAGCCCAAGATTTTCGGTATTTGGCGTTCGTCCTGTTGCAACCAACAGGTGCCTGCTCTCGATGGTTTTCTCCACTCCATCCTGATGGAAGGTCACTTTGACCGACTCGCCGGACAAGCCGGAGACGCTATCGACCGTCGCATTCAGGATCAAGTTGATACCTTCATCCCTGAACAGAGTCTCTAAACCTTCTGTAACATCCTTATCTTCCTTGTGAAGCAGTGATCTGTTTCGCTCAAGCACAGATACTTGGCTGCCAAGCCGCCGCAATGCCTGCGCGAACTCGAGTCCGATGTATCCACCTCCGAGCACAAGTACGCTTGCGGGAATAACATCCAGCTCCAGGGCTTCGATGTGGGTAAGCGGATTTGCCGCCGCAAGACCTTGGATGTCGTCCAGATGAGCTCGTGTTCCGGTGCCGATCAGGACATTCTTGCCGCGCAGTTTACGCGTGGTCCCATCCTGCATATCGACCTGAACCAAATTTGGCCCGACGAAGGTACCGCTGCCGAGCAGCAGTTCAGCGCCGCTGTTCTGGAAGTTGCGGAGGTGGACATCGACCAGGCCCTTAACCATGGTCCGCTTACGATCCCTGACGGCGGCCATGTCGATCGTGTAACCAGAGCTCGTAATTCCGAACTCGGCGGCTCGCCTGAAGTACGAAGCTACCTTCGCACTGTGAATGATGTTCTTGCTGGGAAGACAAGCGATGTTGGGACAGGACCCGCCGATCCATTTTCGCTCCACTACGGCGACGCGCTGACCTTGCTTAGCAAGCGTCCAGGCAACGAATTTCGAGCCTTCTCCGCTGCCGAGGACGACAAGGTCATACTCCTCGGGAATGATCTCGTCGATTTTTGCTGTCGCAGGTTCTGTCATGGCTCCCTCCCCCAAAGAATGCTGTCTGGGACAATCATGGCCTCTGGGACAAGGTTTAGATACCCCAGGCTATCTCAAACACAGCATTAGGCAGCCAAAAAAGGCCAAACGTCCTGTAGAGATGACACTTATCGCCATCAGTCCTGAAAAGCGCCGTTGTCGCCAGGAAAGATTCTCGGTTGGCGTATTATCGCCGAGACACGTTTCCAGAGTAGCTGATCCCGGAAATGCGAGTTGGCCTGTTACCGTCAACCGAGAATTTGTCTTCCCGAACCCAAAGACCCGGCAACTCAGCTCAGGTAGGAGAGCGAGCAGACCGCTTGGTCAGTTCAAGCATTTCGATTGGTAAGGTCTCGTGTCGGAACTCCCGTTCGATGTTCCATCCATCCTTGAGGTAGAAAGAGATCGCGTTCCGATTTGCCTTAACGACCCGCAAGCGGCTGACCTCGTAATGACGCCCGGCAACTTCCGCTTCGCCACATTTAAGCAACTTGGCCCCTAGACCCTGGCCTCTATGATCTTGGCGTACCCACAGATCGTCTATCCATTCGTCCTTCGTGAGAAGGACGCCGACTATTTCTGCTCCTGAAGACGCAATCCACGCTTCAGACCAGTCTTGGTTCTCAACCTCGATAGGCGATGTTGACCAAAGGCCTCCATAGATTTCATTGACCACAGATTTGACGAACTGATAAACGTCCTCGTGTTCGCTTAGCTCTGGATGTCGAATAATCATGATGTGCAATTCATTGTAGTTCCCGAAGAACTATCCCGCTAAACTCGGAGGCGGCGGTGTTGTCCCTCGCCAAAATTCCATCCGGGCAAAATGGACCCCGGTCCTGAATTCAGCGCGCGATTCAGCGATTGTTTTCGGCTGCCGAGGAGTTGCCCGGTGACCGCAGAGCACAACGAGAACAGGACGAAATGCATCGCGCCCGGTGGCGGCCGCACCTCTTCAGGCGGTTTTCCTCATCTTCGTTGAACATTGGTTGGCAAACTGGCTCAGGCAGCCAGATCGTAGCGATGATGCAGTCCGCCCAATCTCGGCATGGAAAGGACGTTGCAATCGGCGCGAGTGGTTTTTCCCGCCTTGCGGCCGGCGGGCGTTTCCTTCGCCAGGCCGAGGTGAGTTCTGTCGTCGTGGTAGTAGCCGATGTAATTGGTCATGAGGCGTTTCAGATGCCGCACATTCAGAACGATCACATGGTCGAGCAAATCCCGGCGGCAGGTGCCTACCGTACTCCTTCAACCTTGATGTTCGAAGAGGCACGTTCAATCCCACGGAGGTCTTCGGGGTCAGTTCGACATCAGCCGCTCCGAGATTTTCTTCAAGGCGATGTAACTTGGTTGTACCTGGGATCTGAACGATCCACGGCTTCTTTGCAAGCAGCCGTGCAAGCGCGATCTGAGCAGGTGTTGCCTTCTTCTGTTCCGCGAATCTAGTGAGCGGATCAACCATCGTCTGGTTCGCCTTCCGATTCTCTGAGTTGAAGCGAGTGAGAGCGTTACGGAAATCGTTACTATCGAACTTCGTATCTTCGTTGATCTTGCCGGTCAAGAAGGCCTTACCAAGTGGGTTGACAGGAGCGAAGCCGATTCCGCGTTCTTCTAGCGTCGGCAACACCGCCTCTTCAGGCTGCCTCCACCAGAGTGAGTACTCGCTCTGGTGGGCCGTCACTGGCTGAATCGCGTGTGCACGGCGGATGGTCTGCGCTCCCGCTTCACAAAGCCCGAAGCGCTTAACCTTACTTTCCTGGATGAGTTCCTTCACCGCTCCCCTGGCAGGTGCTTGCTGAGTTGCAACAGTTGGGTCCTTTTCTTCGTAGCACATGGGGATCAGTCTCCATGCTGGGACCGTTTCGATCAATGCCGCCTTCATCACAAACCGCTTGGCTAGTGCATAGCCTCTCCTTTAGGAGCCCCCTGGCCGGGTCTGTTCTTACTCAGAATGAAGGCACACGCTATCATGCCGATTGCCATCCAACAAAGTAGACGGTAGATGTCCTGATACGCCATCGCAGTTGCCTGCTGATTGAGTTCCTGATACACCTCAGCTCGAGCCATAAGGCCTGGCCCTGGCCCTTTTCCGATTCCGCCGAAAAAAACGGTAAGCGCATTGACTCGACTGACGAATGCAGAATTGCCAGGCTGCATGTATTCCTGCAAGTGCGCTTGGTGAAAAAGAGAGCGGTTGGTAACGATCGCTCCGGTGACGGCGATGAAAACGCTGCCGCCAACGTTGCGAACGAAGTTGATGATCCCCGAAACCTGGTTGCTCGCCTCTTTCGGAAGTCCCACATAAGCCGCGTTTGTGATGGCGATGAACGCAAAAGGAATCGCGAACATCTGAAGAATTCGCAGCCAGGAAGCAAAACCGAATGTCATGTCGAGAGTAAAGTGTGTTGAGGTGTAATAGAACGCAACGGCAAAGCAGGCGAAGCCGAATGCGGCCATATTTCTCGCCGGCAGCTTGCCGGTGGCTATACCTGCCATGGGCATCACGACAAGGAGCACAAGTCCTCCTCCTGCGAGTGCCTCTCCGGCGCGGGTTGCCGTGTAACCCATCAGTTGCTGCAGGAACTGTGGCTCGAGTACCGTTGCGGCATTCAGGACACCGCCGACCAGAATCATGAGGAAGCAGCAGATGGCGAAGTTCTTGTACTTGAAGAGCCTCAGATTCATGATCGGATTCCTGGCCCGCCACTCCCACCAGATCAGACCGGCAATTCCAGCAATGAAGAAACACCCGCAGACGCGGATCAAGTTGGATGCGAACCAGTTATTTTCTTCACCCTTATCGAGCATGATCTGCATGCCGCCCATGGCGACGGTCAGCAGGCTCAGGCCGATGTAATCCAGTCGCTTAAGGTTGGCGTAGTCGGCCTTGATCCACGGTGGATCCTGAACGAGTCGGCTGACCAGAAAGAAAGCAAGGATGCCAACAGGCAGATTGATGTAGAAAATCCATCGCCAGGAGTAGTTGTCTGTGATCCAACCGCCGATCGTTGGCCCCAGAGATGGCGCGAGTACGGCGACGAGTCCGTAAAGCGCGAAGGCCTGGCCTCGTTTCTTCGGTTCAAACGAATCCGCCATGATGGCCTGCGCCATTGGCTGGAGGCCGCCTCCTCCGACGCCCTGAAGGACACGTGCAAAAAGCAAGATCGGGAGTGTCGGCGCGATACCGCAAAGAAAGCTTGCCGCGGTGAAGATTGTAATACAAAGCAGAAAGAAATTCTTACGGCCGACAACGCTCGATGCCCATGCACCAACCGGGAGGATGATGGCGTTGGAGACCAGATAGCTGGTGAGAACCCAGGTTCCCTGACTGGTGCTGGCGCCGAGGTCGCCGGCAATGTGTGGAAGTGCAACATTTGCAATGGAGGTATCGAGAACCTCCATAAAAGCCGCCAACGCGACCGTTGCCGCGATCACCCACGGGTTTGCCTTTGGTTTCCATCGCTCGCTGTTACCAGCTTCTATTGCCATGCCTGTCCTTTTTCTTATCGCCACTTGTGCATGACGATGCTGGTTCACGCCGTTGGTGTTTTCTTCGCCTTGCTTAGTGCGTCTCGAATACCGGCAACGAACTTGTTGTGGCCATCCTCCAATGTCGAATTCGCGAAGGCATCGCATTCACCGAGACTTCCCGCGATGGAGACAATGGGAATGCGCGATCCGGACGCCCGAATCAAGCTGGCCAGGCGTTCCCTGTCCCCTGCGGGAACCGAATGACACAAAAGAACCGGATCGAAATCACCAGACTGAAAGTGATCGACCGCCTCTTTAAGTGAAGATGCTTCAACGACCGCTTAACCCGCGGATTGCAGAACCAGATCTCGAATTGTCATTAACGATAGGTCGAAGCCAATTGCAAGAACTATGCCTGACATCATGAATACCTCGATTTTCGGAATTGACCGCGAATTCCACCGAATCATGGTTTGTGCGCTCCAGCTACTCTTGCCAGCCACCTCCAAGTGCGCTGTAAAGCTGCACGATGAAAAGTGCCTCGTTCTCCTGGGCAACGGTGAGAATGAGTTGAGCGGAGTAGTAGTCCGATGTGAACTCGTCCTGTCTTGAAAAACATTATGTTAGCAACTCCATGCTTGACAGAACCCAATAGACAATTGGGATTAAGGCATTTCGGATACCAAGAAGTTCTGGTTGTGGGATCTGGCTATAAGCAATTGAAGAATGGGGAGATATGTTTGGAGGAGCAGGCCGCAGGCCGGTCAAGTGTCGATGGCTCCGACACGGTCTCCGACAAATGCCGGTGTTGTGCGACACGCATTTCGCGTCAAGGGCACGTAGCAAAAATGGCGCCAGAAGTTCTGGCACAACTTCACGACCAGTGCGGCGGTTCATCGTGGAACCGCTTTGCCGCGACTATGCTATACATCGCGAATGGCATCAGAACCACGAACTCCGTGACGAGGAATGGCGATTCGAACAGTGTCGGCGCAAGCGCCATCAACGACGGTATGCGCTTGAAGACCTGCACAATCACGGCAAGCACGTCCAAGTAGAGAACAATGGGGATGCTCATTGCGAAAATCGAACCCCATACCCCGGCGAAATGGAACTTTCGCCACGCAAGGACCGCCGCTCCTGACAAATAGACCGAGAGCATGTAAGCCCAGTGGGTAGGCAGGAATTGATGAAATGGAAACAGCAGCCCAGTGACGCTTGTGGCGAGGCTGCATTTGAGAAAGCGAACAGGCCATTTGTTGAGCAATTCCCGAGTCAGTATCCCGACCAAGACTATTGTTCCGAAACCGATAGCAAGCAGGGCCGATGCAACATGGAGAAACGTGACAATACTGAGTATCATGGTCTCTTCTCCTTGATCCACTCGGTTTTTACTGTGCACTCCGGCCGGTGCCGGTAATACCGTGCTCGGCATGGTTGTGCTTCGCCGCACCTCGCGCTTTCTCCGGTGCAGATTCCGCGCCTGGTGTGCGCTGCGCATTGACACAGAGCCAGTTGCCGCGCTCGTTATAGTAGATATGGGTGAACATGCCAGTTTGGCGCACCGGCTTTCCGTTGACTCGCAGCTGCTCATCGTAGTTGCCGATGACCACGGCCACTTCGCCGAACGTCCGTACATTTGTCACGCGTGGATCGAGCGACAGAGGCTCGGCGTCTTTTTCATAGAGCATCGCGATCTGCTGATTGCGCGTCGTTTGATCGCCCCAGGCAGAGATATCGATCAGTTCCGGCGAGAGCACCAGTTCCAGCGCGTATTGGTCACGCTTTGCGATCGCCTGGCTCCACCGATCCTCAATCTGTTGAAATGCTTGTTTATCGGGCAGCTGGGATGCTTGATGCGCGCCAGCTTGTTGGGCATTGGCTTGGGAAACAGAAAAGAAAAGGACGAAGAGGATCAGTGGAACAATAGATACGTTTCGAAAGTGTCTTCCGCGCATTCGTTCTCTCCTCACTCGGGGACTTGGGCGCAATGCTCGCGTCAATTTCCTTGATCCTTGTTGCGACGTGATATTGATGGCCTGGAACCTGATCACACCCACCTGCTTTCGTGAGGCCCTTCAGGCAACTGAGGCTGCCGCGTTATTTGAATAGGAGCATTTTGGATGCCGAGAGATTTCCCGCAGGCATTTGGGCCATAAGTATTTGAAGAAAAGTCAGATCTAAGGCACAGCGTTCTTTAAGAAGGCCGCCAAGTGTCGGTGGCTCCGACACCAACTTCGACAGGTGGCGGAGTTGGGCGACACTTTTTCTTCGATCGGGACGCTCCTGCGAGGCGGCCCTTTTGATAGCGATGAGGAGCTGGAGCATTTTCGAAATGCCTGGTTTTATTCGCCGAAGTGGTCATATAGTTGCGCAAACTTACATGCTTGCCCAAATGCAAAACAGCGTAAACAATGTGAACCAGATACTGGCGATCACCGTGCGAACTATCTTCCACATTGTCGACCACTCCAATCACGAAGGTATGACGACAGCAAGGCAGAAAATAAATATGCGCAATGATTGCGTGACATCACTGCTGTCCGGCTACAAGTCGAACAAAATCAATTGGTTGCTTATATCGCCTAAGTCGTTATCGGAGTCGGATGTCTGAGGTGCCTGTAAAATGGGGGTCTTCTCGAACAGAGTTATGCT
>Ga0182024_10007720_pt1 | contig 23102 bp, 18 predicted proteins | sample P32metaG_FD_120480 | JGI IMG/M metagenome (GOLD analysis project Ga0182024, IMG submission 120480) | Permafrost microbial communities from Stordalen Mire, Sweden - P3-2 metaG (Illumina Assembly) | ecosystem: Environmental > Terrestrial > Soil > Wetlands > Permafrost | place: Sweden: Stordalen... | reverse complement strand
CGATCCGTCCGATAATCCCTCCGTCGCCCGGTCGCGATTCCTGATGCTCCTGGCGCTACTGACGGCAGGCATCGGTCTGACGTATCTTCTGCTGCGGACGACGCATTGGTCGGCGTTGGAGCCGGACATCCAGGTGGGATTGCTGGCGGTTGCCGCGGTGATCGGGGCTGCGCCGTTTTTCTGGCGGAACTGTTACCGGTTTCTGGAGCGGCTTCGCAATCCATCCGATCGGGCTCGCGCCTGGACGGCGGCGGGGGTGTGGGTGGTGGCGTTTGTCTACCTCATTGCGACGGCACGCCAGCAGCACCGCGACCTGTTTCCTCGCATTCACGATGAATGCAGTTATACCATCCAGGCCAAGATGCTGGCCGGCGGCCACCTCTGGTTGCCGCGGCACGAGTTGGGCGACTTCTTTGAGACCTTTCACTTCCTGACCCAGCCGGTTTACGGCTCGATCTATTTCCCCGGCACGGCGCTGATGAATGTGCCGGGCGTCTGGCTCCGCCAATCGCCGTGGTTTATGCCGCTGTTCCTGGGCGCCCTGGCCATCGCGATGAGCTACCGCGTGACGGCCGAGATGGTCGACGGCATAGCCGGGCTGCTGGTGGCGCTGCTGATTCTCGCGACGGAACTCTTTCGCGTTCACTCGACCATGGTGATGGCGCAGATCCCGGTCATGCTTCTGGGATTGCTGATGGCCTGGGCGTGGCTCCGCTGGCGCCGCGAGCACGCCTTGCGATGGGCGGTGGCCGTCGGCGGCTTTACCGGTTGGGCGGCGATCACCCGGCCGGTGGATGCCCTGGCTTTCGCCATCCCGATCGGGCTTGCCATCGCATGGGAGCTGCGCCGCGAGATGCGTCAAACGATGGCGCGGACCGCGATCGTGGTTCTCGCCGGCGCGGCGCCGTTTCTCGCGTTGCAGATGGTCTTCGACATCGGCGTCACGGGGAGCCCGTGGAAGACGCCCTATGTCATGTATCTGGAGCAAAACCAACCAGGATCGGTCTTCGGATCCGGGGCGGCGACGATGAGCCGATCGGGGTCAGCGCTTCCACAGAAACAAATCTATTTCTCGCAGCTTTCGACAATGGAGCACGATGGCCGCAAGAGCGGACTGATCTTCTGGCTGGAAGGGCGGGCGCGCATGCTGGCAATGGCATCGTTGCCCTACGCGGCGCTGCTTCTGCTGGCTCCGGCCAGTCTCCTGCTCTGCCGCACGCGGGGGCGATGGGTAGTCTTGGCCGCCGTCCCGATCTGCTTTGCGCTCTATACCTTCAATCCGTTCTATCTCCTGCACTATGCGCTCCCGCTTACGGCCGCGATGTCGCTGGCGGTGGTGCTCGGCGCTCGCGCGGTGGAAGGGGCGATTCCCTCCGCGGCGGGCCGGCGCTTTGCCGGCGGGTTTCTCACCTCCGCCCTCGTGCTGCTGTCGGTGGGATCGCTGCCGCAATTGAATCGGCACGTCACCGACGAGCCATACCGCACGCCGTTGCTGGATCACGTCGAGCGTACGCTGGCCGAGATCCCCGCGCCCGCCGTCGTCTTCTTCCACTTCACTCCGGGCGGAAATGTTCACGAGGAGCCGGTCTACAACCTCGCCACCGCGCAACCCGACGACGCCCCGATCATTCGCGCCCACGACCTTGGCCCGCGCAACGGCGAATTGATCCGCTACTACGCCCTTTGTCAGCCCGACCGGACTTTCTACATGATGGATCGCCGCACGGGCCGTCTCTTTCGTCTGGGCAATCCCATCGAGGCCGCCGCGGTGCTTCACGTCCCGCTGAATCTCCCCGAAAGCGCGACCGCCGACATCCGGTAGGTTGTCCGTCTCACCGACACCGACGCAGCGCGCGCGCCCAATAGCTCCCACGCCGGGGCAGAGCGGGGTTCGGTTGCGTCGAGTGTCGCAACGCGTTCCTCCCGCGCCGCCCCGGCTCTCAGAGCGCTCTCGCATTCGAAACCAAAAACAGCGCACCCGATCCGGGGCGGCGCGGGGAACGAAGTTGAAATCCGCATGATTCCCGAAGCGCTCTGCCCCGGCGTGGGGGCAATGAAGCGACGAAAGCTTTCTTCAATCGTTGGGCGTCTGGGTCACCCACCCTATAATCCCCCCGACGCAATCTGAACCAGGAGAAGCACGTGGCGGACACCAACAGTCGGATCGAGCAGTTTCGCAAGATGGCCAACGACGACCCGAAGAACGAGGTCGCGCACTTTTCGCTCGGCCGCGAATACCTGGCCGCCGGCGATTATGTGTCGGCGGTGGCCAGCCTCGACAAGTGCCTCGAGCTGAACCCGAACATCAGCAAGGCCTATCAGATCGAGGCGCAAGCCCTGCTGCACCTGGGCCGCAACGATCAGGCGATCGCGAAGTTGACCGAGGGCGTGAAGCGCGCCGACGCTCGCGGCGAGATGATGCCGCGGAATGAGATGACGCAGATGCTCAAAGACCTGGGCGCGCCGGTCCCCGAGATCAAGTCCGCCGCCACCGCGCCGCAGCCGGTTGGCGAGGGCCAGGTCCTCTGCGCCCGCTGCCACCGCTCGGCACCCAAGCTCCCCAAGCCGCCGTTCAAGGGGGCCAATGGCCAGGAGATCTTTGACAAAATCTGCGCCGACTGCTGGCGCGAATGGATCCCCATGGGCACAAAGGTGATTAACGAACTCCGCCTGCCGCTGAACGACCCTCAGGCGCAGAAGCTTTATGATCAGCACATGATGGAGTTTTTGAGTTTGCGGTAATGCATTTGCTGAATGCTGTGCGAAAAACGCGCGCCGTCTTTCTCTTTCTCCCTCTCCCTCTGGGAGAGCGCCGGGGTGAGGGGAAGTCGGGGTAGACATTGGATCACCAAGGGAACGCGCCGCCGGTCTCCCTTAACCCTCTCCCGGAGGGAGAGGGGACAAGCCGCCGGGTCACGGCGCTTTATCACGCGGGCGATCGGTAGCCCGACAGCTTGATCGCGTGGTTCTCACTAACCGCGTTACGGAATCATTCACGGTCGCACAAAATCGCCCCGCACTTTCGGAACCACTCCCCCTGCGTTTCGGAATACGATGCCTCTCGGAGATCGACGAGGTAGAAATCGACGCCGTCGATGTTGGCGTCGGTGAGGTCTGCGCCGCGGAGGTTGGCTTTGCGGATTTCTTCGGGGTTCTTGAAGGCGGTGTCGTAGTATTCGTCGGTATAGAAGCCGGTGCGGCTGCCTTCGCAGGCGATGGGGCTGCCGACCAGGCCGCTGCGGGTGGTTCCCATGTGGAAGGTCGAGCCGCGAAGGTCGGCATCGCGCAGGTTGGCGCCTTCCCAATCGATTTCCGCCAGGCCGCACTTGCGCAGGTCGGCGCCGTTGAAACGGGCCGAGTGCAGCACGGAGCCGGTCAGGAGCGCGCGCTCCAGGCGTGCGCCGGCGAAATCCATGCCGTCGGCGACAACGCCTTCGAGGTTGCATCCGGCAAGATGCGCGTCACTGAGTCGCGTGGACGCCAGAACGCAATGAGCGAGGGGAAGCCGCGGAAGGCAGGCGTGGGAGAGATTCGCGTGGGAGAAGTCCGCGCCGTCGATGCAGGCGCCAGAGAGATCCGCGGCGGACAAGTCGGCCCGGCAGAAGCGCGCGTCGCTCAGGTTTGCATGTCGCAGCAATGAGCCGCGGAGGCTGGCGCCGCAGAAGTTGGCTTCGGTCAGGTCGCAGTGTCCAAAGTCAGCCGAGTCGGCCGCGACGGCGGCAAGATTGGCTCGCGCGAGATTGGCTCGTTGCAGATTGGCCGATCGCAACGACGCGTTGCGCAAGGTTGCGTCGGCCAATTGTGCATTGTCCAACAGTGCCGCGGCCAGATCCGCGTTGGCCAATGACGCGCCAGAAAGATCGGCGCGGCTCATCTTGCAACCGGCCAGATAAATGTCATCCCATTCAACTCCCGGCAGCCACGCATCGCGCAGGTTTGGCACCTGCCGCGCCGCCGGCCGCCAGCCGATGCCGGTCGCGTGAAGAATGCTGACCGCCGAGGGATGCAGCGCGGATTCGGTGTCCGTGGTCATCATGCCGAGGGAAACCAGGACCTGCGGCAAGCCAGCCGAAAGGGCGGCGGTGCGCCTCACCAGATCGAGCGGCAATCTGATCCACAGATACCTTTCGGCCGTCCCGCTTTGGATGCGAGTCACCAAATGCCGGGCGGCCAGGTTCAATCGGATGGTATGGTGTCGGATCAGTCGCTCGATGCGGGGAACAAGGTGCGGGTGCAGTTCCTCACCGGCCGCGCCCCACGGGGCCAATGCGATCAGCGCGGTCTGCCCGGCGGCATCGAGGTCGGCCGGGTCGGACAGTTCGCGATCGAGGAATTGCGAGAGCGCCAGATGAATGCCCGGCAGCGAATCGTCAGCCGCCATCTCGTCGAGAACGATGCGCCACAGTTCGGGCAGGCCAGCCAGTGACAGCCGATCCGGATCCGACAGTAATCGCGCCATCACCGCCCGGCAGCGGGCCGGATGGGTGGCCAGCAGGTAGGACGCCAAATCCTCTTCCGTCCACTGCGCCATCTCCAGCGTCAGATACTGCTTCGGATCGACCGGCTGTCTCGACGTGACCAGCACCAGTGACGTGCGCGCGAACTCATGAAGGTGGCGATCGCCCAAGTTGTCGATCAGAAAAACAGGCGCATTGGCGCTGAGGACTGCCGACAGATGATGCAGCGCGGTCGTCTTGCCGGAGCCGGGCGGTCCGATCAAATTGACCAGCCCCTTCTCCTGTTGTTGCAGTAGGGCGGCGATGCGATGCTCCAGGGGGAGGGCTGCCGTCTCCCCGGCAATACGCACGCGCGGGACGAGTGGGGCACGGGAAGGGAAGATCCTTTCCGGTCCTGATGCGCCGGGATGGCCGGGCGGGGACATGGCGAAAATTATACCGCGAAGCTCGTTTTGGCCCCCCAATTTGGAGCCGAATCTTGTATTCGGCCTCCGTCCCGGTAGAAGAATCAGGGCGAAGACAAGGTTCGCCCCTACTATGCACACCACCATCGCAGTCATCGGCGCCGGCGCCGTCGGCGGCTACTACGGCGCACGGCTCGCGCAGCACGGGTATCCGGTTCATTTTCTCCTGCGCTCCGACTACGACGCCGTCCGCGACAAGGGATTGTCCGTCGAAAGCCACGCCGGTGATTTCCATCTCCCGCCGGATCGGCTCCAGGTCTACAACGATCCCGGGCAGATGCCGAAGGTCGATCTTGTGCTGGTCACGCTTAAGACCACCGCCAACGATCAGTTTGAGCCGCTCATCCGCCCGCTGCTCAAGGACGACACCGCGATCCTCACTCTCCAGAACGGCCTCGGAAATGAGGATCGGCTCGCGGAATTATTCGGCCCAAACCGAATCCTCGGCGGGATGGCGTTCGTCTGCATCAACCGCGCCGGCCCCGGCGTGATCCGGCATACCGATCACGGCATCATCCGCCTGGGCGAATTCAATGGCGGCCCAAGCGATCGCGCCAGCGGAATTGCCGAAATGTTCAAGGCGAGCCGCGTCCCCTGCGAAGTGCTGGCCGACTTGCGATACGGCCGCTGGAGCAAATTGATTTGGAACATCCCGTTCAACGGCTTGGGCGCCGTGCTCGACCTGACCACCGACCGGCTTCTCGATAATGAGAACGGCATGCGGTTGCTGACGGCCATCATGCGCGAAGTGATCGCCGCCGCCGCGGCGATGGGCGTGTGCTTGCCGCCAGACATCATCGACATCCAGATCCGTCACACCCGCACGATGGGCGCATATCGCAGCAGCATGCAGATCGACCGCCAGGAACGCCGGCCTCTGGAAGTCGAATCGATTCTGGGCGAGCCGCTTCGGCAGGCTCGCCGGGCCGGTGTGAATACGCCGAATCTGGAGATGCTGTACGAGATGGCGTCTCTGGTCGATCGCGGAGTCCGGGGCAAATAAATCGGTGGAATGGATTATGTGGCGCAGCCCCCTCGCGTGCGTTCCGCATGTAGGGGCACACGGCCGTGTGCCCTGGGCGTACGGCCGTACGCCCCTACATGGGAGGGCACACGCCGTGTGCCCCTACCGATCCGTACGTTTCGTCGTCGCGGGCGGTGATTCACGGACCGACGACTTCACATCCCGCAACAATTGCCCGTTCTGATCCTGCCTCAGCATCTGTCCGAACAGCAGCGCCATCGGATCGCTGATGATCGGCGCTGGGATCAGGCTCTTGATCGGATGATCCACCGTTCCGGTCACGCGAAATTGATAGAGGAGCACGCCCTGTACTGTGTTGAGCAATTGCTGCATGGCTCCGAGCAGATCGCCGACGACGGGGATTCTTGCCTGCCGCATCTTGTCGCGCCAGTCGCCCAGCGGCGCGGCGATGATCGTCAAATAAATCGATCGATCGAATCCGATCGTGCCCTGGCCTTGGAGGCCGACCAGCGGCGCATTCACGGCGGCGCTGGGCAGATTGATCGTTCGATTGGCGATATGAAACACGGCTGCCGCGTCACCGACGCCAGGGTCCGCGCTCTGCTTCACTTGCGTCGCGACGACGCCCACCGGCGGGACCGACCAGAACTCGCCGCGAAGGATTTGCAACTCGCCGTCGGCTTTGAATGTGTCGGACGGACGCAGCGCGCCGCCTTTGCCCGCTCCTGCGACATGCGCCGTCGCATAACCAATCCCCGACAGCCGCGATCGGGCCGGCTCTTGAAGATCCAGCAGGGCCGTGAGCTGCCTCAGGTCGATGTCGCGCACCTCCACCTGTCCGTCATATAGAAACGGCTTGCCGGGCGTGATCATTCCCACGGCCCAGGCGGTGCCGCCGAGTGAACGGGCATCAAAGTGGGTGATGTTCACGGTGATCGGCGCGATCGTCGCCTCGCCGTGGATTTGATCGAGCGGGACGTTGTATTTGCTGACGACAAGGCTTCCGCCATCCCCGATCAGGCGGATAAAGAAATCCGGCTTGAGTTTATGGCCCGGATCGTCCTTGAGCGGGCGGTTCATCGCGAACCAACTCCCTCCGCCGATCACGAATGGCCCCGCCGGCCGAAGCTGCGCAATCGTCTTCCCCAGCGCGCTGGGGTACTGCGTGACGGGGCGGCTAAAGACGACGGTGCCGGCGAGCTCCTCGAACTTGATCTGGGCTCGCAGGTCGTCGAGCTTGATCTTGCGGGCCGGGTCCCACAGCGTCATCCGGGCGTTTCGCAGCAGGAGTTTGTCGCCTCCGCAGGATCCCGAGAGATTCTGGAACGTCACTGCTCCGCCGCGGAAAGCGATTGGGCCGCCCACGACCTGTTCGATCGGCTGGGCGAAATTCCGCGGCTTGAGGCTCAGCCCATGCGGATAGAGCAGCATATCGTGACGAATGATCTCCAGCGGATTCCCGGGCGGAAGGCGCGTCGGGCCGCTGGCGGCGGCGGTGAATTCCACCGGCCCGCGAAACTCGGCCTGCTCGAAAAACCATCCCGATCTTTCGAGTGACACCGGCAGCTCCCGGCCCATGACGACCGATCCCACCACTTCCGAGACGCGCCACTCGCGTCGCTCGGGCGAGATCGATAGCTTTCCGCCACCGAACCGGATCTGCGCCGTCCCGGCGGCCACGTCGAAGCGTTCGAGCGTCGCCTCGAAGGGCCAGCCGTCGGCGGCCGAGCCGTTCTGGATGAGGAGCCGGCCCTGCCCGTGATCGAAGGACCGCCGCACGTCCTTCACGCGTGCCGATCCGTCGGCGATGTCAATATTGAGTTGATACGTGGCGTGGCGAAGATCCTGCCAGGGGACCTGGGCCGATCCGCTTGCCGTCACGTTCCCGTTTGGCGCGAACTCAATCAAGTGAGCTCGCGCGCGATCCGACATCGGCAGCTTGGACAGCAGCGTGAGAAGGTTCCCCTGGATCGTCAGCTTGGGGAACGAGCCGACCTGGCGATTGATATCGACGGTGCCGGACGTCTCCCCTCTGGCCGCCGGCCCGTCGTCCACATGCAGACCGCACGCGTAGATTCCGGGGCCGGTGGAGTGAATCGATAGCTCGAGCCGGGCCAGCGGCAGCGTTCCCAATCGCGGCTGAACCTCCGCGCCCTCGAGCGACACCTTCTTCACCACCGGCGGCTCGCCTTGGTGCGGGAACCTTGCCAGCGTGATCCACAGCTTGTCGGCGCGCAGCAACTCCCCGCCATCAGGTTCCCCGTGGCGGATGATCCGCACGTCGCGCGCGACAAACGTATAAGGCGGCCGGTAGATGACCGAGCCGGTGATCAGCTCCGCCTTGAAGTCCTGCCGCACCATCTCGGCCAGCCGGGCGCGAAAGATCGATCCGATGATCCGGCACCCGATGAATGCGACCAGCGCCACCGCCGCCAACACGACGGCAGTGACTCGCGACCATCGTTTCAATCGGGGGCGGCGTGGCATCAGCCGGCATCATATCATCCGTGCCGCCGGGCGGAGCGGTAGATATCGAGCAGGCGATCGACATGGTTCTCGTACGAGAGTGCCGGCCGCAGTTGAAGGCAAGCCTCGCTCATCGCTCGTCGGCGACCCGCATCCAACATTTGCGCCATGTGGTGCGCGAGTGCATTGGTGTCGGGGGGGTCGGGCAGCACATATCCGTGCGTGCCGTCGCGCATGATTTCGCACGCACCATTGAATACGGAACTGATGACCGGGACGCCCATCGCCAGCGATTCCAAGACCACGAGGCTGCAGGGATCGTGGCGCGTCGGCAGGACAAAGAAGTCGGCAGCTTGATAGAACGCGTAGGGATCGGTTGTTGGCCCGTTGAAGATGACGCGATCCAACACACCGCGATCCGCCGCCAGTTTTCGGTATGGCGTTGGGTCCTGCTTCCCGACGACCAGAAGCATCATGCGTGCGTCCGGGATGGCGGCCAGCGCCACAATCGCCTCCCGCAGCCCTTTGCGGGCAAAGTCCTGCGCGATCATCAATCCCACCACGCGATCGCCGCCGATCGAGAATCGGCGGCGAATCTCGTCGCGCGCATCAGAACGCGACGTCGGATCAAATCTGCCCAGGTCCACGGCATTGAATAGCGTCGCGAGTTTCGTCTCTGGAAGATCGTAGTGTTTGCGGACCGTGCCCTTCACATAGTCGGAAAGACACAGCACCGTCGGCGGATTTGGGCTTTGAAGGAGCTCCCGCTCGACAGCGGCAAACCGCTGCCGTCGCAGATTCATCCGGTTCGCAAAACGCGAGACGGCACGCTCCACTTTCCCTGCATGCTTGAGATGTCCGCTCTCGACGGATTCGGCAGCAATGCCGGCGTGGGGGTGGTACACATCGCACCGTCGCACGGGAAGCATCGCGTGGACGATGTCGTAGCGGATGTGGTCCAGATGCCGATCCAGGGAATTGAGGAACCGCGCATACCGCCCCGCGCGCGTCGCCCCGGGGGATGGCAGCAGCACATCGGATGAAGGGACATTGCCGCCCGGAAGGGTGGAGGCCAGCAGCGAGACCTCGTGTTCGCGCCCGCGAAGGGCAAGCAGGAGTTCCGCGGTGTAGCGCTCGGCCCCGCCGCGCGCGGGATCGGCGTGGAGAATCACCAACGCAATTTTCACCAGCGACGAAGGTACGGGATGCGGAGGCCGGTAGGAAGGGATCGGGTGGGCGAGGGAGAAAGCAGATCAAGCCGCCGATCGATGTTGTCCGCACCATTCTTGGGTATGATGAGCCGGACATGTCTGGGTTCACTTCGCATATGGGCCCCATTTTGGATTACGCCGGCAATGGAGACATCGCATGAGCCTGACGCAACGACTCGCGGAATTGGAGATCGAGCTGCCTTCGCTGCACGGCCCGTTTGGCGCTTACGTTCCGGCCAAGCGCGTCGGCAACCTGATTTATGTCGCGGGGCAACTGCCCATGAAAGATGGCAAGCTGCTTGCCACCGGGCAGGTTCCCACCCGCTGCTCGGTCAATGCGGCCAAGGCCGCCGCGCGGCAGTGCGTGATCAACGCCCTGTCGGCGGTGAAGGCGATGCAGGGATCATTGGTCTGCTTGACCGGGGTCGTAAGGCTTGGAGTCTTCGTCAGCTCGGAGCCGGGCTTCACCGAGCAGCCGAAGATCGCAAACGGCGCCAGCGAATTCCTCATCGAACTTTTCGGTGAGCCCGGCCATCACGTTCGCGCGGCAGTGGGCGTGAACACGCTGCCGCTGGATGCGACGGTGGAAATCGAATTCATCTTTCAAGCGGCGAATCCATCGCCGTAGCGATGCGATTCAATGCGGAACGGGCACTTCCTCGAAACACACGGATTGACGGATTCCTGTCGCGCGCTTGACCGTTTTCCAGACAATTGCAGCGCGTCCGATCCGGGGCGACGCGGCGACACCGGGCGCGCCCATCATCGCCACCCCCTGGCGCCGCTTTGCCCCGGCGTGGGGGGCATTATTCGCATCACCCAGTCAGAGGGCTCGCATTCCCCGACCGTTGATGCGCCCTCTTTGCCCGCGGGCGTTTGTCCCCTATCCTTGAAGTGCAGGGTGACGGCCACGGAGTGGCATCGCCCGAGGACAAGGAAAGAAAAGACAAACGACGGAGACGCTCATGCCCACGCGGATTTTCAATTTCAGTGCCGGCCCCGCAATGCTTCCCACCGAGGTGCTCGAGCGGTCGGCGGCGGCGCTGCTGGATTACCAGGGCAAGGGATTCGGCATCGCCGAGTGCAGCCATCGCGGCAAGGAATTTGATGGCGTGATCGACGAAGCCATCAAGCGGTGCAAAGACCTGCTGGGGCTTGGCGACACGCACGACGTGCTTTTGCTGCAGGGCGGCGCCACGCAGCTTTTCACGCTGATCCCGATGAATCTCGACACCACCTCCGCCGACTACTTGGTTGGCGGCGAGTGGAGCAAGAAGGCCGCTTCGTTCGGCAAAGAGGCGGGCAAGATCAACGTGGTTGCCAGCAGCGAGGCGAGCAACTTCGATCATTCCCCGCTGCCCAACGAATGGAAGATGACCGAGGGAGCCGACTATTTCCACGTCTGCTCGAACGAGACCGTGCATGGACATCGATTGCCGACCTGGCCGAAGCACCCGAACCTGGTGGTGGACGCCAGCAGCGAATTCATGAGTCGCCCGCACCCGGCGAAGGACTGCGCATTGGTCTATGGCGGCGCGCAGAAAAACCTCGGCCCGGCCGGCGTTGTGCTCACCATCGTCCGCAAGGATCTCTACGCCAAGCAGAAGAAAGTCCCCAGCAAACTGTGGAGCTTCAAAGATCAGGCCGAGGCCAAGTCGATGGTGAATACGCCGCCCACGTTCGGCATCTACATCCTTTTGGAAATCTTCCGCTGGATCGAACAGCAAGGCGGCCTTGCCGCGATGGAGCAGCGCAATGCCCGGAAGGCCGGCATGCTCTACGACGCGATCGACCACAGCAACGGCTTCTACAAAGGCACCGTCTCGATCAAGGAACAGCGTTCGCACATGAACGTCACGTTCCGCCTGCCCAGCGAAGAGCTGACGGACGAATTTGTGAAGACCGCCTCGAAGCAAAACATGGTCGGCCTCAAAGGCTACCGCACCGTCGGCGGAATCCGCGCCAGCATTTACAACGCCATGCCGGTGGAGGGCGCGGCGGCGCTCAGTCAGTTCATGAAGGATTTTGCGTCGAAGAAGTCGTGAGCGAGGCGTGCCAATTTCATGGCATGTCGAACACGTACCGGATGGCGGTGAAAACCTGGTGCATCTTCGGACGCGGGAGCGTGGTTATTCCGGAATCCAACAGACTCCGGGAAACTGTTAATATATTATCCAACGCAACTGCGCACGAAGTCGGTACGCCGTCGGCGGGGGTGAGTAAGACTTCGCTCGGAATGTTGCGGATTGTCCGCGTGATCGGCCCCACAGTCAGTGCATTGAGCTTGCCAATGGCCGCGTCGCGGGTTAGGACGACGACGGGTCGTCTGCCCGCTGGCGAGGCAAGGTCGGCCCACACCACGCTGCCTTGCTGAAGCCTTGGCATGGCCTATTTCTCCCAATCGGTGAAGTCCTCCGCGGGGAGCGCCGCACCGAGCGACGGGGCCGGTGAAAACGGAAGCGTCTTGATGAATGCCGCCAAGCGATCTGCCTCGCGCGTGGATAAATCTGCCGGAAGATTCAACCGCACCGATAACCCCGGCCGGAGTTGATAGACGTGCTCGATGATTTCATCATCCAGTTCGTCGTCATCGTCGTCCATCTCTTCAGCTTCGGCCGAAACTTCGTCGATGTCCCCATCTTCACCCGCTGCGACTTGTCCCACGCTCCTGGAAGATACATTCCACAAGAATCGCGATTCGTGGCCCTTGCGCCCCGCCTTGAAATCGCCGCAGCCCAGTTCGTCGAGTTCTTTTAAGACGCGGACCAATTGTCCGCGCGACATCGCCACACCATCATTCTTTAAGGTGACCAGCAGCCGTCGGACGGTCGAAGTGCTCTGATTCCGCTCCCGATTCGCAAAATGGTCCAAGACGGCCTTGGCTTCGTCGCTCGCCCCGTAAAGGGTCTGAAGCTCCGCTTGGTTAATTTGAGCGGTTGTAGACATAAAAAGCTCCTAATGGGCGAAAGTGTTAGCAGATTTCATCCATTTGGCAACAATAAAAAGTTTAATCATCTATAAAAAATCTTACAGACTTATCGAGGGTGTAGCCAGATTCCGCGACACTGCGTCGTCGAATTCCTGGGTCAATAACGTTGCAGGTCGAGCGCCAACGACGGACCTCTGCCATCCGCAGCTCGGTCCTGCCGCCCAGCGCCGCCGGGTCAAAATCCTGGTGGGCGATCGCGTTGCGCCAACGATTCAATGCCTCGAGGCCTGCGCGTCGCGCGAAATTCCGAGGGTTCAACTTAAAGACCTCGGGCCAGAAATCCATTCCCAACCGTCCGAAGTCGCTGCCGATATTTCCCGGATTCGGGTTGCCGGAATCCAGCTTACGGCCGGTCGTCAGTTGCAGCCGAAACATCTCAAGCACGTCTGGCAGCGAAATCGTCGCGGCCAACTCATCCACCGCTTCGGACTGCAAATCCCGACAGAGCCGTTGGAACTGCGACGAGAGCATCACCGCATAGGCTTGGTTGATCTGTTGAGTGGCACATCGTCGCCCGCGCCCACTCCCGCCGACCGCGCGATGAGCCGACTCGATCTCATCTAAGGCGACGGCCGCCGGACCACACCACGTTGCCAAGGATCGGGAGGGCATCGCGAAATAGTACGAGAGCGGACGTACTCCGACCATGAGCGGATGGCTGGCATATTTTCCGAATCCCGAACGCAGAGCAGATCAAGCGCACACATTCAGTATTCATGGGATGTCCGCGACCATGAGCGTTTGAAGCTCATCCTGGCTTGGACACCTTTCCAATGCACTTAGCCGTAAGGCCTGTCTGGTGATTGCCTCTTCAAACAGGTTTCTCACTTCGCGAGCGTTCCCGAAGCGGGATGAACGAGCAGCATGTCTCGAAGCTAGCAACTCACGCAGTGGCGCCAGCGCCTCGCTCTGGACGATATAGCCCTCCGACCGGGCGAAATACACGAAAATCTCATGCAATTCCTCGACGGAATAGTCCGGAAAACACAAGAAACGAGTGAAGCGGCTCTCCAGACCAGGATTGCTCGCGATGAAGTGAGCCATTTTTTCGGGATAGCCTGCGACAATGACCACGAGGCGATCGCGTAAATCTTCCATTCTCTTGAGCAGGGTGTCCACCGCCTCTTGTCCAAAGTCTTGGGCACCGCGATCGGTCAGGGAATATGCCTCGTCGATGAAAAGAATTCCGTCCATGGCGTCCTTTATTTTTGCGTCAGTCTTGATCGCAGTCTGCCCCACGTACCCCGCGACGAGGCCGGATCGATCAGTTTCCACGACATGACCGCTTTTGAGGATTTCATAACGTCTTAATATCTTCCCAATTATTCTCGCGACGGTAGTTTTCCCGGTCCCGGGATTACCGTGGAACACAAAGTGCAGCGTCTGTCGATTAGCCGGTAGGCCCGCTCTCCGTCGCTTCTCCTGAATGTTGAGAAAGGCTTCGAACCGCCGCACCTCGTTCTTCACGGACGCCATGCCTATCAGGCTGTCGAGTTCGTGCGTAGCGAGGTCCGTCGGGCTCGAAGACGGAATTGTCGGATCTTTTCCTGAGCCTTGGAACTGCGACTGGACAGAGCGAGGTGACACGGACCGGCACGAGAAAATGAATGTCTTATCTGCTGGGTCGTACGAAGGATCTCCAACGGCCAAGAGGCCAGCCAGCTCCGCGGAATAGCAGACTCGAAATCCCGCGAGCGAGGTGTGATACTCCGAAGGCGAGTCTTCGCAAACATCGAGCTTTATTGAGACGGTCCCGTCCGGGCGTTTAGAGTGCGTTAGCAGTGCGCATCGCACAGGTCCAAATGACTGCGATCGAGTGTTCGGCGCGAGACAGAGTTCATTAATCAAGCGAGAAAAGACGGGGAGCCACTTCTGCGCAGTCATTTCATCCCAGCCCGTGAATTCGTGGCTCGCGGGATGCTCTTCCGTCTTCGGATTAACCGATCGATTCGACGCGCAGCCAAGCTGCTTGCCGTTCGCATTGGCGCGTTCCTGCAAGACCTGGTTGCCCGCATGCGGCCGCAACAATCGAACCGCACAGTCGAGATCCTCCCGGTTCCTAATGGTAAGATAGTATTTGCAGCCGCCTGACCACGTTGAATACGGACGAAACGGTGATGGCATTGGAAGTCCAACGACCGACACCTCGAAATCGTCGAGGTCGTTCAGACCAACATGCAACTGCTCCCCCTTGCCGAGCAGCCATGTCGCTCGGGTCAGATCGCGCCCAGTGGGACCACCAAAGATTTTTCGGAGTTCCGCAATCGCGACTTCGGGTGACACACCGATGTTTGGCCACGTCATCGGCTCAATGATAGCCGTCGACGTCCTTTGACTGAAATCCCGACAACTGCGCGGGAAGGCGTAAACGTGCCTTTCGGATTTGGGTGGAGGCGTCCCAACACAAAGGCCGCGGTCGAACACTCATGCTCGACCACGGCCCTTGCTAGCTGACCCGAAGGCGGCTCAATACCGATAGTGCTCCCCCTTATACGGCCCCTCCACCGGCACGCCGATATAGTCGGCTTGGTCCTTGGAGAGCTTGGTCAACTTGGCGCCGATCTTGGCCAGGTGCAGGCGGGCGACTTTTTCGTCCAGGTGCTTCGGGAGGACGTACACCTTCTTTTCGTACTTGCTCAGGTTCGTCGCCAGTTCGACTTGAGCGATGACCTGGTTGGTGAAGCTGTTGGACATGACGAAGCTGGGGTGGCCGGTGGCGCAGCCGAGGTTGAGCAGGCGGCCTTCGGCCAGGATCAGAACGCTGTGGCCGTCGGCAAACGTCCACATGTCGTATTGCGGCTTGATGTTGAGCTTCTTGATGCCGGGGGTTTTCTTCAGGCCGGCCATGTCGATCTCGTTGTCGAAGTGGCCGATGTTGCCGACGATCGCCTTGTCCTTCATCTTCGCCATGTGCTCGGCGGTGATGATGTTCTTGTTGCCGGTGGTGGTGATGTAGATGTCGGCATACGAGAGCGTGTCCTCAAGCGTGAGAACCTGATAGCCCTCCATCGCGGCCTGCAAAGCGCAGATCGGATCGATCTCGGTGACGATGACGCGAGCGCCCTGGCCGCGGAGCGACTGGCAGCAGCCCTTGCCCACGTCGCCATAGCCGCAGACGACGGCGACTTTGCCGCTGATCATCACGTCGGTGGCGCGAAACAAGCCGTCGATCAGTGAGTGGCGGCAGCCATACAGGTTGTCGAATTTGCTCTTGGTGACGCTATCGTTGACGTTGATCGCGGGGAAGAGCAGCTTGCCGGCCTTCTCCATCTCATACAGGCGATGCACGCCGGTGGTGGTTTCTTCTGAAACGCCCTTCACATGCTTGCCGACTGCGGTCCAGCGCTTGGGGGTTTCCTTGATCGTCTTGCGAAGCAGGTCGAGAATGACGGCCCACTCTTCCGGCTCGCCGGCTTGAAAGTCCGGAACCTTGCCGGCGGCTTCGAACTCGGTGCCCTTGTGGATGAGCAGCGTGACATCGCCGCCGTCATCAACAATTTGGTCGGGGCCTGCGCCGTTGCCGAAATCGAGGGCGCGCTCGGTACACCACCAGTATTCCTCGAGCGTCTCGCCCTTCCAGGCGAAGACCGGGATGCCGGCCGGGCTTTCAACGGTCCCCTTCGGCCCAACCGCCACCGCCGCGGCGGCATGGTCCTGTGTGCTGAAAATATTACACGAGCACCAGCGCACGTCCGCGCCGATCGCGGTCAGCGTCTCGATGAGCACTGCCGTCTGGATCGTCATGTGCAGCGACCCAACGATCTTCAGCCCCTTGAGCGGCTGCTGCTTTGCATATTCCTCGCGCACCGCCATGAGGCCGGGCATTTCCTGCTCGGCCAGCATGATCTCCTTGCGGCCCCACTCGGCCAGCGGCAGGTCGCGGACTTTGAATTCGAGTTTTCCCTGTTGTGGCCCAAGGGCCTTGGCCCGCGGCGTGAGCGTCTGCGTCATTGAATGCTTCTCCTTCGAGCTGTCTGCCAATCCATCGTGATTTTGCCCTCATAACGTTGAGGGAAGAGGATCATCAAAATCGAAATTCATGAACGAGGATCCCTGTTCTGCCCGCGTTATCGGGAGTAGAACCGAAATCTCCTGCATATCATCTTCGCTCAACCTTGAGACAATGAAGTCCCACACGTAATCGTGGCGTTGGCCCCTTGACCAGCCGGTGAATCGATCATCGAGAATCCTGATCCGAATCGAACCCGAATTCTGCCTGTAAACACTGGCATTCGCCCCTGGGTGGAACCGCTCGTATTCTTCGAGCACTTGCAACACCGTATTGACCCGCTCGTCATGCGGACCGCGTGTGATAAGCGCCATAAGTCACATCCTTCCGTCTGCCCAAGCCACGATCGCCCCGGCCGCGGCAAGGAATCGCTCAGCCCTCTCTGGATCGCCGGGTCCCGGTTCGTATCGCGATTGCGGGTCCCAAGTCGAAACGAATAGGAACTGTTTAGCAACGTCCTGAGGCATGCGCGCTCCGCGCTGATCGAGGGCGAGCCGCAGCAGACCCAGATCGTGCCCAAATTCCTTCTTCAACCACTCGATCGCATCCTGACCGGAATCGGACCGTTCTTGTGGCGGCGTCACTAGGAGAAGCAGGGCCTTCAAAACACATTCTACCGCATATCCGCCAAGATATTCAGCCGCTGCCGACAAATGCACCTTCGCATGGATGGTTCTTGCCTCTTCCAGGCGCTGCTTCGCAACCCGCGCAAACTTGCGAGCGTCCTTGTCCGTCGGCGTTCCCATTTTGCATTAAAAGCTATACGGCGACGCAGCCGGCCGAGAGGAAAAGCGCCGGCCCCTTCACCTTCTCCCCCGACAGCAATGACATAAATCGTGTCGCATCAATGCCGGCCGCCTGCATCATCAGTCTTATGCGATCGGGCTCGAACCCGAGCACATGCTGGCCCATTTGTCGGCGGAAATCCTCGCGGTCATGCGGCAGAAGATCGATCACAACCGCCCTGCCGCCCGGCTTCAGGATGCGGGCCATTTCCTTCAACACCGCTTCGGGCTCGGCGACATACGACAAGACCAGCGACAGCACCGCGGCATCGCACGTTGCCGACTCGATCGGGATCGCCGTCAGATCGCCGCGGCGAAGTTCGACGTTGGACAGTCCCTCGACCCGCGATTTGGCGGCTTTCAGCATGGCCGCCGAGCTATCGACGCCGATCACCTTGCCGACCCACGGCGCCAGGCAGGCCGCCGCCTGCCCCGTGCCGCAGCCGAGGTCGGCGACGGTCGACGATTCCGGAAGCAGGGCAAACATCGCCTGCGCGGTGAATGCGGTCCCATAAAATTCGTCCCGCAAGCGATCCCACTGAGACGCCGCCCCGGCGAAAAAGGCTTCGGTACTGCCGCGTCGCTCGCGGAGCAGGCGTCCGAGCCGCAACTGGTCCTGTCGCACGGCGGCCCAAGCTTGCGTCTGCTCCCGCGCCACCTGCCACAGCCGCTGGGCCGCAGGATCAAGCTCGGGGGCGATTCGGTACAGCCTAGTCGTCCCCTGCGCCCGCGAGCCGGCCCACCCTTCGTCGGCCAACACCTTCAGATGCCGGCTGACTGTGGATTGCGGCAACTGCAGCACGTCGCACAATTCGGCAACGCCAAGTTCCTGCTGCTCGATCGCCCGCAGTATCCGCAGGCGCGTTGGGTCTGCCAGCGATGCCATCCAGCCAAGCAACAATTTGACCTGCGCGGCGGGTCGTTCCATCCGTTAATCCGGATGAATGTTAAGCGATTCCGCGCGCCTGTCAAGGAATGATGCGAGACTTCCGGGATCTTAATAGACGACTCAAAAGACCGGGGGAGTCGGCGTTGATTTTGGATTTGCCGGTCCGCCCCTTTGCCACCGCCCTCCCCTCCTATTTTTGCGCCCTAGCGGTTTATCGGCGCGTCGCTGCGATCGAGTATGAGATCGTGGGTTACGGTCTGGCCATCCGCAACGTTGATCTCAATCGCAGCATTATTCCCAACGGCGAAGGGCATCCGGTATGCGCTGGGGACCGGGCCGGAGATGTAGATCGACTGGCTGCCCGGAGGCACCCGTATCGCATATCGGCCCTGCGCGTCGGTAAGCGTGCCGAGGATGGCGGCGGCGACTGACGGGCGGGCAGGGCCGTATAAGCCGACGCCCACTTGGGCGACTCCCTTCCACGTCACGCGATCGATAACCCGCCCGGTGATGATCCCGCCGTGGATCAGCGTGAGATCGGCAGTTGCGTACCCGCCCTCGGCGAGGCTGACCTGGACTGCCCGCGCCGTCCACTGGCCCGGCTCCTGGTCTGAACCGACGGCAACGACGTACCGTCCCGGCTTAAGGCGGGCTAGCCGGAAATGCCCATCAGGATTGGTCCTGGCCCACGCCCATCCCTGAATGGCTTCCCCGTCGAACGATTGCGCGTAGATCCCAATACCGGCCGCCGGCTTCTTGGAATCGTCGTAGCGAACCGTTCCGGCCACGTTCGCCGCGTCCATCAACCGGAGCGTTTTCGGCGGGATCACATTGCCCCCGTCGATCGACACCTGGTCCTCCTGGGTCGCCGTCGTGGCGAATCGCTCGTCGTCGGTGTCGAAGCGGATCTGAGTCGTCTGCGGCAGCCCACGAAAGACGCAAGTGCCGTCGGCGCCAGTGACCACGGTCCACCGGTGGGACACCTCACGCGGCAGCAGTAAGAATCCCGGAATCGGCCCGTGTCGCGGCTTGAAAAGGACGATGGTCGGAAACACCGACACGCGCGCAGCGGGCTTGCCCTCGGGCCCGAGCAGGGTCAGGTGCAGTTCGGTCGCGGGCAGCAGACGGAAGGTCATTGCCCGGTCCGCCAAGGCCTGGATCGGATCAGACATGCCGACGCTTGGCGCATCGGCAAAGGCCAGCGGTCGCTCGATGGGCCAGCCCGGAAGCGATGGCGTGGCGGCCGCCAACCTGTTGATTGCGAATCGGCCGTCTGGCCCGGCCGTCCCTTTGCCGAGCACCCGAACGCCATCGGAATCGGGCTCATTCAGTGCGGACACAAACGCGCCTAGTGACGGCTGCTGATCCGCCCCCAGAACCCGCCCGCTTAGCGGCCCGCTGTCCGCCGCAGGCTGTGTCGCCGGCGCTACCACAACAGCGGCTTTCAACGGCGCCGCTCCGCACATCGCCAACCACAGCCCGATCATCGGTGAGCCAAACGTCACGATCCTATGCACAAGACACCTCCCGCGCGGGCCGGAGACCGGGACCGCGGCCAATAACGGTTCGTTTCGCTTTCACGTCCTGCTTCTCACTGATAGCAAGGCGGTAATGCAATGCCGAGACAGCCGGCAAGACACGGAGAGGCTGTCTCGCAGTTTACGATGGAAGCTAAATTGTAGAACGTTAATTCCCCAAAGCTTACGGAATGAGGGGCGGGTGAATGGCCGACAGGATACAATAGGGTTAGGACCAGCACCGGAAGACGTATGCACAATCTCCACGTGAAGTATCTGCTCGTAGGTGGCGGGTTGGCCAGCAGTTCCGCCGCCGAGGCGATTCGCGCGGTGGACCGCGAGGGGTCGATTCTGTTAATCAATTCCGAGGTGAATCGGCCGTACCATCGGCCGCCGCTGAGCAAGGAATATTTGCGCCGGCAAAAGCCGCGGGCGGAACTGTTTGCCCACGAGCCGGACTGGTTCGAAAAGAACCATATTGCGCTGCAAACCGGCCGGCGGGTTTCGCACCTGGACGTGCCGCGAATGGCCGTGGTTCTGGACAACGGGCAGGAGATCTCGTTCGATCGGCTGCTGCTGGCGACGGGCGCCGTTGCCGTTCCGCTGATGATTCCGGGGGTGCTGCTGCCGAATTTGTTTTATCTCCGCACGATCGACGATTGCGACGTGTTGCACCACGCAATCGACAAGGCCAAATCTGAAGGGCGCGCGCACGATCGCGGCCGTGGCCGTGCGGTGGTGATCGGCGGCGGGTTGCTGGGCGTCGAGGTGGCGGCGTCGCTCATGCAGCTTGGGCTTTCGGTGGATCTGCTGCTGAAACATGCCGAGCCTTGGAGCCGATTTGCGGGGGAAAGCACGGGGCGATTTCTCTCGGTCTATTTGCAGCAGCGCGGCGTGCGGGTGCATCCGGATTCTGCGCCCAGACGCCTGGAAGGGGATGGCCGCGTGCAGCGGGTTGTACTGCCGGATGGGACGACCGTGGACTGCGACTTTGTAGTGGCGGCCATTGGCGCCGCGCCGAACCGCGACCTGCTGCACGGCACGCCGATCGCGGCGGGGCGCGCGATTCTGGCCGATGCGCATTGCCAGACCAACGTCCCCGGCATCTATGCCGCCGGGGATTGTGCGGCCGTATTCGATCCGCTGTTCGGCAAGCATCGCGTGCTGGATCATTGGGACAACGCCATCGTCACCGGCCGCCTGGCCGGGCGGAACATGGCGGGCGTCGAGGAGTCCTACTCGACGGTCAATTACTTCTTCAGCGACGTGTTCGATCTGTCACTTTCGGCTTGGGGCGACTCACGGCACATCGACCGCCGGTTGCTTCGCGGAACACCGAACGTGGATGCGCCGGACTTCGTTGAATTTGGCGTCGGAGCCGACGGAAGGATCGTGCAGGTGCTGGCGGTGGGACACACGGGCGAGGATGACGTGCTGCGCGAGCTAATCGCCAAGCGCGTGCGGGTGAATGGGAATGAGGAAGTGCTGAAGGACCCGAAATCGAATTTGAGCAGCTTGCGATGCTAGCTAGTTCGACGTGCTCTGTTTTGATGCGCTCCCGTGGCACGGCCGTCTCGGCCGTGCGGACCGCGTCCGGTTTAAAGTTGAGCCTGAAGACGCGATGATTCAGGTTGACGCTCCCACGCACGGGCGGGACGCCCGTGCCACCGGTGGGCATCGAGAAAGAGCAGGTCAGAGGCGATTCCAATTTCGTATCTGCACCACCCGTGTGGTCTGTTCGGGCAACAGCGTTGCTGCTTGTTTCTGCACTTGGCCAAGCTCAGTGTCGACGACTAACACCGACTCGATTTCCGCCAATCGTCCAAAATACGACGACGCGTCGCGGTTTCACTGATGGCCCCCGTTGGATTGGACCGGCTCTGCTTCATTCGGAGTCGTCGCAGTCAGATTGATGCGGTACGATTGCGAGTCGCAGTTAGCTACCCCTCCACCACGCTCTTTTCAATCGGCTCCACCGTCACGCCCTTGGATCGAAGGAACTCGATCGCCGCAAGCACCTCCGATTCCTTCCCCGTCAGCAGCACGGCCATGATGCCGATCTCGTGTTGCACGCTCGCTTGGCGGATGTCGAAGCTGACGTCCGGGAACCGCCGGCTCATCTGCCAGATGATCGGCTGCTCGACCTGGTTGCGCGTCGGGAAGGTGAACCAGCAACGCTTGCTATAACTTTGATCGGGCATGGGAAACCTCTTTCAGATCACCGCGCCCTGCGCGGTCTTGGCGACCCATTCCGCGTCCTCTCCGGCAAACGACGGTGCCGGAGCCGGTTGATCGTAGCGCACCAGACGATCATATTGCCCTCGCTGGTAGGCCACCTTCAAGGCCTTGCTCAAATCGATGTCAACATCTTCGTCAGGAGCGAGCAGCGGAAGAGGCAAAATCGGCAGGCTGTCGCGGACCGTCCAAGGATACACATCGCAGTACGGCCGCCGGTCGGCGTGGGAAACAAACGCGTAGTAGTCGCCCGGCGGAAGCGGGCGGTCCAATCGTAGCCGTCGGCCGGCGCGGATCAGATCCAATTCGACAATGTGCACTTTTTGGCGGAGTAGTTGCTGCCTTTTCTCGAAGTAAAAGCCTCGACCATCGCCTGATTTATTGGTCGGCGAAAGCAGCTCCAGCACGGCGACGACTTCCTGCTCGGGCAGCCGTACAACCTCGATAAAGGCCTCGGTGTGCGGATCCACGTAGTCGATATTCGCGAGCGTCATGGGCGAGACGCGCATTCCTCCGATGATGGCGGTGCTCCCGCCACCGGGGCGCTGCGGGTCGCGTGAGACCAGCACGTCCGGTTCCCGCCCCTGGCCCCTCCTCAGATCCGGTGCGATTAAGACAACGTCCTCTCCGACCCGCGCGAAGTAGTTGCGGGGTAGCCGCTCGGCAACGGCCTCCCGCCAGGCCTGGATGAACGTCGGATGGAAGTCCGACCATTGGGTCGGGCTCTCAAGGTACGGATCCATTCCGGGAAACGGGCTGGGCATGGCGCGGCTCCGATCTTCACCCGCCGGCAATAGCGGGGACGATGCTGATCTCGTCGCCGGCTTTGACGGGGGTATCGAGGTTCTTCAGGAAGCGGATGTCTTCGTCGTTCACGTAGACGTTCACGAAGCGGTTGAGCTGGTTGGGGCCTTTGAAGAGGCGGGTTTCGATGCCGCCGGCCTGGGCTTTGAGGTTGTTGAGGACCTGGCCGACGTTGTCTCCGGGGGCTTCGATTACGTCGGCGCCGTTAGTGTAACCGCGCAGCGGGGAGGGGATGCGGACTTTTACGCTCATGATTTTTCCTTTGCGGATCTCCGGGAGAATGATAGAGGG